>Ga0310786_10001305_pt1 | contig 39955 bp, 31 predicted proteins | sample AusTroGonzalo_MG_FD_203881 | JGI IMG/M metagenome (GOLD analysis project Ga0310786, IMG submission 203881) | Bovine rumen microbial communities from tropical cattle in Woodstock, Queensland, Australia - Gonzalo_03 (v2) (version 2) | ecosystem: Host-associated > Mammals > Digestive system >... | reverse complement strand
CAGACTCGCGAACGGGAAATCTCGGCGTTGCGCAACGCCAGAAGCGAAACCGGCATCGAGAACTGCGAAATCGTCACATGGGATGAAGAAGGCGAAGAGGACGGCATACGCATCGTTCCTGCATGGAAATGGTTTATCGCAAAATACAAGTAATTCCGAGGAACGCCTTTGTCTTCGTCGCGACAAAACAACGTGAATAAAGCCCCACCCCATGAAGCCCTTTGCGCGAATCATTAAAGTATAACCTAAATCTGAACAAAGGAGCGAAATGACAATGGTGATGATGGCGGCGACGGTGTGGTTTATCCCCGGGTGGCTGCGTTCCGCGGAGCCCCACGAAGGCGTCCTTGAGTGTGTCTCGAACGCTTTTCCCGAGGCGAGCGTAGAGTTCAAGGCGTGGGACGGCGACAACATCCTGTGGCCGCTTTCGGTCGACTCGGCGGACAAGGAGGCGTGGCGCTTCGCGTTCGAGATCGCGATGATGCCGCCCGAGGCTCGGGCGAACCTGACGCTGGTCGGCCATTCGCTTGGCGGCCGCATCACCGCGCGCGTCCTCGCGCGGCTTGCCGAGCACGGGCTCAAGGTGCGGCAGGCGATCCTGATGGGCGCGGCGATTCCGGTGAACGACCCTGACCTCGCGAAGATGGGGCGTGCGTCGGAGCTGCCGGTCCTCGCCGTCTGCAATCCCAAGGACAACACCCTCCGCTACGCCTATGCGACCGTCGGCGGCGAGGGCTCGGTTGCGTTCGGCGCGAACGGCACGCCGACGCAGTGCGAGAACATCGTCGAGTGCATGGTGCCGACGAACATCACGCGTGAGGCGAAGATAGACGGGGCGTGGGCGAAGAGCCAGGTCCTGAGGGATATCGCCAACCACCACGAGAAGTTCTACCTTGAGTACGTGCGGCGCGTCCGCGCCGGCGGTGGCGAGCAGAAAGAGGCGCGTTGACCCCTATTGCATTCCGGGGGCGGTTTTTGGTATACTACACGCCAATTCGCCCATGGTGGGCGGGTTGAAGCGAACGAGCCGGGGCCTTCCATCCCCTGCCAAAGCGGATTGAATCAACAGTTCAAAAAGGAGAAAAGAATATGGAAATGCCTACGTCCGCCCTCACGGGCATCACGCTCAAGGACATGTTTGACGCCGGTCTTCACTTCGGCCACCAGACCAAGCGCTGGAACCCGAAGATGAAGGGCTACATCTTCGACAAGCGCAACGGAATCCACATCATCGACCTGCAGCAGTCGGTCGAGATGCTCGACGAGGCGGCCGCGTTCGTGCGCGACACGATCCTCGCCGGCAAGAAGATCCTCTTCGTCGCCACTAAGAAGCAGATGGCCGAGATGGTCAAGGCCGCGGCGGTCGACGTCGACCAGTTCTACGTCACCGAGCGCTGGCTCGGCGGCACCCTCACCAACGCCAAGACGATCCGCTCCTCCGTCAAGCGCATGCACCAGCTGCAGGCGACGGCGAAGGCCAACGGCGGCGAGCTCTCCGAGCACAAGCAGGAGAACTCGATGCTCCGCCGCGAGCTCGCCAAGCTCGAGAAGAACCTCGCCGGCATCGCCGAGATGGCGGTCGAGCCCGGCTGCGTGTTTGTCGTCGACTGCGTCAAGGAGGCGAACGCCGTCAAGGAGGCGACCCGCCTCGGCATCCCGGTCGTTGCCGTCGTCGACACCAACGCCGACCCCGAGCCGATCGACTACGTGATCCCCGGCAACGACGACAGCGTCAACGGCGTCAAGCTGATCCTCGAGGGCATCGCCAAGGTGGTGAAGGCCGCCAACGAGGAGTACAGCGCCAAGGCTGCCGAGGAGAACAAGCGCCGCGAGGCCGAGCGCAAGTCCCGCGAAGAGGCGGAGAAGAGCGCCCGCGCCGAGCGCAAGGCCAAGGCCGCCAAGCCGTCCGGCGAGCGCCGCGGCTCGAAGAAGGGCATCGGCGCCGACGTCAAGGCCGCCGCCCGCGCCGCGAAGGAGGCCGCCGAGTCGAAGGCGAAGGCCGATCTCGCCGCCAAGCGCAAGGCCGCCGTGGTCGAGGCCGAGGCCGCTGTCGCCGCCGAGGCCGCCGCGCCTGCCGAGGCTCCGGTCGAGGCGCCCGCTCCGGTCGAGGCCCCTGCCGCCGAGGCTCCCGCCGCCCCCGCCGCCGAGTAAGGCGGGGACTGAATCAACCCAGCAACTGAAAGAAGGAGAATTTCGATGACTATCACGATTGACATGATCAAGCAGCTCCGCGAAGCAACCGCCGCGGGCATGGGCGCCTGCAAGGAGGCGCTTGCCGCCTCGAACGGCGACATGGACGAAGCCGTCAAGTATCTGCGCGAGAAGGGCCTCGCCGTCGCCGCCAAGCGCGTCGACAAGGAGTCCAAGCAGGGCATCGTCGCCCTCGCCGAGGCCGCCGACAAGAAGTCGATGGCGCTCGCCGAGGTCAACTGCGAGACCGACTTCGTGGCCAAGACCGAGGCGTTTGTGAAGTTCGTGGACGACGCGGCGAAGGTCGCGCTCGAGGGCAAGGACATCGAGTCCACCCTCGCCGACGACTACAAGATGCTGCTCACCAAGACCGGCGAGAACGTGAAGATCCGCCGTAGCGAGCGCTACGAACTCTCCGGCGCCGGCGTCATCTCCGGCTACATCCACATGGGCGGCAAGATCGGCGTCCTGGTGGAGCTCGCCTGCGAGAAGGCGGACGCGAAGCTCGACGAGGCGGCGCACATGGTCTGCCTCCACGTCGCGGCGAACGCGCCGAAGTATGTGAAGCCGGATGAGGTCCCGCAGGCCGAGATCGACGCCGAGCTCGAGATCAAGCTCAACGCGCTCAAGGAGCAGAAGGGCAAGCTCCCGCCCGAGCAGGCGCTCGTCGGCATCAAGAAGGGCATGGCCGCCAAGTTCTGCTCGCAGATCTGCCTCTTGAAGCAGGACTACGTTGCCGACGGCGACATCACCGTCGAGCAGTACCTCTCCTCGGTTTCCAAGGAAATCGGCACGCCCGTCGCGGTGAAGCGCTTCTGCCGCATGCAGCTCGGCGCCTGACGGCGCCGGTCTCAGATACGCCGTATGAAAGTCCTGGTAACTGGCGGTTCCGGCTTTCTCGGGATCAATCTAATCCGGTTCCTGCGCGCGAAGGGCGTGGAGGAGATCCGGGTGCTCGACATCGCGGACTTCGACTACCCCGAGAAATCCGAGTCGTGGCTCAAGTTCACGCTCGGCGACGTGCGCGACCAGGCGGCGGTCGACCGCACGGTTGAGGGCTGCGACGTCGTGGTCCACTGCGCGGCCGCGCTGCCGCTCTACAGCGAGAAGGACATCTTCACCACCGAGGTCGACGGCTGCCGCAACGTGCTCGGCGCCTGCCGCCGTTTCAAGGTCGACCGCATGGTCCAGATCTCCTCGACCGCCGTCTACGGCGTGCCGAAGAAGCACCCGATCTACGAGACCGACCCGTTGGTCGGCGTCGGCCCCTACGGCCAGGCGAAGATCGACGCCGAGGAGGTCTGCCGCGCCGCGATCAAGGAGGGCTACTGCGTCTCGATCATCCGCCCGAAGAGCTTCATCGGCCCCGAGCGCCTCGGCGTCTTCGCGCTCTTCTACGACTGGGCGTACACCGGCCACGGCTTCCCGATGATCGGCTCCGGCAACAACCGCTACCAGCTGATGGACGTCGAGGACCTCTGCGCGGCGATCTGGAGCACGATGACCTACCCCAAGGACGTGGTGGCCACCGAGTTCAACATCGGCGCGAAGGAGTTCACCACGATGAAGGAGGACTACCAGGCGGTGCTCGACCGCGCCGGCCACGGCAAGAAGATCCGTGGCATGCCGGTGAAGCCAGTCGTCTTCCTCCTGCGCATCCTCGAAAAGCTCCACCTCTCGCCGCTCTACCCGTGGGTCTACGAGACGGCGTCGACCGACTCCTTCGTCTCGGTCGAGAAGGCGGAGAAGCTCCTCGGATTCGCCCCGAAGTACTCCAACAAGCAGGCGCTGGTGAGGAACTACGACTGGTACGTCGAGCACCTCTCCGAGTTCGCCGGCAAGAGCGGAGTGTCCCACCGCGTCCCCTGGAAGCAGGGCCTGCTCGCCTGCGCCAAGTGGTTCTTCTGAACGGCCCCGGTCGCCACCGGCAATGGACAAGCACTACATCTCCGCCGACGAATACCTGCTCGACCAGTGGCGTCTGGCGGAGCAGGTCCGCGCCGGCGGCTGGCGGCCTGACTTCCTCGTCGGCCTCTGGCGCGGCGGCGCGCCGCCGGCGATCGCGGTGCACGAGTTCCTCAAGTGCACCGGCTGGGACGTCCGCCACATCCCGCTCAAGTGCGCCTCCTACACCGGCATCGGCCAGAACGAGGGCAAGGTGGTGTTCACCTTTGGGGACGAGATCTTCGGCCTCTTCCGCGCCGGCGACAAGGTGCTCTTCATCGACGACGTCTTCGACACCGGCAAGACCGCCGCGGCGGTGATGGACCGGATGCACAAGGTCGGCGCCGAGGCGAAGATAGCCTGCGTCTACTGGAAGCCCGAAAAGAACAAGACCTCCGTCACGCCCGACTACATCGCCAAGGACATCGGCGACGACTGGATCGTCTTTCCCCACGAGATCGAGGGCCTCTCGCCAGCCGAAGTGCGCGTGAAGAGCCCGGCGCTCGCGGCGATACTGGAGCGTTTCGCGTGAAGCGGGCGTTCGACATCGCGCTGACCGTGCTTTTCGCGCCCGTCGCGCTCGCGCTCGCGGCGGCGGTCGCGCTCGCCGTCCGCCTCGCGCTCGGCCGCCCGGTCCTCTTCCGCCAGGAGCGCGCAGGCCTCGGCGGCAGGCCGTTCTCCATCCTCAAGTTCCGCACCATGCGCGAGGGCCCGGGCACCGACGCCGAGCGCCTCGGTCGCTTCGGCCGCTTCCTGCGCGCGACGTCGCTCGATGAGCTGCCCGAGCTCTGGAACGTCCTCCGCGGCGACATGTCGCTCGTCGGCCCGCGCCCGCTGCCGACCCGGTATCTGCCGCGCTACACGCCGGAGCAGGCACGCCGCCACGAGGTGCGCCCGGGCATCACCGGCTGGGCGCAGGTCCACGGGCGCAACGCGCTCGGCTGGGAGGAGAAGTTCCGCTACGACGTCGAGTACGTGGACCGCCAGTCGCTCCTCCTCGACTTCTGGATCCTCGCCTTGACTGCCTTCCAGGTCGTCTTCCCCCGCCACATCGCCCACGACGGCGAGGCGACGATGGGCGAGTTCATGGGCACCTAAGGCGGCGGATTTTGGTATAATACGAGAAAATGAACGCAAGGTCAGAGACAGAGATAGCGGTGTTGCGCGAAATCGCGGCGGTGATGGCGCGCGAGCGCAACGTCCGCCGGCTTCTGGAGACGGCGATCGACATCTTCGAGCGGCGGCTCGGCATGCTGCGCGGCACCTTCACCCTGCTGGACGGCGACGAGCTTCGGATCGCCGCCTCGGCGAGCGAGCTGAACGCCGAGGGGCGCTCGCTTGGCCGCTACCGCGTCGGCGAGGGCATCACCGGCCTGGTGGCGAAGACCGGCAAGGCCGAGGTCGTCTGCGACATCCGCAAGAACCCGCGCTTCCTCAACCGCACCAGGAGCCGCGGCGCGGACGAGGCCCTGTCCTTCGTCTGCGTTCCCCTTGTCCACCGCGGCAAGATCATCGGCACGCTTTCCGCCGACCGCAAGATGACCGGCGACACCGCCGAGCTGGTGCGGGACGTCGAGCTCCTCGAGATCATCGCCAACCTCGTGGCCGAGGCGGCGGCGGTCTGCCGCGAGGAGGACGCCGAGCGCGAGGCGCTGATGAACGAGAACCGCATGCTCCGCGGCATGGTGAACGAGACCCCGGGGCGCCTCATCGGCAACTGCCGCGAGATGCGCGCGGTGTACGAGCAGATCCGCCAGGTCGCCTCCAGCGAGGCGACGGTGCTCATCCGCGGCGAAAGCGGCACCGGCAAGGAGCTGGTGGCCCAGGCGCTCCAGAGCCTCTCGCCGCGCAAGGACCGCCCGTTCGTGGTCCTCAACTGCGCCGCGCTCCCCGAGGCGCTGGTCGAGTCCGAGCTCTTCGGCCACGAGAAGGGGGCCTTCACCGACGCGCGCGAGCGGCGCATCGGCCGCGCCGAGGCCGCGGACGGCGGCACGCTGTTCCTGGACGAAATCGGCGACCTCTCCATCCCGGTGCAGGTCAAGCTCCTCCGGTTCCTCCAGGAGCGCACCTTCTCCCGCGTCGGCTCCAACGAGCAGCTGCGCAGCGACGTCCGGTTCATCGCCGCGACGAGCCGCGACCTCGAGAGCCTGATGGCGCGCAAGCTTTTCCGCGAGGACCTGTACTACCGGCTCTCCGTGTTCCCGATCCGGCTGCCGCGCCTCGCCGACCGCGGCGACGACGTGGTGCTCCTGGCGCGGCACTTCCTCGACCGCCTGGGCGCGAAGTACGGCAAGCGGGTGACGCGCTTCTCGGTGCCGGCGCTCAACGCGATGAAGGCGTATTCGTGGCCGGGCAACGTGCGCGAGCTCGAGAACTGCGTCGAGCGCGCGGTGCTGACGGCGAAGGACGACTGCATCCGCAGCTACAACCTGCCGGAGACGATGCAGCACGAGGAGTTCGCCGAAGGCGACGGCGGCGAGGGCGCGCTGCCGCTCGACAAGCAGGTCGCCGCCTTCGAGCGCCGGGTGCTGGAGGACGCGATCCGCCGCCACGACGGCAGCCACGCCGCCGCGGCGAAGGAGCTGGGCATCTCGGAGCGCACCATGAGCTACCGGCTCTCGCGCACCGGTTCGGAGCTTCACCGTCCCCGCCGGGGATAAGTCAAATCCAGTCTGAAAGGAGCAGGAGAATGGCAACCGTAGAGATCAACACCACCGACATCGTCGCGTTCATCGGCAAGGAGCGCGCGGCGTTCACCAAGGCCGACATCAAGCGCTTCGTCAAGGCCAAGGGCATCCGCCACGTGAACTTCATGTACCCGGGCGGCGACGGGCGCCTGAAGACCCTCAACTTCATCCTCCACTCGCCCGGCTACCTGGACGAGATCCTCACCTGCGGCGAGCGCGTGGACGGCAGCTCGCTCTTCTCCTACATCGAGGCGTCGAGCTCCGACCTCTACGTGATCCCGCGCTACTCGACGGCGTTCGTCGACCCGTTCGCCGAGCTGCCCACGCTGTGCCTGCTTTGCTCGTTCTTCAACAAGGACGGCGCGCCGCTCGAGTCCAGCCCCGAGTACACGCTGCGCAAGGCGTGCGCGGCGTTCCGCAAGGAGACCGGGCTCGAGTTCCAGGCGATGGGCGAGCTCGAGTACTACGTGATCGCGCAGGACCCCGAGAGCTTTCCGGCGAAGGACCAGCGCGGCTACCACGAGTCCGCGCCGTTCGCGAAGTTCGGCGAGTTCCGCCAGAAGTGCATGCTCGCGATCGCCCAGGCCGGCGGGCTCATCAAGTACGGCCACAGCGAGGTTGGCAACTTCACCTCCGGCGGGCTCGTCTACGAGCAGAACGAGATCGAGTTCCTGCCCTGCGCGGCGCCGGACGCGGCGGACCAGCTCACGGTGGCGAAGTGGATCATCCGCAACATGGGCGCGAAGTACGGCTACGACGTCACCTTCGCGCCGAAGATCACGGTAGGCAAGGCGGGCTCGGGCCTGCACATCCACATGCGGCTCATGAAGGGCGGCGAGAACCAGATGCTCAAGGGCGGCAGGATCTCCGACACGGCCCGCCGCGCGATCGCCGGGCTCATGAAGCTCGCGCCGTCCATCACCGCCTTCGGCAACATGAACCCGACGAGCTACCTGCGGCTCGTGCCGCACCAGGAGGCGCCGACCAACGTGTGCTGGGGCGACCGCAACCGCTCGGTGCTGGTCAGGGTGCCGCTCGGCTGGGCCGGCCGCGGCGACATGGCTCGCCAGGCGAACCCTGGCGAGGCGGCCTCGCGCACCGACACCCGCCAGAAGCAGACGGTCGAGATGCGCTCGCCCGACGCCTCGGCGAACGTGCACCTGCTGATGGCGGCGCTCTGCGTGGCCTGCCGCCACGGCTTCAAGCTCAAGGACGCGCTCAAGGTGGCGGAGGCGACCTACGTGAACGTGAACATCCACCGCAAGGAGAACGCGAAGCTCCTCTCCTCGCTCGCGACGCTGCCCGACAGCTGCTGGGCCTCGGCCGACACGCTGCTCGCCCAGCGCGCGGTCTACGAGGAGGGCGGGGTGTTCTCGCCGGCGATGATCGACGGCATCGTGCGTGAGCTCAAGGCCTTCGACGACCGCTCGCTGCGGGCGAAGGTGACGAAGGACGCCAAGGCGATGGCTGACCTCGTCAAGACCTACTTCCACTGCGGCTGAGGGGTTCGGTGAAGACGGTCGACTGCGACTACTTCGTCGTCGGCTCCGGCATGGCGGGGCTGATGAGCGCCCTGCACCTCTCGTCCTACGGCAGCGTCACGCTCGTCACCAAGGGCCGCCTCGCCGACTGCAACACCAACTTCGCGCAGGGCGGCATCTGCTGCGTGATGGACCCGGCGGACAGCTTCGACCGCCACGCGCGCGACACGATGATCGCCGGCGCCTGGCTCGGGCGCACCGAGGTGGTCCACGAGATCTGCGAGAACGCGCCCGCCGGCATCCAGGACCTCGTCGACTGCGGGGTGAAGTTCGCGCGGCGCTCGGACGGCTCCTGGGACCTGACGCGCGAGGGCGGCCACAGCGCGCGGCGCATCCTGCACGCCGGCGACATCACCGGCGAGAAGTGCGAGGCGGCGATGATCCGCCGCGTGCGTCGCTCCGGCGCGGACATCCGCGAGCAGACGATCGTGGTGGACCTCATCATGACGCGGCGGCTGGGGCTGAAGGGCGAGAACCGCTGCGTCGGCGCGTACGTGCTCGACAAACCCACGGGCGAGATCTACGCGATCCGCTCCGCGAACACCATCCTCGCCACCGGCGGCTGCGGCAAGGTGTACCTCTACACCTGCAATCCGGACTCGGCGACCGGCGACGGGGTGGCGCTCGCCTGGCGCGCCGGCGCGAGGATCGAGAACATGGAGTTCGTCCAGTTCCACCCGACCTGCCTCTTCCACCCGCAGGCGAAGCGCTTCCTCATCTCCGAGGCGGTGCGCGGCGAGGGGGCGGTGCTCGTCGACCGGCACGGGCGCGAGTTCATGCGCAAGTACGACCCGCGCGGGTCGCTGGCGCCGCGGGACATCGTGGCGCGGTCGATCGACTCGGAGATGAAGCGCACCGGCGACGACTGCGTCTTCCTCGACATCCGGAAGAAGGGGCGCGCCTACCTGATGAAGCGCTTCCCCAACATCTACCAGAAGTGCATGGAGTTCGGCATCGACATGGCGAGCGACCTCATCCCGGTCGTGCCGGCGGCGCACTACAGCTGCGGCGGCATCCAGGCGACGACCGACGGGCGCACATCGATCCCCGGGCTCTCGGCGGTGGGCGAGTGCGCCTCGACCGGGCTCCACGGCGCGAACCGGCTCGCGTCCAACTCGCTCATGGAGGCGCTCGTCTGCGCGCGGCTCACCGCGGCGCGGCTCGGCCCGCACCCGGAGCGGACGCGCCTGCCGCGCATCCCGGCGTGGAAGACAGGCTCGGCGGTCCCGCCCGACGAGGCGGTGCTCGTCTCGCACATGTGGGACGAGATCCGCCGCCTGATGTGGGACTATGTGGGGATCGTCCGCACCAACAAGCGCCTCGCGCGCGCGGCGCACCGGCTGCGCACGCTCCGCCGCGAGATCCGCGACTACTACTTCCGCTACCTGGTGACGCCCGACACCCTGGAGCTGAGGAACCTCGCCGTCTGCGCGGAGCTGATCGTCCGCAGCGCGCAGAAGCGCCGCGAGAGCCGCGGCCTCCACTACACCCTCGACTATCCGCGCCAGGCGAAGCGCATCCGCCAGACGGTGATCGAGGGCTTCCGCGCCTGACCGACGCAGTTTGTGCGGCTTCTGGCTGGGGCGCTCGCCCCGCCGAACGCTCGGCCTCCTAACGTGCCGAGCTCGGGATTCTCGACACTGACTGCAACTCGCTTCCGTTCCGAGCGCGTTTAGGTCTCGAATCACGTCGTCGGGCCGACGCCCCGCCATCCGCCGCACTGCGGCACTTTGCGCGGCACTTTGCGCGGCAGATTTTTGATATAATACACGTCGTTACAGGGAGCAAGTGCGATGAACGAGATAGCCATTTCCGGGGTGGCAGATGCCGACGCGATCCGGGCGCGAATCCTCACGATTCGCGGCGTGCAGGTCATGCTCGACCGCGACCTGGCGGAGCTGTATGGGGTGCCGACGAAAGCACTCAATCAGGCTGTGAAGCGTAATAGCGATCGCTTCCCAGAGGAATTCATGTTTCAATTGAACGATGGCGAGATGCATGAACTGGTCACAAATTGTGACCGGTTCCAGAGTATGAAGCATACCTCTGTGCCAATGAGGGCATTTACGGAGCACGGTATTATTATGCTTGCAAGTGTTCTGAAAAGTGATGCCGCGACTCTTGTCAGCATTCGCATAACGCGCGCATTTGTCGCTATGCGTCGTGCACTTGCCACGCTTGCGCCGCTGTTGTCGCGCATCGAGGCGACCGAGCGCCGCCAGCTGAGGCAGGAGGACGCCCAGGCGCGCAACGAGGAGCGGTTCAAGCTGATCCTGGACGCGATGCAGGACAAGAAGTTCCCTCCGCAGAAGGTGTTCTACGACGGCCAGATATACGACGCCTTCGAGCAGATGAAGCGGTTCGTGCGCATGGCGCGGCGCGAGCTGGTCATCATCGACCCGTACTTCGCGGACTGCGTCCTGCCGCTCGTCGCGCAGAAGCGGCAGGGCGTGTCGGTCCTTGTGGTGCGGAACTCGCGGAGCAGGCTGCTCCACGGCGTCGACGTGGAGCGGTTCAACGCGCAGTACGGCGGCTCGCTCACAGTCAAGGTGTCGGACAGGTTTCACGATCGCTTCCTCATCATCGACAGGGCGACGCTCATCCATGTCGGTGCGTCGCTGAACCACCTCGGCAGGAAGTGCTTCGCGTTCTCGTCGCTCGACAAGTCCAACATCCCGGACATCCTGGCCAAGCTCTGAACGTGTGCTGGCGGAGGCAGAGTATGGCATGGGTGCAGAGGCGGCAGACACAGCATATACAGTTGCTGATCCTTTTGAGACAATAACGACATAAAAAATGTAAGAGGCAGGACGATGACCAGAAGACAAGCGGGAATTGTGTCAGCGGTAGCGTTTGCCGCGCTGATTAGGCCGGTGAGCAACCTCCTTGAATTTGCCGATCTTGTTTGGAACGTCATTTCACAAGGGGTGATTCCTCCGCGCATTCGGCTCTCCATGGCGATTGCGGGTGTTTGCGGCATGGCGGCGGCACAATGGGCGAACATATTGATCGGCTGGCTGGCGGCGGCCGTTCCTGCGCTGTTGATTTACCGTTATCTGCGGCGGCGAGACTTCGCACAGGTGTGCGCAGACTGCGCGGCGCACAGAATCTGCGCCTGGTCTCTCCTGCTGGCTTTCTTTGCCCTGACGCTGCTGCGTCCCGGGATGGTGGTTGAAGCGATCGGCGTGCCAATCCCATTTGAGCAGGTGGAGATCCCCCTTGACGAAGCGACTGGTCAAAACCCCATGGCCACGCTGGAACTTTGTCTATGCCATCCCGAGAACGACCGACTTGAAGGGGAGTTGAAGTCCATTGGGCGTCTTACGGACGATGTGCTTGCGAACGCACCTAAGATAGATGGCTATCGGCTTATGCGCTCAAAGGAATGCGACGATGCGGTCTACTATGTATCCGAGAAGGCTGAATTGACGCATGACGATATTGTATCGGCGAAGGTGATGAAGCCCTTTGGAGAAGATGACCGGTACGAGGTCTCCGTCAAGCTTACGCCAGAAGGGCGCGGGCGTCTTGCGCGGCTAACGCGCGACCACCAGCCGCATGGAGCGAAGAACAACTCTGATCGCGGCCGGGCTCTCGCAATCGTCGTGAACGGCGAACTTTTGGCAGCGCCCATCATACAGGCGGAAATCAATACGGGTGAAGCTGTCATAATGGGAAATTTCACAAAGGAAGAGGCCGTAAACCTTGCTGTCGCGCTGAATACAAGACGTAACGAAGAGGAATGAGGCCGACAGGCAATTGCTCTACTGTGTGCTTCTCTTTGGGCGTGGGTAAGCATAGCGGGCGACCGCGGCACTTTCCGCGGCACCTTGCGCGGCAGATTGCGAATGTTGCACTTTGTTACGCACGGGGGCGGCGGAATATGGTATAATACGCGCCAACAGATGAAAAACCGTTTCGCCATTCGAATTATTATTACCCGGCCTGGTGGTCTACCTCCAGCCGCGTGTTCCGCTGCTTGAAAAAGGCGAAGGCGAAACCGAAGGGCAGGACGCAGACCACCGGAACCGTCGGTGGTCTGCGTTTTTATACGCAACGGGGATTCAGTCAACGAAGGAGAAGACAAAGATGAACGAACTACTCAAGGGCATGGCCGCGCGAATCAAGGAACTGCGCGAGATCGGCGGCAAGACGCCGTCGGAGATGGCCCGCCTCACCGGCGTGGACGAGCGGGACTACCTCGCGATCGAGGCGGGGACGATGGATCCGCCGTTCACCTTCCTGCACAAGTGCTCGCTCGCGTTCGGGGTGGACATCAACGCGCTCCTCGAGGGCCACACCGCCAAACTCTCCCACTTCCAGGTCAACCGCGCCGGGCAGGGGCCGGTCACCGTCAACGAGCAGGGGATCCTCATCCGCAACATGGCCGCGATGTTCAAGGGCCGGCTCGCGACGCCCTACTTCGTGACCTACGACTACGACGAGCGCCAGCAGCACGCGCCGATCCACACCACCACCCACGCCGGCCAGGAGTTCGACTACGTCGTCTCCGGCTCGATGCGGGTGAAGGTGGGCGACCACGAGGAGACGCTGAACGTGGGCGACTCAATCTTCTACAAGTCCTCGACCCCCCACGGCATGGTGGCGGTCGGCGGCAAGAGCTGCTCCTTCATCGCGATGATCATGGCCGGCGACGCCGAGGAGCAGGCGCAGACGATGGTCAGGATGCGCCGCCGCAAGCCCAACGAGCCGCTGCTCGCCGAGAAGTTCGTCAAGTGCGAGGAGGACGGCGACGGCAAGCTCGTCCACGTCAACTACGAGCGCGACGACGAGTTCAACTTCGCCTTCGACATCGTGGACGAGATCGCGAAGAAGGACCCGAACCGCCTGGCGATGCTGCACGTCTCGGCGCACATGCGCGAGCGGCGCTTCACCTTCAAGGACATGATGGAGCAGTCCAACCGCGTCGCCAACTACCTCGTCTCGCTCGGGATCGGCAAGGGCGACAAGGTGATGCTGATCCTGAAGCGACACTTCCAGTTCTGGCCGACGATGCTCGCCTGCCACAAGCTCGGCGCGGTGGCGATTCCCGCGACGAGCCAGCTCAAGGCGCACGACCTCACCTACCGGTTCAAGGCGGGCGACGTGAAGGCGATCTTCTGCACCGGCGACGGCGACGTCGCGATCGAGGCCGACGCCGCGGAGAAGGAGATCGGCGCGAAGCTCGTCAAGGTGCTCGTCTACGGCAAGCGCGAGGGCTGGCGCGACTACAACGCCGAGGTGCCGGGATTCTCCGACGTCTACGAGCGGACCGCCGACTCGCCGTGCGGCAACGATCCGATGCTCATGTTCTTCACCAGCGGCACGACCGGCTACCCGAAGATGGCGCTCCACAGCTGCAAGTACGCGCTCGGCCACTTCGTGACCGCGAAGTACTGGCATCTCGTGGAGCGCGACGGGCTCCACTTCACCATCTCCGAGACCGGCTGGGGCAAGGCGCTCTGGGGCAAGTTCTACGGGCAGTGGCTCTGCGAGGGCGCGGTGTTCACCTACGACTTCGAGCGCTTCGACGCCGAGAAGGTGCTGCCGATGTTCGAGAAGTACAACATCACGACGTTCTGCGCGCCGCCGACCATCTACCGCATGCTCATCAAGGAGGACATCTCGAAGTACGACTTCACCTCCGTCCGGCACGCGACCACCGCCGGCGAGGCGCTGAACCCGGAGGTGTGGACCCAGTTCGAGCGCGCGACGGGGCTGGAGATCGCGGAGGGCTTCGGCCAGACCGAGACCACGCTCTCGCTCGCCAACCTGCTCGGCGACGAGCTCGAGCCCGGCTCGATGGGCAAGCCGGTGCCGGACTACGGCGTCGACCTCGTCGACGCAGACGGCAACCCGGTGCCGCCCGGCGAGAACGGCGAGATCGTCGTCCGCACCGACCGGAAGAACCCGCATCCCGGCATCTTCCTCGGCTACTACAAGGACGAGGAGAAGACCGACGAGGTCTGGCGCGGCGGCTTCTACCACACCGGCGACCTGGCGTGGAAGGACGAGAACGGATATTACCACTACGTCGGCCGCGCCGACGACGTCATCAAGTCGTCCGGCTACCGCATCGGCCCGGCGGAGATTGAGAACGTCATCATGGAGCTGCCGTTCGTCCTCGAGTGCGGCGTTTCTGCCGCGCCGGACCCGGTGCGAGGCCAGGTGGTGAAGGCGTCGATCGTGCTGGTGAAGGGCGTGCAGGGCACCGACACCCTGAAGCAGGAGGTGCAGCGGTACGTCAAGGAGCACACCGCCCCCTACAAGTACCCGCGCATCGTCGTCTTCAAGGACGAGCTCCCCAAGACCATCTCGGGCAAGATCCAGCGCAACCTGCTGTAGCCGAATTTGGTATAATACGCACCCTTACAAGGAAGAAGGGTAAGATGAAAGTCTGCAAATTCGGAGGATCGTCCCTGGCCGACGCGGCGCAGGTCAACAAGGTCATCGACATCGTGCTGTCCGACCCGGCGCGGCGAATCGTGGTGGTGTCGGCGCCGGGCAAGCGCCATTCCGGCGACACGAAGGTGACCGACCTCTTGATCGCGCTCGCCGAGACCGCGCTCAAGGGGGACAACACCGACCGCGAGTTCGGCGAGGTGGTGGAGCGGTATGCGTCGATGGCCGACGGCCTCAAGCTCGGCGGCGACATCGTCAAGCAGATCGAGGACGACCTGCGCGGGCGCCTCGCCCAGGCGAAGTCGCTTGCGCCCGAGGAGTTCATGGATCTCATGAAGGCGGCGGGCGAGGACAACAACGCCAAGCTCGTCGCGGCGGCGTTCGAGGCCCGTGGGCGCAGGGCGCGCTATGCGAGCCCGAAGGACACCGGGATGGTGCTCAAGGGCAGCTTCGGCGACGCGACGCTCGACCCCGAGAGCTACGCGCGCCTCTCGCGCGCGTTCTCCAACTTCGAGGGCATCGTCGTCTACCCCGGCTTCTTCGGCTACACCCGCGACGGCAAGGTGGCCACCTTCCCGCGCGGCGGCTCGGACATCACCGGCTCCATCCTGGCGGCGGCGGTCTGCGCCGACGTCTACGAGAACTTCACCGACGTCGACTCCGTCTACCCCTGCGACCCGCGGATCGTCGAGGAGGTCAAGAAGGGCGACGGCATCCCGACGATGACCTACCGCGAGATGCGCGAGCTCGCCTACGCCGGCTTCGGCGTCTTCAACGACGACGCGGTCATCCCCGCGGTCAAGGCGCGCATCCCGATCAACATCCGCAACACCAACCACCCCTCGGCGCCGGGCACGATGATCCAGCAGTCGCGGCGGGTGGTGCCGGGCACGGTGGTGGGCATCGCCTCGGCCGACGGCTTCTGCAACATCGTGGTCGAGAAGTACCTGATGAACCGCCAGATCGGCTTCGGCCGGCGGCTCCTGCAGGTGCTGGAGGAGGCGGGCATCTCCTACGAGCACATGCCATCGGGCGTCGACTCGCAGTGCGTCGTGGTGAAGGAGTGCTACCTGCCCAAGGAAAACGAGCACAAGATCCTGCAGGCCCTCCGCCGCGAGCTGGAGCCGGACTACGTGACGATCGAGCGCGACCTCACCATGGTGATGGTGGTGGGCGAGGGCATGTGCTACACGCCGGGCATGCTGGCGAAGGCGTGCCTCGCGCTCGCCTCGGCCGGCGTCTCGGTGTCGATGGTGAACCAGGGATCCTCGGAGGTCTCGTTCATGATCGCCATCCGCAAGCAGGACCGCGACCCGGCGGTGAAGGCCCTTTACCGCGCGTTCTTCTCCTGACCCGAGGGGGGGTATTGACCTCGAGGGGCGAAAAATGATAAAATAGTGGCACTATGTTTGGCATACACAGAGTGAAGTCCTTGTTCTCGACCGACATCGGCATAGATCTCGGCACCGCCAATTCGCTGGTCTACGCGAGGGACCGCGGCATCGTGCTGCGCGAACCGTCCGTGGTCGCGATCCAGTCCGGCTCCAAGCGCGTCGTCGCGGTCGGCGAGGACGCGCGGCAGATGATCGGCAAGACGCCAAGCAACATCGTGGCGATCCGCCCGATGAAGTCCGGCGTCATCGCCGACTTCGACATCACCGAGGCGATGCTCAAGTACTTCATCACCAAGGTCTGCCCGCCGCGCTTCTACTCGAGGTATTCGCGGCCGCGCCTGGTGGTGGCGGTTCCCTCGGGCATCACCGAGGTGGAGAAGCGCGCGGTCGAGGAGGCCGCGCACGACGCCGGCGCCGGCGAGGTGTTTCTGGTCGAGGAGCCGATGGCCGCGGCGATCGGCGTGGGCCTGCCGGTCGACGAGCCGGCCGGCTCGATGATCGTCGACATCGGCGGCGGCACCTGCGAGGTGGCGATCATCTCGCTCGGCGGCATCGTCCACAGCTACTCCCAGCGCCAGGCCGGCGGCGACGCGATGGACGAGGCGATCGTCTCCTACATCAAGCGCGTCTACAACCTGATGATCGGCGAGCGCACGGCGGAGAAGGTGAAGATCGCCATCGGCAGCGCCACCGCGGTCGGCGAGGAGGGGAAGATGGAGATCCGCGGCCGCGACCTCGTGGCCGGCCTGCCGAAGGAGCTCGAGGTCTCTTCCGAGGAGATCCGCGAGGCGCTGAAGGGCACGGTGGAGGCCATCGTCGTCGCGGTGAAGACGACCCTCGAGCGCTGCGAACCCGAGCTTTCGTCCGACCTGATGGACCGTGGCATCGTCCTTTCCGGCGGCAGCGCCCAGCTCCGCGGCCTCGACCGCCTGCTTTCGCAGCAGACCGGGCTCCCGGTGATGCTGGCCGACGATCCGCTTTCCGCCGTCGCGGAAGGCACCGGCGCCGTCCTCAACCACATCGACATCCTCGCGAAGAACAAGCGCGCGCAGTGAAGAAGGGGAGGTCCGCCACCGTCGCCGTGATCGCCTCCGCTGCGGTTCTGGCGGCGGTTCCGGTTTTCTTCCCCGACGTGGCGGTCGAGCTTGCCTATCCGGTGGAGCGCGCCTGGCGCACGGCCTCGCGTGCCGTCTCCGTCCGCGTCGCCGGCGCAGTGCGCGGCGCCGAGTCCCGCGCCGAGAACGCGCGGCTCCGGCGGGAGCTCGCGGCGCTCGCGGTGGAGCGGGACGAGATCATGCGGCTGGAGGCCGAGAACGCGCGGCTCCGGCGCGCGCTCGGCTACGTCGAGCGCGCCGGCGCGCAGTGGATCGCCGCCGGCAGGATGTCCTCGGGCGGCGCCGCGGCGGCGGGGCGCCCGATCCTGCGCGTCGACAAGGGCTCGCTCGCCGGCGTCGAGGAGGGCGCGGTGGTGGTGGCGGCCGAGGGGCTGGTCGGCGTCGTCGCGTCGGTCACGCCGCACACCGCGGAAATCGCCACCGTCGCCGACCGCTCGGTGCACGTTGCATGCGAAGTCGAGGGCGAGGGGGAAGGCCGCCTGCGCGGAATCACCTTCGGCGGCGACGACGGCGCCATCGAGCTTCGCCACCTTTCCGGCGCGAATGGCGCGCCGCCGCGCGCGCGCGTCGTCACCTCCGGCGCCGGCGGGGTGTTTCCGCGCGGCATCGCGGTCGGGGTGTGGCTCGGCGACGGGATGGTCCAGCCGTCCGCCGCGCTTTCGTCGGTCGAGGACGTCTTCATCCGCCGTGCTCAATAAGCGCATCCAGCTCGCGATCGCCGTTCTGGTGCTCGTCTTCGCCGCCGCGGGCGAGGAACTGCTGCCGCCGGTCTTCGGCGTCGGCGTGCCGCTTCTCCTGGCCGGGACGGTGGCGACCGCGCGCCGGCGCCCCGTGACGACGGCGGTGTTCTTCGCCGTCGCCGCCGGCGCCTTCGAGGACGCGATATCGTCCCTGCCGCCGCTCACCAGCGTCGGCTTCTTCCTCTTCGCGGCGCTGGCCGCGGGCAGCCGCCTCACGCCGGCGACAGCGCTTCTCGCGGCGTATCCGCTCTACCAGCTCTGGCTTTGCGTCTGGATTGCGGACACCGGCGGCGGAGTGTTCCTGCGCACGCTGGCCGCGCTGCCGGTCGGCGCGGCGACGTTCGTCGCCGTGGGCGCGCTGCTATTCCTGGTCGACCGAAAGGCGGGTGTCGATGAGAGGGAATGAGAGTCCTTCGGCGGTAAGCGACTTCGCCTGTGCGGCGGTCGCGGCGGTGATCCTGCTCGGCCTCGTCTTCGTCGCCGTGCGGCTGAAGGCGCTGCAGGTCGACTCCGCCGCCGACTACGGCTACGCGAACGCGCGGCAGTCGGTGCGCCGGGTGCAGACCGACGGCCCCCGCGGACGCATCCTCGACCGGAACGGCGTCGTGCTCGCCGGCGACCGCGTCTCCACCGACATCGTCTGCGACGTCGCGCGCTTCCGCCGCAGCCGCCGCGAGCGGACGGTGGAGGAGATCGCGCGCGCAATCGCCGAGGTGGAGTCGGTGGTGGGGCAGCCGCCGCGCGCGACCGAGGAGCGCATCCGCCGCCACCTGCGCGACGAGCTTGCGCGCCCGCTCGTCTGCTGGCGCGACGTCGGCCACGACGCGCTTGCGCGCTTCCTCGAGCATTCGCGCCGGTTCCCCGGCTTCTCCTGCCGCGAGACGGTCGAGCGCGTCTATCCCCAGGGCAGCTCCGCCGCGCATCTCGTCGGCTACGTCGGCCGCGACCGCGGCGAGGTGGTGGCTGGGGACGAGAAGTTCAACTACTTCGAGCCCGAGCTCACCGGGCGCGCCGGGGTCGAGCGCTACTACAACGGCTTTCTGCGCGGAGTGCCGGGCGAGGTGAAGGTCAGGGTGGACGCGCTCGGCTACGCGATCGAGGAGCGGACGGCGGTGGAGGCCGCGCCCGGGCCAGACCTCGCGCTCACGCTCGACATGCGCGTCCAGCGCGCGGCCGAGCGCGTCCTCGAGGGCTGCCGCGGCGCCTGCGTGGTTATCGACCCGCGCAGTGGCGACGTGCTTGCGTTCGCGAGCGCGCCCGGCTTCGACCCCAACGACTTCGTGCCGCGCCTCGGCGAGGACCGCTACGCCGCCATGCGCGCCGACCCGGCGAAGCCGCTTTTGAACCGCGCCTCGGGCGGCACCTACGCGCCCGGGTCCACCTTCAAGCCGGTCGTCGCGCTCGCGGCGCTTTCGCTCGGCGTGCCGCCCGAGGCCACCTACGAATGCACGGGAGTATTCACCCTCGGCGAGATGCGGCTGAGGTGCGCGAGCCGCTGGGGGCACGGCGTCCTGGACATGCGCCACGCCATGATGAAGAGCTGCAACCCGTATTTCTGCAACCTCGGCATGGAGGCGGGCACCAACGCCGTCGTCGCCGCGGCGCGCGAGTTCGGCCTCGGCGAGAAGACAGGCATCGACTTCGGCGTCGACGCGGCCGGCGTGGTGCCGGACGCGGAGTGGAAGCTGCGCTCGTGCGGCGAGCGCTGGTTCTCGGGCGACCTCGCCCAGATGTCGGTCGGGCAGGGCATGCTGCTCGTCACCCCGCTCCAGATGGCGCGCGTCGCCGGCGCGATCGCGACCGGCCGGCTGGTGACGCCGCGCCTCAAGCTCGACGCGCCGGTGGAGAGCCGCCCCCTCGCCTTCGCGAAGGAGCACCTCGACGTCGTCCGCGAGGGGATGCGCATGGTCGTCGCCGGCGAAGGCACGTCGTCCGGCACCGGCCGCCGCGCCGGCGAGGGCGTGGCGGTCGACGTCTCGGGCAAGACCGGCACCGCGGAGATCGGCGTCGGCGAGCGCCGCCGCAAGAACGCGTGGTTCATCGCCTACGCGCCGTCGGAGAACCCGACCGTCGCGCTGGCGATCGTCGTCGAGAACGCCGAGGGCGGCGGCGTCACCGCCGCGCCAAAGGCGGCGGAGGTGCTGAAGGCGATCTTCGGCGAGAGGCAGACATCGGAAAACGAAGGGAGGGAAAGATGAAGCGCATCGTCGCTGACATCGGCAGGATCGTGGAGTGGCTCGACCGCACGCTGGAGGCGAAGCGGTTCGACGACGTCTCCAACAACGGCGTGCAGGTCGCCAACTCCGGCGGCGAGGCACGGACGGTCGCCTTCGCGGTCGACGCGAGCGTGCGCGCGGTGGAGGAGGCCGCCGCCGCCGGCGCGCGCCTGCTCGTCGTCCACCACGGCATCTCCTGGGGCGGCGGCATCCGCCGCATTGAAGGCGGCGTCTACCGCGTCGTCAAGGCGGCGATGGACGCCGACCTCGCCGTCTACGCCTGCCACCTGCCGCTCGACGCGCATCCGAAGCTCGGCAACAACGCGCAGCTCGCGAAGCGGCTGAAGCTCTCCGCGGCGAAGCCGGCGTTCGTCTACCACGGCGAGACCATCGGGCTCGTCGGCCGCGCCACCCGCGCCACCGCCGCGGCGCTTGCCGAGGTCGCGCCCGGCGACCTTGTGGGCGTCTGCAGCGGCGGTGCCGGCGAGTTCGCCGAGGAGGCGCAGCGGCTCGGCTGCCGCGTCTATGTGACCGGCGAGGCGAACTGGGGTGAGGTCGTCGCCGCCGCAAACTGCGGCATGCGGATGGTTTGCCTCGGCCACTACGAGACCGAGGTCTGGGGCGTGCGCGCGGTCGCCAAGGCGATGGCGTCCGCGCTCGGGGTGAAGGCGGTCGACCTTACGGAGGTGCTGAAATGAAGTCCAATGCCGAGATGCGGAAGGAGTCGCACGCAGTCGTGCGCAGCCGGTGGTTCTGGATCATCTTCGGGGTGGTCCTGCTGCTGCAGGGAATCTGCCATGGCGCTGGGTGGCTGCTCGGGTCGCTCCACGGCTCGATGGGCATCGTCTCGCCCGCGGACTTCCTGTCCAAGAAGCTCGAAATGCTGCGGCAGGGGCTGGACTACACGCTGCCGACGGCCGAGGCATACCGGCAGATGGCGTATGCCGGCACCTTGGAGATGCTGGTCGGCTACGTCCTCGGCGCGGTGGCGCTCTTCGGCATCACCGCAGTGCTGCTGAAGGCGGTCGCCGACGACCGCAATGACGTCCTCGGCGCGGCGTTCGGCGGCTTTGGCCGTCCGCTCGGGGTCACCTGGCTTTTGATGGTGATGAACTTCTTCGTCGGGCTCTGGATGCTGCTCCTGGTCATTCCCGGCATCGTCGCCATCTACCGCTACCGTGCAGCGTGGTACCTGAAGAGCGAGCACCCTGAATGGGGCGCGCTCAAGTGCCTCGGCGAGTCGAAGCGGATCATGCGTGGGCGGAAGTTCCAGGCGTTCCTGCTCGATATGTCGTTCGTCTTCATGGCGATGCTGGCGCTCTTCGCGGCGTTCGTCCCGATGTCGCTCGCGAGTCTGCTCGGCGGCGCAGTCGCGGCGATGGCGACGTCGCTGTTCATCGCGCTGCTGGTGGCGGCAATGGTGTATCTGGGGGTCTGGTGCATCATCGCCCGCACCGTCTTCTACCGCGAAGCGAGGGATTCCGCGCCGTGTCCTGTCGAATCGTGATCGAGGGGCGGCTGCCGCGCGGCATCGGCGTTGAGCGCGCCGCGCTCCGCCGCGCCGCGGCTCATTTCGCCGCGAAGGCGGAGGCGCGCGCGCGCGTCCCGTTCCGCGAGGTGGCGGTGGTGCTGCAGGACGACGCCTTCTCCGCCGTGACCCACGCGGCGATCAACGGCGCGGACGGCCCGACCGACGTCACCACCCAGCGCTACGACGCGATGCCGGGCGAGGTGGACGGCGTCTACGGCGAGCTCTATGTCAACGCCGAGCGCGCGCTCGCCGCCGCGCCGCGCCGCCGCGGCTGGAGCGCGGCGAAGGAGCTGCTCCTCTACGTCGCCCATGGGATGGACCACCTTTCCGGCGCGGACGACCACACCCCGCGCGGCTACGCCGCCATGCGCCGCCGCGAACTTGCCTGGCTGCGCGCCGCCGCGGCGCTTTTTATGGTATAATTCAACATATTATGAAAAAGGTAATCATAACCGTAGTCGGCAAGGACACTGTCGGCATCATCGCCCGCGTCAGCGCGTACCTCGCGAAGAACGGGGTGAACATCCTCGACATCGCCCAGACCGTGGTCGGCGGCTACTTCAACATGATGATGGTGGCGGACGCTTCGAAGTACACGAAGTCGTTCGAGCGCCTCGGCGCCGCCCTCGACCGGATCGGCGCGGAGATGGGGCTCAAGATCCGCTGCCAGAAGTCCGAGATCTTCGAGAAGATGCACCGCGTGTGAGGGCAGGGCGATGATCAACCTCAGCGAAGTCATCGAGACCAACCGGATGATCCTCGAGGAGAACCTCGACGTGAGGACCATCACGATGGGGATCTCGCTCCTCGACTGCGCCGGCTCCTCGCTCGCGAAGACGTGCGCTGCGATCGAGGCGAAGCTCATGCGCCTGGCGGGCAGGCTGGTGCGCACCGGCGACGACATCGGCCGCGAGTTCGGCGTCCCCGTCGTCAACAAGCGCATCTCGGTGACGCCGGCGGCGATCGTCGGCTCGGCGTGCTGCCGCAGGCCGGCCGACTTCGTGAAGATCGCGAAGACGCTCGACCGCGCCGCGCGGCGGCTCGGGGTGAACTTCGTCGGCGGCTTCTCGGCGATCGTCTCGAAGGGGATGACGCCGGCGGACGAGATGCTCATCCGCTCCATCCCCGAGGCGCTCGCCTCCACCGAGCGCGTCTGCTCCTCGGTGAACGTCGGCTCCACCAAGACCGGGCTCGACATGGACGCGGTGCGGCTGATGGGCGAGATCGTCAAGGCGACGGCGGAGCGCACGCGCAAGCGCGGCTCGATCGGCTGCGCCAAGCTGGTCGTCCTCTGCAACGCGCCGGACGACAACCCGTTCATGGCCGGCGCCTTCCACGGCGTCACCGAGGGCGACGCCGTGCTGCACGTCGGCGTCTCCGGCCCCGGCGTGGTGCACCGCGTCCTCGCCGGCTCCTGCCGCGGCGTGGACTTCGAGACCCTCTGCGAGACCGTCAAGCGCACCGCCTTCAAGATCACGCGCGTCGGCCAGATAGTCGCGCAGGAGGCGGCGAAGCGCCTGGGCGTGCCGTTCGGCATCGTCGACCTCTCGCTCGCGCCGACGCCGGCGGTGGGCGACTCCGTCGCCGACATCCTGAAGGAGATCGGCGTCGAGCATCCAGGCGCGCCGGGCACCACCGCCGCGCTCGCGCTCCTCAACGACCAGGTCAAGAAGGGCGGCGTGATGGCGTCGAGCTACGTCGGCGGGCTCTCCGGCGCGTTCATCCCCGTCTCCGAGGACCAGGGCATGATCGACGCGGTGCGCGCCGGCGCGCTTTCGATCGAGAAGCTCGAGGCGATGACCTGCGTCTGCTCGGTGGGGCTCGACATGATCGCCGTCCCCGGCTCGACCTCCGCGAGCACGATCGCCGGCGTCATCGCCGACGAGGCGGCAATCGGCATGGTCAACCAGAAGACGACGGCGGTGCGCATCATCCCCGTGGCCGGCAGGAAGGTGGGCGACTTCGTGGAGTTCGGCGGGCTCCTCGGCGGCGCGCCGGTGATGAAGGTGTCGCCGTTCTCCTGCGAACGGTTCGTCGCGCGGCGCGGCCGCATCCCCGCGCCCATACACTCGTTCAGGAATTGAAGGCGGTCTTTCTATTCATCGACGGGCTCGGAATCCGCGAGCCCGCCGCGGACAACCCGGTCAACCCCGAGGTCTGCCCCGCGCTGTGGCGGCTCATCGACCGCCATTCGCGGCCGATCGACGCCTGCCTCGGCGTGGAGGGTCTGCCGCAGTCCGCCACCGGCCAGGCGACGATGTTCACCGGCCGCAACTGCGCCGAGGCGATGGGCAAGCACTGCGAGGGCTTCCCCGGCCCCGCCCTCCGCAAGATCATCGAGGACGGCAATCTCTTCCTCGAGCTCAAGCGCCGCGGGCTCTCGGTGCGCTTCGCCGACGCGTACCTGGTGGACGGCGCGGACGAGCTTGCGCTGCGGCGGTTCAAGTCCGTCACCACCGTGATGGCGCTCACCGTGCCGGAGACGGTGTCGACCGTCGACGACCTGGTGCGCGACGAGGCGCTGATGCAGGACATCACCCGCGAGACGATCCAGGACCGGTATCCCGACATCCCGGTCATCCCGCCGCAGCGCGCCGCCGAGCACCTCTTCCGTATCGCGCGCGAGCACGACTTCACGCTCTTCGAGTTCTTCCAGACCGACGTCTCCGGCCATTCGATGGACTACCGCCGCGCCTGCGCGGTGCTGCGGGTCTACGACCGCTTCCTCGCCGCGCTGGTGCGCTACGTCGAGGCCGCGGGGCTCACGCTCATAATCACCTCCGACCACGGCAACATCGAGTCGGTCGGCGACCACGGCCACACCCGCAACCCGGTGCCGTTCGTCGCCTACGGTCCCAAGGAGGAGTTTTTGCGCGAGCGCGTCTCCTCGCTCGCCGACATCACGCCGGCGATCCTCGCCGCCTACGACGCGCAATGACCTGACCAGAGGAGGTGACGGGATGAAGGCGTGGATACAGCGGGTGACGGAGGCGTCGGTGACGATCGGCGGCGAGACGGTCGCGTCCATCGGGCGCGGCTATCTCGTCCTGCTCGGCGTTACCCACTCCGACACCGGGCGCGAGGCGGACGAAATCGCGGACAGGATCGTCGCGCTCAGGATCTTCGAGGACGCCGCGGGCAAGACCAACCTCTCCATCCAGGACGCCGGCGGCTCGGTGATCGTTGTCTCGCAGTTCACGCTCTACGCCGACACGCGGCACGGGCGGCGTCCCGGCTTTTCCGCGGCGGCGCGTCCGGAAGTCGCCGAGCCGCTCTACGAGCGCGTCGTCGCGCGTCTCCGCGAGACGCTCGGCGCCGACCGGGTCGGCACCGGCCGCTTCGGCGCGGAGATGAGCGTCAGGCTCGTCAACGACGGGCCGTTTTCGCTGGAGCTGAAGGCGGGCGCGGAATGATCTCGCCGGAGACGATCGCGCGCATCGAGGCGCTGATGGCCGAGGCGTCGGTCTTCGAGGACGACCTCGAGGAGAGCTTCATCCTCGGCGGCGGTCCCGGCGGCCAGAAGACGAACAAGACCTCGAGCGTGGTCAGGCTCGCGCATGCGCCGAGCGGGATGGCGGTGCGCTGCGGCGAGACGCGGAGCCGCGAGACGAACCGCTGGCTCGCGCGGCGGATGCTCGCCGAGGCGATCCTGGCGCGAGAGAAGGGGCGGGCGACCGCGGAGCAGCAGCGGCGCGAGAAGGTGCGCCGCCAGAAGCGCCGCCGCAGCCGCCGCCAGAAGCAGAAGATGCTCGCCGACAAGCATGCGCATTCCGAGGTGAAGGCCATGCGCAGGAAGGTGGACCCGGATGAGTAGGGCGATCGCGCTCCACGTCTGCTGCGGACCATGCGCCTCGGCGTGCGTGCCGCGGCTCGTCGCCGACAGACGCGAGGTGACGATGGTCTTCGCCAACTCCAACATCGACACGGCGGAGGAGTTCGAGCGCCGCCGCGCCGCCGCGGCCGCGCTGGCGGAGCACGACGGCGTCGACTTCGAGGTAGTTCCCTACGACCACGCCGAGTGGCTCAAGGAGGTCGCCGCCGGGTTCGAGGGCGAGCCCGAGCGCGGTGCGCGGTGCGCGCGCTGCTTCCGCTATTCGCTCCGCAAGGTCGCCGAGTTCGCCGCCGCGCGCGGAATCGGCTCTTTCACCACCTCGCTCACCGTCTCGCCCCACAAGGTCTCGCGCGATGTGTTCGCCGCCGGCCACGACGCCGGGGACGGATTCGCGGAGATCGACTTCAAGAAGAGCGGCGGGTTCCAGCGCTCCGTGGCGCGCTCCAAGGAGCTTGGCCTCTACCGCCAGTCCTACTGCGGGTGCGAGTTTTCGCGGAATGGTTGTTTGTCAAAGTAAACGAAACTTTGACAAGCTAAATGAAATTTTAAATTGCGTTTACTCTGGCAAAGCACCAAGCAAATTTTTTATCCAACTCTACTGCATCGAGCCCTGCACCCTCGAGTTGCGCCCGCTCGCACCCGGCGAAAGCCGCGCCCACGAAATGTCCGTAACGGTGAGACGATAAAAAAATTCTTTCTTGTCAAGGGGGGTGGGTAAAACCGAAAACCAGGGGGAATTAAAAAATTCCCTCGCGCGTGCGCGAGCGCGCGAGGGACTCTTGGTAAAATTTCTAACGCGATTATATTGCCATATAATCGCGTAATAATTCTATATTTTATTATTTATCGCGGGTGTTTTCTGTCGGCGTGGAGCTGATTTTTATGCGTTATTCGATGCGCTTCTGTAGACCCCCCTTGCCTGAATTCGCATCTTGTGTTATACTATCGCCAGTTTCCACGGAGGAAAGGGAGAAAACACCATGAAGCATAACTACAAGTTGTTTGTTGCGGTTGCGGCTGTCACGATGGCCGTTCCGGCGATTGCAGCCGTTCTTTCGGCGATTACCGTGGTTGGTGATCCTGACTCTAGCATGAAGATTGAAATGTATAAATCGGATGGGAATGTCATATATAGACAAGGTGGAATTATCATAGATGGGGATAGGCAAATTTCGGAAGAGGAACTGTGCAAAGTGAGAGAGGAAGAGCAGCAGCTGGAAGAATTACAGCAGCAGAAGTGGAAAGAAGAAGAGGAACAACGGATGGAGATTCGCTGCCTTGGACATAAATACGGGGTCTTCGACATGGTCGAACGTCCGAAAGTGGAGCAGGTCGGCGGATTGTATTGGCGATATACGACGGCAGGCAATGACGGTGTCAATGTGCTTACCGTCAGCCCCAAAGAATACACTGACGACGATGATTTGGGCGGCGACGTTTCCGGCGAAATCGCCATACCAGAGATGCTCGGAGGCAAGACCGTCACGGAGATTGGAGATAGGTTGCTCGCTGGGAAGTCCGTTTCCAGCGCGGTGATTCCGCATGGAGTGACAAATCTTTTTGTGCTTGGAGATCTATCTGGGAATGTTTTCATCGGTTGCGAATCGCTGAAGAAGTTTGTCGTTGCCGACGACCATCCTGCATATTCTGTTAGGGACGGATTTCTTTGCGACAAGTCCGGCAAGACGCTTTTTTGCTGTCCGGCAAGTCGCGAAGGCGACGTCGTCATTCCGGATGGGATTGAGACAATTGGCGATAATTCGTTCTTGGGGTGCGAAAAGATGACGAGTCTGACCGTTCCACCGAGTGTCCGCAAGGCCGGAATCATGATGTGTGGTTCCGGCTACGGCAAACTCAGGGCCGTCTATATCAGCGACCTCTCGGCCTGGTGTCGGATTGAATTCGCGTCCGACGGTATCGTCTCTGACGATACCCTCTACCAGCAGTCGAACCCGCTATGTGGCGCGCACAATCTTTTTCTGGACGGGAAACTTGTCACTGATCTGGAAATTCCGGCTGATGTCGAGTCCATTGGCGCCATGGCGTTTGCCGGCTGCATCAGTCTGAGAAGAGCCGTAATTCACGGTGGCGTAACCAACATCGGCTGGTACGCGTTTGGAGGTTGCAGTGCCTTGGAAGAGGTTGAGATTCGTGAGGGGGTCAAATCCATCAAGGGGAATGCCTTTGCCAATTGCAAGGCCTTGCGGGAGATTGCAATCCCAGATTCGGTCACGACTATGGGAGTTCCCGCGGGCACTTATACCTCCAGCGAATGCGGAGCGTTCAAAAATTGCTCGTCCCTGAAGCATGCGACCCTTCCCAAGGCGCTTCGGGAAATCCCCGACAACCTGTTCATGGAGTGCACGGAGCTTGAAGAGGTGAAATTGCCGGAGGACCTTGAGGTCATCGGTTCCGGTGCGTTTTTCAATTGCAGAAACTTGCGCGGGGTGGATTTTCCCAGGAAAGTGAGGATCATTGGCGTGCAAGGCGATTTCATCATCAGGAGAAATGGCGCTTTCGAGGGGTGCAAGGGATTGTCCGGAATAGAGATCCCGGACAGCGTGGAGAGAATAGGACCTTGTGCGTTTGCGGACTGCAAGCATCTCAAGAAGGTGAAAATTGGCTCAGGCATAAAGGAGATTGGAGCGGGGGCGTTTGCCGATTGCGTGAATCTCAAGTGCGTAGAAATGGCCGCTGAGGTGGATGATTTAGGCGCGGGTGCGTTCCACAACTGCAAACGGCTCAAGTTCGACGACAGGTCGATCCCGGGCTTCAAGATGCGGAAAGGCATTGTTGTCGAGCGGACCGCGCCCCTAGGCGAGACGCTCGACCTCACCGGGACCAAGGGCATTGCAGACAATGCAATTGGATGCGGAAGGTACCGTCCTTGGGAAGACAAAGTCGACCCTGAACTCGAAAAACTGCGCCGGGTCGTGTTCCCGGACGGTTACAAGACCATCAAGTTCGAGGTGTTCTCCGGATGTCGAAACCTCTGCGAGATTTCCGTTCCGCCGAGCGTGACCAGAGTCTGCGGAACGACCTTCGGCAACATTGGGCGCACATGGAAGCATTTCGACAAGGTTGACATCAGCGACCTTGCCGCATGGAGCCGGATCGACTTCGACGTGGAAGTGGCCGTCCCCTGCTCGCATTGCTGTCCCGGGCATCCCGGAGTGGTGGTGGGATCGTCAAACCCGCTTGGGCTTGGCGCCGAACTTCGGCTTGACGGAAAGCCGGTGACGGAGCTGGTGATTCCCGGCACGGTCGAGAGGATCGGCAGAGGCGCCTTTTTCGGCTACAGTCATCTTAAGAGCGTCGTAATCGAGGAAGGGGTGAAGGAGATTGGCGATTTCGCGTTCTTTGGCTGCACGAATCTGGTGTCGCTGACGATTGCGGACAGCGTTACGAAGGTCGGCGACCGGGTGTTCGCAGACTGCAAGAATGTCGAACAGATTGCGGTACCGAGTGGCCTGAACTATTACATTGGGCGTGACTTGCCGCAGGTGTACACGCCAATCAAGAGAATTGACGGTCGTCGGTGGTCGTATCACCACGACGGTACGAACGCAACCATCACCGGGGTGGAGCCCGCAGATGGCGACCTGGTTATCCCCTCGGAGATAACGAGTGGAGGGAAAACATATCGGGTAACCGGCATTGGCGCATGTGCTTTCTTAGGCTGTAAAGGCATAACCAGCGTGACCATACCCGACAGCGTCACGAACATAGGGGGACGTGCCTTCGAAGGGTGTAGAGGGCTGGCGAAAGACGGATTCGTCATTGTTGACGGCACGCTCTTCAGCTATGTCGGCCGTAGTTGCAGCGAGTTGACGATACCCGACGGCGTGAGAAAGATAGACGAGTTCGCGTTCGATTTCTCCGACTACCTCTTAATCGGCGCCAATTGGCCATCGCGGGTGATAATCCCCGATTCCGTGACCAACATCGAGAACAATGCGTTTCGCTGGTGTGTTGGGCTGAAAGAGGTGAGATTCGGGAGCGGACTGGTCCGCATCGGCAGTTCCGCATTCGTCTGCTGCACCAATCTCGAGAGCGTGGCGCTTCCGGTCGGCCTCAAGGAAATCGGGCCCAATGCGTTTAATTCGTGCAGCAGTCTGACGAGTGTGACGATTCCCGATTCCGTTGCGAATGTCGGCAAGCATGCATTCGGCAAATGCGGCGGACTATTCCGCAACGGGTTCATTGCCGTCGGCGATACGATCTACGGCTGCAACGTGAATGACGCCGATTTGACGATTCCGGAAGGGGCGGTGTGCATCGACAGCCTGAAACCGGCCATTGACGATGTCGCCAGATTGACGATTCCGAAGAGCGTGACGCATGTCCACAGGTTGGCTTTCTGCCGCAGCAAGGGGCCGACGGAGTCGATTGTCGTGGCGGAGGGCAATCCGGCCTATGTCTCCGTCTCGGGCATGCTGCTGACCAAGGACCTGAAGACGCTGGTTGCCTCGCCCAAGGAGATAGGCGGCGAGGTGACGGTGCCGTCCTCCGTGACGGAGATCGGCGATTACGCGTTTCGCGGTTGTGCGAAGATGGAGAAAGTGACGCTGCCCGCCGGTCTTGAGCGTATAGGCGTCATGGCATTTGCCGATTGCAGCGGCCTGACGGAAATCACCATCCCGGGCAATGTGGCCGCAATCGGCAGTGCTGCATTTGTCTGTTGTTCTAGCTTGAGGCGGGCGGAGATTCTTCCCGGCAAGTTGAAAAATATGCCGTACGGGATTTTTAGAGGCTGCATGTCGCTGAAGGAAGAGAATATAAACATTCCCCAGTCGGAGTCCTTCCTCGTCAGGCATCTTGGGGCGGGTAGAGAATTCGATAACTGGATCTGGTGTAGCAACGGCGACGACCTCAATGAGTATAACGAGGAATGCAGAGAGAATTGACAAAAACCAACCAGGAGGAAAGACCATGAAGGTAAACGGAGTCGAGGTAAACTACTGCGAAGGCAATTACTATGAGGACGTAAACGTTGCCGCCAAGCGGTACGGGGTCCCGGTTGCCGTCATCAGCGAGCGGCTGAAAAAGAAGCAGCTGTTCTGGGCGAAGGACCCGAACACCGGCGTCATGATGGTGTGCGGGGCGCTGCCCGACTGGATCAAGAAGTACGAGAACGAAAAGCCGGCGGAAACGGGGGGCGTTTCGGTTTTGAAGGCGCTATGGTACCTGATAGTGTGCCCGGCGAAAGGGGTGGTGCCGAACATACTGTGGGCGGTGTTCTGGATCGTGCTCTGCTCGGTGTTGGGATCGTGTGTGAATGGAATCCTCGGTATGTCCTTGCTGATAGGGGTGAGCTCGGTGAAGTTCGTATTATCGCTCAAGGCCGCTATCGAGTGGGAGCTGGAGCATCCGCAGGACCCGAACAAGGTGGTGTACATCGACGGTGGCGACTATGGTGGCGACGGGTTCTTCGACGAAGTTTCCGATCGCCGCAGGGCCGACCTGCAGTTCCTCCTGGGCACCGGGCCATACGCGAAGTAGCCCGCATTTTCGCGGCTGCGCCGCGGTGCCTGGTGCTTGGCTTGTCCGCCATAGCCTTGGCGAAGGCGGATGCTTGGTGCAACTTATGCGCCAGCGAAGCGAACCGCGGCAAAAGCGCCCCACAAACCGCGGCAAAAATGGTATAATATACCCCGTGAAATGCCACTCCAAGACCGCTCTTTTCACCGCGCTTACAATCGTAAGTGCCGCGGTCGCTCCAATGCGTTCAGATGCGTCCGAATGGGCGAGGAATACCTCGCCGAATCCGGCTTGCGGCGTGGCCGTGTCGCGCCCCGTGACCGCGGCACTTTTGCCGCGGAGCCGGACCATTTTCACCAACGATCAAGACATGAATCTTAAGGCACACCACGTTTTCTTTCCGCGCCAGAGCGGCGGGTCTTTGTGTGTGGCGTGGATGAAGGATGGGCAAAATCATTTGTCGTGACAATACGAACCAGGGAATATAAACAAAGGCGCGGAGACTGTAAATGAAAAATGTCTTTGACTTTAGGAAAGAACTGATTGACGAGTACGCCAAGTTTTCTACAAGCTTTGCGAAGCCCTCTGCCGAGGATATTGTTGCGCGGCTTGACGAAGAATATGCCAGTGGGCGTTATTGGCGTGAACCTCTCATCCAGATAAACCCTAACTACGAAAAGGACAAGACGGTAGATGAACTTGCCGCAGAGGGCGAGTTGGCGCCGGAATGCGCTGCGATCTTTCAGCTCTTCAAGCAGGAGGTGAAGAACCACGTGCCCGGTTTTACTACTCAGCCGCTCCGCCTTTACAAGCATCAGCGTCAAGCGATATCCCACGTCAAGAGCGGCGAGAGCTATGTGGTTACGACGGGCACGGGGTCGGGCAAGTCGCTCTGTTTCTTTATTCCTATCGTCAATCGCATCATTGAAGAGAAAAAATCCAATCCAACCCCGCGGACTCGTGCGATCATCGTCTATCCGATGAACGCACTTGCGAACAGCCAGCGCGAGGAGATGCGCAAGTTTCTCTGCGATTATACCGAAGGAGCCGAACCTGTCTCAATCTGCCGCTACACGGGTCAGGAGAGCGAAGAAGAGCGCAAGCAAATCCGCGAGAACCCGCCGGACATCCTTCTCACGAACTACATGATGCTTGACCTTATTCTCACGCGGCATACAGGTGATCAGGTCGTGGTGCAGAATTGTCAGGGTCTCGAATTTCTTGTTCTTGACGAACTACACACCTATCGCGGGCGGCAAGGTTCAGATGTCGCTATGCTCGTCAGGCGTCTCCGTGCCCAGCTCAACGCGGCCAATCTCCTGTGCGTTGGCACTTCCGCTACGATGGCGGGCGTGGGTCAGGTTGGCGACAAGCGTAAGGCTATCGCTGAAGTGGCAAGCCGAATCTTCGACGCGCCCATCACCGAGCATTGTGTGGTGGACGAAACCTTGGAGTATGTAACCGATAAGACCATCTCCAATGATGCCATGCTTGCTGCACTCTCGGCGCGTGTGGCTGCTTCGTCATACGACTGGGCTGATCTGGATGTGTTCAAGAAAGATCCATTCGCTGTCTGGATTGAGCGTACGTTGGGGATAGTGGATGTCAACGGGCATCTTGAACGAGCCACGCCAATGACCGCGCAGGAGGCAGCCGGGAAACTTGCCGACATATGCAAGATTGACGAGAAAGTTGCGCGTGATGCAATCGTCAAGTTCCTTATTGCCATGCAGCAGAAAGCATGGGACGAGAGTGGCAAGGCTCCGTTCGCCTTCAAACTACACCAGTTCATCAGCGGACCTGGCGTGGTTATGACGACGCTTGAAAAGCGGGGCGAACGGGTCGTCACGCTTGACGAGCAGCGTTTCGCGCCCGGACGCCAGGAAGAGGGAGTGCTTCTGTATCGCACGTATTTCTGCCGTGAATGCGGGCGCGAGTACATCCCCGTATGGATTGACGACAAGAATGGAATGGTCGTTCCCCGAAAACTTGATGACACTCAACCCGATTCCACCAAGAAGGACATCCGATATGGTTTTCTTACGCCAATAGAGGGCTTGCCGGATGGGTTGGATGCACCTTCCCTCAACGACAATCTCCCTGAAACCGCGTATCCCGATGAGTGCTTTACCTTTACACATGACGACCAGCGGCTCAAGGATAGCTTTGCCAAGGATGGAGCGCGCCCGATAGCCGTTTCTCTTACGCCACAGGGCGAATTTGCGGCGAACGCCGCGTCGACGCATTGGTTGTGGCGCGGCCACTACCGGTTCTGCCTCGAATGCAAGGATGTCAATTCGGCTAACGGACGCGACACGAACCGCCTTGCCGGTATTTCTGGCGAAGGTCGTTCTACGGCGACCACAATCATTACCCTTGAGGCGCTTCGGTTGATGTTCGCCGAACACCCCGCCGTTGGCAAGGACGATTTCAGGAAACTCCTCGGTTTTGCCGACAATCGCCAGGACTGTGCGCTCCAGTCAGGACACTTCAACGAGTTTATTCTCCTTACAACTCTCCGCTCTGCACTTCTCAAGGCGTTAGAGGAATCGCCAGATGATGGGATAGGCGCAGAGGAAATAGCAGAACGGGTATTTAAGGCGCTTTCCTTTAACCTTGACGACACGGCAGTCAAGCGTGAGTATCTTGCTGATCCCGGCCTGTTCGGCCCCGCTCTCGTCAAGGCGCGAGAGAAGGTGAAGTTCTATCTCGGATATCGGCTCTTTGAGGATCTTGGTCGTGAGTGGCGCTACCGCAACCCCAATCTGGAGCAGCTTGGACTCCTTGCCTTCGATTTCTCCGGTCTTGACGAACTTGTTTCTCATAATGAAGTCTGGGATCCGGCCGCCGATCATTTCAAGGGTCTTGGAGGTGGTCTTACGCTGTTCCTTTCGCTTTCACTTGAGAAAAGGCGCGAGTTTATCGTTGCCGTTCTAACTGCGTTACGGAAGCTGAAAAGCATTTCCAGTAAATACTTTAACGAAGCGGAACAAGGGGCGAAATGCGATGTTCAGGATTCGGATGGTAACACTGTTGTTCTCGACAGATGGTGTTTGAGGTCTTCGCGTCCGCTCGTACATGAAAAGAGTACTCTCATTTATTATAACAAGGGCGAGATAATCGCTAATACGGAGCAGAACTCCATACAGAAAAAGATTGATGATGATGCCGCGTTCAAGGCAAGCTCTGCGACCGCTTTCTTCCGTTCTATAGAGATCAACGATCTTTGGGACGGAACATCTTACGAATCGCCAAACGGTGGACGGTTCAGGGCGAACAGCAATCAAGACCGCCGCCACCTTATGGAGGCCGTACAGGCCGTCGTGCTCGCTGCGTCCAAGGCGGGCATTACTGTTGCTCATGCCGTCGGCAAGCCGAAGGACGAGAATGGCAACGAAATTGATGGTATAAATGTCATTGAGTGTTCGCTTTCAGGTGATGCGATCATTTGGAAGAAGTCCGTTCCCGTCAACGTGAGCAAGGTAAACGAATACTTCCTGCAGCTCTACAAAAACGTCGCTGCAATTCTCGGCGCGTCACTGGATGAGCCGTTCCACTCGTTTGAGTCCCACGAACATACTGCACAGGTGGAGGGCGATCTAAGGCGTCTTCTGGAGCAACGTTTCCGCTTCGGAGCTCGCGACAAGAGCGACTACAAGAAGGACGGCAACAAAGGCGACCTCAAGAAACTGCCCGTTCTCTATTGCTCTCCCACGATGGAGCTTGGCGTGGACATCTCGGCGCTCGATCTTGTGTATATGCGGAACGTGCCGCCAACTCCCGCGAACTATGCCCAGCGTGCGGGCCGTGCGGGTCGTAGCGGGCAGGCCGCTCTCGCTGTAACCTACTGTGCTTCGCAGAGTCCACACGACCAGTGGTTCTACAATCATGTTTCGGAAATGGTTAGCGGTTCCGTAATGGTGCCCGCGATTGATCTCTCGAACAAGGATCTCTATGACAGCCACATGCATGCTGTATGGCTCTCGTGCGTGAATACGGAGTTGCCGTTCGGAATCTACCAGTTGCTGGAAAAAGAGCCGGAAGACGATCCTTCTCTTGCGCTGCTGGCTGAATTCAAGACGGCGTTCACCAACCCAGACGCGCTTGCTAAGGCATGTACCATCGCCGGGAAAATTACTGATAAGCTCGTTTCCGAAGGTGAACTGACGCCAGACAAGGCGCCATGGTTCAACGGGGCTTATCTCCACTCGCTGATTGCCGATTCAAGCCAGATGTTTGATGTTGCGCTTGATCGGTGGCGCATGCTCTACAAGGCAACGCTCCGCCAGCTCAAGGAAGCCCATCACATCGAGGAGACTTCCCCGAACAAGAGGGAGCGTGAGACCGCACACAGCGTGGCAACCGACGCGCTCGAACAGATCAACGTGCTCACCTCGGCGCAGAAGGAGAATTCGGATTTCTACCTCTACCGGTATCTTGCGAGCCAGGGCTTTCTGCCGGGCTACAGCTTCCCGAAACTCCCGTTGATCGCTTGGCTCTCGAAACGTCAATTCGTTCGCGCGGGAGCTGCCGCCTCTGGCACAGGACGAGGAACGATGATCTCCCGTCCGCGCTTCCTTGCACTCACTGAGTTTGGCCCGCGTTCGCTCATCTATCACGAAGGGGCGATGTATCGCGTCACGAAGGTGAAGCTGAAGGCGAGCGAACTCACCCATGTTGCTGCGGACGGACGTCTCATGACGATGAAGGGGTACGTTTGCTCAAATTGCGGCTGTGCGATGTTCAATCTCGACAAGCCGTCCGAACCACCGATGTACAGCGTTTGCCCTTCGTGCCACGAGCCGATAGATTTCGCCAAATCCCTCATTCAGGATCTCTACGGCGTTGAAACCGTGGAAGCACGCGAGGCCGCAAGGATCACCGTGATGGACGAGGAGCGCCAGCGGCAGGGATTCGAGACCTTGACCACCTACAGCATGGCGGGTGACGCCTCGTATGCACGAAAGGACGCCAAGATTTGCGTGGGGGATGGACTTGACGCAAAGCTCACGTATGTATCGGCCGCTACCATCTGGAAGATCAACCTCGGGCTTCGCCGGAGGGCTAATCCTGAAGAGTTGGGATTCTGGATCAACCCTTATACAGGGTTGTGGAGCAAGCGTGATGACGATGATGGGGAAGAGGAACCCAAAGACCCGAACACTGCAGTCAGAAAAGAAGTTCGCATCGTCCCGTTCGTGCGCGATACGAAGAACATGCTCGTTATCGAGCCCCCGCACGAGATTGTCGAGAGCAAGGAGGCGATGTCGACGCTTCGCGCCGCATTGCAACGGGGCATCGAACGTGTGTTCCAACTGGAATCGTCCGAACTTGCGGCGGAGTATCTTCCAAACAATGATGAAGCGTCGCGAATTCTTCTCTACGAGGCTTCCGAGGGCGGCAGCGGCGTGTTGAGTCGTCTCGTCGATGAGGCACAGCGCGAAGTCTGTTTCCGCGAAATCGCAAAGAAGGCACTTGAGGTGATGCACTACCACCTCAATAGCGCCACGGGAGGATATGAGGAAGAGGAGGGCGTGAAGTGCCAGGCGGGTTGCTACGAGTGCCTGCTCTCCTATTATAACCAGACGGAACATGAATTCATCAACAGACGCAACGCAGTCGTGAAGGATTATCTTGCGAAGCTGGCCAACCTTGCGCCTGGAGCGATTTCCACCGTGAATGAGGCCCAGGTTTCACCAGTCGATGTTGCGAGCACGCCGTTCCTGCACGAGATCCAGAAGAGGAATCTTAAATTCCCGCAGCACATCGGTAAGGTCGTAGGCAAAGGCGGAAACGCCTTCACGATTGACGCGCTCTACGATGTGGCGAATGTCATCGTCACATACTCGCCGCCCTCGCCGCAGCTTTCCGCGTATGCCTCCGACCAAGGGCTCGACATTCTCGAGTTCCCCGCCGACGAATCGCAGTACGACGCATTCTTTGCGGCCAACGAAGATCTCTTCAAGGACTGAATATGGCTGACGTAACCTACACCATAGGATCAATCGTCAAGGCGCGTTCCCGCGAATGGATCGTGCAGAGTGGTTCTACCGATACGCGCCTCCGGCTTCGCCCGTTGTCGGGCTCGGAAGCGGATGAGACGGTGATCGTACCGTCGCTTGAAGTGGAACCGCCCACGTCAGCTGCGTTTGCGCCGCCAGACCCGGCGAAGCTCGGCAACGCCGCACAGGCGGAGCTATTGCGCGCCGCCCTCCGCATGAAGCTCAGGAGCGGCGCGGGACCGTTCCGTTCCTTTGGCAATCTTGGCGTTTCGCCGCGACCATATCAGCTTGTGCCGCTTCTCATGGCTCTCAAGATGCCCGTTACGCGGCTTCTGGTGGCCGACGACGTGGGTATCGGCAAGACCATCGAGGCCGCCCTCGTTGTTCGTGAGTTGTTTGATCGAGGCGAGATCTCCCGTTTTGCCGTACTCTGTCCGCCACACCTTGTCGATCAGTGGGCCGGCGAACTTAAACGTCACTTCAACTTCAATGCCGTCGCACTTACGGGTCGAACCGTATCGCGCCTTGAGCGCGACATACCCGAGGGGGAGTCGATCTTTGACCATTACAAGGCAGTGGTCATCAGCCTCGATTACATCAAGTCCGAGACGCACCGCTACCATTTCTTGAGCGCCGCGCCAGAATTCATCATTGTTGACGAGGCGCACACCTGCTCCTATGGCGGGACCGGCCTGCAATACCGCTACAAGCTCGTGGGCGAACTTGCGAAGGACGCCTCGCGTCACATGTTGCTTCTTACGGCTACGCCTCATTCCGGCGACCGCGAGGCGTTCTATCGACTGATCGCTCTGTTAAAGCCAGAGTTCTACGCGCTTATGGACGAGCGCAAGGACGACAAGGAGCTCCGCGCCGAACTTGGTCGTCATTTCGTGCAGCGCCACCGTATTGACATCGAGAACGAATGGGGTGGGAAATCCATCTTCCCCAAGCGCCTGACGAAAGATGCCGATTATTCCATGACAGCAGACTGGTCGGCTTTCCTGAAACTTATCTATGAGCATTGCCAGGAGCTTGCCAAGCGTGCTTCCGATGAGGGCTGCGTGAATGCGGCATTCTACGGTTACACGGCACTTGCGCTTCTCCGTTGTGCATCGTCGTCGCCCGCCGCCGCAGTCATGGCATTTCAGAACCGTCTTGATCGGCTTGCCTCTGAAGATGAGGCGCCTATCGACGATGAAGAGGACGATTCGCTTCCGAATCTCGTGGGCTTCGAAAACGCTGCCGATCTTCGCGAAATGAAGCGCATGGCCGAACGGCTTGCAGATTCGCAAGACCCCAAGCTTGCTGCCCTCGACAAAACGCTTGACGAACTCTTCAAGGGCAGTGAGCCGTTCCACCCCGTTGTTTTCTGCTCCTACATCGAGACAGCCAAGTATGTTGCGGAGCATCTTCAAAAGAGATATTCGTCCAAGGGTTTTGATGTTCGCGCAGTGACGGGGGAAATTGCGTCCGATGACCGCGAGCTGATTGTGAACGAGCTCGCCGAGTCTGAAAAGAGAATCCTCGTGGCGACAGATTGTCTTTCTGAGGGCATCAATCTTCAGCATGGCTTCGATGCGGTCGTCCATTACGACATGGTGTGGAACCCAACACGCCACGAGCAACGCGAGGGACGCGTGGATCGCTATGGCCAGCCGCGGACCGAAGTCAAGTGCGCTATGCTATATAGCCACGACAATGCGGTCGATGGGTTAGTCCTTAATGTGATTGTCCGCAAGGCAAAGGAAATCCGTAAGGAACTTGGTATAAGCGTGCCTGTGCCGGCGGACGATTCCCGCATCAATGCAGCCATTCTGCAGGCGTTTCTCTTGAAGAGCAAGCCCGATCCGCACCAGACGGATTTCTTTGATAAGTTGTTTGATGGCGCCCCAGAGCTGAAGGCGATTGACGACATTTGGAGCGACGCCCGCGAGCGGGAGAAGAAGAACCGTACCATCTTCGCCCAAAAGGGACTGAGGCCAGAAGATGTCGCCCCCGAACTGGAAAAGACCACGGCGGCACTCGGCACCGAAGCTGATGTTGCGCGTTTCGTTTCCCACGCCCTCGCCGCACTCTCCGCGCCGCTGGGAGAGCAATCAGGAATCTACTCCTTCTCGCCGCAGCTTCTGGAGAAGCCAATTCGCGAGCGTCTGGAAGAGGCCGGAGTTGCAGTTGAGAAGCCACGCAAGATTGCGTTCTTGCAATCTGCCGCCGATGGGCACCCCGGCGTCGAGTTTATTTCTCGCACCAATCCTCTCGTTTCGGTACTTGCGGATTGCACGCTTGAAAGCGCTCTTGCCGACGAACCATCAGGCAAGGTGCTTGCTGTCCGTGCAGCCGCATTCCGCTCAAAGGATGTCGCTTCTAAGACTGTCCTTGCGGTTCTCCGGCTTCGGCATCAGCTCAAGCGCACGAAGGATGGCGTGGAACGCACGATGATCGGTGAGGAGACGGTGTCGCTCATTTCGACGGGTAATGGGCCGTTCCAGCCTGTTGACAAGAGCTTCGTGTCTCCGGCCCCGTCAGGCGACATCAATTCTGCTGCTGCCGAAAAGCAGATCACGGACGCTCTTGCCCGGCTTGCGGCCTCGCAATCTGAACTTGACGCCATCGCAAAGGAGCGCGCCGAAGCGCTCCTTGCCGATCATCGCAATGTTCGCGACGCTTCCGGCGACAAGGGGGCATATTCAGTAAGCCCTGTCCTTCCCTCGGATATCATGGGTGTCTATGTATTTCTTCCCCCGCTGTGAGGAGTTAGTTTTATGGCCAAGCATCACTCTATTCTCTCCGTAGAGACCTTCACCCTCGAAGGGACGCTTTTCGCACCCGATATTCTCGATCGTCTCTTTAAGGGCGAGCTGGACGGCGATTATCCTTTTC
>Ga0310786_10001304_pt1 | contig 39957 bp, 66 predicted proteins | sample AusTroGonzalo_MG_FD_203881 | JGI IMG/M metagenome (GOLD analysis project Ga0310786, IMG submission 203881) | Bovine rumen microbial communities from tropical cattle in Woodstock, Queensland, Australia - Gonzalo_03 (v2) (version 2) | ecosystem: Host-associated > Mammals > Digestive system >... | reverse complement strand
GTTGGGTGTTTGTGTGTATGCGTTCAGTGTGTGGATGGTGTGCGTGTGTATTGTGTGCGGTGGTGTGGGTTGGTGTATGTGGTCAATGTGTATGCGTATTGTGTGGCGTGTGTGGTGGGTGGGGAAAGTTAAAGTAATTTATCAACTTTACCTTTCTTGTCCACAATGCAGCAAACAGTATTGGCACGGATTTATGTGGTATATTTCCCAATTCTGCAATGTCCGCGCCACAAAATACTTATCGGCCTGTTTCAAATTCCAATCCTGCAACGCGTGGTATGTCAAATTCCATTTTTTATCTTCCCACTCGCATGGCAAAAAGTTTTGTTTGATGTGATTTATGATCCGGTGCGCTGGAAAAATGTTGGCCGGATCGGATGTTATGAATCTGGGGGCGCGTGAAATTGGCACATAATGTTCTTTGCTGCATCTTCCTGGTGGTATTTCCAGACCAGACAAAAAACATATTTTACTCATCGCACGCACCTCCATCAGTTAGGCAAAATAGCCCGTATAAAAACAAAATTATTAAAATAATTGCAATTACAATATCAGATTGTTTCATCTTTGTAAAACCTGTGGTGACCAATCTGGCATTTGAATTTCATTTTTTTTGCCCAGGATGGCGGATTTTTCATTGATGTCGCATAATAATGGTCTGCCCCGTCAACAATATCTGGCAACCATCCATTTGCTGCCATGATCGCAAATGCCTCACAAATCTTCCAGGAACGCGATTCTTTGTCTGCCTTGGGCAATTTAGTGTCGCACTGATCCCCTTTGTTCCAGCACGAAAATTGCCACTCTTTTAGGCATACATTTGCCAAAGACGACACGCCTAGAATCTTTGAATACCATTTTTTGCTCTTAAAACGATTATAAATAACACATGCAACCGCCTGTATGCCTATGTCTGGTTCGCCGCGTGCCTCCATCCACAATGTTTTTGTCATTATGTCTATATCATGTGCCTTGCTCATGTATTACCTCCACTTTTTATAGAAAAATATACCCAAACAAAGTGCCACAACCAGCGCAAAACAGTAAAATATGTAATTATATTTGCCGTTTTCGTTGGTCACGGCCTGCGTTGGTGCGCTTTCCGTTGAATTTGTTGGTTTAAGTGACAGATCAGAATTACACACAATTGAATCTTGTATGATAATTATTGGTTGATTTTCTGATGAAATTGGTGTATTATTGTGTTGTCCAGGTATTCCTGTGCAACCACAAAGCATCAATAAAAAAATTGTTTTTTTCATTGTGTTTTACTCCATAAAACCCCCGTTATGGGGGTTTTATTTGTTATTCATCTTTTTTTTCAACAAACACTTGTGCAATTTGTGATGCACCAACAGCACATGTGGTTATCAATTCTGGTGTTTCTTTTAATTCGGTAGGGATTTCCGCTATACCCTCAATTGCTGCAACAAATTGTGGCAACAATGTTGCGTAATCGCCCTTGTCTTTGATGCACTTGACCAGCGCAGCGGTAAAATCAAATACCTCCGACAATTCTTTTAACACGTCTATTTCAATAGTTTTCTTTGCCATGACTTTTCCTCCATGTTTTTAGTTTGGTTATTGTTCGGGATACGAACCTAGTAAATTTCCACAGGAAATCACACGCTTTTGCGCCAATGACAACCCACAGAATTAAAATAAAAAACAACGGCAGCACTATCAAAAGCCGTTTTACAGGCGGAAATTTCCAAATAATCAAGATCCATCTTATGACCGCCATTTATTTATATCTTTGTTCCAGCCGGCTGCGACACCATTTCCACCCAATTTGGTATAGACACCGTATGTTTCGTTCCAAATTTTCCAATCATAATCGGAAACAGTGCGCGTTTTTGCTGATCGTTTGTAAATTTCGGACAAAACCTGGCGCATTTGAATAACCATACCCTCGCTGTGCAGACCAATTTGCACACCGTGCTTTTTTATTTGCTTGTTGCTATACATTACACAAATTAAAGTGATAAAACTGATTGACGTTTGGCCACTATTTTGTAATACAAAATCTAAAACTGCCTCCAACATCCTTTCCCCTCTGGTTCACTGTAATAATACACAAAAAATACAAAAAAATCAAGATTAAAAATAGAGGCAAACGCCTCTATTTTTATTTCTTTCCACCTTTTTTCTTTCCGCAAGGCATAGTGTCCTCCTTTTTTTTGAACAAATTAAAAATACGGCCAAAGATAACGCTTTCACGAAAAGTTTTTCGTTCTTCATATTCAGCACGCTTGCCGATGTTAAAATTGTCTACTGGGCGAATATAGCCCATTGAACGACTAAAAACTTCACATTTCTGGCGTTTCATCTTATTCCCCCTCTGGATACGGATAACGTTCTTTAATTGCGGCAACTTTTTCAGCGCGTTCTGCTTTTAACGATTCTATTTGCGCAATTATTTCCGGCGTTTGTTCTTCATCTTTCAACCGGTCTATATGCGAAGTAATACCATCCACCTCCGCAACATACGCTTTTTCGCGTTGTTCAGATTGATATTCTTTTGTTGGCTGTGGTGCATAACCTTTAATATATTTATCGCCAGTATATGCAGTTTCAATATCTTCTTCGGCATATTCAGCAATCGCTTTATCAACGGTTTCTTCTGTAAATATTGGTTCGTAATGTGTTTCGGTATGTCTGCCAATTTGATTGCCTTCTGGGTCATAATCTGGCACGATTTCTGTGACTTCCTTTGCCAACATCAAAGCAGTTGCACGCAATTTATCGTGGTCGCTGTCCAGTAATATAAACTTTTTATTATCGTCAATTATTCCAAACATAATTTACTCCTTATTTTATACCGTTAGCATAAACAAATCTAAACGCTTTTGTGTCACCTGATGCAGTATATTCTGCTATAAATACATCACCCTTTGACACCGGAATAGATGCACTAAGCCATTGATTATCTTCATACGAAATCATACCAGTTCTTATTAGTTTTGCTGTAGTATTTGATAAAAGCACAACTTCATTTGCGGCGCCAGAAACTTTGACAAAAGTTACATATCCATCTGCTGGTGCAGTATAATTGCTGTGTGTTGCACCCAACGTTAAATCAATATATCTATCACTTGGCATAGCCTGATGTGCAATAAATTCTGTATCACTATAATCAACTGCATGGAATGTGGTTTTTGTATTAAACGATGCAATTACACCACCTGTTGTTGTTGACAGTGTTCCCACATGAACGGCGGTATCTTTTGAACCACCGGCCATAGTATAATTTGTGAAAGGGTCATAATATGTATTTCCAGTCGACCAATACATGCTACCGTTGCTATACATACGAAGTATCATATTATTGCCAACGGTTGACGAAGTTTGCGTTTTAACAGCAGTTATATTCAGCGCAGTGCTTTTTAATGTTCCATCTGCGTTTCTACCGTTTGGTATTAAACCTTTAACCCCGGGCAAAGCAAACACCGTTGAACCAATATAACCAAAGCCGTTGAATACTTGGTCTATGCTGGTTATTTGACCACCAGATACATTTACTATACAGAAAGGTAATGATTGACCTGGTGAGGCAGTGGTTCCATCAGCAGCGTATCTGTTTATAATATTGTTTGTTGTATCGAACCATAAATGCCAAGGGGTGCCGGACAAAGAATCTGTTGTTCCAGATACAGATGTTGATAACGATTGATAATTTATATAGTTACCGGGGTTTTTATAGATAAAACATTGTCCATTTGTTGAACTACCTAACGTTACAGATAAATCTTGTGTGGTTGTTACTGTGTCAAACACGCCACTACCATTTGGCACATATACCTTTGACCCAGATTTTAATGTTATAACATTACCACTGTATTCTACTTTTATATCTTGTGGTATTTCAGTTATGCAATTTGTTATAGCACCGTTTGTTAAATCAGATATTTTTGTCGGCACTGTAATATTTGCAGTAACATTAGACGATGCGTTTGCTGTGAATGTATTAACTGTTGTGCCGTTTTTTTGTATCGTTAACGTTGCATTATTTATGTCTGATTTTTTTGCCAAAGTGTGTCCGCCAGCGGTGGTATTGTCATGAATACGCACCTCATTGGTCGTTGTGTCCATAGTTAATTCACCAGCCGAGCCTGTATATGCATCATTCTGTGCTGTTGTTCCGCGTAATATCTGTATTGTTCTTTGTTTTGCCATTCTGGTATCCTTTGTTTGTTTTTATTATACCGTTTATTTACAAAAAAATCAAGACAAAGTTCCACAATCAATATGATTGACAGCCCTTGCCACTGCCTTGTTTTGAACCGGGTTTGGCGATGTCGCATTGATTTCTGGGTCAATAGTTATAGAATTTCCGCCAGCAATAACTTTGTTTCCTTTACGAACGGTCATCTTTTCCCCCTTTACGACATTGTGCCGCAATCAATGTTATTTAATGCGGTCTGCAAATCGGTTTGATTTGTGATTGTTCCAGTGATATTACCCCAGGCCACACCACCAGAAATTGTTATATCGCCGCTGCCCAACAATGAATTTCCGTTCACAGTTTTGATGTTTGTGCCAGAAACCAATGTGTCTTGCTTTGTGTCAATCTTTGTTTTGATTGCTTTTTGCGAAGATACAACGTCATCACTGGGGGAATTGCCACCCAAAGCCGTATCTGTGCTGATATTCAAAAACTTTGTCATCACAATTCCCCTTTGTTAGATTATCCTATCACAACCGCTTTATAAGTGCTGGCGGCAATGTTGCTCGCACTGTTGATTTTTACGGTTATGGTTGCGGGTGTATAGGTTATATCGCACAAAACCTCGTTGCCTGTGGAAACCTCGCGTATAGAGCAAATAACGTCCGCAGATCCGATTGTGTTAGATATTGACCATGTGCATACACCGCTGGATGGTGTCAATGCGCCATTGTTTGCTGTGAATTTATGTGGCAACGCCTCAATTGCGGTTGCAATTGCTTTTTCTGTTGCCAAACTTGAATCACTTGCACTGGATGATGCACGAACAGTTGTCTGTAATACACCAGATTTGAACACGCCAGTTGATAAATCCTGGATCGTATTGTCATCGCCATCAATTGTTTTGTTGGTCAATGTTTGTGTTCCGTTGGTCGTGACCATGTTTGTTGTGGCCGTTGTGATTGCAGAACGCACCGCTTTTTCTGTTGGTAATGATGTATCTGCACCAGTAGCACCAACGCTTGTGACAATCACACCAGATTTGAAATTGCCTGTGGCCAAATCAGAAATTGTATTATCATCCGCATCAATAGTTTTGTTAGTCAATGTTTGTGTTGCATTTAAGCGCACAATATCACTGGATTCTGTATTATCAATTTTTGAAACCTGTGTAATAGTGCCACCAGTAGCAACGTCTGCATCCATGACAATATAATCGCCCGGATTCCATTCAATTCCACCAATTGTTTTCGGGCCGCTGCCTGTGACCAAATACATATAACCCTGTTTGACAGGTAATGTAATGCCGCTATAATCTGTTGCACTTGTGATGTTCCATGTGCCTTTATAAACCATAGCACCAACCAGCGCAGATGCGATTGCACTTGCCAATTGTTTTGGATTGACAGCAATACCCTCGGCAGTTCCTGTGGATGCCTCGGAATCTGTTGCCAAACGGATAATACCAGCAACGGCATTTGTCGCGCTTGCCACAGATATTTTGCCTGTTCCATCAACACTTATGTTAGATCCGACAATTACGCCGCCCAATGTTGATGTTGTTGCAGGTGGTAAATATCCAACGGCCTTGGAATTTGTGCCATCAGAATAATAAATTAAACCGCTTGTGGTGTCATACCAGATCTGACCGGCCTTTGGATTCGCAGGCGTGGCGGCCAAATTCTGAACGACAGCATTTTGCAGTTCGTTCTTATTTAGGTCTAAATCAACCAACACGTTCTTTTTTGCCATTTTCGCACTCCTTTGTCTTTATGGCCAGTTAGTTCAAATAAGCGTTTCCTTTGAACGCGGCATTAAACCGCAATTCACACTGATTTGAATTGATGTATATGACGGTGCAATCAATTGTTGTTCCTGCACTATCAACCACCGTCACAGATGGGTATTTGTTCAAATTATGCACCACGTTCCATGTTGTTGCTGCCTCGGCTTGTTCAAACACATAAGTGGATTGTGGATCAAACGCATCATTTGTGATAAAACACACCCAATCCGGGTGCAATTCTGCAACATTTTGATCAACATATTCTTCACGGGTGCCAACCCAATCATAAATCGGATTTGTCGCTGTTTCGGCGGTATTTTTATTTATCAAACCAATGGCCTGTAATTCATGATCTTCATTGGTTGAAATCGTAATATCATCAGTTGAACCGGCAACAGCAGTGGACACATAAGCAACAACCGCATCTTCTGTGGGTATTTTTACACCCAAAGTATGAACAAAAACAGATTCCGCGTTTTCAACAAATGTTGATTCAACACTTTCAAGATTAGTCAATGCCGACAAAACACCAAACGCATAACCCTCTGGCGGTGTTATTTCGCCAATGGTTTGCTTGATTTTTAATGCAGTATTCTGTCTTAAAGCGGCATTAAAGTATTCAAATTCAATCATGCGAAACCCTTTCCAATGATCGTATTATAACATAAAAAAAGATAAAATTAAAGTAAAAACATAAAAACTAACATAAAAACCCCGGCAACGATTTAACCGGGGTTATAGGATGCCATAGAGAAATGAAACAATCATTTGGTTTGCCTGCCTATTATAGCAGAAACAACAAATGATGTCAAGCATTATCCCTTAAACCGTCCTGTGCCAGTAAAACGTTCTGGAATTGTGACAAATAATTTACCATGCGCACTCAACCATTGATACGTGCAACGACATCCTGTATGAAACCACTCATCTTGTTCCCCTGTTAGGCCTTTTGCAATTCTATGCAAATGGCAACAAGGACAACAAAAATTATGTTTTTTATTAAATCTAGATGCTTTTTGTGTAATTTCAAAACTTTGTTCTATTATATTTTTTTCATTAAAATCTTCTCTATCCATGTTAACCCCCTATTGTAATAATTCGTCTATTGCAGCATTGGCAGCATCACGATACTTGACAGCACTGCGAATTTTTGATAAAATGTTTTGGTCAATTTCCGGGTCTGCCGGAATTTCTATTATCTTTCCGGTCTGTAATTCCGGCGAATAAATAACCAAATCTGCCACCTTGAAACAGCAAACAAATCGTTCAAAATGACACTGTGGAACATAATCTTTCCAGCCGTTCAAAATTGCATTTACAAAATTTGCCGGCATTGGAATCTTGATCTGGACGGTGCGTAATTCATCCACCACCAAACCATCTGGCGAACAGCCGATATACGAACCGCGTTCCACAAATCCGCACTCAACCACACTGCGCCCCGTCTGGCGTTCATACCATTTGCGCGCCTCGTCCTCATAAACCAGACCACGTGTTATGCACTCTTTTTCAGAATACGACACAGCGGAATCGTCAATCCAGCCGGTGCGATTTTGCATTGTGCGTGAATTTATCAATGTTTTAATACTTTTGCTCAACCCGTCCGCATCTTTGCCCTTGGATAACAAATCCGCAGCATTGGATGCCGTAAAGCGGTCTGCGCGTAATTCCAACCAATCCGGGTTTGTTTGATAATTAAACCGATTGTTTGGATCAAAAATATGTTGTTGCAAATCAAAATAAAATCTTGGTTTCATATCTCTTCCCTTACTTGTTCTCTGGGCAAAAGTATCGCCTTTGTTTTTCCGTCTGGCAAAACATACACTTGGAAATCATCAAAACTGATAACAATTCCTGTGCCGCGGCGAATTATTGGCCGATAACCATTTCTTTCCACGTAAAACGATACTTTCTGCCCCTGTTTCATTTTCTGCCCTTTTTCTTGTGGTTTTTCTTGTGATTGATTTGGGCGCGTTGTGCCTGTTGGCGTTCGCGAACTAAAATCTTTTTTTCTGTTGGGGTCAATTCCACAGGTTTGCCCCACCAAAATTCAACCCACAATTTTTTCAGAAATTTATTCATGGCCGCACCTCTTATGCCATATCCAGCGCATCCTGCAAGGCATCTTGGTCGGATTGGCGCATTTTAGTAATACGAACCATTTGTTTCAAAATCTTGGGATTGCATCCTTTCTTTTGAGCATCCGCAAGGATATTATGTTTATCACGGTTCAATTCTTTGATTTCGCGATCTATGTCCAAAATCTTATTCATTTGTTCGCGATAAACACTTTCTGTTGCACTATACATTTCTTTTTGTTCTGACATTTTCTTTCCTTTTTTTCTGTTAGTTTTCTTTTGGCATACTATTGGGCTGTTTCGGTATGCCAGCGATCAATGAACGGAATCAGATAAAAACATTGGATATGAAAGGAATCTGAAACGCCGCCCAATCTTTTACTGCAAATCCTTTCGGTTTTGCCAATCAAATTCTTCTGTGGCCGATGATGGTGTTCCCAAACAATCAGCCGTTGGATCCTGTTTTAACAATCGCGCGGTCATTTTGAAAACCTCGCGTTCCAAAGTTTTATATTCACGATGGTGTTTTTTAGCATCAGCGATCATGTCCAAAAAGTATGCACGCAAACCTTGAACAAAATCTTTTGAACAATTTGTATAAAAGTTTTTCATTGATGATCCTTTCCTAACATTTTGTATTATAAACGATTCGTTTCGTCTGTGCAAGTGGATTTTTTATTTTTTTCTGATTTATAAAACGGTAATGCTTTCCGCCACATTTTATGCAACTGTTTTGGGCGCAAACCAATCATTTGAAGATATTTATATTTTTGATTTTCGCACATCATTTTATAACCGTTCATCAATCTTCTCTGTGAAGATTCTATTGATTGTTGTTTCTTTTTTTTCTTTTTTGGTTTTTTTGCAAGATTTTTTAGTCGGTTTTCTTTAATTTTTTTTGTTTTTTCATATTTTATTTCTGATTTTAAGCCAATCAAATAATCTTTGCTCAATTTACCCTCGGCAATGCGCGACAAAACAGAATTTATATGTCGGCGCAAAGCCGTTGGATTTCCATCTTTATCATACATTAAATCAATGTTTTTATCATAATTGGTGTGTTTGTGGCGCAATCTCGCCACTTTGCGCGCCAATTCATAGTTGTCGCTTGACATTGTTTTTAATCTTTTGTTTCAAATGGCACAGGATCTGGTGACAATTCAACGACAGTGCAATAAGATGCCAAACGGTCATCACGAACAATTACTTGTTTGATAGCACGCGTGCCAGAATCTGTTTCAATAACAGCAGGCATTTCGCCTAGGTTTTGTTCCATCAAGTGTTGTAATGCGTTTTTCAATTCTCTAACTTTCATGTTTTATCCTTTTATTTTATGCGTTTTATTTCTGGTTGTTTTGATAATTGTGGTATATTCATACGCACGTCTGTTGATGCGCGTTGCCACGATTTAAGAAAATCATTTGTGATTGATTCGCGGTTGAATTGTGATGCTTTGTATAAAGCACCGCGCAGGCCACGAACACCACCAAATTCTTCTAAAACGAATTGTCCTTGTTCGCCGTATGTATTCACAAAATCCTGTGCCATACTGGCGGCATCAAAAACCATTGGATCTGTTTCAGCAATATCACACAAAAATTCGCGAATATCAGAAAGTTTTGAATTTTCAATGTGTGCCTGTATTCTTTGTGCCGGCGCGTATTTCAGCCACAAAGCCAAAGATGGATATGCACCATACAGATTTTCCGTTTCAGCGATTTGGCGTGCCGCAATGCCGATTTCATCATCCGTGAATTTTTCTTTTAATTCTGCGAACATTGCGGACACATAATAACTGTGTTGAACCTCGTCCATTTTGCGCACACCGCACAAAACAAACAAATGTGTTATTACAGCAGACCATTTTTCAAATGTCATTTTACATCCTTTTGTTCTGCTTATATTTCTACCCAGAGTGCCGATGTGGTATTGCTTTTACTTATATTCCACATCATAAGTTCTGTGTCTAAATCTTTCCCCTGTCTAACCCGCAACCAAACATCAAAAGGTATTTTCATCACTTATCCTTTTGTTCTACCAGTTTTACCACGACACATCTTTCTTTGAAGCCAGACAACCAACAAGCAAGATTTATCAACCAACACATAATCTTTGCTTTCCATAATTTTTTTGTTTTGAAAACTTTGTCGTCAAAATACTTGTTTTGTTCTTCTATAAAAGCCAAATCGCCATATTTAGCATAAAATCTATTGTGTTTGTCATTTGTTTTTATTGCGTATGTCATTTTACATCCTTTTGTTCTAGTGCTGTTTTGATTTGTTTGTTGATTTCATCGCGCAACCGTTCAACAGTATAACCATAAAAAACAATCTTGTTAAAAAGACCAAACTTTACGATTGCGATGTCCATTGGTTCATCGTATGCCAAATCCATAACGCAATCGCCGGTTATTGTTTGTATTGCATCCGTATTAAAAGTTATGTCTTGAATTGTTATTATCATTTGTTGTCCTTGTTAGATAATTCCTTGTTTTTTCAACATAACCTCTGCCATTTTGATACCGGTTTGCAATTTTGCTATTTCAGATTGCGCACCGAATTTGGCGGTTTGTTGATTATAATTTTGCGGTTTGGCCGCCCAGACCTGCAAAATCTTTTGTTTCCAGTTGCGAATCGGGTTGCCCTGGGAATCATGCCAATCTGCAACCACGTATGATTCATACGCGTTGCGCATTTTTCCCAGATCCAGATTCTTGTCACGGCAAAAATCAAGCCACTCGTCCAGGGTTGGTGGAACAAATGTTTTTCTTTTTACCTGTTTTGTGGCCGCCTGCAATTCTTTGTGCCAACGACAATGCGAACGCACATCAGCACGATCCACAAATTCGCGTTCCACACTGGACAATTCATCATATCTTGCGCCTGTTTCAAGGAAAACAGAAACCGCGCTGTCTGGATTTTCCAGTTCGGCGCGGATTGAAGAATCGTCTGTCAAGGATAAAAACTTGTTTGCTGGGGTCACAATTTCTGGTTCTATTGGTGCGGATTCAACAGGTTCTGGATCAAAAATTGGTTTTTCAACAATTGGTGTTTCATCATGATGCCAGCGCGACATTGCTGCAAGGCGGCGTTTTTCTGCAAGTTCTTGTTTCCGTTGGATTTCATAGTCAATTGAGGCCTTGATTGTTTCCCAGGCCGCAGAATTTGACTTGGCATTTTTATCGCCGTGGGTGTAATCCCAGATTGCTCGCACCACTTTCTTGATTTCTTCTGGTGGCAAATCCGCCAGAAAACGAAACCAGGAAACGTCAATTTTTATATTCATCGTTCCCCTCCGCATCCTTTCTTGGGTGGGCGAAAATTACGTGTATAGGATAAAATAAATGGTTAGGAAAGATTCCTATTCACTTTTTCGCCCATACGTTGTGATTGTTCTTTCCTATCCGAATCGGATATTATCATAAAAAAATCACATGTCAAATTTTTTTATAAAAAAATATCAAAAATTGATTTTTTTTGAAATCATCAAATGCATATACATACTATATTCTTGGTAAATAGTTCGTAATTACAAACTTATTCCAGATAATAAAATAATATATTTTAATATACTCTGGAATACGCACACATACATGCGCATATACACACGCGATACTTATAATATAGGATTTATGCATTTGCATGCATTTGCATTACATGTTATGCATTTGCATGCACTTGCATGCATTTGCATACATTTGCATACAAAAATGATGCATTTGCATATTTTGTTTGAATTATTTATTTTTTTGTGATACAATGATCAGTGTAAAGAGGATACTGGCAACCGCGAATTGCCACCCGGATTACAAAAACGGTTTATTGGCACCGAAAAAACCATAGCCGAGAGAGATAACGCAAATCTCCTATCCGTGCGAAAAGAAACAAATAAGTTTAACCATGAGCATACAGGAGGATAGTTATGCCATCAAATTTAGCAAATATGGGTATATCGTTTAATCCGGTGTATATGATCCGCGAACAATTCAAAGACGATATGCTTTTGAAACATGGCCTTGTTGACCTTAAAACAGGTGCAGAGGTCAAAGCACAACGTCAATTTGATTCTATCAATCAAGTTGGAAACTTTTTAACCAAAAACAGCCGCCATCAAAAAGTTCAAGATTCCGAGTGGGAAGAATTGGGCTATGCAGGCCGCCGCTTGACATGGGCAACCCGTTATAAGCCATTGCGTATTGACAAAGAATTGGAAATCACGCAAGCCGCTTTGGATGATCCAATGTCGCCAGTATCACAAATGTTGGCAGGTGTGGTAAAAGAAGATATTTATCGCACAATCTTGGCAGCCGCAGCAGGTTCTGTTGAAACTGGTAATCCAGGTGCAACGCCAACAACCGTCACAGCAGCAAACGATGGTGTTATAACCGTTGACGGAACATCCGGTTGGACACGCGCAAAGTTCTCTCAAATAATTGAAACTTTGTTGGCACAAAAGTTCAGAATTGAACAAATCAAACGTGCAGGCGCGTTCATTTCCCCAACAATGAACACAGCATATATGTCCATTGATTCCGTAATCAACCGTTTGTATTCTTCATACAACCAAAGCGCAGTTATCACACAATCTATCTTGGATACAATTCCAACAGAAGTTGTGTTCGGTAAAACTGGCGATATTACATACACAACGGCGCAAGAAGTGTTGCCAATCACAACAGGCGATTCAACAGTTCGTCACAACGTATTGTTGATGCCAGATGCTATGGCAGCAGTTGTTGAAGATATGGAATTGTTCGTCAATGACAACCCAACAACCAATGGTGGGTATGTTGATGAAAAGATCGTATTTGCTCGTTATCGCATTGGTGCAATGCGTAAAATGGGGCAACGCGTTCTTTTGTTGGACGAAACAGTTTCTGCCTAACGCAAGAATCATTATCCTTGGGGCATCTTGCCCCTTAGATAATGATTTGGAGGAAAAGGCATGAATAACGAAACACCTGCGGATATGTGCAATATAGCCCTTGGCATTTTGGGTGTTGAAAGTCAAGTTTTCAATATAGATGATCCAGATGCCGAAAATCCTTGGGAACAAAGGGCAAAATTGATTTATAAACAGATTCTGCGTAAAACACTGGCATCTTTTATGCCGGCTTTTGCAATTACACCAAAACCAGTAAAAATCGCGCGCAACACCAATGGCGAACACAGAACGCCAGCGGATTGTTTGAAATTGTTATCGGTTGACGGCATGTCCGGCGATGATATTCATGATTTCGGCGGTGTGATCCATTGCGATTTTCCAGTTGGTCAAGTGATTGAAATTGAATATGTGCGGTTGGTTGAAGAAACAGGTCTTTGGTCGCCAGAATTTCAATTCTATTTTCCGTATGAATTGGCGGTTGGGTTTGCTGGATTTTTGAACGATAAAGGCAAACGCGCGGATGCGGTTGCGTTGAAGAATCAAGCACTGGCCGACATGGGCGGTGTAAATGCGCAACGTGTTCGCATGAAACGCAGATATAAAGCAATTTATAAAAAGAAATGGCATTTCCCAGTGAGGTAAAAAATGGCGTATCCACACGGCTATGTTAAAAGAAATTTTTTCACAGGACAATATGATCGTGAATTTTCCGGTCAAGAAAATGCAATAACTGGCGCAGGTATGGTTTATTGCAAAAACGTATTGACATCGCCACAGGGCGAGTGCAAAGCACGTCCAGGAACAGAATTTTTGGCAAATGTGGATAGTGAGGCCGTAATCATACCATATCGCCGCGACAATAAAGATTTGGCACTTATTTTTACAGATTCTAAATTGGATGTAAAAACATTTGATGGCGATGGTAATTTGGTTGATTTTGTGCCAGCAACATCCACGGTTGTCACTTGGGAAAACACAGATAATAATACACCAGCCGACATGACCGTTTCAATCACTGGGCAAATTTCCGGCGATACAAGTTTGGCATATCGTTTTTGGTCTTGGAACAATTATGATTTGACAAGTGGTTATACCACAAATCGTTTGTATGTGCCAGGCAACCAGGCATACCCAACAACATATTTCAATATGCGTTTCACAGCGAAAAAAGCATTAAATCGCTTGGGTATGGAATTGATGTATGCGGACGGAAACTGGTCGGCATCATATCAACAGGGTGTGCATAACTGGATCAATAACGCAGTTTTACAGTATTCGGATGATAATGAAAATTGGAATACTGTTTCATTGGTAAAGCCAGTTTATTGGGAAACAAAGCGCGAAAGCACACCGGGCGGAACAATTCCAATTCCAGTATTATGGTTTGATTTGTTGAACACAGCCAAACACGAATACTGGCGTGTTGTGATTGTTTGGAATCGTCAGCAAATGTTGAACAATGCGCCATTTTTGGCACACTTTGCGACAACGGTTTATGAAGAAACTGCATCCGAGGTTCAATCATTTACAACACCATACACAATTGATTTGTTGAAAAAATTAAAGTATTCACAGGAACACGGGCAATTATTGATCTGCGATGGAAATCATTATCCGTATCGTTTTTCAATGACCGGTAATGTGCCGTCATTTGCACAGGCCGCGTATGCGTTCATGGAAACAGATGGTATGCCATCATGTGTCAGATTTTTCCAGAACAGATTATATTTTGGTGGTTTTGCAGCATACCCAACACGTGTGCGCGCATCAAGATTTGGCAATTATTCAGATTTCCAGGTTGAAACACAAGGTGCCACAGTGGCCAGCCCAATCAATGTTGAGTGCAATCAGTTCAGCGAACGTATTACAGATTTGTGGGGCGGATTTACTGTTTTGTATGCACAATCCCCAGACGGCGTTGCGTTTGTGACAGGTATGTCATCAACACCAGATTTCACATTACGCTGTTCGGAAAGGGCATCCGGCATCACGCCAACGATGAAAGACAACATTATGTATTATGTTGGTTTTGATCGCCGTAAAATCCATGCGTTTTCTTATGATTTTAACATACAGCAATTTGTCGCACCAGACGTTTCAAGATACTGGCAAGAGGTTTTGAAAAACCGCGTTTCCGAAATACACTATGTTGATTCACGCAGCAAATGTATTGTTGGTAATTTGGAAGATGGCACAGGATTTTTCTTATTCCATGAGGGTGGCGATGTTGGATACCATCCCTTTGATATAAATGGTAGTATAACGGATTTGTCAGTAGTTAAAGATGGGGATGACACACATGTTTTAATGGTTGTGCAAAGACATGGCGAGTGGATGATTGAACGGTTGCACATGCCAGAATTTATGCGCACAACCAACGCTTTTGAACAAACCAATTGGGAAAAAAATTTGGCCACGCAAGAAAATTTAATTAAAAGTCCGTATTTTGATTCATGGCGTGTTTTGAAAAATGAACATAAAGAATTATGGCAATATACAGCAGAATCTAAAATGATTGCGCCAGTGACGGTTTCTGGAAATCCGGTTGATTTGTCGCCTTATATTGGTAAAACTATTCGTTGTTATTATGGTAATGGTGTTCGTGATTATACGGAGGCAAGAATTGATCGTGTATTTACTGAACAACGCACTGTTGAACGTGAAATTGAGGTCACAGAAACAGTGACTTATTATGGCTGGCAATATGCTTTTTCTGTAAATGTCACACCAAAAGCAGGTGTGTCGCCACAATGGTCAGGAACTTTTATAAGAGATGAAAGCCAAGAAACACAGGGTATAAATCTTGCTTTTGTTCAAGGTAGTTATGTTGGCAGAACAAGAGGTTTAACTGTTGTTCGCCCTGGGGATTCTTTGTGGGCAACACGAACAGCAATGGCAACAGTGCAAAGTGTAAATCAAAATTTATATTTTACTAAAAGTCAACATCCACATACTGGGGATCCTATTTATGATTCAGGATTAAATCAAATAGGAACAATTACAAGTGGGTCGTCAAGTAGTGTTGTTTTTAATGGTAGAACATATTATAGAGATACCGCATCTTCTATAACAAGAACAGAAACACATACAGAAATTATAGAGGTTGTGGTTGAGGCAGGCGAATATGCAGTTGATTGTCCATTAGAAGAAGATAAAATATTTAATAGAATTTTATTGCCAATTGAATCTTTGAATACCATAGAAAAAACAATTCAAGTTCAAGATAATGGTGTATATAAAGGAACGTTTGTAGTCAATAATAATGTTGTGACATTTGATGAACCTATGTTTGAATTACAATATGGTATTCCTTATCGCAAGATTGCGGTTATTGAAGATAACCGTTCATATCTGCGCCAGAAAGGTTGGGGTGCGATTGCGGTCAATATCATTGACACAATGGCCTTGAAAATTGGAATAAAACTTGATAAACTAACAAACATAGTAAAGTGGGATGGAAATCAATTCTTTGATTCAAGTGTAATTATGAAAAATGGAACATTGATCTGTAATATCAAAGACATACCACAATACGAAAAACAATTGATATTCATGACGGATGAGGGATTGCCGTTCACATTATTGGCAATTGAAACAGCCGGCGAAATATCAGACAGGGGGGCAAACTAATGGCAGGCGAAGCAGCAGGTGCATCAACAGGATTGTCAAACGCCAGCGCAACAATGGGCATCATCAGTGCTGGTGCCGGTTTGTTGTCCACCGCGATGTCGGCATCAGCCAATCGTGCGGCTGCCCGTGCGCAAGCGGATGCGTTGAAACGCGAAAAGCGTTATAATCTTGGTTTGATGGAATTTGAAAAAAAAGAACGCGGATACATTGATATGATGACCGCGTGGAGTTCCGGCACAACAGCATCAATTGGCACAAGTGATTATGGTGCTATGATGAGCAACCAGGATGTGCTGCAAAAAGAAATTGATTTCCAGCGTGAACAATACGATTTACAAATTGGTATGGCCGAAAAACAATCAAAACAAAGATTTTTAGGTATATTCTAGGGGGAAACCATGGTTGATTTATTGCGCGAAAAGAAAAGACAATATATTGCAGATAAAACCGAGGCAATCAAAATTGGACAGCAGGCGCAGTTTTGGTCTGATGTTTCACAGGTTGCAGGTGCTGCATCCAGTATTACGGGTTCCATGGCAACCATAGAACGCAACCGCGAAAAAGCCGCACAAACACAGGCAAGTTCTGATTTGTCTGCACACGAAAAAGAGGCGCAGGCAATTGTTGCAGATTTGCGTAATCAATATGGCGAAAATATCACGTCAGAAAAAGGGCAACAGGCGGTTCGTGATGCATTGGGAAAACATTTTCGCAATTATCGTCCGCAATATGATAATGATCGCACTGGTTCCGCATACGACAGCGGTGCAGATAAATATATCAACCAGATAATTGATTCCAATTATTTATATGCCACCAAAGAAAAAATTGGTCGTCAAAACCGGGAACGTGCCGAGGCAGAACGCGCGGCAAAACAAAGAGCCGCATCTGCAAATGTTGTCAGCCAGATTGGCGATTTGTATATCAAACAGGCCGGCGAATTGGGCGGTTCCGGTGCAAACAGTGATTTCCACAAATTGACAACCGAAATCAATCCAACATTGGATAAAGTTTTGGAAAAGGTTGAGGCAACGCCAGAACAAAAAGCGGCAATGAAATTATCAATTCAAGATGCTGCGGTGCAAAACAACATTATCAATGCATTGTCATCGCCAGATAATGCGATTGCCGAAGAAATGGATTTGGCATTAAACAACCAGGAAAAATTTGATAAAATGTTCCCACAGGAATATATCACAGGCCATATTGACATGGCGCGCAATCAACAGTTGCGCGAGTGGGAAACAGAACGCGCCAGATTGGCGAATACGGCAGCCACAGCACAGGGTGCAAACAAGAAAACCCTGGAAAAAGACATTAAAAAGATTGATGAAAAAATCAAAAAATTGACCGAAGATAATCAAATTGACGGCGAAAACTTTGATGATAAGGTCAAGGGCGATATGCGTAAAGCATTATCGTCTGTGACCGCGCCAATGGCACGTCAAAGATTGGGCGAACGCGCATTGGCAGCACGTATGGAGGCATTTGAAAACCAAAAACAGCGTGCGGCAAAGGGTGTGATTGATCCGTATGATCCAGGATTTCAGATGGATTTGGATGCGTTGGCGGCCAAAGAATCCACAGCAAACATGACACCAGCAAAGAAAAATGAAGATGGCACATTTTCAGCCGTTGAAATGTCTTATGTTGGCGGCGAAAAACCAAAGGGATTTTGGAAATCATTTGCCGATGATTATCGTGGTTATCGCGACAATATGTCAAAAATCAGCCCGTTGACCGAAAGTTCGTATGCCACAAAGATGGAGGCAAACGCAGGGTTGCGCGAATTGATGTATTATCCAACAACCACAAACGAGGGCGATCCGGTTGATTTTGAAAAGAAAGCCATGGAATTTTTGTATAAAATGTCAAATTCGCCATTGACAGAAGAAGAACGCAGAAATATGGCAGACATGGTGGGGCAATTATTATTGGCCGACAATGAACAAGTCAAAGAGTGTCGCGATTTGTTGGAATCTGGGGATGTTGGTGTATATGCCAAAGGCGGTGCAATGGGTATTATAAATTATGCGGCCAATGATTTGCCGTTGGATGATCCGCGCCAGGGCGGCGGCAGCACAGGTGCGCGCCGTTTGTATGATGAACGTGCAAGCCGTGGCGGTTTAATGCCAGAATCATCTGTCGGTGGTCGCGCATATTATTCAAATACAGGTTTTGAAAAATCAATGTTGCGTGCGCAGGCAGATTATCAAACAATGGCGGTCAATATGATGTTGCAAGGCGCAACGCGTGATGAGGTTTTAACAGCCAAAAAACAGATATTTGATAAAGCAATCAGTGATTATTATCGTGATTTCCATGTTGTTGATTTGGCAGCATTGGATAAAAAATTGGAAATGCATCAGCCAGCATTTCAAAACATTGATGGCGTGGTGTATGAATATAAAGGTCGTGATTCAATTGGTCGTCCGTTGTGGTATGATCATGGTGTATTAAATACCAATCGCGATTTCCACAAATTATTTGAGGCAAAACGTATGAACGGTGCGCCAACATCTGGTGTTGGTGGCACAGTAAAAACATCCGAAATTGGATCAGATATGAGGGCAAAAAATGAATAAAGACGATGGTGTATATGTGGATGGACAGGGTGTTCAGATTTCATCCACGCCGGTTCCACTGATTGGCGCAAATGAAGATATGCAAAAAATTGGTGTGTCGGACACGTCTGGTTTTGCATCAACAAAAATCAAGAACATTTTATCAGATCCAGGGTTTCGTTCCGGCGATGCATTTATAACCGAAGATGAAATCAACAAACGCGCAAATGTCGCGTGGTCGCCAATGTTGGCGCGCCAGGGCGGTTCGTATGAAGAAGATTTTAAGTCCAGCACGGGTCAAATTATCAAAGATGAAATTGTAAAGTTTGGCATGAATTTACAAACGCTGGGCGACAAGGCACAAATTGGTTTGGGTAATTTGGCATCGTTGGCAACCGGCGGTGCAATTGGAAACGAAATGCGTGATCGTGCGTATGATTCATTGGAATCAGCAACGCGCCGCATGAGTTTGGAAAACGCGCATGCAGCCGATGCGGAAACATTGACAGCCCAGGTCACACAGGGCGCAGCATCTATGCTGGAAATGATTGCCGCAGGTTTGATGACCGGCGGAACAGCACCATTGGCACAGATGGGTGTTGAGGCGTTTGGCGATGGCACATATAATAACATGATCAAATATGCCAACGAACATGGCGGTTCAATTGACGGTTATGAGGGCAATTGGTTGGAAACCGGAATTGATTTGGCCAATGCGGCGGTGCAGGTTGGTATTGAACGCTATTTGGGTCTTGGTAAAAATTATTTGAAAGGCGCAGGCGGTCATTTCTTAAAAGAGGCGGTTGAGGGTTTTGCACAAGAATCATCACAAGATTTTTTAACAGATTTGTCAGAATACTTAAAAGGCAACGGCGAGGCACCAACAAATTGGGAACAGTATTTAGTTTCTGGTGTGATTGGGGGTTTGTTGCAGGGTTCGTTGGGTGCGGCAACATACAAATATGCCAGAACGCAAGCCGATAATGAAATGTCGGATTTGATATTCAAGGCAACCAAAGCCCGTCATCCAGAAAAAGACGATGCGGAATTGTATAAAGAAAGTCGCGCACAGGCCAAAGCATTTAATGATGATGTTGAGGCCGGTGTTGTCCAGAACACTTGGGATGAATTGGCAAATCGTATTGATGCCAACAATGATCGCGGTAAAATCCGCGACAACCTTGTATCCGAATTTACAAAGGCGCGCATGGCCGCGCTTGGTCTGGAATCAGCCGAAGAATTGGATGCAGAAGATTTGGCAGATATACAGGATGCCGCAACAGTTGCAGCCGGCGAGGCGTTTCGTGAATCATTTATAGAGGGTGTGCCAATTGAACAGACATTGACAGCGCGTTTGGTCGCAGACGGAAAAGATTTGGTTGTCCGCGATTTACAGGAAAACGAACGCGGTGTTCGTGAAATGAAATCTGTGGACATTGATATTGAATCACAGCGATTGGCCGATCAAATGGCGGTAGGCCGCGAACGTGCAGAACAGCGCAGACGTGCCACCGAAGAAAAAATCCGCCAGGCAAGATTGGATGCGGAAATTGCGGCGCGTGAAAATGATTTGGCAGAATTGGAAACCTGGGCAGCGGAACAGGTGCGTTTGGGCGAAATCATTGGTGCAAAGCGCGAAAAAGCACAGACAGCATTTTCTAAAAAAGAAATAGATCGCTGGTTGAATCAATCGTCAAAATCAGAACAATCGCGCAAGCGCGAAGATACCAAAACAAAACAGATTTCACAGCGTATGTTGGAATTGGGCAAGAAAAAACGCGAAGATGGTCGCACTGTAAAGCAGATTGAATCTAACATCCGCAATGCGCGCGACAGTGAATTAAAAGATTTTGTTGCCAGTGTATATGGTTATAAAACACGTTATATGGCGCGTGGCACATTGGTTGATTTGGCATTAAAACAGAAAAACCAATGGAAATATATTGAACGCGAAAAACGCGATTCATTGAAAGTTGGCGAACAATTGGGTCGGATGCGCCAGGCAACCATTGAACGCGAAATGGGTAAAAATGATCGTTGGTTGGCAGACCGCACCGGGTTGCCATTGGCAGCGATTGAAAATTTAAGTGATGCAGATTATGAGGCATTGGCAAAAGAACAGGCGGCACGTTATATGGCCGAAGAAGATGCAAAACAGCCAAAATATACCGAAGAAGAATTGGCATCATTTGATGATATTCCGTTCCAGCAAAAACTGGATGCGATTGCGCGTGGCATTGTTGAAAATCAAGGTCGTGGTGCATACGATATGCGTTATCAGCGCATCATATTAAACAAAGACAGCGATGTGTCCACAATCTTGCACGAATTATCACACATGTGGTTGAATAATTGGTTCAAAGCATACCGTTCAGAAAACGCGCCGGAATCGTTCCGTAAATGGTGGAGGCCGGTTGAACGTGCGTTGGGTATTCGTGAATCCGACAGATTTTTGGATCAAGATGCCAGCGAAAAGTTTGCGCGTTCATTTGAAAAGTGGGTTTTGGATGGCGGCAAAGGCGCAGAAAGTTCATTGACACCAGTATTTGAACGCTTGTCAAAACGTTTGGCAGATATTTATGATGATTTGGCAACCCGTTATTTTGATATGGTTGGCGAATTAAAGCCAGAGGTTCAATCATGGTTCGCAAAGAACGAGGTTTTGGCCGACAGTATGGTCGTTGATGTGCCAGAAAAGAACGAAGAAACCGGCGAAACCACCATTGAAAAAGTCCAGGTTCAATATCGTGATCGTGCAGCCGAACGCGATGCTGCACAAAAGATGGCAAAAGAAGAAAATGCTGCACAAAAAGTTGTGGATCGCGAATCGGATGTCATCAATGATATTGTTGAAAATACAGCACCAACACCATTGGCGGCAGACAGCGATGAGGTTGCACAATCGCCATACACAGCCGAGGGTCAAAAAGAACAGCGCACCAGTAAAAGAATTGTGGAATCTGCAAAGGCGGATGGTGTTTTGTTGGAATCCAGAAAATACGATCCAATGATGTCACAGCGCGCAGCAGAAGATGCGGTTGTATTTGCCACGGCAGATTTAGATTCTGCGTTTGAGGTCGCGATGGGTCGCAAAAACGCACCAGGCGATGTGCCACGTATTGCAGTGTTTTTCGCGGTGCAAAATAAACTTATGTTGAATCCAAAAGAAAACGCAGCAAGATTACAAGAATTGGCATTAAATTCGCCAGTGATTGAAGAATTGTCGCGTGCTGGACAACAATTGCGTATGGCCGGTGTTGCGTTGTCAAAAGACAGCCCAATGCGTATATTGCGCGATTTGAGCAAAATGTATGATGAAAACTTGACGGATGCAGAACGTGCCAGCATCACGGAAAATATAAACAAAATAAATGATTATATTGCCCGTGCAGATTTGAATACAGAAGATGTTTGGAACAAGATTCTGTCAGACATGGAGTGTAAATAATGAAGTATTTTAAGGTTCCATTGTATCATACGGCAATTATTGTGATGCCGCCAAAGGATTATGTAAAAAAATTCCCAAAGAATTGGCATGATGGCACAATGGCGCAGGTGTATTCGTTTGAGGGCGATATTTATATGTGTTTTGATCCAAAGTTTTTAACACCCGGAATCATAGCGCATGAGTGTTTGCATGCGGGCATGTTGATTTTCTGTGACAAAGAAATTGATGTCACACCACAGCATGATGAACACCTTGCTTATTTATTAGAGTTTATTTATCAAAACGTTTATGATATAATGTATCCAAAGAAAGGATCAAAGAAATGAGTTGCGTATTACCAGAATCAATTAAAGCATTGCGTGAAGATGTAAAAAAGAACGGCGGCGCGCGGTTCCTGCGTGATATGTCGTCAGAAGATCGTATAGATTATTTGGCAAAATTCACAGATTATAATTCTGGCGATAAAATAACGAATCGGGAAAATGCGGAAATCTTAAACCGTCAAATTGAAAACGAAATGTTGAAACCGGCGCAAATCGCAGGTATTCAAGAGTGGTTGCGCAATTTGCCAAACGATAAAAGAATCAATACACTTGGCCGCGACAATGATATTATTGAAAAAATACGCGAAAGCAAAAACATTTTGAATCCGAAAGCAGGGAAACCTTATTTAGAGGCATTGGTCAAACAAACATTTGGGTTTGATGTTTCTGTTGAAGATGCGCGCACCATTTTGCAATTGGCCGATACGGCATCTGCGGCGCGTAAAAAATTAAATCAAGTTGTTCCTGGGTATGAGACAATGTCGTCAGCCGAGGCGGCAGCAGCCACATTGGATGGCGAGGGTCGTGCAGCACGTGATGCGTTGGGCGATGCATTATTAAAGTTCAAAGAACAACATGATATTATGAAGATTAAAGCCAAAACAGGTTTGTCTGCGGAAGAACAACAAAGCGCGATCAGAGGCGTAAAAAGTTATTACAACGATTTATTGACCAAAGGCAAGACCGGTAAAACATTGGCACAGATTGGGTATAATGTGGCCGGAACATTGAAAGCCGCAAAGGCATCAGCGGACGTTTCGTTTTTGCTGCGCCAGTTGTCTGGGGTTTGGTTTTCCAATCCGGCGGTTGCAGCCAAATCATCGGCCACTGGTTTGAAAGTATTTTGGGATTCATTAAAAACAGGGGATGGGCGTTCCGCAGCAATGCGTGAATTGATGACCAGACCAAATGCATTAAATGGCAATTATGAACGTTTTGGGTTGGAAATTGGTATAACCGAAGAGGCGTTTGCAGCAAACATTTTCCAAAAAGTCAAGGACAAGGGTGTTGGTAAGGCCGCGCGTTTGATTTCAGCATCAGACGATTCGTTTTCGGTTGCATTACAAACAGCCCGTGCGGAAATGTTTGATGTTATGTGGGATCAAAGCAAGGGCGATGTGCAATTATTGGTTGCCCAGGACGTAGGCGATGCTATCAACACTATAACAGGTCGTGGCAAGTTGCCAACAGATAATTCCGTGGCGGAAAAATTCGTCAATGTGGCGATGTTTTCGCCGCGGTGGTTGTCCAGCCGTATTCAAATGATAACCAATTTGCGATACATTGGTTCGTATTTTAAGAACACGCCAAACGGATTGCGTGCCAAAGCGGCGGTCAATAATGCGATATTTATGGCCGGTTTGTCTGCGATTGGCGTGGCAGTGCGAGCAGCGTTCCGCGATGAAGATGATGAAACCGTTGAAGAAATGGTCACAAAGACATTTGATCCGCGTTCGGCAGATTTTATGCAGGTCAAAATTGGCGATTTACATGCGGATACATCAGCCGGTGTGGCCAATTTTATGCGTTTTGTAGCACGTGCCATGACGGGCGAGGTTATAACCGGCGAGGGTGCAGTTCAAAAGAAAAATCCAGCCGATATATTCGCGCGTTTTTTGGCATCAAAAGAATCGCCATTGGCGCAAAACACGATATATTTATATCAGTATTTATTCAGCAAGGATCCAAAAGATTTCAATTACGATCCAATTACATGGAAAACATTTGCGGCGGCCATGGTGCCAATTTCGGTGCAGAACGTATCGCAGTTGAGTGTGTCGCATCCAGAAACATTTGGTGCGGTTGCGCTGGACGTAGTTGGTATCAGTTCACAGTATTGGGGCGAATCGCCAAAGAACGAGGGCAAAACACGTGAATTGGTGCGCGAACAGGAACGCCTTGCGTTCAAACTGGATAAACCGGTCAGAGCATTAAAGGCCACAAAGACAGCATCATTGAATACAAAATTGACAGGTGCGCGCCGTGATCGTGCAAATCGTGAATTTGAACAAACTTTGTCTGCGGAATTAAATCGTTTGATTGGAACACCTGCGTATAAGAAGATGTCGGATGACGAAAAAAGTTCGGCAATGTCAAAAATTAGAACACAGGTTCAGAACAAAGTGAAAAAGAAATATGGAATTAAATAAAAAAATATGTTATAATCTATAACAAAGAGGGTGTGCTATGAAATATAATGCCGATTTAGCAAAATGTCTGGAAGAATTGACCAAATCAATCACAGAATTAGAAAACTTGGGAACGCGTATTGCCGATGATATAAGTTGGTTCAAAAAGCGTTTGGAAGATGATACTATCAATGCGGTTGAGGGTATTGAGCCAATGTCCGCCGAAGAAAAAGCCAAAATTGAACAGGATTTGGCCGAGGCAGTTGGATTGCAGGGTTTTGTTTCAAACATAACAACCAGTGTTTTAAGTCACAGCATTTCAATCAGCGATAAATTGTTGAACAAGGAGGCGGCATAATGGTCACAGATCCTATAAACTTTTTGTATTACACAGGCGATGGCACAACCACCGATTTTTCATACGCATACAATGGCACAGCCGGTTTTGATATTGTTGATGGCGACACTGTAAAGGCCGCAATTTTATACCCAGACGGCACACGTGATCTGGAACCAAATTTCGCGGTATTAAAAGATGCGTATAATCATTATTCTGGGTTTGTGCGTTTTTCAGTTGCCCCAATTGCCGGTTCGGTTATTTATCTGTATCGTGAAACACCGGAAACACAAGAAAATAATTGGGAAACATCATCTGGGTTTTCTGCAAAGTCAATCACAAAAACATTTGATAAAGTTGTGCGTTTGATTCAAGAGGTATTTTTCCATGCACAGCATCGCACAGTTCAAACAGACAAATTCCAGGAAGAGGTTTTGTCTATGTTATTGATGTCACAGGACAATCATAACGAATTGCTGTTTGTGGATTGGAACAACAAGAAAATAGCATATACACAATTTACACGTGGCCAGGTGGTTATATCAGATGCGCCGGGCGAAGATAATGCGCCAAAGTTTATTTTGCGTATCAATTATTATTCAGACGATGTGAACACATATCCGTTCTTGGAATTTTCCACAGACGGCGGCAACACATGGCTCCCTGTGTCTGGTATAGGCGCGGCATCAATCTTTGGTATTTGGTTGGATGCGTTCTATGGTGTATTTAATAATTTGCCGGAGGGTGGCGTTGCAATTCCAGGTATTATCAAGCGCGGCGGTAAATTATACGGAACGTTCTTTGATGCTGGTATTGATCCGTCAACGACAACAGAATTTCCACTTATAGACCCGGCAACATTTAATGGCAGAATATAAAAACATCTTAAAAGAAATCGCAGAATCAGCAGCGCGGCGCAATCGTATTGAAAAGGATCGTGCCGCCTGGATTGATTTGCACGATGAGGCCGAGGTTGAACGCAAAAAAGCCGAGTGGGCAAAAACAGACCTGTGGTATTTTTGCTATGAAATCCTTGGTTGGCGTTTTTATGATTGTCCGTATGCCAAATTTTTCTGTGAAAAAGTGCAGGAAGATCCAGACCAATTGTGGTTGGTTGCCCGTGGTCACATGAAATCATTGACCATAACCTGCGCAAAAACCATCCAGGACATTATCAATAACCCAAACATGTCTGTTGCACTTATGTCGTATAATACGCAATCTGCAAAGACATTTTTGCGCCAGATAAAGCATATTTTGGAAACAAACGAGGGTTTGAAAAGATATTTTCCAGATGTATTCTATGAAAAGCCACAGACACAATCAACATTGTGGTCGGAAACAGCCGGATTAAATGTCAAACGCGAAACCACCAGAAAAGAGCCGACAATTTTTTCGTTTGGTTTGGTTGATTCACAGCAGACAGGTATGCACGCCGATTTGTTGCTGTATGATGACGTTGTGATCCAGGATTCTGTTGGCACACCATACATGATTGATAAAACCACAAAAGCGTGGGAATTGTCGTCTAACTTGGGGATGATGACCAGTGAAACAAAAACGCGTTATTGCGGCACCCGTTATCACTATTATGATACATACGCAACCATGATTGAACGCGGCATAAGATACACGGTTATTCCAGCCACAGATGATGGCACACCAGACGGCAATCCTATATTCATGACACGTGAATCACTGGAACAAAAAGTCCGCGAACAAGGGAAATATACTTTTTCTGCGCAGATGCTTTTGAATCCGGTGCCGGATGGTTCAATCAAATTGCATCCAGAAGATTTGCAATACTATGATTCCACAGAAGATATACCGGAAATTCGCAATGTGTATTTGGTATGTGATCCAGCAAACGCAGGTCAAAAACAATCCGATTATACCACGATGCTTGCGTTGGGTTATGATGAAATCGGCGATTTGTGGTTGGTGGACGGCATCCATGATAAAGTTGATTTGGGTCGCCGTTGGAATTTGGTCTGTGATTTGTGTGAAGATAACAATGTCTGCATGATTGGGTATGAACAGTATGGCATGCAATCAGACATTGAATACTTTGATATGGAAATAAAGCGTGGCCGTGGTCGTTGTCCAGCAATCAAAAAATTGGGCGGTGTATCAAACAAAAAAGATCGTATATTGCGTTTGGTGCCATTGTTGGAACAGCGCAGAATACATTTGCCGCGCAGCATGAAACGTATTGGGTATTCAGACAATCAAGAATACGATTTAACAAAGGTGTTGGTGCAGGAAATAACAGATTTTCCATTTGGCCGCCACGATGATGCTATTGATGCTTTGTCGCGTATATTTGATGTCGTGCCAGTAATGCCACACGTGGATCGCAGAACCGAAGAAGAAAAGTTTTGGGATGCGTTCAAACAAGATAAAAAAGAAAAGAAACGCGCATCATTTTTGCGCAAACCAGGTCAGAAGATTGGGAGGTGGATCAGATGATAAAAAAACCAGATGTCCAAAGAATCATAGCAAATGTTGAAAGTGCGCTGGATACGCATAAATTGCCATTTTGGTCGTTGTGGCAGTGGGCGGTGCAGTTTTCCGGTGGTAGTTCCACATTGCGTTATACATCCGAAACCGGTGGGCGCACATACGGAACGGAAAGCGAACCATTGGATGAAGAGGCATTTGATCCAAACATCAAATCAATGATGACCAAAGCCAAAAATTATTTTGGCGGTGTATTCTTTCCATCAAACGAACCATGGACGGTGGATTTAAGCGGTTATCAACAATTGTCAACAGCGGTCAATGAACGCATCCGCGATACATTTAACAACCCACGTTCCAAATGGTATGAATCGCGTGAGGTTTTCCTGGATAACTATGTTCGTTTGGGAACAGGCGATTTGATGGGTATTGAAACCATGAACCCAGATTGTCCATTTGTTGTGCGTTCGTTGGGTGTAGGCGCAATGTCAATCAGCCCAGACCAAACAGCGCAGCACCAGGTATTTAACTGGACGGCGCAGCAGATTGTGGATGAATTTGGCGAAGATGCGATTGCATCCGAAAGTCAGATCCAGGAATCATACGAAACATACAACATGACAACCTTATACAAGGTGCATCATTTGATTGTGCGTAATCCGGAATTTTCAAAAGAGGCCAGCGAGGGCATTAAAAGCCGTCCGTATGTTGGTTATTGGTATATCAATCAAGATAAGGTTCTGGACACAATATACTATCCAGAAAAACCATTTGATATAAACCGTTATTCTGTCCGTCCGGATCGTGTGTATGGATTTAGCCCGTTGACCGATTTGAAAAAGACATGGGAATCTTTGGAGGGGTTATTCTTCCTGGCCATGTCGTCCGCCGGCAAGATTGCAGATCGCCGTATGGGTTATTTTGATATGGGTTCTGTTGGCACATTGGAATTGGATTCCGATGCAAAATATGTTCCGTTCAATGGCGGTATAGTTGGATCTGGTTCGTTGCCTATATTCCCAATTGATGATTCCGGCGACATTACACCGTTATTCAATGCGATTCGTCCGCAAATTATTGACGGGTTGCGCCAGGCATATAACCTGGATGCGATGGAGGGTTATTTTGCAAAGTCCGGAAATCCGCGCACAGCAACCGAGGTTTCAATTTTAGAGGCCACACAAAATGCAATGATGGCACCACAAGTCAGATTGTTTGCCGAACAGTTGGCCGATTTCCGCACACGTATAACAATGATCGTGTTGCGTTCCATGGTCAAGACAGGCGAAATTGATGACGAAAAATTGGTAAAGCGCATCAAAGCAGGCGACACAAGCATATTCAGAATTGAAGAAACATCCATTGTAAAGCGTATTATATTCAGCGAAAAGCAACAGCAATATATGAGTGATTTACAATTGGTCGGCGCGACATTGCAAGTTCAACCATCTTTGATCGGTGCGGTTGATTTATATGAAAACTTGCAATCTGTTTTGAAATTTGGTAATATGAAATTGAGGGAGAAAGAAGATTATGAAGAAAAGCGGAATATAGCAGAAGAAATGTCCATGAGAACAGCCGCTGCCAGAACATCCGCCGCCGAATCGCAGGCAACAGTTTTAGCCAATGAGGCCGCATCATAATCTTAAAAACAGAAAAGAAAGAAAATGGAAAAAGAACAGAAAAAAAGCCCGTGGGTGCCACTGAATCCACAAGAAATGCGTGCGGCAGCCGAAAAGATGCAGCAGCGCAGAAAACAAACAGCAGAAATCATCCAAACAGTTTATGATACCGAAACTGGCCGCGATTTTATTCGTTGGTTGGTTGTTGAAACGCGCATGTTTGCGTTGTCGCTTGGTATTATAAAAAACCTGCGCGAAAAGTATTATCTGTCGCCAGATTATTATACCGGTCAAATTGATTTGGCCAAAAAGATTTTAGAATTTTTAACACCCAAACAGGTTGCGGATCTAACAGCCGCTATCGTAAAAGAAACAGTTGAAAAAAAGGAGGAAAAGTATGACAGAACCGATAAAACTGCCTGATGAATACAAAGAAAAAGGGTGGGCATCATCCGTTGTGGATGAAGAGGGCAACCTTGATATTGCGCGCGTTTGTGCCAAAATTGAGGGTCAAGAACATTTGCTTGGCAAAAAAGTATTGCCTGGAAAAGATGCCACCGAAGAAGAGTGGAAAGATTTTGCGGAAAAAATGACCAAAGATTACACCGATGATGAATATACATCTGTGTTGGATGGTCTGGAAACAAAGGCCGAAATGGTCGCCGCATTAAAAGAACAGGGGTTGACACCATCCCAGGCGCGTAAAGTTGCCGAATTGTATAAAGCCGAAAAAGAAAAAACCACGGCCAAAAAATATGATGCCGAAGAATTTAGAACAGCGATCAAAGAAAACATGGATGAGGCCACATTTAATAAGGTCAAAGCACATTTGGTTGAAAGTGGTCGTTGGGATGCGATTGAAAAAATGTCAAACGCAGATGCTGTTGCAACATTTTTGGCAATTGCCGATGTCGTCAAAAAATATGGCGTTGAAGATAAACCTGGCCACACCGCAGGCACACCAGCCGGGGGCAAGGGCAATGGCAAGGGCGCAAACAATCAGCAATATGTGAGCCGTATTTATGAATTGGTGCGCGAGGGTAAAACCAATTCAGAGGCCAAAGCCATTGCTGATCAAGAATTTGGTGTTGAATACGCAGATTAAAGGGGGAAACCATGGCAAAAAGTAAAGCACATCCAGGATTCAAAGCAGTGCAAAATCAGATTGCGAAACGCGAGGGCGTGAGCAAAAAACAGGCAGGTGCAATCTTGGCGGCAGCAAGCCGCAAGGCCAGCCCAGCCGCAAAAAGAAAAAATCCAAACTTAAAGAAAGTAAGGGGGTAAATTATGGAAAAAGAAAACGAAACATTAGAAACAACAAACGATGTTGAATCAGTAGCGGCGGAACAACCAACAGTGGATGCACCAGTAGTTGAAACGCCTGTTGAAGATAAACCAAAGCGCAGCCGTTCAACCAAAAAAACAGATGCACCAGTTGATGATGCAAATGTTGTTGAGGGTATGTGTCTGGATGTTGTCGGCGAGGCAATGCACAGCAACACAGGCGCAACACAATATCGTGTCACAGTAAAAATACCGCGCCGCGAAAACTATGGTCTGTATCTTAAAGAGGCAGTTTTAATGGAATTGCGCAAAACAGATCTGTTGTATTCCGGTATCGTCACATGGAATCTTGAAAAGATTGAAAAATGTTCTGTGCCAGTATCATTTATTGGTAAAGATGTTTTTGATCTGTCACGTGATGAGTGCTATTTGGCCAAAGCATATTATGGCCTGGGCGGATTCCAATGTTTTGATGGCGATTTGCGCACAGTTCAAAAAGAAATATATCGTAGATTTGCCAAATTCTTTGGTATTGACAATGGTGCAACCGAAGAATACTTGAAATGGCAACAAATCACATTAAAGCAAATGGTTTGTCCGCAGGGCGACACAGTGCTGCCAGCAGAATTGCCAGTTGCATTTGATGATTTGGGCGATGTATTTAGAAAATCGTTCAGAAAATAAAGAAAAGCACCCTTATGGGTGCTTTTTATATCTGCGCTTGACATCAATCCATTTTCCATTTTTTCTATACAGTGGGCGCAGACATTGCAGAATTGGCACCTGTGCCATATCCAGATCAAGAGCCATTTGTTTTTGCATTTGTTCCCTCCATATTTAATTTTTGCCAGTATTGTGGGTATCGTTCCAGAAAAGCCATCATATTGGGTCGGTTTATTTCGGTGCCGTGAGAGCAGGCGGCAAGCCGGTCAAAAAACCTGTATATTTGCTGGTGGCCATGCAGATTTGAAACAATCGTTTCATACATCTGGATCGCCGACATTTTCCGTTTCTTCATTGGTCAACCTTTTTGTTTGTATTACCCCAGAAATCGGCCATCCTTTGTCTGCGATGCGTTGTTTCATTTTCATATAGTCGCATTGTGTCATTTTCAAATCTCGGCATGTTCCGGGCATCGTGTAGTGTGGATTTGATTTTATGTATTCATAAAAAATCTGTTCGTGTAGTGTTAGTCGTTTTCTTGGTTTTTCTGGGGGTTGTATATTGACATGTTCCCCCATGTATGCTTTTTCTAAAACCGAATCTTTTATTGGTCTTTGGTTGTCGTTGAATATATCATCCAACAGGTTGTCCGGTGTTGCTCTCATTGTTCCCCCCTTGAATTTTACAAAAATCATGGCGTGCTTTTTTGAATACGAACGCACAGTTTGCAACAAGTGTGCCATCGGCGTATGCACCCATCGCAATGTATGCGGTGTCGTCATTTTTATCACATAGCAACCCAACACATGTGATCTTTGTTCCAGGGCATGCTTGGCGCAAAAAAGATGTTTCTGCGCTGGCCGTGAACCAGTTTTCGTTGTCTGTTTCTGGGTGTTGACTATTCAGCAGGCGCAGCGCAGCCCTGTCCATCGCATCAAATAATGCACCACCAGACACAAAACCGTATTTGTTATATTGATTCATTTTTCTTGCCCTGTTTGTATTCTGCGCGTTTCTGCGCGTTGATCCGTTCTTTGTTTCGCAAATACCAGTTGCGCGCAGCAGCGCGGTGCAATTCTTTGTATGATGGCGGATAGTTTCTGCGTGCCGCTTGGTCATATATGTATTTGATTTCATAATTTTTTGGATCTTTGCCCATCGCAATCAAATAATCTTCCGCAGATTTTTTTGTTGGGAATTGTGGCAAGGTCTTGCTTTTTGGCATAATAATTACTGGCATTTATTCCCCCTGGGTTTCAATGTGTTGATATTTTCCGTGGTCGTTGTTCCATTTGCGTTTGCGGTTGATTTCCATTTTTTGATCAATAGCCGTCATGAATAAAACCTTTGGATCAACATCCCCGGTCAGTTCAATTTGTTCCACTGTCTGCACCACGGTATGAAATGCCTTTGCACCGGCCATCCCCCACCGACATAAACCGGCAGCAACAATGGCGCAATCGGCCAATTCAAAAAACACCTGTTTCACATCGCCGGTGTCTGCGGCATCAGACAATTCTTTTAATTCGTCTTTGAATTTTTCTGTTTGTGTTTTCAGTGTGGCATCCGGAAAAGTTTTTTCGTGCCACTGTGCGATTGTCAAAATACTTTCATGTGGTTGTTCTGTCATTTTATTCCCCTTTAATTATTGCGTTGATTTGTTCTATTGCGTTGTGTATTTCGTCTGGTGTTGTCCAACAAAAACAATTCCCAGACGGTAGTTCTTTTTCTGTTGCAAACAAATTGTGATTGCAAACGGAACGGGTTTTGTCTATTTCTTTTAATATATTTATAGCGATTTCTAGTGCTTTTTTTTCTTTGTTTTTTAATAAAACATTTAATGCCTTGTTTTCCCCGTCTGGTGTTGCAAGATCAAGCATGGCACAATTTATGCAATCAAGTTGTTTTTGGATTTCGTTTGTTGCGCAAACAAGTTCGTTGATTTTGTGTTGCATTTCATAAGGGGCGACAGGTTTAATTTCAACACGGTCAACCATATCTTCGCCGCCACTATGAATTTGTGTAAATGGTAGTTTTGCAATCATTTATTTCCCCTTTGTTATATTTAATAGGTTTTTCAAATACTTTTCTTTTTTCTTTGGCAGCAGTGCGCTGTAATCAAGCATGGCGCATGCGATCTGTGGGAACGCAATCGCCAGCCGTTGCTGGTTGTTGCCATCGGCCTTGATCCACAAGTCCATCAGTGCCTTTCCAAATTCATCCATCGGTAGTTCTAACATGTAGCGCGCAAATGTTTTTTTATTGTTTGTTTCTGTTTCGCGCATGTTATCACACACCAATTCAAACGCGTTTTGATTTACCATGGTATTCCCCCAGTGTTTCATCTAGTGTCATGTTTTTCATTTCTAGTGTCAATTTCCCATTTTCAAAATGCGGTATAGCATCCGGAATATATTGTATAACAAACACATCATCATTTAGTGTAAATAGCACAGAGTTTTCTTTACATTGTTTCGCGTGTTCGCACATTTCAGCAAATTGCTCAAATGTTTTGTGTAGTATTTTAGTGTTCCATTTTTCTGTCATGTTTCTTGCCTTTTTTCTTAAAGTCAATTTCATAACCCAGTTGTGTTGCCAGGCCGATCAGCGCGCTTTTTGGGTCGCGGTATGCGCAGGTAAATACAGACATGCCATACATTGTAAAGATTTGCGTTTTGATTATTAAATTATTGTCCATCGTTTCCCCCATATAATTTCTTAAAACCATCTTCAATTTTTCGCACGGTTTCCGGATCGTGATCGCGCCAATACTTTGGATCGCGCATCATTTCGCGTAATTCTTTTTCTGTTGGTGTCATGTTTTGTTTGTATAATAAAGCACTATGTTCGTTCACTTGTTGGATGATTTCGTTTTGTTTGAAATGAATCATAGCAATTTGTTCGGCCATGATTATAATTGCTTGTTCCACAGACAACCCTTTGAATTGGGTTATACTGCGTTCCACTGGAAAAATTTGTTTTGGTAATGGCATCTTTTTAATCCTTTGTTATTGGTTTTGGTGTCAATTCGTGGCCGCATTTTTCGCATTTTACTCTTATTCCACCTGGTTTTGATATAACCACCATGTTATAAACACATTGATCACATTGTGGTTCTATTTCGCAATATCCCAAAATTGGCAATAGCAATTTAATTTTTTTCATGCGTTTCATCCTTTGCTTTGGTCAATGCGTTGAAAAAGTCGCGCATAAGTTTTTGTTCTGGTGGAATCATGGCCTCTAACGCACCCCAAATCATATTCATTTCTGTGATTGCAATCAGTTCCAGTTCCACATTGTATGGAAAATAAATCTCTTTTACTCTTTTTGCGTATTGGTCAATTAAAGTGGTTCGCGGTTCATATTTCATGGCCGCCACTTTTTCTTTGATCAAGTTTATTTTTTCTGTTGATAAACTTTTTATTGTTGTCATTTTTAATCCTTTGTTAGTCCATCGGGTTCAATGCCGATTTTGTTGAATATCTGTTCCAGTATGCCCTGTTCGTGTCCGGTGCGCCAAACACTAGCCAGGCGTTTTGTCAGCGCGCGTGCGTTGATTTTGTGCGCCTTGGTGTAGGTTTCGCGTGCGGTGTCCATCCACATTGGAATTGTGAATTGCCCGGTCTTGTTGCCCAGTTGTTCCAATTCCACCACAGCGGCCACCCCGTATGTTTTAACCATCCACTCTCTATAAATGTTCATAAATCTGTGCCGGACAATCGGGGATGCCTTTGGCGATGCCGCCCAGTTGTGTCCGCTTGATTGTCCGTGGCAGTTCATTTCATTGTAGCGCGTGAATAATGCTTGCCGGGGTATGTAATGCGCCGCGTGATAATGTTCGTAATCGCCCTGGGGGAATCTGCGCCCGTCCAGTGTGTCCGTCCATCTGTCGCGTTCCCGGACATAAAACTCAAAACAAATATCGCAAAACTTTTTATAATGCGTTGTTTGTAATGTGATTGTCTTGCCGGCAGCGCGTGTCTTTTTTCTGCGTGCTATGGCAGATTTGCGGCGCAATGCTGTGTGTCTTTGTAATCGTGTGATTGGCATACTATAACCCCTTGCGTTTTTTTACATAAAACACCTTGCCACATTTTAGGCAGCGGATTCCGCCGCGTTCATAAGTCCAGCAAAAACAATGTTTGTGTGGAATAATGCGCCAAAATAGGTTTTTCAATTTTCTCTTATACATCCTTTCCATCCTTTGTTTGTGGGTCTAGTCGTCCAATTTTCCGGTCAATACATAGTCGTTTTTGATTTCTGTGATTTGTCTTTGGTGCAAACGCCCTTTGTCGTCCACAATATAGATTAAATCGCCCACGGCACACAGTGTCCAAATAGAGCCAAAAAAGTTTTTGCCGTCTATGTTGTCCATCGGTTCGCCTGCGTTGTAATGCCACAGTGTCCAGCCGTTCGCGTATGCTATAACAGATAAGTTTTTATTTTGGAAAGCCATTGTTTTACTCCTTTTTTAATGGTTGTTTTGATTGTAAAATTATTTCGTTTGATTGTCAAGCGAAACATTTTCTCGCTGGTTCAATACATTTTTTATATCGTGTATTTTGTCCAGCAATTCCTTGTCGTCCGGCAAATAAACGCGCAAATGCCTATAAAAGTTTAAGTCGCAGTATAGCCGTTCGGTTGTCCATTTGTCCGGTTCATCCCCCTTTGTCCATCGGCTAAAATAATTCATGCCATGCCCCTATATTTCAATGATAAATCTTTTATAGGTGTAGTCGCCGCATGTGCCGATTGTTCTATCAAAAGTCAAAACATCGCCGTATTCGCCCTGTAAAAACGAATCGCCCCAGTTGTCGTCAAATGTATCTTGACAATCTTTCGCGGTTGCGAATCGGGTTGCCTTGTTGATATTCTGTGATAGTCCATCGTGGCAATTCCACCACCAAATGCGACATGCGCCGTCTGGTAAATAGTCCAAAACCATCATGATATATTTGTGCTTTGCTGCCATGTTATGCCCCCTTTAATGCTTTGTTGCGTTCTTTGTCGTCCATCGCGCGCAATATGCGGTGCGACATTTGTATTGAATCACGAATCAAAAATATGTAATTTGGTAAAAACTCGCTGCGCTTGCCGTCATAGTTTTGTGAATACCAAATTGTGCCGGTTGTAAAATCAATCTCAAACTTGCCGTTGATTTCCACTGTGTTTGTTTCCGGGTTGTATTCGTATTTTTCTATTTGTGGTCTTTTCATTTCGTCCATCCTTTGATTTAGTCCGCATATTGCGTGGTTATTGTTATTTTGTATGTGCGGCGGCCATCTGGGTCAAACACGCGCACAATGTTGTGGTTGTAGTCAATATCAATATCTGCTGCCCACACACCCAAAATGCCGGCTATCTGGTTATGTATGATTTCGGCTAGTTCCTGGGTATTTACCATGGTCAATTCGCGCACCATCGTTTTGTGTCCGGTTTTGTTTTCTATCTGGTGCGCTGCGCGACATGCTGCCGCTGCGCTGGTGTATTTTTTGGCCATCAATGAATTGTTTGTCGTGCGCCATCTGTCGTTGCTGACATATTTATTGTCATTGCCAACACAAATTATAAATAGTTTCATTTCGTCCATCCTTATTTTAATATGGTTTGAATATCTTTTTTGATTTGTTTCAATGTTTCTATTTTGTCGGCCAATGTTGCCGCCTTGACTTGCCAACTGGTTGAGCCACTAAAACAAATGTTTTCGCTTGTGCTGGTCAAGTGTAAAATCAAAAAGTCCGGGTCTTTGTCAAGCCAAAACACTAAACGCATGCCGCGTTCGTCACAACGCAACCCACCTTGAAAATCTATCGGGTATTTTTTATCAAAATACGCATATATTTTTTTCAATTTTTCGGTGTCGCGCGTTTCCAAATTATCAAACAAAAGCGATTTGTGCCGTCTTGTATATCGTTCAAGTTCTTGTTCGCGTTGTTCTTTGTCGTGCGCCATGTTGCGCAATTCAGTTTCTAACCTTGCTATTTTTTGTTTGATTTTTTCATATTTTGTTATTTGTATTTTCATTTCGTCCATCCTTGGTTATTTATTAAACTTGTATTCGGTGCGCGGTGTGCCGCGTAAATCTTTCATATAGCAACCGTCTACCTGGTTATTTATACACAGCAAATCACAAACAGCCATCCGGTAATTGTTGATTGCAATTCGTTCTGCGATTGTCGTTCTGCCGTCCATGTTGCGTGTCAAGTTCTCAAAAAACTTTAATTGTGCGCGCAGGTCGTCCATCCTTGTTTTTGATAAAAAGTTCGCCATTTTGTCCATCCTTTAATCGTTGGCCGGTATGTTCCGGCGGTTCCACTCTAACACCTGGCGCGCTTGCTTGTCCATCGGTAGCGCAACAATCGCGCCGGTGTCGGTTTTATAAATCACAAAATAGTTTTTTATTGCTAAAAGTTCCATTTTGTGCGCCTTTGTTATTTTATGTTTTTTGATTCAACAGTGTAATAATGCGCGTTGTCAAAATAACAATCGTCTTTGACTTGTATAAAATCGCCGTCCGGCGTAAAGTCGCAACAATCGCCATATTCTTTGTTCAGTTCGCGCGCCTTGGTCTGTGCTTTGTCGTGGTCGTCATAAACAAAAACCGTTTTATCGTAGTATTCCGCGCCCGGTTGTGTTTGATTCACTAACCACACGCGGCCACGCGCGCCATCTAATTCTTGGCCATCGGTTTGTTTTTCAATTTCAAAATCTTTGTTGATATAATAAACGCCATTGTCATAGTTGCGACAATCTAGTTGTGATACTATGCCTATGCCTATGCCGGTAGTGCCTGGCAACAGGTTCGCGAATATCTGGCAAAATCGCGCCCAAAAATACTGACTATCGTCCGCGATTGTGCGAATTTGCGCCGCCTGTGCTTTGTCTAGTGCCTGTTGTATATCGTCCGGGCTGCCTGCCCAGTGGACATACAAGCCGATTTTTTTGTTTGCGTTTTCCCTTGTTGTATCTGCTGATACTATTACTGCTCTATTTCCCATTTTTTTTGTCCTTTATGTTGTGGGCGGTGGTTGCCGCCCGGGTTGTTTTAATCGTTCATTGAATAAGTCCAGGCGTGTAATTTTGACCCCCCGAATCGTTTCCAGTAGGCGCGCGCCTGTTTTTGTTTGTGTTCTTTTTGTGCGTTCAAGCCGTCCAGTATTGCGCGCAAATCGTCAATTTGTAGGGCTTTGTCCGCTGGTTCGTTGTTTGGGTTCCATGCGCGCCAACATGCGATTTTATCGCCGCGGTAGTCGTTGCGCGCTGTGAATATCAAATCGCCCATTGAATAAAAAGCACATTGACCGGCTGCATGGTTCGCGGCTGCTTGTTCGTGTGCCTTGATTGCGCGTTCTATGCGTTCAATATCGTTGTCAATTTCTTGGCACTGCAAGCGTTCAAAATAGTCATATTGTTCGCATGCTGCGTTGCGGTTTCTGCTGGCCTGTTCCACTGTTTCGGCACATAGTTCATTATAGCCAAAACATAAACGGGTTTTTATTTTTGATTTTTCAAATGGTATAAAATCGCCACTTGATAATTTTACATAGCCGATTACATCCGCCGCGTATTTGTCCGCCGGGCGTTCGTCTGTAAATGGCGATTTTTTGGCCACTGGTGCGCTTTTTGGTTGCGCTGGTGCTGGTGCTTTGCCGTCTGCCAAATCGCGCGCCGTCTGTTCGTTTTCTGGTGTGTTTCTGTTATACCAAAAACCGCCGAATCTTGACCAGCGCCACCCCTGCTGTTTTAATGTATCGCGTATGGTTGCGCTGGGTATTGAATCAAAAACTAACTCTATGCCTTGTTTTTCCTGGTTGATTCTGTAAGTTGTCATTTTTTTTGTCCTTTGTTGTTTTGGTTGAACGGATAGTCAAGCGATTTAATCAAAAATACAACGCAAGCGGCCATTTATAATATACCAACCGGATGCGCCGTCATTTATACATTGCGACAAATCGGCGGCACCTTGCGCGTATGCGTTCGGCTGGTTATATGATAGGCCGGCGGCTATTCCCACCAACACGGCGGCGATTAAATAAATGCAAATAATTGTTTTTTTCATGGTTTTTGTCCTTTGGTTTTTGTTTAATCTTGTTCTAAACATAACAGGGCAAATTCGGCCTTGTTTTTGTCTGTGTATAAAACGCGCGACAACCCCAATTCGTTGTTTTGGTAAATATACACGCCGGCGCGTTCTTTTTTAACATGTGGGCAATTTTTCGCCAATTCCAATTCGCGAACGCTGCCTGTTCCCATGTAATTATTAAAATCAACAAAAAAGTATTTTTTCATTTGTGTTGTCCTTTGTTTTTTGTTCTTGTTCGGTGCTATTATGCGATAATTTGAACGGATTGTCAAGCGATTTTACCAACACCGCGGAAATCTGGGCTTTTTTGATTATTTGCGAATCGGTTTTTGATTCGTTTTTTTGGCACCAATTCCGATTCGTTTTCCGATTCGTTTCCCCACCCACCACACACGCCACACAATACGCATACACATTGACCACATACACCAACCCACACCACCGCACACAATACACACGCACACCATCCACACACTGAACGCATACACACAAACACCCAAC
>Ga0310786_10001302_pt1 | contig 39977 bp, 47 predicted proteins | sample AusTroGonzalo_MG_FD_203881 | JGI IMG/M metagenome (GOLD analysis project Ga0310786, IMG submission 203881) | Bovine rumen microbial communities from tropical cattle in Woodstock, Queensland, Australia - Gonzalo_03 (v2) (version 2) | ecosystem: Host-associated > Mammals > Digestive system >... | reverse complement strand
AAAGCAGATTATATTAGAGAAGAAAAACTTGATGAAGTATTTTTGGAACTGATTGATAAATTGCCAAACCCTGATGATGGTTTATTTGAAGAATTAAAAGAGGCATCAAAAGAAATTAGGCAAATGAAGGCTGAATATGAAGAAGCAAGCGCAGAAGAAATTCAAAAACAAATTGCAAGACTTCAAACAAGAATAGATAACCTTTATATAGATAAACTTGATGGCAGAATAAGCAAGGAATTTTGGCAAGAAAAACATAACTTGTGGTATAACGAAAAAGATAAGCTAATTGAAAAATTAAAAATTATTAGTAATACATCACGCACATTTGATGAAGGTTCGAACTTGTTAGAAAATTTCTGTAAATACGCACGGCAAGAGTTTTTGCAAGCATCCGGCAAGAAAAAACGTGCGATTTTAAAAATGTTAGGTTCGAACTTTACCTATAAAGACAAAGAAGTAAGCATAGTGCTCACTTCGGTCTTTAATTATTTACTTAATAGCTCTTTTGTTAAGCATGGAGCACGAGAATTACCTAAATCGGAACTATATAAGATAATTGAAAACTTGGAAATTTTAATAAATCAAGATTTTATAAATCAATTCAGATGGCTCAATGTTGTTTAATGTTTAATCTTCATCCACTAAAATTTTTATTAAATCAGTATAAAACTTTTTAATATCTTCTCTATTTACTTCTTGCTGCGCATCCGGTGGTAGCAAGACAAGTTTAAGTTTATCCGTCGGCTTTGTTGTCTTTACTAATGTTAGCATATTGGCAGCCTCATTTGATTGCGGTCTTGAAAACTGCGGAATATAAAACCTTGCGGCAAAAAATTATGGCAGAAGTATGCAGACATAAAATTGATTTTATTACTTTGCTGATTTTTGAATTGCATCCTTCTGTTAAAAGATAAAATTTGAAGTTCTTTATCTTTAAAAACATTTGCAGGGGCAGAATCATTTAACCATGTGATTGTCATCAGAAGAGCAAAAGGTTTATTAAAACTTAATGCCCTTCTAAAAATTGATGACTTATTAGTGAAAGGGGGATTGCTTATCATAACATCCCATTTGTCCGGTTCGTAAACATAAAAATCTTGACCGTTATTTATGTGAGAATATGTAACATTGTAGCCTTCTTCTTGAAATACTTTGACAAATTCGGATGTTTCATCATCAAAAGGACACCATATAATTTTATTTTTATATGGCTGCATAAATTCAAGAAGTGGCTCTACTGCATATCTTTCAGTATAGCATTCATCATTTTTGCCTTTAGATGTTCTTAAATGTTCATTCGTCATGGCATTCTCCATCCGTACATTGTTTGAGTCGGTTCATAATCTTTTTTGTCAAATAAGATTTGTTGTGCCTCAGGTGCTTTATTGTCAAGAATTTTTTTGAAGCAAGCTGCCGCAAGTGCCATAAGTTTAATTTGCCTGTCGGCATCCTCTTGGGTTTTCTTTCCTGCGGCAACTAATTTGGGGTAAACGGATTGTCTTAATCTCACTTCTCTTTCGCATTCGGTTTTAATTTTTTCTATTGTTTCAAGGTTCATTTTAAAACCTCGTTGATTATATTTATAATTTCATCCGCCATAACAATCTTTTTTGCTTCAATATGGCTTTCACACATCTTCTTTATTTCTTCAAGTGTATGTTTTAAGTCATTATTTTCTTCTCTTAATTTAAATATTTCGCCTTTAATATCGTTGTGTTTTGCCTTGTAACAAGACAAGTAAACATTTTTTAGTACATTTAGTTGCTCAATTTTTTCTTGCATTTTAAAATATTTATCTTCTTCTTTTGCCATTTGCTTGTCGGCCATTTTAAGACGTTTTCTTAATTGTTTGTTTTCTTTTTCCAATTCCTGCAAGCAATATTCATTACTGTCGGCATTTTCTTTGGCAAGTTTCAAGACTTCATTGTATTTTTCTTTAAGTTCTGTTGTATCTTCTAACAATTTTATTAACTGTTGTATCTCGATTTTTAGTGATGCAAGGGTGTAATAACTTATTTCGCTCATTCTTTAATCTCCTTAATAATCTGTATGCAAGTTGCGATATCCCTTGCAAACATGCATTGTGGGGCATTGTTTGAGATTGTGTAACGATAATTAAACAGGCATATCAGAAAAATTAAAATAAAAAATATTATTATTGAAAGGCATCCGGTGTTATTATTCATTTTTTTCTCCCTTCTTATATATTAAAAAACTGTTCTTTTTTTTCTCTAATTCTTTTATTTCGTTTTTTAATAAATCTATAAATGGCTTGGCTGTATCAGGCATTTCTATATATGTTGTTTCTTTGCTTGTGTCTTTATGCCAAATAGCCAAATTTATAAAATCAACATCAGCGGCTTTTAATATCTTTATGTTTTTTTTATGTATAGTTATTTCTTCAAGAATACAACAATATTCGAGAATATTTTTGGTATCTATCATTGGCATATTTCCTCGCCTTCTTTTAATAATCTTTCTACTTCATTTTTAATACCTTGCTCAAATTCATTGAGCTTTCTTTTTTTGCTGTTTAAAAAATAAAAATCATTTTTAAGGTCATTTGTTTTTATAATTTTTAAAATGTCCTCAGCGGTAATTAACCTTGCTTTTGAGTAAGGATTATTATCATAATCAGCTTTGCTATCTTCAATAATTGTGCTGCACTTATCTTTTATGTCGGCCAAAAGTGATATTAGATTTTTATTTTGTTTTTGCATTCTTTGCAAATTTTTTTGCAGGCTTCTATTTTGCTCAACAACTTTTTCATATTGGTTGCTAACTGTTATCAGTAATTCACATGTATTTTGTTTTTTGCATTTATTATTCAATTGTTTTATTTTCTTTTTAAAAGATGTGTTTTTCCAAATACAAGATGTAATATCCTTGCATTTCATTTGATATGGTGTCGGATATGTTTCACAAAATCCTGAATCATAACTCGGACAATTTTTATTTTCTTTCATCTTTTTCTCCTTCTTCTCCTTTAAAGAAAATAGGGCAAGGGGCATCCTCTTGCCCTGTGTTGGAATTAAGAATCATCTTGGATAAATTATCTTCTTTCATTGTTTCTACCGGTTTAAAAATTTCTTGTATGTCTGCGCCTTGTTCTTTAATGATAAATTTATAGCCTTTACCAAAAGTTTTAAACAGGCCGTCTGCTCTCCATCCGCAATAATTACAAGTGTATTTATCTATAACAATTTTGCCGCAGCAAGAGCAGATATAAAATTTGCTTGGAAATTTATTGTTAAATTCCCTTTGTGTTTCAAACACTTCAATCTTCATCTTGCGATAATGTTTCTATGCTAATTTCTATGTTTTTATGATTTATCTCATCAATAACAATTTCAAAAAGATTGATAAGTTCTGTACGGTTCATTGAAATAACCATTTCTTTAAGTTCTTTGTACTTTTCTGAGTTCATTTACTTCTCCTTTTTTTTCTTGTTTTTACCCATTCAACTTTAAAGTTTTCTTTTGGCACAAAAATTTGTTTTTCATACCCTTCTGTTTTGAAGTGCCTAAATTTCTTGTCGGATAAAAGTTTGCTTACAGATATTGTGTAAATATTTTTGCCTTTTGGCTTGGTTGTCGGTTCTTCAATCCGGATATAATCTTTTGCCCTGAGTTCTCTAATTACATCCCAATTAAGGCCAAAAGAGTTGTCTTTATGAAATTCATGCAGCTCTTGTTTAAAACCATATTTTATGTAGGTCATTGTGTCGGTGGATAAATCATAAACAACTTTACCTATGAACTTTAATTTTCTTTTAAAATAATTGCCGGATTGCCAAAAGATATTAGTTACATTATCTTTGACTTCTGTTTTAAGAAAATAACCGTCATATAGTCTTGTTATGTTATAAGCAAGAAGAGCATTTGGATAACCATGCATCTCATACTCATATCCATTTATGATTTTTTTAAAAGGAATTAAAACAGGCTCTTGCATTATATCCCCCATAATTCCTTTTCTTTTTCTCTTGCATCAAGAATATCTTCAACTGTGAAATTGTATTTTTTCATGTAGTTATTAACTATTGATGACCTTCTTAAATATGGTTCAGGAAACCTTGAATACTTATTTAAGTGTTCTATCGCACTTGCTGCATCACAAATTGAATTTTTGCTATCTTCAAGTTCTTGTCTGCTTCTTTCTGTTTTGAGTATATCTTCTTGTTTTTGTCTTTCAAGTTCTGTTTCTTGTGCTATTTTCTCGGCCTTAATTGTTTCATAATCAGGCGCTAAAAAATAATCATTTGAGGCAAAGGCATCCCAATTATCAAGAATATTTTTAAGAGATGGTTTTTTATTCTCGCCATTTATATCCCATCCACGTTTTGCATGAGAAAAAACTTTTTGCCAAACATCAAAAGTCAAATTATTGTCTTGTGTTATTTTGAAAATTTTTGCTCTGTTTTCTTTGCTTACAATTTGTGCTTTTTTAAATGTTTCGTTATAAAGTTTAATAATTGAATTAACAAGGTCTGAATCTATGGTAGGAACAGCATCTTTTTTGCTCCATCTTTTATTTGCTTTTTCTCTTGCCTTTTCTGCTTTTTCTTCTTGCTCTGCAATGTTTCTCAAAACTCTATCTGATATGTAGCAGCCATTATCTATTCTAAATAATTCAAAATCTTCAAGGATTGATTTAAGAAAATCAATGTCGCATCTATAATCATCTGCGTATGTTTCAAGGTCTGATATTTTATAATCGTCTGCATGCATATCTTCGATAATCCACCAATATATGCAAACAGCAGCCAATGCTTTTTCGTTGCTAATTTTACGAAAATGCACCAAAAGATTTTTAATCTTCGGGTCTTGCCTTGAATATATATCATGCGAAAAATATGTTTTATAGATATTTCTGCTCATTTAATTACCTGATTTTAATAAGTTTTTAATTTGTCTAATTCTTTTTGTATAGCAATAATTAACTTTGTCTGCTTCAATAACTGCAAGAAGCGCTTGCTCTGCTTTGTTTTGTGCTTCTTGGCAAATTATTTTTCCTGTTTCGTACATATAGGGTGGAAAATCAATTGCTCCTTTTTCTGCAATTTTCATCAAGTATGAGTCTAAGAAAAAGTGATATGCTTCTTGATAAAGAAATTCAATTTTTTTTCTTTTAATATCATCTTGTTTTTTCTTAATCTCGATATAGGCCTGATGAAAAAACCTATAAAGAGGCATTTTAATAACATTACCCATTTTATTTTTCTCCTCATTTTAAACAGTTTGTCTATCTTCTTTTTCTAGCCATTTATTTATAATTGCATTTACAAGACAATTTCTTGATTTAAAACCTTTTTCAAATGCTTTTGTAGTTAGTTTATCTGCTTTTGAAGGTAAAAGATAAATCGTCATCGGAACAGGCCTTTCTTTGGTGTAGTTCAAAATTTTCCTCACTTTCTTTTTTTTGCATAACAAGTAACACAAAGTAAACGGCAATTTTGTCGTTTTTGTGTTTTTATGTTATTGTTAAGTAAATAATTTAACTATAACTAATTATACATAATTCATGTTTGTTGTCAACATATTTTATGTATCTTTACAAAACTTAATGCAAATGGTGTATGTATGTATGGTAAAAAATTAAAAGAAATTAGAAAACACTTATCACAAACGCAAGAAGGGATGGCAGAACTTTTAAAAATTTCTGCAAGAACTTATTCATCTTATGAAAGGGATGAAAACAATCCTTCATATTCTATGTTGGTTACATTATGTCAAGAATTTAATGTTAATTTGAATTGGTTGATTGCTGATTATGGTAAAATGTTCATCACAAGGCCTTTCAAGGACATTGACGAAGATGTTCTTGAAATAGTAAAAAATATTGTGAGTAATGAATTAGATAGAAGGGGAATTAAAAAATAATATATTTTAGAAGTTCTTCTAAAATTTTAATGGCGGTTTTTGCTCCATAAGTATAATTAAGAGCGGCATACACTTTACATAATATTTTTAATTTCATGATTTACTCCTTTCTTATAAAAAAGAAAAAATAAAACAAAAAATACTATATATTTTCCAAATTTAAAACATGAAGAATTGTTAAATAAGTAGTCTAAAAGGATAGAAAAAAACTTAAAAAAGGTTTAAAATGGAAGTATGAAGATAAGATTTTTACTTTTAATACTGATATTAAGTACCGGATGCACTTATTGTCAAGAGTCTAATAAATTTGACAATTTTAATTATGCTCCTATAAATACTCTTCATGGAAGTTATATAGGAGATACTTATTATAGTAATAATGCACAGAATCCTACATCATATACAAAACGTGGTAATCAAATATACGGTTCAGATGGAAGCAGTTATACAAAGTATGATAATATGATACAAAATAATTCATCCGGTAAAACCTATCAAATAATAAATAACACAATTCCGCCGCTTGATTAAGCGGCTTTTTTAATGCTAAATTTTAGGTGTTATAACACTGTTACACACTTTTCTGTTATTGACTTAATAATGATGTTAAAAACCGTTATAACACCGTTACACACTTTCTGTTATTGACTAAAAATGCAGCAGCAATGCAGCAGCAATGCAGCAGCAATGCAGTAGCAATGCAACAGCAATGCAAATGCAATGCTAGTATTTTTTACTAGCAATGCCAGTAACTTTCGTTAGCAATGCTCTAAATTAAATTAAAGTAAATTAAATTAAAATAAATTAAAGTATATAAATACTAAAGTATTTATATACTAAGGAAAAAGAGAAACGGTTTTTTAAAAAGGCTTTTAAAATGGTGATTTTAAAACTTTTATTTTTTCTTTTAAAAAAGAATTTTAAAAAAATTCTCATGACAAAAAATAAAATTCAGGAAATAAGATAGTTTTGGTTATTTTTTAAAAAATAAAAAGATAAAAAAGTGATAAAAAAAGAATGAATATAACAAAATGTGAAGTGTTTTAAATAGTAATGGTGAAAGAAATTTTTCCGCTTTTAAAAATATTGTTAATTAAGTAAATAAGATTTTTGACAAAAAATTTGATAATAATAAAAGTGTAAATTGTTCAGACAGATTTTGATAACGGCATTTAATTATGTCGGCTTGGGGAAGTTAAGTCAAAAGCCGTTGATGGGCGCAAATTTACAGGGATGAGTGTGAAAATTTAGGAGCTAGGGATATTTGTTTAATCATTGTGGGAGAAAGTTTAGAGCATCTGATGTTTGGTTTTTAGCAGATACAAAAGATTGCAGCAACAGAACATTGTATATAGGTTATTGTCCTCGCTGTAATAAAACTGTTACTCGTTTATTTGAAACAAATAAAACGCAGAATAAAACATTTAATAAACCAAAAAGCGGTTTAAAAGCTGAAAAAGAAATTGAACTATGTAAATCTGATAAGTTATATACTTATTTTGATTTAGTAATTGAAAAAGGAAAACCTTGCGGATGGATATATGGAGAGAATAAAGAAATAAGGAACAGCAAGGGTGAAGTAATAAAAATAGTACAAAAGGCTTGTGATTATTATGGCCAAAAGGAAACAATTAAGACAATAAGACCCTAACTTTTCATATATATCTATCTCTATTGATAGCTACTAATTCTATTTGGGGATTTATCCCCAATTTTTTTTAAAACTTATGATTGATTTACCCCACTTAACAGACAAAGAGAATAAATGTTTAATGAGATACCTCACTAATAACAAGAATAAAAGTGAGGCATATCGTTATGCGTATAATTGTAAAAACATGTCTGATAATAGCATAAATGTTGAGGCTTCACGGTTTTTCAAAAACCCTAAGATAACCCCATGGCTCAATCAATTCCAAACTAATCAGCAGCAAACAATTCAAGAGCAACTTAATTATGATGCCCTGAAACACTTTGAAGAGTTAAATGAGATGAAAGAAGTTGCAATGAATTGTACTGATAAATATCACAATCCAAATGTTTCTGCTGCAATTAAGGCAGTTGAACTTAAAGGAAAACTTGCAGGGTTATATAAAAATGAAAATGAGGATGCATCAAATAATGCTGTAACAATTATGGGAAGCATCTCTGTTGATGGTAAAAAATTAAACTTTAATGTAGGTGAGGCGCTTGATGGAGAAAATTCAACTACCCAAAATTCTTAATGTGCCTGATAAAATTTTACCTTTTATATTCAATTTTGATAAGTTTAATTATCACTTATTGGAAGGCGGCAGAGGCGGTGGAAAATCTCATTCTGTTGCAAGGTTTATTTTATATCTTGCAGAACAGAGAAAAATAAGGGTTTGTTGCGGCAGGGAAACTCAAAAATCAATTGATGAATCTGTTAAAACAATCTTTGATAAGTTAATAACAGAATATGATTTAAACTTTGATATTAAAGATAAAAGGATTATTCATAGAAAAACAGGTTCTGTTATTTTCTTTCAAGGATTTAGAGAGCAAGGAAGAGTAAACATCAAAGGCCTTGAAGGCATTGATATTCTTTGGATTGATGAGGCGCAGGCAATAACAAAACCTACACTTGACTACATAATTCCTACAATCAGAAAAGAAAATTCAAGGGTCATATTTACAATGAATAGGTTTGTGAGGAATGACCCTGTTTATAAGTTTTGTGTCGGAAGATACGATACGCAGCACATTACAATTCTCTATTTTGATAATCCGTATCTTGCTAAAAAACAGTATGAAGAAGCTGAAATATCTAAAGCAAAAAACTATGGTGAATATGAACATATTTGGCTTGGAAAACCATTAGCGCAAGCAAGTGATTATCTAATACCTTCAACAAAAATTGATGAAGCGAAAACTCTTGTTTTCAATCATGAAAATCATCCGCATAATTCTGTCATGGCGGTTGACTTATCGGCATCCGGTGGAGATTTGTGCGTGGCAAAATTGTTTACGCAACAATCTCTCACAGGATGGCTTGAAGATAAAACTGTTACATGGTCTAATCCGGACACAGATATTACTAAAGGTAAGATTATAAGTCTTTACTCACAATGGCAGCCGGATATTTTGATTATTGATGCTGATGGTCTTGGCTATCCCATATATGTTTCAGTTAAAAAATCAATTGAGGATGCAATAGGATTTAGAGGAGCAGGAACAGCAAAAAGTTTAAGTTGCGGAAATCAAAGGGCGGATGGTTATCTTGCAGTTAAAGAATTTATTGAAAATGGATGGCTGAAACTCACTTGTGAAAATGGGATGAGGCAACTTGAATACATTAAAAGAGTATATAAACCATCCGGATTAACATACATTCAAGATAAAAAAGACATAAGAAAAGAACAATCTGAAAGTCCTGATTTTGCTGATACCGTGATGATGGCAGTTTATGCAATCAATTATCATTCGTATTTGTTTACTGCAAAAAATAAGAATTTAAAAAGTGCGGATTATCAAACTGTGCAAACAGATTTTAATCCATTTGATTAAAAGATAGTAAAAATAGGGGGAAATAATATGTGCGGAAGTAGTCCATCAATGCCTGCTGTGCAAACAACGCAGCAAAAAGAAGTTGCAGCACCTACTTATGCGGATGCAGCAGTAACAAAGGCAACGGCTTCAACAAGAAATAAAGCAGCAGCTCTTGCAGGCAGAAATATTAAAACATCAGCAAGAGGCTTGTCTGATGATGCAAGCACAAGCAAAAAGAATTTATTAGGTGAATAATATGGATTTAGTTGCAGAGCAAAATACTAAAGGCCTTGCAGGAAGGAAACAAAAACCTTCTGAAAAAACTGTTGGCATTCAAGAAAATAACAAATATACAAAAGAATATTTTGAATCAAGAAAAAGTGAGTTGAGAGAAATATTTAATTCAATCAAGGCTGATTTACAGGAACAGGCTGATTATTTTTCGCCAAACTCTGTAAGGTTTATTGCAAGGAATGTCAACAAACCACGCATAAGAAGCAAGAAAATATTAGATAGTACAACGGTTATTGCAGTTAGAAACTTTGCAGCAGGGATGATGACAGGTGCAACTTCACCTACAAGAAGATGGTTTAAGTCAACTGTATCAAATAAGGAACTTGCAAACGATTGGGAAATAAAAGATTTTTGTGCAAAATTTGATGAACTAACAAGAAGAATTTTGTATGCTTCAAACTTTTATCAATTGTTGCCTGAGGTATATGACCAAATGGCAGTATTCTTGTTTTCAGCACTTGCAATGGAATCTGATTATGATACAGTTGTAAACTTTAAATGTTTGCCTATTGGTTCTTACTATTATTCTAAAGATAATAGAGGCATTGTAAATACCATGTGCCGCACTTATATGGAGAATGCAAGAAACCTTGTTAAGGAATTTGGTTATGAAAATTGCTCTGAGGCAGTTCAGGAAGCAAGCAAAGTAAGGCCAAATGATATGTTTGAGATTGTGCATTATGTTGAGCCAAACATGGAACATATCAAAGGTTCTCCAATATCAGCACAAAAGAAGTTTATATCAGTTTATTATGAAGCAAACTCTGATAATAAGTTTTTGAGAAAATCAGGGTTTGACCGCTTTCCTTATGTAGTTTTTGAAGCAAGTTGCAACGGAGAAGATAACTATCCGTCAAAAGGACTTGGCGCTTATGCATTGCCTGATGCAAAACAACTTATGACAATGGTCAAGGAATATGCTAAGGCCGTTAAGAAGATGGTAACTCCGGCATATAAAGGCCCTGCTTCACTTAAAAACAAAGATATGTCTGATGTGCCCGGACATTTTAATGAAACAGATGAAAACGGAAACGGACTAACTCCTGTTTATGAAGTCAATCCTCGTGTATTGGAATTGAAAGATGGCATAAATGAATTGAGAGAAAGCATAAGGTCAATTTTTTATAATGACCTATTTGCAATGATTTTAAACACGGCTGAACGTGGCAGAACTGCAACAGAAGTAAATGAATTAAAAGAAGAAAAGATGGTTCTTCTATCGCCTCTATTAGAGCAAATTCATATTGCATTAAAACAAATTCTTGATTGGTTATTTTATGAAGAACTTGAAAAAGGAATATTGCCGCCTATACCTGATGCCTTAAAGGGGCAGGAAGTTGAGATGGAATTTGTATCAACTCTAGCGCAAGCAATGAAGGCGCAAAACATTGCTTCAATGGAAAGGTTTACAACTTTTGTTGCAAATATGGCCGCAACAATTGACCCTGTTCTTGCAAGAAAAATTGAAGGTGAAAAGATGATTGATGATTATGCAGACTTTGCAAACATTGACCCTTCACAAGTTAAGTCATCAAAAGAAATTGCAGCAATAAGAGCAGCAATTGAGCAAAAGCAAGCGCAGCAAGAGCAGATGAATGCAATGATGCAGGGAAGTCAATTAGTTAAAAATATGGGTGGTGCTGATGCATTTGGCAATGAATTGATGCAAAGATTGGGGCAAGGATAAAAATTAAATGGATGAAGTTAGACTCCATGAGAAAAAGATTTTCAAACTCTTTGGCAAAAAGATTTTTGAACTTGAAACACAACTTGATAGATGTGATTTGTACGATTTAAAACCTATTGACCCTCTTCTTAAATTGTTTCTTGGCTTTAAAGAGGATGACAAGAACTGATGAACTATACAGATGATGAAATAAAGATGACCTTAAAGAATGTATCTAATAAAGAAGAAGGTCTAATTTTTATTGAAATTTTACTCGATAAATTAGGCGCTTGGGAGAGAGGATGCAACTTTCAAAACCATGATGTTGATATGTTCAATCGTGGAAAACGTGAGCAAGGCCTATGGTTATTGGATTTATTGAAGCAAAGTAATTTTAAAAAATTTATAGAAATCGAAGAGAGAAGGAGAAAAGATTCATGTCAGAACAAGAACAAATTGCAGCAACAGGATTAGAGCAAGAAGCAACTGATACAGAAGATGTTAATACAGATGCTCAAACTCAAACAGAAGATGAAACAACTACTAATGATGTAGCAGATACAAATAGTGAAGGTGCTTATGGTGCGCCTGAAAACTATGACTTTAAAGATTTAAAATTGCCGGAAGGTATTCAGATTGATGAAAACCTTGCCGCAAAATTTGCTCCTATTGGCAAAGAACTTAATCTATCTCAGCAAAGCGCAAACAAACTAGCAAATCTTCTTGTAGAAATTCAGCAAGAGCAATTGGCAGATGCCCCAAACAAAATTGCTGAATATAAAAGGCAAGAAAAAGAGGCAGTAAAACTAAGCTATGAAAAATTGCTGAATACAGACAAGGAAATTGGAGCAGGGGATGCGGTCAAAATGAATGCTTTTTTGGATGTGGCAGACAAGGGATATAACGCATTTGCAACTCCTGAACTAAAAGCGGTCCTTCAAGACTTACATCTTGATTATCATCCTGCGGTTATCAAGTTATTCCATAAACTCGGAAGTTTAACAGGCAATGACAAGATAACTCAAATAAATGCGCCTGTCGGCACAAAACAAAGTGCAGCAGATATTTTGTACGGCAGCAAAGAATAACAACTTATTTAATCCGTAAAAATCAATTAACATTTGTAACTTTTGCATTAGCAATAAATAACATTTTGCGTTCAAGAAAAATAAAAATCAGAAAGGAAAAAAATTATGGCAACAGTAGGAAATACTTATTTAACACTAAAAGACATGTATGCTCAAACACAAGATGGTAAAGTAACAGCAACAATTATTGATTTGTTTGCTCAATCAAATACCCTTCTTGAAGATGCAATTACATTGGAATGTAATGATGGTACATCACACAAAACAACTGTAAGAAACGGTTTACCTGACCCTGAATTTAGAAAATTTTATCAAGGTGTAAAATGCCAAAAAGGTGATTATACACAAGTAACAGATACAACTGCAATGCTTGATGATTATTCACTTGTTGATAAAAAACTTGCAGACTTAAACGGAAACACTAATCAATTCAGATTGAATGAAGCAGAAGCTCATATTCAAGGTATGAATAACAAAGTGCAAACAAACATTTTTTATGGGAACAAAGGAAAAAATGATGCAGCATTTGATGGCCTTGCAACTCGTTATAACAAAATTTCTACAACAAAAGGAAACATTGGTTATCAAATTATTTCAGCAGGTGGTTCAGGCTCAGATAATACTTCAATTTGGTTTGTAACTTGGGGCGAAAAACACACTCACCTTCTATATCCAAAAGGAAGTAAAGCAGGCTTACAACACATTGATAAAGGTCAAGTAACAGCACAAGATGGAAGCGGTAATGACTTTGAAGCATACAGAGATTATTTCTCTTGGGATATTGGTTTAACTGTTAGAAATTACAGAGCAAATGGCCGTATTGCAAACATTGATGTTTCAGATTTAGATGGCGCTTCTGCGGCTGATTTAATTGACTTAATGGTTAAGATGTATCACAGAATTAAACAACATGCAAAAGGCGGCAAAACAGTTATCTACGTTAATGAAACAATTGAAACATTCTTACATTTACAAGCAATGAATAAATCAAATGTTCAATTAACTATTGATGAATTTGCAGGAAAACCTGTTGTTAAATTCTTAGGCATTCCAGTTAAATGCTGCGACCAAATTCTTGATACAGAAGCACAAGTTTCTTAGTTTGTGCGCCCACACAAAAAGAAGAGTATGGCGGTACGCTCTTTAAGAATCCGCCAAAATTTAATTACAAAATAAATAAGGAGAAATAAAAATGTTATATAGTAAAGAAGATTTATTTTCAGACAATCAAGCAATAACAGCAGATGCTGCTTCAACAAATGTACTTGATTATTCAAAAGGTAAACTAAAAGAAATTACTTTTGGTACTCCAATCCCTGTACGCATTCAAGTAACAGAAGATTTTGCAACTCTAACATCATTAACTATTAAATTGCAAACAGCAACTGATGCTGCATTTACAACTCCGGTTGAATTAGCAACAACAGGCGCAATTCCTGTTGCAGATTTAAAAGCAGGTTATGCTGCATCAATCAACTATATGCCAAAAGGCAACAAAGGCTTTTTGCGTTTATATTATGATGTTACAGGTTCTAACGCAACTACCGGTAAAATTACAGCAGGTATTGTTGCAGCAAATGAAGGCTCATATCACAATATGTAATCACTAGCTTGGCAGAGGAGCATTTTGCTCCTCTGTTTTTTAATTGTCGAAAGGAAAGTTATGAAAGTTAAAGTAATTAAAGATTGTTATTATAATCTTGAATTTATTAAAGCAGGAAGAATTATAGATTTTAAAGGTAAAAGTATGCCATCATGGGCAACTCTTGCTGACGGAATTGAAACAAGAAAAGACGAAAAAAAAGAAGTAAAACAAGTTAATCCGGATGCGGATGTAAAAGATGAAGAAGATGATGATAAAAAAGAAGTAAATGAAATATCTGATGCAACAAAAGAGGATGCAGAATATCTTGAAATTTTAATCAATGAAGGAATTGAAAAAGGTATTTTAATTGAGGATGCAGATAAAAAATCAATTAAGGAACAAATTAAAGAACTCGAAGAGGCTTTAAGGGTAAGAGGAAAATAAAATGTGTATAATAACAGCAACAGCAATTGCATCAGCTCTAGGTATTGGCATTGGCGCATCTGCGGCAGGCGCAGCAGGTATTGGTGCGGCAGGGGTTATTGCAGGTGTTGCAAATACGGTACTTGCCGCAGGAGCACTTGCCGGAATAGCAGGAAGTGCAACAAGCGCATTTTCATCTTATCAGCAAGGAAAGCAGCAACAGGCTTATTATAATTATCAAGCACAAGTGGCACAGGAAAATGCAAAAATTGCTGAAAGCAATGCGGCAATGGAAAGACAGCAGGGAATTGAAGAAGCAAGACTTCAAAGAATAAAAACTCTTCAAGCAATTGGTTCTCAGCAAACTGCAATGGCTGCAAACGGTGTTGATGTAACACAAGGCACGGCTCTTGATGTTATTGGAGATACTGCTGCAATGGGAGAACTTGATGCACTTCAAACAAGATATAACTATGAAAGAAAAGCGCTTGCATACGAAACGCAAGCAGGAAATTTAAAGAATCAAGCAAACCTTGATATTATCGCAGGACAAAACGCATATTCAGCAGGAAAATTAAATGCACTAAGTACAGGCCTTGCAGGTATAAGCAAAACTGCTGATGTTGCATCAAAATGGTATGGGTTTAGTAGTAGTAGTGGTGGTGGAATTAAGCACACAGGTATGCTTATTGACTCTGCATATAATAATTTAGGATAAAAAAATGGCAATATCAAAAACAAAAATATTCAATATGGCATTAAATGAATTGGGTGTAACAGCGCCTATTGCAAACGCAGATGCGCAGGATGATACAAGAGCAATTATACTTCGTAACTTCTATGAAAATGCAAGGGATGAAGTTTTAAAGGCATTTGATTGGAACTTTGCAGAAAAGTATAGAACACTAACTCCTACATCAGATGAATGTCTTGACCCTCGTTTTCAATATGTATATGATTGCCCGAATGATTGTTTGAATGCTCGCGAAATATATGTTGCAGAAGGAAACGGAGAAAAAAAGAAATTCAGATTATCTGCAAATGAAGCAGGTCAAAAAATATTATTAACAACTGTATCACCTATTGTTTTGAGATATACAAGAAGAGTTGAACAGGAAACATTCTTTTCTCCGGAATTTGCAGCAGCGCTTGCTCTGTATCTTGCAGGGGAAGCAGGCAAGGCAATTACAGGCTCAGAGCAAAAGGCAAATAGTGCTATGAGAAGTTATTGGGATAAGGTAAGACTAGCGCAAATTTCTAATGCATCAGAAGGTCAAGAAGTTGATGAAGATAAAAGTACATATCTTGATGCAAGGTAGGTAAAATGGCAAACACAAGAATTTCACAAGTAAGTTTTGCAAGAGGAGAATTTTGTCCGCCTCTATATATGAGAACAGATTTAGAGCAATATTCAATTGGCCTTAAAACCTTAAAAAATGGATTTGTGCATCAAGAGGGATGTGTATCAAACAGAAATGGCCTTGAATATGTCGGACAAGTTAAAGATAGTACAAAAAAAGTACGTCTTATACCTTTTACATTTAATACTGAGCAAACATATATCATTGAAGCAGGAGATAAATATTTCAGATTTATTCAAGATGGCGGATATATTATTGTTGATAATGCTGATGCTTGGGTAACAGGTACAAGTTATGTGGCAGGTAATTTTGTTCAGGAAAATAGCAAAACATATTATTGCTTAGAATCTCATACGGCAGGAACTTTCTCAGATGACCTTGAAGCGGAAAAATGGATTGAACAGGATATTTATGAGATTATAACTCCATACGCAGCAGATGACCTTCAAAGATTAAAATTTGCACAAAGTGCTGATATATTAACAATAACACATCTTGATTATGCGCCAAAAGAACTCATTAGATATGACCACGATAATTGGGTTTTATCAGATATATTGTTTCAGCCATCCATAACAGCACCTACAAGTTTAACTGCTGCTTGGACAGGTGGCACAGGCAATATGCGCACATACACTTATCTTGTTACGGCAGTTGATGCTGATACATTGGAAGAGAGTGCTCGTTCTAATGAGGCAAGTGTACAAGGACATAGAGAAGCATATTGGACTACATCAGAATATATTACTTTATCATGGGCAGCAGTAACAGGCGCAACAGAATACAATGTTTATCGTTCTGTAAATGGTATATTCGGATATGTCGGAACTTCAACAACTACATCATTTACTGATGATAATATTGAACCGGATTTAAAAGAAACTGCTCCTATTCAGAAAAATCCTTTTGCAAATAATAACAATCCTTCATGTTGTGCGTATTATCAACAGAGAAAAATTTATGCAAATACTGTTGATAATCCGCAAACATTATATGCATCTCAAACTGCAACATCTAACAACTTTAACTGTTCAAGGCCTTTAATTGCAACAGATGCGGTTGATGTGCCGCTTGCAGATAGAGAAGTAAATGAGATTATGCATTTAATTCCATTTAAAGATTTAATTGCACTTACTTCAAATTCAGAATACAAAATAAACGGTGCGGATGGTAAATTTGAAGCAAACCCTATGCCGGTTGCAACTGTTCAATCTTCTTACGGTTCTTCTCATGTTCAGCCGGTTGTATCAGGTTCAATGGTTCTTTTTGTTGAAGCAGGGGGTGCTGTTATTAGAGAATTAGGTTATGACTATTTATCAGATAGTTATGATGGTGATGAACTTTCTTTATATGCAAGTCATCTTTTTGAAGGCAAGGAAATTATCTATATTGCATATGCAAAAGCACCTTACAGAATTGTGTATGTAGTATTTAATGATGGTTCTTTGGCAACTTTAACTTATAACAAAAAACAGAAACTTTGCGGATGGGGCAGATGGGAAACTCAGGGAACTTTTGAATCAGTTGCTGTTATAAGAGAAGGAAAAGAAGATGTTGCCTATTTTGTTGTTAAAAGAAAACTCAATGGGCAAGACGTTAAATGTGTTGAAAGAACTAAAACAAGAATAATAAATAATGCAAGAACAGCATTTTTACTTGATTGCGGATTATCTGCTCATTTTGATACTCCGGTTACAACTGTGTCCGGATTAGACCATTTGAAAAATACAGAAGTTGTTGCATTAGCAGATGGCGGTGTAATTACTGATTTAAAAGTGTCAAATGATGGAACATTGACAATTTCAAAAGAAACTACTGATTTAGTTGTAGGCCTGCCTTATGAATTTGAATTTGAAACATTAGGGGTCGAAGGGGATAATACTCATGGCCTATTAAAGCAAATAAATACTGTTACAGTAAATATTCTAAAGTCAAGAGAGGACTTTTTTGTAATTGGTAATGAAGGCCATGAAACACAACTTGCAAGAAGCATTGAAAGTATCAATGATAGCGGTTATTTATATTCAGGCAAAAAGACAGCAACTCCTTTAAATACTCCGGTTGATAGGGCAAGCATCCATATTAAACAAAAATATCCCCTGCCTTTAACAATATCTGCCGTAAGTGCAATTGTTAATATGGAAGATATATCAGATGGTCATCAATAAGGAATAAAAAATGAAAATTGAGAAAGAAAAAATAAATAGAAGTAAACAAAAAGCAAAAGTTAAAAAACCAAAATTGAAAGGAGAAAAATAACATGTGTAGCACTCCATCAGCACCTGCTGCAACAACAACTACTCAAAAAAAAGAAGAGGTTGCACCTACGCAAGCGGATGCATCAGTTACAAAGTCTGTAGCATCTTCAAGAAATAAATCTGCAACGCTTGCAGGAAGAGATACAAGAACTGCTCCTCGTGGTTTATCAGATGCAGCAGTAAGTCAAAAAAAACAATTATTAGGTGAATAGTAATAAATGTATCGCAAAGACAAGAATGATAAGGATGTTAGATATATTCTTGAACATTTAAGGGAAGAGGATAAACATGAGGCCCTTTATCAAAAGGGAGAGAATTATGTTGAAGAATGCTTAAAAGACATAATGAACAATAATGACTATTTTGTTTTGGGATGTAAAAAATCAGATGATACTCCGGTTTGCATGGGTGGATGCGCCAAAACATCTGAGGAAGGTGTTGGAGCAGTATGGCTTCTTTCAACTCCTGAGGTTGTTAATTATCAGATGTGTCTTTTAAGGAATATAAAAAAGGAAATAAAGAATTTTGATAAAGAATTTTGGATGACATTTAATATACTTTACAAGGAAAATGAACTTGCAAAAAAATGGCTTTCAAAGTTTGGATATAACTTTAACAATCCGCATCCGGTTGGATTGAATATACCAAAAGATTTTGAATTTTTTTATAGAACAAGAAAAATAAGAGGTTTAAAATAAATGCCACAAGTACCACAATATCATAGAGAAGTTGCTCCGCATCTTACTCCTACACCATATTTTGAGCCTAGAGTTAATCAAGATATGTTTGGTGTTAATGTATCACAAGCAGGACAAAATGTCGGCAGGGCATTAGATGTATTTGCTGATGCAATGTCAAAAATAAAAGATAGAGTTGATGATACTAAAATTCTTGAAATGGTAAATAAAAGCTCTGAATGGGAGCAGCAAAATTTACATGATAAAGAAAACGGCTACTTATATAAATTTGGGAAAGATGCTTATGGTGGTTCAGAGGCTATTTTAAAAGACTATGATGACTATATGAAGGATTATATTAAGAATGCTAGATTTACGGCTGATGCTGCAAGAAGGGCACAATTAACATATTCAAAGGCAAGAGAGAGAATAGCGGAACAAGTAACATCTCATGATTATAAAGAAGGCATTGCTTGGTCAAATAGAGAAGCGCAGCAGAGTCAAATTAACTTTTTAAATAATGCTGTGAATCTGAGAAATAATCCTGATGAAATACAAAAATCACTTCAAAGCGGTTATCAGGCAATTGAATGGCAAGGAGAATTGCAGCATTTGGATAGAAGTGCCATTGAACTTAATAAGATGCAATATAGGTCAAGTGTGCATGAAGCAGTTTTAAATGCATATTTAGCAGATGGTTCTTTGAAGGCTTCTCAGTATTTAGAGGAGCATAAAGGAGAAATAAGTCCAAATAAATTGCCGCATTATATTGATGCAGTAAAGAATAATGAATTAACCTATACTGCAAGAAATATTGCTTCTAAATATGTAGGGTTGCCGCTTGAGCAAGTTTACAACAGTATCAATTCAATTAAAGACCCTCAAACAAGAGATGCAGTTATGAGAGAATATAATGTTTTAACAAACCAAATGGAAGCTGTTCAAAGGGAAAAAACAAATACATTTATGAATGATTTATCGAGTAAATTAGCTGATGCTATTGTAAACGGAAATGACCCGAATGAACTAAAAAAAGAAATTCTTAAATCGGACTTGCCAATTGAAGCAAAAGAAAAACAAATTAAATATATAAATGATTGTTTAGAATTAAATCAGGAAGTGCACTTATGGAACGAAACAGAATATATTGAAAATTTAAAAAGCACAGACCATGAAGCATTTCAAAAACTTGACCTTTCTCAGTTTTCACTTACGAAAGCGGAAAGGCAAAAATATTTAAAGGAACAAAAAGAAGTCATTCAATATTCTACACAAGACCAATTAAGAAATATAGTAAAACAATTTGATACATTCTTTATGGTTGGCAAAAATAGCCTTGATAGTGGGGTGTATAAAGATGAACTTATTGGACTACTTGCAAGAATAGAACATTTACAAGGTAAAGCATTTGATATTGACCATCTTGATAAAAATGGTTTGCAAGCTCTTATTGAAGGTTTTGATTATAAAGAAGATACAATGCCATCTGAACTTGCAAATTTTGGAATAAAAAATTTTAAAAATATTGACGAAACAAAAGAAATTTATATGAGAGCAAAAGCTGTTGCAGAAGTGCAAGAAAGGGTTGCAAGAAGTTATGTAAACTTTAAAAATGCAAACGGCAGAGAGCCTGAGGCAAATGAAATGTATGGTATTGTGCAAAATGTTTATATGGATGTTGCAAGAGAAAATCATGCAAAAGTACAAACAAAAGTTAATAGAAAAATAGAAGTTAATGAAGGCATAAAGAATACGCAAATAAAAAAAACAGGATATACAAAAGCATTAACTTATTTTGAGGAAAGTGTAATTCCGAATCTTGAAAGAGATACCGGTGTAAAAATGAAAATTACATCAACTTATCGTAATCCTAAAAAGAATAAAAGTGTGGGCGGTGCTAACACAAGTTTGCATTTAAAAGGAATGGCATTAGATATATTTCCTGATAATCCTACAAAAGAAAATATACAAAAAACAGCAGAATACTTATTGGCACATCCGGCCGTTAAAAGCATATTTTGTAATAATCCTCATGTCGAAAGGTACAAAAGCAATAATAAAATGAAATTTGATGAAGCTGTTAAGTATGAAAAAAAACATGGTGTAACTCATACAAACCATTTTCATATTACTTTAAATGATGAATTTGGTGGAATTGAACAATTAAAAGAAGCCTCATTGGCAGCAAGATAGTAGGGTATAATGGCAATAGAAGAAAAAACAAATTCAATTTTTGATAATTTAATAAATCCATATACAAATAAACCTGTGCAAGTTGGTCAAGGTGTATCTTTTACTCAAAAGGTTTATGATGCCCCAAACTATATGCAGCAGAAAAATGACCTCTTGGATAATTTAAATTCTGAAATTAAAAGACCAAAATCTACAAACGAACAGGCTTTATATGATATTCCTGTTGTGCCTGAATTTATTCAGGATGAATATAACAAGGCTTATGATGCAGCTTCATGGCTCAATAGTTTAAATGTTGCAACTGAGGATGAAATTGACGAATGGAGAGCAAAGGGCAGAATAGGTATAGGGGAAACTATTCAAAGACTTGCTTCTTTAAAAAGTGCAAAGTATGCTCCTTTTGTTGGTACAACGGCAGAAGTTGGTTATAACTTGGATATGTTGTCTGCCGTAAATAGATTAAAAGGCGGCAAGCAAATATCTGATACAGAAAGAGATTTGCTTGTTGACTATTTAAGAGAATTAAAAGAAATTCAAGTAAGAGGAACAACACTACCATCTAAAGCACTAAATGCAATATTAGAAAGTATTCCTTTTTTTGTTGAATTTGGTGTCGGTGTTGCAGCAGCTCCTGAAACATTTGGCGGCAGTTTATCTGTTTCAGGTCTTGCTTTGTCTAAGGCAGCAGGCAAAAAGGCTGCAAGAAAAGCTGTGCAAAAAGCTGTAAAAGAAGCCATAACACAAGATGTTATGACAGGGGTTAAAAAAGGAATTTCAAAAACTGCCATAAAAAACATATATGATACAACGTATAACAGTATGCTAAAAGCAGGAGCAACAAAGGCGGTAAAAGAAGTTGGAGCAAAGGAAGCTGCAAAAGTTGTTGCTAAGACAACTCCAAAAAGTATTTGGATGGCAAATTTTGGCAGTAAACCCTTGACATATATGACAGCAAAAAACACTATTGGCGGCATTGCTAATAGACAGCTTGCAGGAAGTATGTATGTTACAGATGCAGGAGAAACGGTTTTTTCTGAGCCTGAACACATGGCATTATCCATTATGAAAAGTTTTGGTTCTTCTGTATTTGATAATTATACAGAAACAATGGGGTGGGCATTTGCTCCTGTTACAAGTTATTTTGCAAAACCTGTAAGAAAGGTTTTACCTAAGAAATTCTTTACCGAATTTGAAAAACTTGTTTCTTCACGATATGGAATGAAAGCAACGGAAGCTCTTAAAAAATACGGTTATGACGGTGTTATTGAGGAAATGGGTGAGGAGCTTCTTAACAGATTTTTATGCGATACTTTTGGTATAGAAGGTCTTGAAGGATATACTTTTGATGGGTTCATGAATAATGTCTTTTATGCGAATGACCCTGAACAATGGCTTGTTGAAGCATTGAGTTTTGCTGCAATGGGCGGAGCTGCTCATGGAGCACATGGAACATATTCAAAAATTCAGGAAGAATTGCAAAAGAAAGGATTTGAAAAAGAAGCAAAAAGAGTTGCTGAACTTGCAAACAAAAAAATATATTCTCCGGCAGAATTTTATCTTGAACAAGGATTAGTTAAAATTGCAGGTTCTCAATCTGCGGCAGAACAGGAATTACGCAAAAGATTTGTTGAAAAAGGTGTTGATAAAGCAACTGTGGATGAGTTTATAAACAATTCATCAGAACTTCAAATAAGAGAAAAACTAAAAGAATTTATATTAGAGGATGAGCAGGATGCAGATAAAAGAAGGGAGAGAGCTGTAAATTCTCTTGCTGAGAGATTTGGTAAGAATTTAAAGAATAAAGATTATTCTAAAAATGCGGCAGATATTCTTGTTAGTATGGCGGAGCACATATCAGAATTAAATTCTGAAACAAGTGTTGAGGATATTATTCAAAATGAAGCTCCTGAGATTGTAAGAGAAGATGGGAAAACTCAGGAAGAAACCAAAACAAGAAGCATTGAGAATAGATTAAGAGAATTAGAGCAAGGATTTGAAAATATAAGTGAAGAAAATTATGATGCTGAAAAATATGATGCTCTTGAAGCTGAATATAATGAGCTTGTTGAATTACAGCAGCAGGGTGAAACTTATTATCAAGGTGCAAACTTAGCAGGAGCAGAAGCAGGGGAATATGCTGATGCTGCAAGAGAGTGGCAAGAAAAAGGAACAGAGAGCAAATACTTTAAAAAGTGGTTTGGTGATAGCAAGGTTGTTGATGATAACGGTAAACCTTTAAAGGGTTATCATAAAACAAGGTCAAATAATAATTTTAAAATATTTAATACAGACAAACCTGCTTGGTTTTCTGTTTCTCCAAATTATGCAAATGCTTTTAATCCTAAAAAGGAAAATGGATTATACGAAGTATATTTACAAATAGAAAACCCTTGTTTTGTAGGAGATATTGACCGAATTGCTTCTGATGAAGCTCTTGAAAGGTTATCAAGATATTCAAATATTGAAATTTCTACATTGAGAGAAATTTTAGAAAAATCAAATGGTACAAATATTTTTAATATTACAAATTCATCTGAATTTAAGGAACTTTTGCAGCAACAGGGTTATGATGGTATTGAAGCAAAAGAAGGTGGGGGAATAACAACTTATGCTGTTTTCTCTCCGGAGCAAATAAAATCTGTTGATAACAAAGGAACTTTTGATGCGAATAATCCGAATATTTATTATCAACGCAAACAATTTGAAAACCCTGACCAATTGAAACTTAATTTTGATGCAATTGTTGAGCAGCAATCTGAACAGTTAAAACTTATATTTGAGCCTGTTTCATCAACTGAGCAAAATGTTCAAAAAGAAATTAAGGAAACCTACACGGAAGCTGACATCAAGCAAGAAAAGATTGATGAGATAAGAAATAATAATCAAGGTGAAATTGTTGATACAGGCGACTCATTGCTTGGCAATTTGAAAAAAGATAAAAAGCAATATACTTGGGATGAGCTTGAAGGTATGAATGACCTTTTAAGGAAAAAGTATTTATCAAAGTCTTACATTTATCAATTGCCTTCTGCGGATGAATTAAGAAAAGAAAAATTATCAGATAGAACAATTGCCTTTGTTTATTTGATTTATTCAAAAATCAATGCAAGACCTGCAAAGGGTTATGACGAAACAAAAGAACATCAAAAAATATATTTTGATGGTGTTCATGAAGTAATGCAAAAAACACTTGATTTTGCAAAAAAGAATAATGATTTAATTGCAAATTATTCAAAAACTTCTGCAAGAAATTCTGAATTATTTGATATGGTTTATCCGGATTATAACAATAAAAAACCATATAATGTATTTACAGCTTATCCGGACTTGAATAAAAAAGCAATTATTGTTGGCGGCAATAAGTTAGTTAGCGCATTACAATTGGGTTATAGCACGGAGAGTGATATAACAAAAGCTCTTATATTGGTAGATAAAGAAAAAGGAACTAAAACCAAAACAGAAAACAATCTTGAAGGTTGGGAAAAGAAATTTGAAGTCGCTGAAACATATAGGGGTTGGTGTATTGCTGATAGAAAAAGCGGTATGATAATTTCTAATCGTGATTTACCTTCAAAAGAAATTGCGGAACAAATTGCAAAACAGATGTATGAATATTTGCAAAAGAAAGATTCATCATTTACTGTTAATTATAAAGATTTAAGAAATTACATACCTCGCAGAGAAAATAATCAAAATGTTAAACCGGAAGCGCTTATTGAAGTTTTTGGGTTTAGAGGCATAAACTTTGGCAATTGGACTAAGCAAAGTGAAAGACAAGATTTTCTAAACTTGGCTTATGACTCTTTGCATGACTTGGCAGAGCTTTTAAAATTGCCGCCAAAAGCATTAAGTCTTGATGGCAAACTTGGTCTTGCATTTGGAGCACAAGGCAGAAGCAAGGCGGCAGGGCATTTTATTCCTGAATATAATGAAATAAACCTTACAAGAAAATCCGGAGCAGGAAGTCTTGCTCATGAATGGTGGCATGCACTTGATTTTTATTTTGGCGATTTATCTTTAAATAAAGATTTTAGCGGCAGGTCTGCACTTGGAGCAAAGGAGCAAGGTCAATTAAGACCTGAAATATTTAATGCTCTTAAAAATCTTGAAGAGCAAATAAAGTATGCGCCTTTAACAGAAAAAGAACTTGCAGAAAAATCAACGGCTATTGAGCAAGGTGCAAAAAGAAATCTTGAATATTGGGCAAATGACATTAAAAAATCTTTTGCAAAATCTAAAAATGCAGATAAAATTGCGGCATTTGTTGACAAAATTGTTAAAAATGCTGAAACGATTGACACAAAAAATGATGAAGAGCTTCGCCATGAATACTATGAGTTATTGGATGAAAGAAGGAGAACATGGGAAAATCTTGGCAAGTTAAGTAATTTAGAATATCAATGTAGGAAACTTCAACAAGTAAAAGAGCTTGCTGCTGCATCCAAAAAATATTCAAAATACTTTGAAAATGCAAAACTTTTAAACACTTATGAAAAAGGAATGGGCGCAAGCTATTGGACTAGCAACACAGAACTTGGAGCAAGAGCATTTGCAAGTTATATTTTAGATAAAATCTCAAAACAAAACTTTGAGAATGGTTTTCTTGTAAGGGATGAAAAAGGTGAAATCAGCTTCAATTTAGAAGTAATTTCAAAAAAGATTGAAGCAAAAGAAAAAGGCGAAGAATACAAAGGTGAAGAAAGCAGCATAATTGAATGGTATCCGGCTGAGCCTGAGGAGAGAAAAAGAATTTTTGCTGCATTTGATAATTTGTTTAATTCAATTCAATATCAGAAAACTGATAGAGGGTATAAGCTATATCAAACAAATGCACAAAACAATAATCAAAGTGATATATTAAGTTTGCTGAATACGAAATATGATAATTCAATATATTATGATAAGGAAGCTAAAACACCGGAAAGCGAAAAGGAAACAATTAAGCGATATAAAAATATCGTAAGTAAAATTTTTGATGGAACTATAAGCGAAAAAGAAAAATCCAAAGGTATTTTATTAGGAACTACTCCTGAAAAGTTAATTCAGGCAGGGTTATCTAAACTTCAAATAAGAACAAAATATGATGTCATACATGATGCACACTTTGGAGCAAAAAAGTCAGATGGAAGCATTGATACAAAAGGGCATCAGTTACCAATAGGAATTTTAGAGGATATTCCTGAGTTATTACAAAATCCTATAATTGTTATGGACTCATTAACGGAAGAAAACTCTGTTGTAGTTTTTGTTGATGCCTATGTTGAAAATGACCCTGTTATGTTGGCTATAAAAATGGATAAAGACATAGGAAGAAGAAGCTCTTATTTTGTTAATTCCGTTCGTAGTATTTATTCAAGAGATAACTATAAAAGTTTGATTAAAAGAACAATTCTTGATAAAGATAAAAATATTAGGAAAGTTGATAAAAAGAAAATGCAGGACTTGCTCAGTAAAGCTCCTGCGGTTCAATCCCACAGAAGGGGAGCAAATTCTGCATCTACTAATAGTATAGCAGATAACGCAGAAAACTTCAACCCTGATGTAAACAAACATGAAGATGTTAGATATAGACAGGATGATTATCAAGAAAACCTATTTTTTGATAACAATAAAGCTGAGTTGTTGAGGAATGTCAAGGGTGCATATATTCCGGCTGAAAAGGTTATTGAGTTATATAAAAATGCAGATGAGTCAACTTTCTTGCATGAGATGGCTCATTGGTATTTGGATATGCTCACAAGATATTCAGAAGGAAATGAGGCATTAACTGAGGAACTTCAAGCGGTTAGAGATTGGCTTAAAAATGATGGTGGAGAATGGACAAGAGAGCAACATGAAAAATTTGCAAGAGGCTTTGAAGCATATATCAGAAGCGGTTATGCTAAAAACAATAAGCTAAAACAAGTATTTGAATACTTTAAAAACTTCTTATTGAGCATATATGACAGTTTGAAAAAATTAGATATTGATGAAGCTGAGATGCCGCAGATTGTCAATTTGTTTGATAGGTTATTATCAACTGAAAAAGAACGCATAAAGTCAACTGTGTTTGATAAAATTGCGGAAATTGATAATAAAATTCAAACCATAAAAGATAATGAAGCAAAGGAATTTGCGGAGCTTGATGAGATTTATAAAAATAATATTTCATATTTAAACAGAAAATCTGATAAAAAAAGAAGTGTGCAAGAATATCTTGACCTTGCGGAAACAATGACCGGAAGGGAAACAAAAGAAGTTAAGGAATACAAGCAAAGATATAAAGATGCAACTTTATCAATTTTATCTGTTTACTCAGGTAAACCAAAAACATGGGTTGCAAATTCAAAGAATTGGGAAGAACTTCAAAACATTATTGGAAACGGCTCTGATAAAATAACTTCATCAAACGGATTCTTGCCTGAGTGGAGAGAATTTTATACTGATACCGGTGTAAGTTATGATACTGATGAAGTGGGCGGAGATGATGAACTTGCAAGACAAGCATTTGAAGTATTATCAGAAGGACAATATAATAAAACTATTGATGAGAATTATCAATTTGATGATATAAACAAATTCTCTGCAAAAGTTGATTATCTTGCCGCAAAAGTTAAGACATTAAAAGGCGAAGAAAAGAATACGGCCATTGAAGCATTATTTTCTCTATTTAATGATATGCCTTCAATGCCGGATGAAGTATCAGCTTCAATATTAGAAAAGATTGATGGCATTGCTCAGGAAGCAGAAGAAAAACAAAAAGAAGATTTTAACCGCAAGGTTATTCCTTCAATTCCTGTAATGCAGCAGCTTCAATTCTATGTTACTCAAAAATTAAATGATTTAAAAGTTTATAACCCTGAAACACGTTACAAAATGAGATTAAATAAATCTCATAGATTATACAGATACATAAAAGATGTAAACTCTGTTAATGCTGCTAAAAAGCAAATTAGAAGAATAAATGAATTTGTTATTGATGATATGCGCAACAATCAAAGAAGTTTACTGCATAAAGAAATTCAAAGACAAATTAAGGTCAATTCTAAGGTTGTTAAAGTTGGCTCAATGAGCAAAGGCAAATTTGATTGGAAAACTAATACCGTATTTGCTGAACTTGTGCAAATGAATAAATTGACAAGGGAACAGGCAGAAAAAGAATTTGGTGCATTGATTCAGATTCAGGATGCTGTAAAAGGTGAAGATAGAGATAGTTATGATGAAAATGAAACATCAGAATTTAATAAGTCTAATGGTTTTCAAGAGAATTTAAAAAGAGAATTTTTGCAATATAGGTCAATGAAATTGCAGAACTTGGATGTAACCCATACTATTCAATTGCTGCAAGATATTTTGGAACTAAAAGAAAAAGGCAGACAAGCGAAGTCTGAGGAAGATTTTATCAACAAAACTCAAAGATGGAATACAAAAAATGATTTGCTTGATGTTCTTGAAATTACAAAACAATCCGGTGCTGCATTTGGTGCAAGGTGGATTGCAGGGGTCGGCAAAGGTATTAGTTTAAACGGTGGAACTCTTGCAAATTGGGAGAGTTTGCTCAATTCAATATTCAATAAAGATACTGCTCAAAAATATTCTTTACTTGGCCTTGAAGCAAAATCAGAAGTTTATGCAAGAAAACACATGTTAGGATTTTATAAAAGAGCTTCTGAGATATACGGATATAATCAAGCAACGGCTTGGGATAGATTCCTTGATTATGATTATATGCAGCCTTTAATCAAATTGATGCAGGAATACAATGACGAGAAATACATTTACAAGCAAAGGGTATTCTCTATCAATTCTCCAAACGGATATGCGGAAAGTGATATTGAAATTTCAAGAGCTCAGATGATAACCATGTTTGCTTGGTCATTGAATGAGCAACTTGAACAAAGGCTCATGACACAATTTGGTGTGCATTCAATTATGGAGATGTTTGAGGAGAGATTATCGGAACAGGATAAACAACTTGCTTGGGCATTGATTGATACTTGCGAAGGTATGAGAGAGGACATCAATGAAGTATTTATAAGGACAACAGGATTATCTTTGCCTTATGTTGAAAACTATTTTCCATCTAAGGCTGAAAGAGTTCAATCAGATATTGATATGTATCATGATAATTTTGTAAAATCTTCTAATCCTTCATTTATAAAAGAGAGAAAGGTATGCAACAGAATACCTATGAAACCTCTTGCGCCTCTTGAAATATTGATACCTCATATAAACAAAACTGCAAAATATGTTGTTATGAGTGAGCAAGTTAATTTCTTGAATAAGATATTTAAAGATACTGCCATAAAGACAAAAATGCAGGAAATATGGGGAAGCAAGGATGGTGCTGATATTTATCAAACACTTATCAATAAACTTGCAGCTTGTACATTTACAAATTATTCAAGAGGTACAAACCTTGTTGCAGGAGCACTTGATACATTATCAAGGAATTATATAACATCCTCAATCGGCTTTTCTCCAAAAGTTGCAATAGGACAGTTGCTCTCAGTTATAAACTATGCGGAAAATATGCCGGTGGGTGTTTGGGCAAAAGGATTTGCGGAAACTATTAAGCATCCGGTTGAAAACTTTAAATACATGTTAGATAACTGTGAATACTTGCAGGCAAGGTTAGCCGGAAATAGTCAAAATGAAGTTATTGCAATATTGACCTCAGAAAAAGATAAATATAGAATAATAAGAAACTTTATGACTTCAAATGTCAAATGGGGAGATATGATTGCAATTACATTGGGCGGTAAACCTTATGTTGATTATTTGATGGCTCAGGGTATGACAAAAGAAGAAGCATTTGATAAGTTTGTCGAAGATACTATGAGAGCACAGCAGGCAGGCACAACAAGCTCAATTTCAGAATGGCAGGCAGCACAAGCAAGAAACTGTTTGACAAGAATGTTCTTTGCTTTTAGAAATACTGATATGCAGTATGAACGCAAATTTGTTGATACTTTGGTTCAGGCCAAAAAAGGTGATATTGATAAAAAAGAGGCTATTAAAAAACTCTTTATTTATAAGATATTTAACCCATTTATGTTTTCATCCTTCTTGCAAAACCTTTCAATTGTAGCTTTAATATCGGCTGCATTTAGAGGAGATGACCCTGATGATGCAATAGGTGGATTCTTAAAGAATGCTCTTGAAGCTGTAATGTTAGGCGGAATGACAGCATACGGCTTTGCAGGATTTATTGCAAGGGGATTTATGGAAAGTTTAATTGCTTTACATGATAAGGAATTTAAACACTTTGAAACAGAAGTACCCATCATGACAGACTTTGACAGGCAGGCTCAGAAGTTCTTAAAAGGAGATTTAACTTTTGCTGATTATGTTGATGCTCTTGCAATTGGTACAGAATATGGCTTAGGATTGCCGGCAAGGAAAGTTGTAAACACAGTAGAAGGCGCAGGAGATGTACTTCAAGGTAATGCCGGAGTCGGCTTGACAAGGATGATGGGATGGGGTGATTACACATCAACGAAAGCATGGACCGGAGAAGCTCCGGAAAAGAAAAAGAAAAAAAGGAGAAAATAAAAAATGATACCGGAAATTATGCCTTACAATAACTATACAGGTGATGGCGCAACAACTCAATTTGACTTTGATTTTTACATTGAAAGCGGCTCTCAGTTAGTTGTGCAGCACACGGCCTCAAATGGCACGGTTACAACTTTAACACAAGATACGGATTATTCAATCTATGAAACAGGAAATAAAAACGGAAGTTACATAACATTTCCTATAACCGGTTCAAGTTATTCAACTCTTACAAGCAGCGAAAAAATATCTTTGCAATTAAAATTACCTATTGAGCAACAAAGTGAATACGGAACATCATCAGAATTAGACTTGGAAAGTCTTGAATACTCTTTAGATTATTTAACAAGAATTGCTCAGATTCAAAGTAGGCAGCTTGAAAGGGCAGTAAAAGTAAGGGAAGGCTCAGATATAACAACAGATACTCTTGTTGTTAATTTGAATAAGGTGGCAGATGACCTTGCAAATATCAATGCTGTTTGTAGTGATTTAACAAATATTGATGCTGTTAAAAATAATGCAACAAATATAAATACGGTGGCAGGCAGCATTGCAAATGTTAATGCAGTTGGCGGAAGTATTTCAAATGTAAATGCTGTTAAAGATGATTTAACAAATATTGATGCAGTTGCTGCGGCACTTACAAATATAGATGCTGTTAAGGACAATGCAAATAATGTCAATGCTGTTGCAGGAAGTATCTCAAACGTAAATGCGGTTGCACTTGACCTCACAAATATCAATGCTGTTAAAGCGGATTTAACAAATATTGATACGGTGGCAGGCAGCATTGCAAATGTTAATGCAGTTGGCGGAAGTATCTCAAACGTTAATGCAGTTAAAGCGGATTTAACAAATATTGACGATGTTGCAGATGATTTAACAAATATTGATACAGTTGCAGGCAGCATTGCAAACATCAATGCGGTTGCTCTTGATTTAACTAACATTGATACGGTGGAAGATGATTTAACTAACATTGATACTGTTGCAACAAACATAAGTGATGTTAATTCTGTTGCAGGTTCAATATTAAAAGTTAATGCCGTAGCGGATGATTTAACTAACATTGATACGGTGGAAGATGATTTAACTAACATTGATACTGTTGCAACAAGTATTTCAGATGTTAATTCTGTTGGCAGCAATATTTCAAAAGTTAGTGCGGTTGCAGACGACCTTACTAATATTGATGCAGTTAATACAAATAAAACAAATATAAATACTGTCGCAGGAATTGCATCTGATGTTACAACTGTCGCAGGAATTGCATCTGATGTAACAGCAGTTAAAAACAATGCAACAAATATAAATACTGTTGCAACGAGTATTTCAGATGTTAATTCTGTTGGCAGCAATATTTCAAAAGTTAGTGCGGTTGCAGACGATTTAACCAATATCAATGCAGTTGAGGATGACCTTACAAACATTGATGCTGTTGCTGCGGATTTAACTAATATTGATGATGTGGCAGATGACCTTACAAACATTGATGCAGTCGCTGCGGATTTGACTAATATTGATGCTGTTGCTGCGGATTTAACTAATATTGATGATGTGGCAGATGACCTTACAAACATTGATGCAGTCGCTGCGGATTTAACTAATATTGATGATGTGGCAGATGACCTTACAAACATTGATGCTGTTGCTGCGGATTTGACTAATATTGATGCTGTTAATACAAATAAAACAAACATTGATACTGTTGCAGGAATAGCATCTGATGTAACGGCTGTTAAGAATAATGCAACAGATATTTCAGCGGTGGCAGATGACCTTACAAACATTGATGCAGTGGCTGCGGATTTAACTAATATTGATGCAGTTAATACAAACAAAACAAATATTGATACAGTTGCAACAAACATAAGCAACGTTAATTCTGTTGGTGGAAGTATTTCAAATGTCAATGCGCTTGCACTTGATTTAACAAATATTGATGCTGTTAATACAAATAAAACAAATATTGATACAGTTGCAGGGTCGATAAGCAATGTTAATTCTGTTGGCGGAAGCATTTCAAATGTAAATGCTGTTGCTGCTGATTTAACTAATATCAATGCTGTTGCAAATGATTTAACAAATATTGATAATGTGGCAAGTGATTTAACCAATATTGATGCGGTGAATACAAATAAAACAAATATTGATACTGTTGCAGGAATGAGTTCAAATATAACTTCTGTTATAAATAATTCAAGTAATATAAATACTGTTGCAGGGTCGATAAGCAATGTTAATTCTGTTGGTGGAAGTATCTCAAATGTTAATGCTGTTGCTGCTGATTTAACTAATATCAATGCTGTTGCAAATGATTTAAGCAATGTTGATTATGCGGCAACTGCTGCAACATGGGCAGAAGGAACGGATGTGCAAGTTCAAGCATTGGGCGGCACACATTCTGCAAAAGGTTGGGCAGATACATTATCATCAACATTGGGCAATATTGAAACATTATTGGCAGCAATATAAAAGGGGGAATTATGACAATTGCAGGTGAAATAACAAGAATAAATAATAATATTGCTGATGCTTATACTGCATGTAGCGGCAAAGGTGCAACAATGCCTGTTACGCAGAATAGTGATAATTTGGCTGATTGTATTGATAGTATTTCAGGTGGTGGCGGAGTTGGCATAACGAGAGAAGTTTCTGCACAAGGGACATATCAAAGGCCTGCTTCAAGTTTTACATTTAGTTTACCTAGCGCAGCAACAAAAATGGGCATAAGGGCATTATATTATGCTTTTTATAAATGCTCATCCTTAACAAATTTAGATTTATCATCATTAACAACAATAAGTAATCAAAGTGCTATGGAAAATGCCTTTAATGCTTGTACTTCTTTAACTTCTGTTGATTTATCCTCATTGACAACGGTAAGTGGCGGTAGTGTTATGAATAGTGCTTTTAGTGGTTGCACTTCTTTAACTTCCATTGATTTATCCTCATTGACAACGGTAAGTGGTAATAATGATATGTATAGCGCCTTTTATAATACAAGACCAACAAGCCTTGATTTATCCTCATTGACAACGGTAAGTGGTAATCATGCTATGGAAAGTGCTTTTGCAAATTGTTCTTCTTTAACTTCTGTTGATTTATCCTCATTAACAACAGTAAGCGGTAATACTGGTAGTGGTATGTGTAAAGTCTTTATAAATTGTACTTCTTTAACTTCTGTTGATTTATCCTCATTAACAACAGTAAGCGGTACTAGTGCTATGGAATATGCTTTCTCAAACAGTAAAATATCTTCTAATCCTTTATCCTCATTGACAACAGTAAGCGGTCAAAATGTTATGTATGGCGTTTTTAAGAATTGTACAAACCTACCATCAAGCATTACTTTTTCTAATTTGGAAATAATAGGAGCAGATAATTCTAATATTGACATGTGTCAATTTAGGGAAGCCTTTAATGATACAAATGTCACATCTTTAACTTTTACAAACTTAGAAAAAATATATTGTACAGCAAACGTTTCGGCTGGTGGTACATTTTATAACAATACAACAATTCAAAAAATGTATTTTCCAAAATTAGATACAATTACTTATGGCACGGGGGCAGCATCTAATATTCAAGTAGCTTGCAAATATATTTTTTATAGCTGTACATCCTTAACAGAATTGCATTTTGGAGCGGCAAACCAATCAGCTATTGAAGCAAGTGCAGGATATTCAACGGCTTGGGGCAGAGGAGCAGGAAACGTAACAATTTACTTTGATTTATAAAGAAAGGGAAAAAATATGATTACAACAACTTTAACAAAACTTACGGCAGAAACAGGAAAGGTTTTAACAAATGGAGAACAGTTTACTCATTCTGTACTTTTAAGAGAAGGTGAGAGTGCAGATGATTGGTCTGAAATAACAGAAGAATATTACCGTAAGTTGCAAGCAAACATGACACCTCGTGAATTTATTTTAAAATTGCTTCAAAAGGGAATTACAAGAGAACAGATTGAAACTCTTGTAAATTCAAGCGAGCAGGTTTGGGCAGAATTAAACTATGCAACAACAATATGCAGAGCAAACCCTTTGTTAGATGAGTTATGCGGTCAATTTGGATTGACATCTGCGGATGTTGATGAACTTTTTGGGTTATAAATTAACAAGTCATGTTAAATGAGAGAGAACTTTTAAAGAAAAAATGGATTAAAAAAGTTGCTACTTGTAAGATGTGCGGCAAAACATTTTACAAATTCAGATATGATAAACTTCATTATTGTCCTGATTGTTTAATAAAGCATAGAAGGAAAAACTTTAAAAAATCTCTCTCAGATGACGATTTTAAAGTTTTATATAAAATTTTTCATCCGCATATAAAAAGATGCATCCATGCACTCATGATTTATGACTATTCATTATTTGAATATGCAGAAGAGCAAAGTCTTGTTTGCTTGTGGCATTTTTGGAACAGATTGGCAGGCAGAAAAATGTCTGTTAATGATATGTATAAAACTACTGAAAAACAAATTTTTGTAATAGTTAAGCAAAGTACATGTCAAGTTTTGGCCGCAAATGATTTACCAAAAAAAATATATACGGATAGAAAAACAAAACAAGAAAATTTTGAAACATATTATCATGAAAGGTTTGATGAGCCTTTTATGAAAGATGAAAAAGACTCTGAAAACCGCAGCAGATTTATTGCTGATAATAAAATGCCGGTTGATGAAGTTCTTGATATAAAAAATCTTACAAAAAAAATTATAACTGAGAGTATCACGGATTCTGACATTAAAGCTGCAATTGTTAAAGCGGAAACAGAAGATATTTTTTCTAGAGGGAGCAATATAACTCAGAAGGAAAAATGCGATTTTTTAAATGAGGAATATGATTTGAAGGTAAACAATATTCACCGTTTTGCAGAAAAAGCGCAAATGGGCACATATAAACTTTATAATATTTATGCGGAAGATATTAAAGAACTTTTGGGCATAGCAGAGGAAAATTTTAAATTTAAACTTGATGGTCAAACAGTTAAAAAAAATAGTTTAAAACCATCCGTAAATATTCTAAGATGCCCTATTTGTGGCAAGTCATACATAAGTAAAACACATAGAAGTAAAACTTGTGATAGTCCTAAGTGTAAAAGAGAATATAAGAATATGGAAGATAAAAAATATAAAGCAAAACATAAAATTGAAGAATTGATGCTTCAAGCGCAGATGACAAATGACGTAGAAAAAAAACAAAAATTGTGCGAAAAGTTGTTTGCGAAAATAAAAGATTATGAAGTTTTATAGCACAAAAGAAAGGAAGGAAAAATGTTTAAATGGCTTACAAACAGGATGATAGATAACTTCATCAAAGAAAAAATTGAAGAAATAAAAGAAGTTGATATAAAAAACAAAGTCAAAAAATATGTTGGAATTTATAAAAAAGACATTATTGAAAATATCAAACAAGAATTTGAAAAAGCAATCAAACAATTTATTGAAGAAATTGCTAAAGAACTTTAGATTTAAGGATTATGGGGCAATCTCCTTTCTTATATAAGCATTGTTGTTCTGTTTTGCCCCCTCTAATCCGGCAAGGAGAGGTTTATGATAATATTCTGTAATAAAAGAGAAATAAAAATAATTTCTGATACAGAGCCTTGCGTTGGAGCAAGAACTGCTTTGCCGGATATGAATAAATTTGAATTGCTTGATATTGAAAATAAACCTTATATAAATAAAAGAAATATTACTTATGTAGTATTTTATAAAAGTAAAAAATATAGGGTTTTTATCACAAAGGGTTACACTTGGGATGGCGCATCTATACCTTTCGGGTTTAGATGGATTTTAGGCGGCAAGGGTAACCCTCAATTTCTTGTAGCATCATGTGTGCATGACAAGTTGTGCGAAAATAAAAACCTGATTGAATATGATAGACATTTATCAAGTTTGATTTTTAAAGAGTTGCTGCTTTCTTGCGGATGCTCTAAAATAAAAGCAAATATAATGTTTGCAGCGGTTGATAATTTTCAGAAAATGATAAAAGGGTGGAAGGGTGCAAAAGTGGAATAAAAGTTGTGCAAATTTTTGGACTATTGAGGCCATTAACTGCTATAAATCCGGATGCTATTGTTCAAAGTGTGAAACAATTAAGCATATTGAATCATCAGATAAAGAATCTTGCCCTATGAAATATATTGTAAGAGAACTTGTTAAAAAGTTTGGTGCTCCGGATGATGATACAATTACTAGATTGAGAGGTAGAAGGGAACATGAAGAATGGATAACATAAGTGTTGAATTGTGGGTAAGCATAGGTATTAACCTTTTAGCACTAGCATTTTTTGCCGGCATATTTTACGCAACGCAGAAGCAGCAAAAAGAAGGAATGCAAACATTTAATGAGCAAGTAACAAAAAAATTTGATGAAATAAAAGAAAATTTTTCTGAAAAAACAAGGGATTTGAAAAACAACTTTCATGAAAAAATTGATGCACTTGAAAAAAAACAAGATAAGCATAATAATCTAATAGAGAGAATGGCGCTTGTTGAAGCAAGCACAAAGTCTGCTCATAAAAGAGGAGATGAATTATCTGATAAAATAGAAGAACTTGAAGGAAAGTATTATGAACATATCTCAAAACACAATTGATTTAATCAAACATTTTGAAGGTTGTAGATTATCTGCATATAAATGTCCGGCAGGAATATGGACTATTGGTTATGGTCATACCGGAGCGGATGTTAAAAAAGGTATGACGATAACGCAAGAGCAAGCAGAAAACCTTTTGAAACAGGACTTAGTTGTGCATACAAATAATGTATCCAAACTTGTAAAAGTGCCATTAACGCAGAATCAGTTTGATGCACTTGTTTCATTTGAGTACAATGTCGGGTATGGCAATTTTGCAAATTCAACTCTTTTAAAGTTATTGAATCAAAACAAACATGACGAGGCTGCAAAACAATTTTTGCGGTGGAAATACGCAAAAGGAATTGTGCTTGCCGGACTTGTTAAGAGGAGAAATGCAGAAATGAAATTATTTTTAATGAAATGAAGTTAAACACATCCTTATCTTCGTAATATCGCAGGCTTCGTTTGTATAAAATGAAGCCATTATTTTAGGTATAAACATAAAGGCAAGAAGGTTTTAAGTGCCTTCTTGCTCATTCTGACAGGTCTGATTTTTTGTCCGGAGTGATTTTATATAATTTCTAACTTTTTCAACTTCCCATTGATATAATCGGAAAGTGTATCTTTTAGCTTTAAGAGCTTCCGGCTTTATTGAGCCAAATGGTCTGCCTGCTCCTTCTCGTTTGCCGCCTCTTGTCATAACTTATTACCTTATCTATATTCTATTCTGTTTGTTTGCGTATCAATTTTAACATAATAAGTATGTTTTTGGCCATCTTTTAAAGCAATGTCAACTGTATAATAAGTATAAACTTTGTTATCGTTAGTATTTTCAATTCTTATATATTGAACAAAACCCCTCATGTTTGATTTACTGTAACCTTTATGCCATTGTCTTGATAAAGTAAATGAATCAAAGTTGCTTTTTAGTTTGCCGCTATAAAAACCATGAACATATTTGGATATTGTTCTTTTGATTATTTCTTCTTGATTATCATATAGAATTAACATTACTTGCCGCCTTTCTATATTTGATTGAGTAAATAATCTGCTGCTTGTCTTAAATCTTCAATGCTTTTAATTTCAAGATGCCATGCATCACATAATCCTTTGCAATGTTCATAATTGTTTTTAATAAATTCGTCTAGCTGTTCATTTGTAAAATTCATTTCTGCCGCCTTTCTTATTTGCTTAATATACTTTCAATTTCTTCTTTTTGAATTTCTTTAAATATTCCTTTTGTTTCGTCAACATAAAAATATTTATTGTTCATTTTTTCGATTGTTACCAAACAATTTAAATTGTTTACGCCTGTTTTAATAATCATTTTTACCGCCTTTCATTATCTATATTCGTTCTTCTTATAATCAAAAATAATTTTATTTATATGATTGAAAACATCAGCTTTCCACAAAAAGAATTCTGATAAACTTTCATCATTTGCCATTATTTTTACGGTATCTAGTTTTAATATTTCTGCTCTCAATTTATATATTTCTTCGACAAGCTCATTATTGAGTGTTTGTGCTTCTAACATATCTTGAAAAGATAATTGTTTTTCAATCTGCATATTGCCGCCTTTCGTTTTGCTGTTCTACATACAGAATAAACTATATTAGATTAAATGTCAAGACAAATAATCAAAAACATGAAGAAATGTTAAAACAAATTTGTAGCATATAACTCCTATAATTTGACCTATGCACTTGCATAGGTCTTTTTTTGTGAGATTTTATGCAGCGCAAAAATTGTGCGCAAAAATTGCGTGTAATTTTTAACATGAAGAAATGTTAAAATATGTTCTTAATTTTATAAAAATGCTTTTTAGTGATAAAATTTTAATACTATGAAAGTAGCTGTGGCTTATGCAAGGGTATCATCAAAAAAGCAGGAAGATACAGGGTTTTCAATTCCTGCTCAAATTGAGCTATTTAAACAATATTCTGAAAAATCAGGTATTCAAATAGCAAAGGTTTTTGTTGAAAATAAAACAGGCGGTAAAGTCGGCAGAAAAGTTTATAATGAAATGCTTGCATATATTAAACAAAACAATATAAAAGATGTTTTTGTAGAAAAAACGGACCGCATATATAGAAATTTTAAAGACTATGTTGTTCTTGAAGATTTATCTCAAAATTTTAATCTTGTTGTGCATCTTGTAAAAGAACGTGTAATTCTGAGCAAAGATTCAACAAGTCATGAAAAACTTGTACATGGTTTTAAAGTTCTTCTTGCAAAAAATTATCTTGATAATTTGCGTGAAGAAGTTATAAAAGGCAGAGAGGAAAAAATTAGAGAAGGCGGTTTCCCTCATAAAGCGCCTGTCGGTTATTATAATGATACTGATAAAAAAACAAAGAAAAAAGAAATTTTTGTTGATGAAGAAAAAGCAAAATTTGTTAGAAGATTATTTGAACTTTATGCATCAGGTGCTTATTCTGTTGATGAACTAAAAACAAAATTATATAATGAAGGTTTTAATCATAATGGCAAACCTTATTCAAAACCACGTTTGTTATTTGTTTTAAAAGATGTTTTTTATATTGGCAAAATGAAGATAAAAGGTGTTGTGTATGATGGCAAGCATACTCCTATTATTGACATTGACACGTTTAATCGTGTTCAATCAATGTTTAATCAATCAAAAGCAAGAAGTCATGACATTGAATTTGCTTATACTGGATTATTAACGTGTGGCCATTGCGGCTGCCAAATGACGGCAGAATTAAAAAAAGGCAAATATGTTTACTATCATTGTACCGGTAAACGTGGCGGCAATTGTAAAGCGGATTATATTAGAGAAGAAAAACTTGATGAAGTATTTTTGGAACTGATTGATAAATTGCCAAACCCTGATGATGGTTTATTTGAAGAATTAAAAGAGGCATCAAAAGAAATTAGGCAAATGAAGGCT
>Ga0310786_10001300_pt1 | contig 39992 bp, 46 predicted proteins | sample AusTroGonzalo_MG_FD_203881 | JGI IMG/M metagenome (GOLD analysis project Ga0310786, IMG submission 203881) | Bovine rumen microbial communities from tropical cattle in Woodstock, Queensland, Australia - Gonzalo_03 (v2) (version 2) | ecosystem: Host-associated > Mammals > Digestive system >... | reverse complement strand
TTGTATATGCATTCTCCAAAGGCATTAATTATTTCATGGAACTTCTCCTCTGTTATCTGGTCTGCATATTTATGCAATGGCGCACCTGCATATCCTATAGTCTTTCTATAGAAATGCTTCGTTGTCTGGCATAAACCTAACTGCGGCCTTTCATCACCAGTAACAAAAGTCACATATTTCTTTTTTCTAATTACCCTTGCCATAATTCTTTAAATGTTGTGCAAGATAGTTAGCCAAATCAGTAACATCATCATTGGCATTATTACTTGTATCTTCTGGAATTGTAAGTTTGTTAGTAAGCACTCCTACAACATTCTCAATCAAAGAAGAAAGCAGATAACCGTCAATAGGATATGTAGTATCAAGCCACTCGCACTTTTTCTCTTTAGCTTCACAAGACATCTTTGCTGCTTCCTCTGTATCATCAAAGATAGCTGACATTCTCACTGAGTCAAGATAATAATGTTGTGGATTACCAGATTTGAAATAAAGATAACCATCTGGGTCAGTAGTAACAAAAATAAAATTTCTTGTCCACTTTTGTGAACCTGCATATATGAATTTCTCTCTTGTTACAAAGACTAACTCATTTAGGAAATAGCTTGTAGGATAAACATATACACTACCAATGTTAGCTAACATAGGTATCTTGTTCTTTGATTTAAGCATCTTTCCAGCACAAGGAACATCAGCAAGAAGATTAGTAACTTCCAAATCAAGACATATTGTTTGGTAGTTGTTGTCAGTTATTTCTTCTTTCTTTTGTAGTTCCTGTTGTTTAAGAAGATATTTTCTGAATGTGTCTAATAAGAATCTTACATGCTCTTCTGTGAAGAATGAGTCATCAGACCTTTGTTTCACTTGGTCAAGACACATAAAAATCAACTCTCTGTAAGTAGCCATAACATAAAAGTTTATTGGCAAATATACAAAAGAGTTAATTTATATTGTGTATGTTAAACAAAAATGGCTGAACAAATAAATTGAACAGCCATTTTATGTGTTAAATAAACAAAAAATTATTCACCTTCTGGTTCTTGCAACCAAATTTCCTCCCATTCGGCTTTTTGCGCATCAGTCCACAAAACAAGATTATTTATTGCATTCTCTTTCTTGCTTGTGTAAGATTTCCAAAACATTCTTTGAGATTCAATCTCCAAACTTCTTTGAGTGTACCAATAACCATCAGGTGCATTCCATGTGTAGATTTTTTTAGCCATAGTTATACGTTTTAAAATATTAATAATAAAATTAAGCACTTGCATAATCAAAGTCATAGTCTGAGTTCATATATGCATCATATATATCACCTTCTTCTGCATCCATCTGTGCTTGTACCATTGCATACACAGTTGAATGAAAGGTTAGGATTATATTGTCTGCCGCAACAGCGTTGAATATGTTGACGACGGATTGCTCGGTGAGTATTTGTAAGGCAGAGAAATTGCAACTACACTTAATATATCCAAACGGAATGATTGAACTATTATTTTTAGAAAACGCGCCTTCAAATTCGGTGTTCGTTCCGAGATTAGGCATATACCACGTTACTTCTGTGGATAAAAACGTGTAGTCTAACAACACATTTATCTCACCCTTGCAATGTCGCATATCCACAACCAATGTGTCTATCTGCCTAAACGCACTGTTAAACGCACCAGCACTTATAATGCTGCTTAAATCAATATTATAAAATTTTACAAAATCCAATACATTTTTTTTATAAAACGCCTCGTATAATCTCGTTATCGTTCTATCTACAACCCACTTCCAATTTCCATTTGCGTCAACTGGCACAGTAACGTTTGCATTGTTGATTTTGAACGTGAAACTTGAAGAACCATCAGTTACGTGTCCTTTAATGTAGGGTTTAATCTTGCTTTGAGATAATTCTCCACAACTAACAATATCTGGCTGAACAAAATCCATTGTCAGCAACTCAGGCTCTAATATGTCTGGACTTAATAGTTTCATAATTAAGCAGTTACATAGTTACCACTTGTAGGTTCAATCTTACTTGTAATCTTGTAATAGACAGGCGAGTCAGCAAAAACTTGCATAACAGGAAAATTGAGTCTTGTTAGAAAGTTTGCTTTCATAACAGCAGCCACTGCAAACTCACTTGAAGAGTCATTAGAAGATAACACTTCAATATCATTTTTCTTTGTATTTGCATCACTACCAAAGGTTAAATCCACTTGGAAAGGTCCTTCTGGTTGAAATGCTTGTGAAACATATTTTCCACCACTCTGTGTAAATGTAAAATCTGTCATAGTTATATATTTTTATTGTTTAACAAAATTATTGATTAGTTAGATAATTTACAATAGCTGTAAGCAATCCTTCAATAGTTGTATATTCATTTCCATTAAAGGTTACTGCGCTTGTTAATGTCTGACTTTGTAATCCAGTAATACTTGGTATATCAGATAACAATGCCAATGAATCATTTGTATTATATGTAGGTCTTGTGCTACTACCTTTTAAATCAAGAGTATCACTTGAATTTCCTAATGTAATCAAATTTGAAGAATGCGCTCTTTGTAATATTGCTTTATTTGTTAATCCATCAGAACTGCCAACAATATAAGCATTGTTGCCTTGTAATACAATATTGTTTGTTGTCTTTAATCCATTAAAAGAATTTGAACCACTAAATGTTTTATTACCACTTATTGTTTGTGTAGTTGTTAATCCAACAGTGTTGTCTGTTGTAACATTGACTGCTGTTATCTTACCATCAGTTTCAGTAACTTTAACCTGAACATTAGTTCCATCGTTTGAAGTAACTTCGGCATCAAGAGCCTTTATTGTATCATCAACTTTCTTTCCACTCCAAGGATTACTTGTGTTTGTAGCACTATCATCAACAACAGTAATCTCATCAATATCAACAGTTCTCTCATTAACAGTGTTTGGTCTTTCTTTAATAGAAAGTTTAACCTTTCCACTTGCATAATCAAGGTCCAAACTCTCTACAAACTTAGCTACACCATCACACGAAGGAATAGTAAATTTTGATTGCTGACTACCAAGGGTATAATATGTCTCATTTGAATCAAACTCAGCACTTTCAGAAACATATACATAAGTTCCACTAACACTATCATAAGTGTACCATGACTCTGTTCTATTATTAAACTGACTCTCTGTAGGATTGGATATTGCACTATAAACATCAGCAGCATATATATCACTTGTCTCTGAAGGAACAAATGTTATTGCTCTTTGATGTCTATAAAGTCTTTCTCCATTCTCACCATTATAAGTGTACATCTTCATAATGGCTTGATTCTCAGGAGTATCATAATCCCAATTTACATCATACCATTCTCTTGTTAAATCTTTAAAATCTTGTTCTGTAAATGTAGCACCTGTTGCTCCCCATAATTGTTTATAGTAAGCTAAGTCAACAATCTTGATATTACTACCAAGAGAGACAAGTTTCATCTCATAGTTGTCATTCAACTCTTCAAGAACAGCTTGAGAAGAGACAGCAACCTTAGCAGGAACAAGTCTTTGTGTAAAAGGCATACCAATAATATAATGGTCTAATTGCTCTTTCTGCCAACCACCTTGTCCATCAGAAATATAATCACCATTATCATCAAGAACATATTTCCAATCTTGATAAATCAAATCATTGAAAATATAGAATCCATTATATCCATTTTCAAGATGCAAGTATTTCTTAACTTCCTCATTCAAATATCCATCAGGCAATCTTCTTACATCAAGGTCAAGTTTGGCAACTTGATTCAATGTTCCTTCATTTACATAAGTTTTCTTCAGTCCATTACCTGTAGTAATAAGATATTCTCTTGTAGAAGAAAGCTCACCAATCTTGTCTATCTTATTTTCATAATAAGAATCTCTTACATCAAACCTATTACTCAAATTAGTCAGTGCAGTCTTTGTTGCAAAATCACTAAGATTCAATGCACTTATTCTTCCAGTAACATATTGTTGTATTTCATTTGTAACAACATTATCTATAGCAATAGCAAATTCAGATTGTATTTCATCATTTAATATTGTCCTACAAAGATTTATGATATTGTTTTTAGTAAGCAATATGTTTGAGTCAACACCACCTGTATTAATGTAATAATCAAAGTTAAGTGTACTTCCATTAAATGTCAATGCCCTACCAGCAGAAAATGTATTTTGTTTGTTAACAATATTATTCCAATTGGCTATATCATCTTCTGTTATATCCTTAACCCATTTAGGGACAGTAGGGTCTGTCTCTACAAAATATTTAAATGGCTGCTGACTTAAACAAAACCTGCTCATAGTATATAATAATTATCATTATCAGAAATACAAGGTAACTCATTAAGGCAAGGGTCTTTAATCAAACATCTTAAAGCACCATTAACCAATAATATCTCATCTTCATTCAAATCCCAATATTTACCTTCAAGCAAATCATGCAGAAAGGTAATAACAACCAACACCAAAGTTGCATCATCTTTCTTATATCCAACTTTAGTAAGATAAGTGAAATAGTTTTTAAACATTCCACTTATTCTATTTGACAGATTATTGCAATTTGAAACATTCATAATCAACCTCTTAAACAACCACAAGGAGCAAACTCAATCTTATTTGTTCCTATAGAACCACTAAACATTCTAAAGTATTTACAAAGCAAATCAACATCATTGTTTGCTTGAGCTAAATCAATAGCTTTCTGTCTCAATATAAAATCAATGAATCTTCTTGGAATAGTGCAAGTATCATTAATTTCTCTTACACCAGCCATTGATTCAAGCAACAATAAACGCTTATTATATACAGCTTTTAATATATAATCTGATTGACATTTATCATTTGGGTTTGGGTGAATTTTAACAGAAATAATGATAATATCATTACTGATGTTGAAATTTTGTGTAAACGATGAGTCATTTTGTAAATCTTTGAAATCATAAACTTTAGTTTTATCGGTTTCTATAAAAATGTCATGTTTTGTTATATCAAATGTAGCAATATCTTCAAACTCTAACAAATTATATTTTGCGCTTTCATTTGAATAATAGAAAGTACCTAAGTTATATGTTTGTGTAACTCCAGTTTGTGTTGTATATTTAGTCCAAACATTATCATTTTTAAAGAAATGATTTTCAACAGCAACTGGTTCTCCTTGTTCATTTTTATCAGCAGTGAAAAAATCATCAACAGAAGTAACTGTTATTCTTTTCTTTTTATCTACTTTCTTATCACCATATAATACATCACTGAATATACTTATACCACCACTTGCATTTGTTGGATTGACAAATGAATTTTGATTGTAGAGTTTAATATCTTCTATATAGATATTTCTTGAAAAATCATCATCATCAATCTCAACCTTTAAATCAATAAAAGGAGTAGTATCTTCTTTCCAATCAATATCTGCTGTAATTATATCTCTGTTCATAGTAGTATGTATATAAAAAATCCTCGCTGTAAATATATTTAAAAATACATTCACAACGAGGAAATTAAAAATAAGCTTAACTAATTGTTAAAGAATATTAACAATCTTATAAGTTGAGTTTGTGCCATCACCAAGAGTATCAGCACTACCACTTGCATGAAGCTTGCCAAAGATTGCGCCAATAATTGCATTAGCTGTATCATACTCATAACCAGCAGCACCACTCTTAACAAGCAAGGTAACAGTGCCATGGGACTTCATTGAGAAATCATCATTATTGCTCTTGTAATAATGAATATCAATGCAAGCATAGTTAGCACTTGAGTCAACCATTCCTTGAGAGTTTGTGTTGTATGGGAAACCAGTAGGAATGGTACCTGAGTTTGTTCTCTCTACAAGATAGTCATCTTCCATCTTAGCAGCTACATCACCATTTGCAACAGTGTCAGCAGCATAAGAATAAGTAGGAGCTTCTGTCATAAACTTCTCCTCATTGAAATTCATACCAATAGTGAACAAAGGATAGAATTTCTTTGCTTGACCACGCTTGTAACCACCAGAAGGATTAGCTACAATTGAAATAGTGTTATCACTTACACTAACACTTGCAATAAGCGGAGTACCAGACAAATCAACAATGTTCACCAAAGCATCCTCAATATAGCCTTTCACAGCAGCAGCAGTAATAGTGTTGCTTGAAGGACCACTTGTGTCAGGATTTGGAATAAACACAGTGAATGGGAAAATACCAGAAGTCTTGTACTGACCACCCATGTTCTTGAAGTTAAATGTAATGTTAACTCCATTAACAGTCTTATTATTGAAATAAGAAGTATTAACAGTAAATGATGCAGTTTCAACAAGCTTGTCTTTGTTCAAATAGTCAAAGTTGACAGCTTTTGCTGAAACAATCTGGTCAATCTCAATAAAATCAGATTTCTGCGGTTTACCATCAATACCACAATACTCAAAATAAATAGCACCATTTTTGCCAATTCCACTTGTTTTGTTTACTGAGATTTCACCTACCTCATTAGGAATTGCTGGGTCTTCACCTGTTGCACTATCCTTAACATAAAATTTGGTGTTAGCTACACTTGAATAAGCTGTAAACTTATACAATGTGTCATGACCATCATAAGTAGGCTCTTCAGTATAAGTGTAAGGAGAGCTACCACCAGTTCTTGTGAACAATTTACCACCAGGAGCAGCAGCCTTTTGAGTAGCAAAGTTAGCAGCTTTAGCATCAGCGTCAGCACCAGTGATAGATACAGATGTTCCCTCAACAAGAGTATAAGAACCACCACTTTCAGTATAAAGCGGCAGATTTATCTTGCTAAAGAATGTCTTTGAATTGACATGTTTGTCAAGAACATAAGTATCAGAATCATTCAGTTGTGTAGCAACATAAAGTTGTCTAAATTGATTAATACTTGCCATAATTTAAAATTTTTTAACGTTAATAAATTTGTTTTACGATGCCCAAATTGATTTTGCGTTATTCACAGTTTGTTTTAATATAATTCCATATAACGAATCATTAATATCTTCAAGAATTAAATCACTGTCTGCGATTGAAGAAACACTAATCCTGAATTTAGGCTTCTCCATGTATCTCACAAGATATTCAGCAATCTCTTTCTTGTATGATAATAACTCAACCTTATTGTCAATTGATAATCTCTCAACCCTATTTGCTGTCCTTCCAACAAAAGGATTTTGCATTATCCTATAAAGATTATCATGTGTGATTGGCTTGACACCTACATTTGAGCCATCAAGACAATCATCACCATCTTTATATTTAACAGCTTCATATACAATGAACCAGAAAATCTCTTTATCATCACCCAGCTTACATACTCTCACTTTAAATGTATCTCCAGCTTGAATATCCAAGACAGTTTTAGGATTTTCTTCAAACTTATCAATAATTACAGGATAATCAGTCTCTGTAGTTGTTGTAGTTGTTTTAGTTGAATCAGTGTAATACAATGGTTGTCCACTTGCATTTTTAGCTTGTACACCTTCTTCAGTGAAAACCTGTTGTTTGATTAGTCCATTTATATAAGCCGTTACTTCTTCTGTAACTTCAAAACCTTCGGCTTTAAGAGTGCCATTATAAACTGCTTGACACACATCTTCAGTGGCTCTCTGTGCTATCTGCGCTATTTCAGCATCAGTAAAGCCAGGAGCTGCTGCATTGTTGATGTTGTTATACAACAAGTCAAAATCACTCTTAAATTCTCCAAAGGTCTTTTTCATAATTAAATGTCATTTGGTGTTTTACTCAATATCTCCAAATACAACTCTTGATTCTTCTGGTCAGACAAAAAGTCTGCTGCATTCTGCTCTGTAGCTTCAAACCCAGGGTATGCAAGTGGCATATTATTGTAAAGCATTAAACCACTTCTAATATTTATAATTGAGAAAGCTCTTGCCTTAGCCATATTAGCTTTAACTAATAACTGCTTGTCACTCATTACTTTATAAGTATCTTTGAGTTTGGTTGTCATAATCTCACCCATAGTACTCTGCAATGCTGACAATGCAGTCCTTGGCGAAGAAGGAACTTTCTTAACTCTGTCAACAATATATTTAAGCACCCATTTATCTTGATAGTATTTTGTAAGAATCTTATTACATTCCATAAGTTTCTCAGTCATACTCTCACCATCAGAATATTGTGCGCTTTCATCAATCAAAACCCATCTGTAGGTTTCTCTTGGTCTTTCCTCCAACTCAGCAGGAGAAGAAGCAATAACGTCAGGATAAGCTCTTAGAATTGCAAGTCTAATCATATCCTGTGGATTGCTCTTGTCAAAATAAGTGTCATCTTTTCCAAGTGTTACTGAAGCACAAGAGTTTTTAGCATTTGAATCCCAATAGTTATTGTCAACTTTATTAACATTCAAATCACCTGGATTAAGACTCAAAGCTTTCTCATAAAAAGCTTCTTCTTCTGGAGAAAGAACACTCTCATAAGTACCATTACCTCTCATTGGTAAGACAAATAAATCTCTTGATTTAGGCGCACGATTAGCATAATAAGGATTTTTCTTGTCATCAACAATGCCCCTTCTCTTGAGAATAAATCTTGCAATAACTCTGCCTTTTGACAAAGGATTGAAAGGTTTAACCTCCTCTTTAACTTCAATATTTTCCATCAATGGTTTCTCCATCACTTCTTGAACACTTGGTTCTTTTTCAATTTTCTGTTTCATTTCATTCTTGTTTAAATTGTTTTTCAAAAATAATAAATATTGTGGATTGGAGTATAACGCTCCAACCCACAATAAATATTTTTATACAGCGAACAATACGCTTGGTACATAAGAGAATGTTCTTGTAGCATCAAGTACACCAACACCAAATGTGCCTTTGATGTGTCTTGAAGCACCATCCTCATCAGTAGCTGCATACTGAATGTTATGCTGACCAGTGTAAGGATTATAGAATGGACCTACAACATAACCACGCTCCTCAGGCATATCTTTAACAGTAGCTTTGAAGATGTTCTGATTGTTAGAATCACCCAAATCAAAGATATCATATCTGTAAGAGTAGGCAGGCAAATTGCCAAGCATAATCTTATTTCTGCCATCATCATCATACATTGGGTCAATCTCACACTTCAAAACAATGCCCATAGGACCATAGAACTCAGCAAACTGATAACCAAAGCCCAAAGAGTTTTGATGATATTCTGAGTTTACTTTCTTGATTGTTGCAGGGTTGTTATCACCTCTATACCAACCAGTGCCACTTGCAAGGTTGCTGATAGCTTCACTAAACTGCTGGAAACCACCAGTACCTGTTCTCATAACAAATGTTCTCTGACCATAAGGAACTCTGTGTGCTACCAACTGAGTCAAGAAATCACTAAGCTGTTTAATATCAAATTTGTTATATCTGATAACACCAGCAGCTTCCAATTGCTCAAACAAGCCAGCACCAATCTTCAGTACCTCACCATTTGAATCAAAGTTAGTGTACTCACCATTGGCATTCTCATTGCTTCTTGCATAAGCCATCATCTTGTTCTTGTACTCACTCCAAGTAGTCTCAAACTTCCAGTCAATGACATCACCCCATTTGTTCTTAACCTCAATCTGAAGTTTGCCATTTTTAACACCAGTTACACATGGGAAACCAACTACAAATTTGTTTCTGCTTGCATAAGAGTCTTGTTTGTCATACAAGCGCAATCTTGTAAAGCCATTTCTCATAGCTACAGGAGACTCATATCTCAAGCCACCTTTCTTTCTGTCGAAAGATTTAGATGTTGCAGCAAAGTCATAGCTGAATCTCTCACCAGGGAGCAGCAATTCAGAAGGCATACCGTCAATATTGCCACCTTGAAGAGTTACAGTATAAACATAGTTAGAACCCTCTTCTCTTGCCTCACCCATTACTTGAATAGGATATTGCTCATTGTATCTACCGCCAATAGTCTCACCCTCAAAGAACCATTGTGTACCAAAAACAAGATAGAAAGGAGCAGTACCTGCACCTACCATTTTGTTGCTGTTAACATCAATAGGATTACCATTCTCATCTCTTGCTTCTACAAGGGGAACATTCTTGATAGAATCAGCAATAATCTGCCAATAGAAGAAGTCATCATTCTCAAACTCCTTAGTACCAAAGCCACTCAGGAATGACTCAAGCATGTAAGGACCACCATTTGCAGCCATAAGCTGAATCATCTCCTTTGTTGCCCATTGAGGATTGGTTCTCAGGACATCTCTGAGTTGATTCTTTATGATGCTGTCTTTTGCAATACCAGACCACTCTTTAAACTCAAGTTTCTCGTATTTTCCAAGTTGTCTTGCCATAATCTAAAATTTTTTAAAAAGGTTTAACATATATATCTTTTTAAGCATCGTTTCTTAATAAATAAGTTCTTGACCCTTAGAATTGTATTTCTTTCTTCCTTTTGAGTCATACTCTGCTGTTAATTTCATATTTCCATTTCTGAAGTTTCCATTCTTCAGTGAATTTGCAATGTTCTTGTATTCTTTTTTCACTTCTTTGTTAGCCATCATCTTAGCAATATTATTAAGATTCTTGCCGCCATCAGTGATAACACCTACAAGAGCCATTAGCTTTTTCCACTCAAAAGGATTTTGTTTGATTTGCCAGTCAAGTTCAGTATAGAATTGCTTTGGATTATCTGGGTCTTTGTGTGTTGGTTTTGTAGCATACTCAAAGATTTTCTTCTTTGTCTCTGCATTTATATCCAAATCACCAAAAGCTGTTTTCTCTTCAAGAATCTCTTTCTTGAATCTTCCAAGCTCTTCTTCCTGCTGCTTCTTCTGATTTTCAAGATTCTCCTCCATTCTTTTGTTGAAGTCCTTGATTTTAGCTTCATTGAATCTCACCATCTCTGGCAAGAATCTTTTAAGCTTCTCAATTTCCTTCCCATCTGTAAAGATGTCCTCAACCTCTGCTTCTGCAACATCTTTGTCATATCCTTTAATATTAAAGTAGTATAACAGGAGATTTCTTCTCATTGTATCTGCCTCCTCACCTTCAGCAGAAAGAATCTCATCTTTCCTTACATTGAGAAAATCAAGATTGTTTTTAGCCGTGTTCAACTCAGTATAGTCAACACCTGCGTTTTTAGAGTCTCTAATGGCTTTTGTCTCATCATCCAATCTCTTTTCTACAACAGACTGAATAATCTCACTCAAGTCATCTACGCTCTTACAATTCTTGATTTGCTCATCTTCTATTTCAGGAATTGAATTTTCCTTTAGATATGTAAGGAAATCAGAATAATCAGCATCCTGACCTTCAGAATTGCCAGACTCTTCTCCTTTTTCATTTGAATCATCTGACTCTTCCTCATCATCAAAATACTCTTTCACATTGTCAATGAACCTTGTTTCATTTCTATAACCTTGTTCACCTTCATCACTGCCTTCTGAATTTTCTTCTTCTTGAGTTTCTGAAGTTGTTTCTTCCTCTTCATCTTCACCAAAGAAGTCTTTTCCAGTCAGCTCCACATTGTCTGGGGACTCTCCCCAATCAAATGATACTCCATTTTCATTAAACATAATCTAATTGTTTTAAGTTTGACAATCACAAAATTATTTCGTGTATAAAATATTTGATACAAATATCAATAGGTTTTAAATCCTTGTTAAATTGTAAATTTTAAATTAAAAAACTATTAACGAAAAATTAATAAAAAAGTCACACAAGCATAACCTGTGTGACCGTCAAACAATTAAACAATTATGAAAATGAAATTCATTTATCTTTTGTTTCTGTTTTTGCTTTTTTGCGTTTATCGCATGATTTCATTGTGCAACTTATCTCTTTTAATTCCTCAACTTGTTTCTTTAAAAAGTCCAATTCTTCCTTCATTGCCACATTCTCGCTTTTAAGAGTTTTGTAATCATCAATAACCTCATCAACCTTTTTATCTGTTTCCTCAGTTACTTTCTTATAAAGAGCAAATGCCTTGTCAATATTCTCTAAGATAATCTTGTCAACATCTGCTGAATATTTTCTTTTAGTAAGCAGATGAGCCACAGATGCACTAACTATAGTACCAAGTATTCCAATTCCAGCAATTATATACTCTCTCATTTTACAACCTCTATAAATCTCTGTTCAACATTCTCAGTATAAGGATTCTTCTGAATGACATTTACTTCAACAATTTTTTGCTTGCGTTGAAACCACCTCACAAAAAAAATCTTTGAAGCAGGTTTAATTGTTTCCTTCTTCAAAGATGTAGTTACGTATGTTTCATTCTTAAAAGAACTCTTTACTTCAATTTTAGATGGGAATGCAAGGATTATGTTAGTCTTATGCCAGTCATCAAAGATGCAAGTATCAAGATTAAAATAATCTCTAAAGATTGTGTCTTTCACATAAATAGAGTCAGTAACCTTTGTTACTGTATTTATGTATTGTACTTGTTTCAAGTTTTTATCCTTGATTTTCAACTCTTCTCTTACTTTATTCATTTCAGCAAAGATTGAATCTTTAGAGTTTTCCAATTCTTTTATAGTGAATTGAAACTGAACACAATTGTTCTTGGTGGAATCCAACAATCTTTCATAAGCCTTGTTATTATTTGTTGACTGCATATAACTATCCATTAGATTCTTGTAACTGTTTGCTAACAGAAACAGAATCACAGACAATCCAATGATAATATATATTAACGCCTTCTTCATAACATGACAAATATATCTTTATGAAACAATTAAAAATATTGTGTATTGATTTCTTAAATAGTTTGTAAAAAGAAAAATATAATAGCAAAAGTATATATATAAAGAACAAATCAATATTTAATTTGTAATCAATAGTTTATCAAAAATCCTATGCTACGTACATAATATGTTATACTACGTAGGTAGCATAAAGTATTACGCTGGTAGCATAACTATTTTAAAAACGCAAGCAAGGAAGGCTTCTTATACATATATGTAAACAAAATTTTAAATTTTTGATTTTTAATATTTTATTCACTTTTGCAAGTCGGAAAATAAGTGTAATCTTACTAAAAGCTACGAGTGTAATTTTACTAAAAGCTATTAGGTAAATAGTTATAAGTTTTTATAACTTTAATTAAATAAAAATGTCAGTATATCTATTAAATCCGCTTTACTTTTATAGAGGGAAAATAACTGATAGAACGAAAGTTTTAATTAGATATGAAAACATGAAGAAAGACAATAATGATTCTATAAGAGTCTAACACAAATATCTTTTAAATACTTTATACATATTCTTTATCACATATCCAGTTAAGTAAGCAGCATCCTCACTATCTTCATTGATATTATAATATCTGCAAATGTGTGATACCAAATGTTTTACTTCATGTGTTACTGTGTCTAACAATTCTCCTATAGAAGAATAATCTGATATGCCTATAATGCTTATTCTTTTATTGAAATCAGTATGAGTAAATCCTCTGTCTGGCTTTCCAAGATAAACATTATAGGCAACTATCAGTTTCCAATAGCCATCAATGTCAATATCCTGTCTTATAACATCTCCTGCCATTCTATTGGAATCCCCATAAAACACATGCTTGCATACCATCTTGTAAAAATTATTCCATCTGGAGCATCAATATCATCAATAACATCTTTCACATATAAAGCTAAATGCTTTTCATCTGGAATTGAAGAACCAAGAAAATCACTTTCGCCCATTTGATAGGCAAATACAAAATCTGAAAGAACATTATTATAAACATGAACATTATGTTTCTTTAATATATCACTTACTTGTTCCTTAGACATTGGTACTACACCAACCTCTTTACCATCAACCATTTTTGTCATTTGTTTGACAGCAAACTCACAAAGTTTCTTATTAAAGTGTGGTCCATAATTCTTTAGATAATTAAGCATATCTTTAGGATATTCATCATATTGTGTCATATTAACTCTTTGCATATCAATAAGTTTTAAAGATTAATAAAAAGAAGTGCAGCCCAAATTAATGGGCTACACATTCAATTAACGCATTCTCCTATAATTATATCTGCTGCGCATCTCATGTTCCTCATCATCTTTGTATCTGCGCTCATCATAATCATAGTCATCATACTCATACTCACTATTTTCAAGACAATCAAGTATATCATCAACATACTCTTTCATCTTCTTAGTTTTCTTGAGAAGATGGTCTTTGTGCTTCTTGGATTTAAACTCTATCATAGTCATAGCTTTAAGTTTTAGAGTTTTCTCGTTTAGTCAAAGCAGCAATCATATCTTTGAGTTCTTTCATTTCATCTTTCAAATCTGAAATAACTTTGTCTTTTTCCTTGTCTGCTTTGATTGAAGGATTTAATTCTTCCAATGAATCTTCATACATCTTCAGCATTGCTTCCTGCTTCTTTGCATTCTCAATCATTGCTTTAGCATTTTGATATTTAGCGTTGATATATGAGTTTAATGTTTCTTTATTCTCCGCGAGAACAAAGGCATTATCCCCAAAATCAGCAACTGAAGTATTTGGAACATCTTTAAACTCTCTTCGCTCTCCATTAATAGTTGCTGTAATATCAACCAACATCTCCATAGTTGGATTAAACGTAGTATATTTTGGTCGAGGAATAGAAACTCTTTCTATTGGACCACTCAGTATTTTAGGACTATTCTTGAAATCCCAAACATACAATATGCTGTTTTGACTTAAACTTGAAAACATAGTTAATAAAATTAAGAGTTAGTACTTGTAGGAGTTGTTGTAGTAGTAGTACCACCAGTAGCTCCACTCAATCTGTTAGCCCAATAAGAAGCTACAAAATCAACACTACCATTTGCATACCAAGAAGGTACAACTGCATACTGTGAGTTAGGCAAAGTGATAGTAGATGGTTGTGCGGCTTTTATTGCAGCAAGCTCAGCATTGATAGGTGCAAGCATTGATGCAAACTGCTGTGTTTGAATCATGTTGTTTGCATTGCTTCTCAAAAGAGCATTGTCAGCAGTCAAAGAATCAATCTTATTCTGCAACTCTCTTTCTTTCAACTCACAAAATTCTTTAGTAATCAAAGTTTTAGAACCTTCAATTGCATTAAGGATTTCGTTTGTCTGTCTGCATACACTCAATTGGTCAGCTGCTTCATTCTGTGCTAACTGCAACTGAGTAGCTGCAAAGTTAGAAGCTGCTTGTGAACTCAATGTGTTGGTTTGTTGACAAGTAGCTAATCTGTTTTCACAGCAGCAAGATGCAAGTTGTGAAGCTAAAGAAGCATTACCAGACTGCACTGCGTTAATTACTTGCAGACCACTCATGCCTACCTGTGAACCAACCTCAGCAAGTTTAGTGTTAACAATGCCAATAGCATCTCTTACATTGCTAACATCACTATGTGTAAGTTGTGCAAGTTGAGCAAGAGCATCTGCTCTACCATTGATTGCCTGAACAATAAGCTCTCTGCCAGCATCATTGTTGAGCTGATTAGCAATATAACCAGCACCACCATTGTTACCGCCAAAGCCACCATTGCCCCAGCCACCAAACATGTTCATAAATGGGTACATCAACGGCCACATGAACATCATCCAAAAAGGATTATTGAAGCCATTGCCAAACCCTCCACCATTACCAAGAAGTAAGGCTGTAGTGGCATCAATCCCATTACTCCCTTTTTCAGGGAACATAAAAACTTTACTGTCATCCATAGTTTTAAAAATTAAAAATTAAACATTCATTTTTGCCATGCATAGCGTGACAAAGATGACAGCAATAAAAATTATGAGAAAATTTTCAAGGCTTATTCCACTGTCAGAAAATGGCAGTAGAATCAAATAACTCTATGAGTCTGTAGATGGCTCTTTCGCTGATATTGTAAACACTTGACAATAAGGTTACTATATATGTTATCTTCTCTCCAGAAGAAGCCATTTTTTTATATTCTTCAAAGAGTTTGATATGTTTGTGGTGTTGTGGCTTAATACCATTTTTATCCATGGTTTTAAGCAACTCTTTGTTCACCGATAGTAACTCAAACTTTGTCATATATCTCTAACACAGTAGTTTAATATGTTACAAATAAAAAACATGAAACTGATATATGCAATACGTAAAATACAAAAGTTACTGTCAAAAATTGGCAGTAACTTTTTTACGGCGGATTTTCTCCGCAAATAACATCGTGCTGTGTGTCATGGGAATTTGCTTTGTTAACCTATAGGTTAATTTCGAATCTCGGCCCTTATCTGCTCGTACTCCTCGCTTTGTTTCCATATGTTTGAATACCAATCATTGTAGGTGTAGCTACTGCCTGTAGCCTTGAACTCCATCCACGCTTGCAGAGTTGCTTGTGCCATTCTGCCTTGCACGCCTTGCAGCACTAATTGCTTATACTCATCGCCCGTGCATGGATAAAATGTGAAGGCGTTGTGGAACAGCTCATATATCTCGTCATATCTCTCTTGGGTGTATAACTCTTCGATTTGCACCCTCGCGCTGTCAATCACACTCTGCGGAATGTAGCCACAAGTGTCTCCTACTCGCCGAAGATTGTCACCATCCAATAATTGCAGATGGACATCATAGGCTGAAATAAAGCCGTAAACCAACTCACCATCATTGGTTAATATGTCCGAAGCTTGCATCAGCAATCGGTTATTGATGGTGTCTCGCCATTCTTTGGCAAACAGCCGATAGAAATCAAGTTCAGCCCCTCCGCATTCGGATGTGTACAAAATCGTTGTTTTGGGATGCCTCACTATCTCCGCAATCGTATACTGCGTCATTGTACTCTTGAATTTTGGCTGCTCTACTCCGTTCAAGTAAATAGTCTCCGTACCTCTGAACCGATAAGGCTCTTCCTTCTTGTCGCATGCTGTGAACGCTACGCCCACAATAGCAAGCATTAAAACAAATCTTTTCATACCATATTTATATTTAAATGTTGTACAACATATAATATTATTTTTAATTCGTACCAATAATTAATAAATTAAAGTTACTATCCGCCGCTGTATTGTCGCTGTACACTCGAACCGAGATGGTTGTTTTGTTGTTAGTGTGTATTTTCGCCGTCCATCCGCTTGAACTTGTGCTGTTCACCGTAGCAATGGCAATCGGGTCCTTGTCCACTCCCGATAGGGTGAGGTTGTACACACCCACCGTGGGGTGAGGATTGGAACTTGCAGCCGCCAAGGAGACGTTTGTGTTACCACATTTTTTGGTTGGTGTTCCGTTGCTAGCCACAACACCGCCCCATAGAATCCCCGGCAAATCGCTCTCTCCTTTAATGGTGGTGGTCAGCACACCCGTCGCCGTCTGCTTGGCCATGAACAAATTGGTTGTGTTGACTTGGACCATCATACCATCACTTGCAATATTAGTGTTCGCTTGTGCAGCGTCATGATACCACTGATACATTATACCACTACTTACACTTAATCCGCGAGAGGCATCATTATCTATTTTAAATCCAATTGATATTGAACCATTATTACTTGAACTACGATAAATGCAATCAATATCATTTGGTATTGTTACAGAAACTGAACCGCTTTGTACTGCATTAACAATGACAATTTCTTTTTTATTGCTACCTGCTTGAATATAAACTGTCACCCTGCCACCTGATACAGCATCAGTTAATCCTAATGTAAACGTACTTCCTGATTTAATTCTCACTATCATTCCATTATGAGAACTACTAACACCAGTTTTCAACCAGTTTTTAAAATCCCAAATTTGTGATTGTTGAGCAGATGTACTAAATGTTCCCATATCAGTATAACCAGTAGAAGGATAATTTGCTGCACCATTAGGACTCTTTTCAACAGAATCTGAACCAGCAGGTTCTCCAAGTGGTTCTGCTGTAATATTTAATCGTGAGAAACCAGTTGAATCAGGCATAGAAATTCCTCCATCATGTGAAAAACGAAGTAATCCAAGTTGTGCATCTCCATCTCTCATAATAACAACAGGTAGTCCAAAATTCTCACCATAACCAACATCTCCTCCAGCCCAAAAAGCAACTCTTGATGCATCTGTTCCATTCATTCCTGCTTGCAGACTTCCGCTACCAGCTCTAATTATTTCTGTAAGAATCAAGCCTCCCGCGACTGTTGTCTCGCCTTGCAATGCCTTGCTGAACGACATTATGGTTGTGAATTGTCCTTCATCAGTCATCTTTACAACTAACGCAGTTTTATTTCCACTTGAAGTATAAACGCTTTCAACAGCCTTATAAGCAAATTCAACCTCCATATCAGCAATCCAGTATAATCCATCAGCACTAACGCCATGACTTGAACCATGATAATAAATGTAAGTATTATCTACTTCTGCACCATTTGCTCTTATATTACTACCCCCAGATGTATTTTTAAAAACAAAATATGGAGCTACTGTTACCTTTTGGTCATTCGCAAACTTGATTTTCATCTTCATTAACGGGTCAGTTAACATATCTTGTTGCAACTCAGGACATACAACAACTTTGGGATTATTGTTTGAAGCTGTTTCACACGTAGCCACAAGATTATCTACATGGTCTGCATAATTTTCCAAGTTATATTCTGCCGTATAATAAGCCGCAAGAAGTTCACGAAGATTACTTTGACTAAAAGGGTTTTGTTCATTTTTATAATCACTATTAGTATATAAACCACAGGTGTTAAGATAGTCTTTTAAATCATCAAATGCGTTTTTCAAAGCCGTTTTTAATGTTGTTGCATTTTCTGCTTTTTTAAGATTATAATGTTGATATAATGAACCATTTGCATATTCATCTCTTGCAACAATATATGTTGCATTTGTAGTTGTATCATCAACATCAGAAATTGCAAACCATGTTGGTCTAAATGATTGCTTTTCAGCAATTGAGAAAACCAAGTTGCTGTCAATATTATTGAGCCTTACACGCTCTGCGAGTATATCCGCCTGAGTATCTTCTGGAGCTGGAGTCCAATCTGTAGCTTTGTTCCCTCTTTCTATCTTTAGATTGCTGAATATGACGGTCTGATTCGTCGCGTTGCCGTATCGTTGTGTGTATATGTTCATCACAGTGTCGGAAGCCAACGTCGCAGGCATTGTGAACGTTTTGCTGAAATGTGCCTTTGCTCCAACTGTGTCAAGACCTTGAGTGTCCCACAACTGCGCAATCCAACCGTCAGTTAACGAATATAAGCCGAACCCAAGCCACTTGTTTGACAAGGTTTGTCCGCTTTGAATAGCCGTTATCTCATAGTCAAACGATATTGTGTACGTCTCTCCCACTCCAAACATTAGGGCAACATTAGTTGTAGATACAAAGGTTTTAGCCCAAGCAGTTTGTGCTGGTATCAACGCAGTGGAATCACCACGTATTGATGCTGCTATGTAACTATTTAGCAGTAAGTTCCTTCCGCCAATTGCTATTTTTGAAATAGCATCTTGATAATCTTGTACAGAAATCCAAGAACCTGGTGATGGAGATGCTTTCCAACGAAATGACTTACCTTGATTAGCTCCTTCACTAATTAATAAATAATCACCATCCTGCACACCAGTAGGCACATAACCTTGCTCTGTAGAGTTATAATAAATAGTTGTTTTACCATCTATCGCATCAAATAATTCATTTGTGGCAGAAAATGAATTCCATATATATGTAGTACTATTTTGCTTGGTATATTTATAAGTATTATTGTGTATAAGACTTTCATCTTGAGTTGTACTTCCAGTATATTGCCACAAATCTCCAACATGTCTATCTTTTTCTGTAGATGTAGCCCATAATACTGATGGGTCAGTTGATTGCGCAAAAGTTTCAATCTTCTGGTCGATTTGGTTTTGCAAGTCTGATTGCAATGCGTTCAGTTCCGCCTCGGTGTCCTCAGGAGCTGGAGACCAATCGGTTGGTGTATTGCCTTCCTCTACTTTCGGATGCCAATATATGAAGTCGAACGAGTAGCTTGACAAGCTGTCCTCGTCAACAAAATTGAAACCAATATTTGCGCCAGTATGTGCGCTTCCGTCAACCACAAAATACTTTCGGCCTTCTTCACCAGCTTGCCAAACGCATTTTTTTGCTGAAGATCCGTTCTGCACAATGACAACCTTGGATTGTCCCAAGTTCTTGACATAGATTGATACGACATACGATTTGGCTGTCCAGTGTTCACTCTTTTGATATGTTCCGTATATATAGTACGTACCCTTTGAACCCGTGGCTCGTATGGCGTTTGTAGCGTTCCACTCCGAAACGTTTTGATTGTCGGTGAAAGTGGCTGTTGCCTCTCTATATAAATTGAAATGCCTTGTTTCTGTGTTCGGCATTAGGTTTCTTCCGCCGATTTGAATATTACTTATTCCTGTATTAATAGAATTATTTATAAAAGATAATGCATCAGCAGTCTGCCCTTGTCCTAATTGAAATTTAATATTTCCAGTTATCTCCCCAGTATCCAAATCAACTGCCACATTATTTCCTTCAATTCTACCAGTAGTAATTAATCTGCCATCAATAGTAGTAGAACCATAAGTCATATCAACCTTACGTTGTTTATAGTAGCTTCCACCGCTTTGTCTTGGAGTATTTGTGGCTATACTTATATAGCCAAGTTTTATAGTAAGAACACCATCAGATTCCAATTTATCATTTAATCCAATTTGTTCTTGACTTGGTATTATTGTTGCAATAAAATCAGCAGCAGATGAACCTCCTGCACCAGTTTCTGCTGCGCTTTCAGATGTTGCTGTATTATTTACATTTGTTTCTTCTTGTTTTTCATAATAGGTTGTAGATGAACTATATACTGGTTTTGCTTTTGTATAAGTAGTTCCACTTAGATAATATAATTCATCCAAATTTTTTTCTTTAAAAGTGTCCTCGGATAATTTTCCAATTGAAATATATTCATTAGTAGCACCACTACCTATTCCATCAGGAACATAAGCAGGATTTTTTTGATAATAAACTCTATCAGGGTCATATTCGGTTAATAATACTCTTTTATATCCTAAACTATTAATCCATAATGACATGTATTTTTGTTCGAATTTAGCAGCATCAGTTATTGTAACTTGTTTATATTCTGTCTTTGTTGCTTTCAGTTGAGCATAAATATAAAATCCTTGAGTATTATCAGTTTCAGTTAATTGTAATGCATTTTCATATACAACATAAACTTTTGGTTGTGTATCAGTACCAAATCCATAATGAAACAAAAAACCTGCAATACCTTTTTGTTCTATAGTTGTATTATTATTATCTTTTATATAATTACCATCAATATGATATTTTGAATGCTTTGAACTTATTATTTCAAGTACTCCAGTCCCACTACTATAAGGCAATACTCTAAACTCAATCTTATTTAAAGCCAATTGCTGACTTCTTGTACCAACAAACAAGGCGGCAGTTTCTATTGATGTTGGTCTAATCTTACCAGTAAACTCACCATCAGTATCAAAAACATTATTAAACCTTAAAGTGTTAGCAGCAAAATTGTTATACCCAGAAACAAAGTTTATAATCATTTTTCTTATTTCCTCATCACTATAAGGTATAGGCGTTGGAATTTCGGATATTGCATTATCTGTATAATCTTCAGCAGCAGCTAAAGCATCAGCAATCTGTTGATTGATAGAATCAAAACTTATAATTCCACTATTGATATTATTAACTATTTGGTCAACATAATATTTATTCTCTTCTTCAAGTTTATTTAACATGGCTTTATCAACGCCAGTATCCATATGTTTTAATTTCTCTTCAACAAGCTTTACTCTCCTGTCAAAAAGACCTCTTGAAACATTTGCATTCATAACTCAATCACTTTTTAGTTGTTGACTTCTGAGATTGTTTAGCAATCTGTTTTTCTTTTAGTCTTACATCATCACTATGTTTTTGTTTCTCAAACTCAAGTTTCTGTTTTTCAAGTTCTTGCTTAAACTTCATTTCTTTTTCTCTAAACTCATATTCTTTTTGATTTTCTTCTGAGTCTCTAACACCATTCTCATCATAATCTCTATTCATCAAAGCCAATCTTGCCCTTTCGGCCTCACTATTTATCTGACTTACAAGCACTTTGGTGTCATTATCACGTTTATTCAACATATCTTTCATTTGTAACTCTTGCATCTTGGCTTCTTGTTCAGCCTGCATCTTCTGTTGTTCAAGCTGTTGCTGCTGTTGTGCCTGTTGTTGTGCCATCTGTTGCTGTTGCATCTCACTTCTCTCAATAATCTTGAACTTGTCAGAAATAGACATTGAAGATTTAAGTTTCAAAGCATCACTGAACTTAATCAACCCATTTTGCATTCCTGCTTGAACCATCATATCAATAGATTGTTCAAGTGCCATAACCTTTCTTGAAGATTCACAAACCAAACCATAATCACATTCTGCAAACATATCACCATCAATCTCTGCAATATTTGTTGAGTATCCAGGCAATATATATTGAAATTTCAATGATTTACCTTTAATAGCAACTTTTGCTGTCTCAATAAAGCATTCAAGTGTTCTTTTAATTGTATCTTCATGTTGCGCAAACCAATACTCTGTTGAATGTGAAGATTGCAATGTGGCTCTTTCAACACCACCTACAGTTTCTCTATTTTGCACTTCACCTAATCTTTGTGGAGTAATACCAATGGCTGACTGCATCTCATTCTTGATATAATCAAGATAGTTATTCAAGAACTGAATTGAATTACCCATTTCAGCATCAATAACACCATTGGTATTGCTGTTCATTGTTCCAGCCATAATACCTTGATGATTACCCTTTGATGCTTCATTGAATGAATCCTGTAACCACACACCACTTTGTTTAGCCATTGTAATAATCTCAGCAACATCATAATTGTCTGGCTTATATGCTAAATCAAGTCTTACAAGCTTACCCATATTATGACTTGTAATCTTGTTCAATCTGTCTTTCAAAACATCATACAGATAGTTATAAGGCTTCATCATATCAACCAAGCTATATGGCTGCTCATCAGTAGTGTTATATATTGTGCCAATAATTCCAAAATGACAAACTGAAGGATTACTCATTCTTGAATATTGAATCTCACATGGACCCATCTTTACATAAATATCACTACCAATCTTCACTCCATGCCAAGCTTCATTAACCCAGAATATTGTTTCCTCCTCTCCTCTATCTTCATCAATAACATAATCTTCAGTGTAAAAATTATATTCCTCCTGTCCTGTCTCAAGATTATAAGACTTGACTTGTTTGATTTTTCTCAATGATTTCCAATAGCATTCAAGAACTTTGATATTACCATCATTATCATAAGGAGACAAAGCCCTTTCTCTTGCCAAAGTATCATCACTAAAGAAATCATCAGCAGTATAGAAATTCATTTCTGGAGTCTGTGTTCTGTCAACATTACCCATTGCATCAACAGGAGTAGTCTGTGTACCTCTACTATATTTCTGAATCTTTCTTATATCCTCTTCAGTCAGTCCGTCATCACTACCATCAGAAAAAGCATCTATAATCTTGCCAGGACTCCAATAATCCTCATAAACAATAATATCAGCATCTTCTATTCTTGAAGAAGAACCAGATTTTATTATTCTAAGTTTCATTGGGTCAAGTCTTTCAATGATAGGCTCACCACCTCTGATGCAGCATCTATAAGCTTCTTCTGCTACTGCATACACATCTTTAAATCCGCTTTGAAAAATGATAGGAAAGTTTTGCTCTTTCCAATAGTGATTCAGCAATGCGTTGGCTCTTACTTCTCTAAAATCCTGCCACTCATAGTTGTAATATTGCTCTAAATCTCCAGCTTGCTGTTGTGCTTCCTCATCACTAATTTCTTGATTTTCAGCAATCTCTTGAATCTTTTGTTTAATTTCTTCTGTTTTCTGCTGCTCAATTTCAGATATAGCCAAAGGATTTGTTACAACAACTCTGTAATCAACAACTCTTGCAAGCTCCTCACCACCCAAAACTCCAAGTGCTGCATTCATTATAGGATAATGTTGCAGATTGTCTGGAATAAAAGACATATCCAAACCTTCAGGGTTAAGCACCAATTGCATATCATCAATATGCAGCTCACCATTCAAAAGGTCATAGTTTATCTTTTTATGTTCAACTGAAGAACGAATATATGTATTGTCATAAGAGAATCTTGTGTCACACCAATCAAGAATCTGTTGTCTCCATTTCTTTGACTTCTTTTTGTCAGAAATCATCTGAGAAGGGAAATCTGATATAACCTTGTTATCTTCCATATTACAACCAATTTATCAACAAATATAAACTAAACCATTTTATACATCTTCATTTTTGTATCTTTATTTAACAAGCTATTAATTTCATTTCTTGTCATAGGAGTAAACTCATAATTCACATTATCCTTGTATTTTCTATTTCCGCCTGATATACACTGCTTTATGAATTTATCTTCTTTGCAATTATCGTATTTTGGCTTTTCTCCAACAATACCTCCAGACCTCATAAGACATTCATCTCTGCCTATCATAAGCAATCCAAAACTTCTTACCCTATCAAAGTTGCCTTTGTCATTATAAAGTACAAGCTCTTTCAACAAAGCAATATTCTTTACAAGATATAAGTTCTTGACTTTAATTTCATTACCATTATCATCTTCAGCAGGTACTTCATCTGTAATCCAGTCTCTTATAAGAAGATTCATTTGGTCAATAACAGGCAATGTTGTTCTGATTCCATAATTTCCAGTAGCAACAGATTCTCTTGGAGCAATGCCTTGTGTTTTCAAGTTGTTTGGTGTTAGTGCTACATATTTTATCAAATCACCTTTTGTCTGCATATAACTCTTGAATCCTAGAAGGTTATTCTCAAAATAACACTGAGCATTATAATAGTGACATAACATTCTTGTTATTTCATAATTTTCAACAGCCAAATCCCTTCTACCTGTATATTCAGCAACAATTGTATCTGTATATAAATCAAATACAAAGGTTGATGACAATGACATTGTATCTGCACTATCTTTATCTATTGGGTCACAATTATGCGTTGGTAAACACCCATACATATATGTTGAAGTATCACAATGAAAATTATATACTACTCCAGTATAAGTAGAACAATCAACTTTTCTTACCTTGAAATAAATAAATCTTTCAGAATTATCTTCAAAAAACACTCTTATTATTTCGTGATTTTCTAATTCCTTAATTTCAAGATTTTTTAATTTATAATCTAAATAAGATTTATTTAAGAATTTGTAAGCATATTTACCATGTATTCTCAAATGGTACGTCTCTTTTGTTTTGCTTGTATATATTTTGCCTTTATAATTAAATGTATGAATCTTTGCATTTCTTAATTTTGTTAATGAAGATATTATGCCTATAGAAAATAAAATATCTTGAAAATCTTTTAACAGCTTCTTGCTAATACTAACATATTCAATTCCATTTTTGCTGACATAACCATCAGAAGCCAAATAACCCATTAATAATTCTACTTTTAAATCATTTGGTAAAAACTTAACCCATTCTGGCAGATTTTTATTTTCTGCACCAACTCCAAAATTATATTTAAAAAACTCATTAAATTGTTTATTGCAAAAAGAATATTCAACACATTTTTTATTTTCTTCTTCCTTCTTAACACATACAACACTTCTTCCAAATATACTTGAAACTATTCTTTTGTATTTGTCTATATATTCTTTTTCATTTGAATTGAAACAACAATTTATACTACATCTATCAGTATTAGCCCAACCATCACCAATAATTAATCCAACCAACCACCAAAAATCCTTTTTATCTAATGGGTTTTCAATTGTTCTATCAATTCTAACATTATCATCATTCCATAAATAATATGGAATAGTGCCTTCTCCTTTATAAATATTAGGCACTTTAACAAACATTCCTTCTTTTATATCTTCTGCTCTAAGAAAATTGAAATTGTATGTTCTATAAACATAAGACAAATTATTCTTTTGAGCATATTTTGATTGATGATAATGTTTCTTTTGTGTTGCACAATAAATTGGATGATTCCACGTTAATTTATATTCATCTATTATATCAAACAATTGAATATGCATTAATTTTTCATTTTCTACATATCTTTTAAAATGATTTCTTATTTCAACTAAATCACCATTAATTGAATAAAGTTTGTCATTTAATAAAACATCTTCAATATTTTTTATACCATTACTTGTTAATATTTTTTCTCCTTCTGGTATGCAAGAAGCTATATATCTTCCAGGCACAGGTTTTCTCGTTGTCTCATCTTTTACAGGTCTAGTAAATATCTCAACAGCACCTCTAATTTTGTTGTCATTATGCGGAAAAAATCTTATAGGTAATTCTCTTGTATGTTTGAAATCAACAGTGCCATCATCTTTAAAAAACAACTCACCAACTTCAACTTCATCAAAAGCACTGCTATCATTCTCCAACTGCTTTATTCTTTCATTTAATTCAGCTACAGGAAAATAACTTCTTGCTGTTTTCATCATTGACTCTTCTGGAGTAATAGGATTTTCAGCGCAATACTTCACAAGAGTCATTGGGTCATCTGAGTTATATTTCTTTTTATGTCTTTCTTTTAAATAAAAAATCAAAGCACCTAACACATCAGAATTTCCATCTTTATCATAATATTCTTTTGTGTTTAAATATGCAGGATAAAAGAAAGCAATAGTATTTCTTCCAGAAGCAGCTTTATCCCAAACATTTCTCAAAGGCTCAATATCATGTCCTATTGGATTGTAAAACAATTCTTTAGCACCTTCAAAATCTGAGTCTTTGTCCCCAGCGGTATTTGAAGAAATAAAACCATTGGATAAATATGTATGAGTTGTATTTGCAGTAAGGTTATAAATTCTTTGCACTCCTATATTTTTAATATCAAGAATTTTGGTTCCTTTTAAATCATATAAAGATTTGTTTATAAAATATTTACCCTTGCCATTCTTCTCTCTATATTCAAAATCCAATTTATTGTATCTGTTTCTTTCTTTCTGTAATACATAAGACTCAAGTCTTTCTCTCTTATAATTTATTTTCAAATGAATGTTTTCTCTAAATCTTATTACATCGCTACCATTGCATATATAAAGAACATAAGAAACAGTTGGTTTTATTTCATAATCTTTATTGTTAACAACACTATGCAGCAATCTTCCAGGCTTATCTTCTTTTAAAATGTATGAATAAATATTAAACTTCTGCAATAAATATTGAATTTGTTCAAGAATGTTTTTGTATTTACAACTCAATTTAATACTTCTATGTTTATTTTTGATAATCTGAACATTACCATCAGCATCAAAATATCCTGCAAGAAAATCAGCTATTGAATCTTTATCCCATTGCCAAATATTATTTGGTAAACATTTATTTTCAAATGCCTTACCAGACATTTCATATTTCTTTAAAAGAGAATATAATTCTTTCTTGAAATATATTTGTGCATACATTCCTCCATTAAAAGTATTTCTAAGTTTACTTATTCCTATTTTGTAATATGAATTATAAAAATCATATTCTTCTTCAGTTGTTATACTTAAAGTTATATTCGATTTTTCAGAATAATTTCCGTCACCAAATAAAGCACCTAATAAATATGCATTATCTTCATGCTCTTTTCCAAAAATATCATTACCATGCATTAATAAAATATCACCAATCTTCAATTCATTTGCACGATAAAAAGAACAAGTTCCTTTACTATGTGTAAAAAGGTCTTTGTTTAATTTTAACAAAGGATGGTCTATGCTGCATCTTATATTTCCATTTGTTGTTATTATTTCAACACATTCTTTATAAGCTTCTGGTTGTATATAAGTTACATCTTCTATTGATGCATTGTTTCCATTAAATCCTATTATAGAATCATTAATATCTTCTATATTAATAAGATTCCCATCTTTATCAAAAATCTTTGTACCTGCACAACAACAACCAACACATACCATTTGTCCATAAGCATCATTACCATTTTTCACTGAAGGAATAAGGTTTTCATAAAGCTCTTTAAGTTTTCCAAAAGAGCCAAACTCCTCAATAACAAACAATGATGCTCTTGAACCACGAATTTTACCAGGGTCATCACCAACAGTAACACCAACAACAGTGTTCTGCACACCACCTTTAGTGCCATCATTGTTCATGTACCCAATCTCCCATCTAAGATTGTTTGTAGTATTTCTAATTCTCCTTCTCGGCCATTTTGTATTTTTTGCAACATGGTCAAGATATTTAGTAAACCTACCAATAATTGTCTCAGCACCATCAAGATATTTAGTGGCAGAAGCAACAACCATTGAAGAACAGAATTTTCTTGCTTCTGAAGTTTCTCCTAATTCAGCTCTCTTTGTAAGCATAGCTCCAGTAAAAGCAGATTTTCCTCTACCACGACTTGCCAAACAAACAGCATTATTATTATGCAATCTTGCTTGCCATATATAATGACTGAAATAATATTGCCCATCCATGACAAGTGGAAAAGCCATTTTCATTACAGATATTCCAGCTTTATCATCTTTCATCTGTGACATCATTGGGCAATAATTCAAGAAGAAATAATAGTCTCCTGTTATCCACTCACCATCAGACTCTCTTACATAACCTTCATAGCATCTTCTTCTTTCTTCAGAAATCCATTTTCTAAAAGGAGAATTAGGCACTTTAGAAGGCTTGTAGTCAGTATATCTTCCAGTCTTTATAAAGTGTAAAGCTGAAGGTCTGAAATAATCCATATCCTCCAGCCTATGTGGTTCTGTTACATCTATTATAATCCTTCCACTTTCATCTTTTGGTAAGTCTTTGGCTCTTTTAATATTTGGAGAAATGATTTTTTGAATAAAATCAATAGATGACACAAACTCCATAAGCTCTTCTCTAACCTCTTGATTAAGAGAATTGAAAAGCTCTTTTGTTATCTGTGTATTAAAATCATTCGCTTCAATAATAATATCAGTCATCACCTTCTTCAAATTCATTATTATAATCACTACCACCTCTAACAGAAGTGTTCTCATCAATCTCCTTAGTTATAGTTTTCTCAAGCTCAGACAATGTTTTAGTCAATTCAGAACATTGCTTTATTGCAGCAGTTATTGAGTTGATAGTGTATATTGGTTTTCCTCTGTCATCAACTTCTTTTAAATCAACATCTCTTAAAAACTCCCTTACCTTGTCAACAGCAAGTTTTGTATCTTGAAGAAGCAAATAAGAAGAAGTAACAACATGTTTCTTATACTCTTCAATAAGTTTTTCCGCAACTTTTAAGTTTAGTTTTTTTATTCCTTCTTGCTCAAATATATAAGCCTTTCTTTCTTCATCATTTGTAATATAAGACAATGAAGAACGTGGGTCTGCCATATAATAGACATAAGAGAGCATCTGAAAGAATTGCCATTTATCTTCAGATTTGTCAGAATTATACAAATCCCTAAAAGATTTGATTAAGAACAACTCTTCAGATGGCTCTACTTTATAATCTATGACTTCAATCAGGTGCATACTCGTATTCCTCTGGATTTAAAATAACACACTTGATGTCACTATCATACATAAGTGCATAAGTCTCACCACCAATAACAATCTCATCAAACATGTAAATCATTGACATCTTGTCTTTTACAGCATTTACATTTGTTACTTTGTCATTGCCAAGGTCTTTATTCTGCTGTTTCATCTCCTCTTCTTCCCAAGAATGAGCAATCTTTGCAAAAGCATTACTATTAAAAATAACAGTATCTCCTACATTAATCTCACCAAGTCTCTGGATTACAGGACCAACAGCAACAACCTTCTGATAGTATTTCATCATACCTTTAAGATACACCACCAATCCACTTTTGGTCTTGAAGTCTTTTTCATACTTGTTCATTGTAACAAGCAACTGATTACCTTTGAGTTTAATATCCTCAATTCTCTTTATGTTTAGCATTTTTCAATCTCCTTATTTTATTAACAATTCCTGCGTGTCTAATAAGCACATAAGTATTCATACATAATCTGAAAGGACCAAATCTCATGCCAATTCTCTTTCCCTTGAAAAACTCATATAACTTCTTTTGATTAGTAGTCTGCGGTATTCCTTCAATAGAAGCAAAATCATTTTTCAATACTTCAAGAGTCTTAACCCAAATCTGAGAGCAGATTGTTGTTGGCACTCCAGTCATTTTTGAAACCTCATCTGCAAGTTCACAATATCTCATCTATTTTGAAATTCAAAATAAAACAAAAACTCTTGTTATTCTCATCAAAATCTGGAATGTATCTTGCATTAATGACAGTACTTTTTTGTTTACTGTCAGCATCATAGCAAAAACCTGCTTTCTTCAAGTTTGTCAAATTGACATTAAAGTTTCTTTGGTTTATACCACATTTGTCAGCAATCTCATCCCTAATCTGATTAGAATTAAATATAACAACCAAATCTTTTTTATCAGTATATTTCTTTGAAAGCCTATACCAATAGTCAAGCATGGTTGAAGCAACTTCCAACTCCTTATCTCTAAGTTTCAAGGTTGGAATAAGCTTCAGCCATATATTGAAAAAGTCCAACACTGTGGGACAATTCACAGTGAGGACTTTATCATAATTATTATTGTTCTTGTGCTGTTCCATTTTCTTCTGCTTTAGGTTTAAGAATCTCTTTAGCCTTTGCAGGAATCTCTTTATTTTCAGCAAGCAACTCTACAAGCTCTTTGATGTAGCCTTCAATCACACCTTCACCAAAACCAAGTGATTTGATAAACTTTGTTCTTCCAAACAAACCTTTGTACTCACGCTGGCTCTCACAATAAAGTTTGATTGTCTCCTGCAAGAACACAATTCTCTGATAGTTATTTGCAAACTTGCCAAGCTCTGTCTCAAGAACTGCATTTCTATCTCTAAACAACTTGTTCTGCTGAGACAACTGGTTTGCAACTTGTATAACCTGTTCATAAGTAGGCTGGTTATTAGCCTGTTGATTCTGTGTTTCAGCCTTTGGCATCTCCACAACTTTAGCATCTTTTTTAGCCATGTTTTTAAAAATTAAAGTTATTTACTTTCTTTTTGATATAATCCACATTCTCTTCATCACAAATTTTAAGATAATCTTCAAATTTGCTTACAGATTCAATATTAGTACATCCACACTTATTGCATTTCCAAATAACATCATCAGTCTTTGTTATTGGATTACGCACTACAACTTTGTCTATTGCCAATGATTTGCATTGAGAGCAGAAGTAAGTTGTATCTTCATCATTATATAAGTGAACTTTGCTCATTGTCAACTATACATTCAGTGGTTAAAAATAATCCAGCTATTGAAGCAGCATTTTCTATTGCATTGATTACAGCACCAGTAGCATCTATAATTCCTTCACTTACAAGATTTTCTATTGAATCAGTCAATCCATTATATCCAATATAGTCACCTTCATACTTCAAAACTTCTCTAAGAATCTTGTTTTCATCTTTTCCACAATTCCTTACAATCTGTTTGAATGGCTCTTGAATGGCAGAAATGGTTACATTAAATGCATCTTTGTAAGTTGAAGGTAAATAGCACATGAAATCCCTCAATTTATCAATACATCTAATGTAAGCCATTCCACCACCCACAACCACACCATCTTTCAAGGCAGCTCTTGTGGCACACACACTATCATCAAATCTGTCATATTTCTCTTTCTTCTCAATCTCAGTATATCCACCAATCTTTATAGTGGCAACTCCACCTTTTATTCTTGCAAGTCTCTTCTTATAAACTTTCTTCAAATCATCATCAGTAATATCATTGCAAAGTTTTCTTACAGAATCTGCTTGTCTATCAATTAATTCCTTATCTCCTTTGCCACCTATGATGATAGAGTCATTATCATGACAGATAAACTCAGTACATTCACCAAGCATACCTTCTTGATAAATGTCATTCTCTTCATAAACCTTTCCTCCTGTAACAACAGCCAAATCATCAAGATGATATTTCTTAAAAATATGCACACCATCAATCTCAACCGCACAACACTTTAAAGAGTTAAACTGCAATATCTGCAATGCTTCACCACATATCTTCTTTGCAAAAACAACAAATGGTCTGTTGTGTGAAAGAGCAAAAGAAAAGGAAGGCTCTAATATTGTTTTTGTACAAAGCCTTCCATTATAAAATAAGATATACGGATTTTCAAGTGTGCAAGTCCTTGTCTCTGGATTACTTATAAAACACTCTTTTAAAAATCCAGATTGCACTTGCACTCCATCAACATACTCAACTTCTGTTTCTGTAGAGTCAACAACATCAAGAAGAATAATTCCATCTTCACCTGTATGTTTGAATGCTTCAACAACAGTCTCAGCAACCTTTGTGTCATTGTTTGCTGATATTCTTGCTACATTCAACAATTCTGGTGAGTCTTTTGTAATAGTTCTTGACTGAGCTTTAAGCAACTCAACAACTTTGTTTACAGCAAGGTCAACGCCTTTCTTCATATCCAAAGCTCTGCTTCCATTGGATTTCTTTCTCAAAGAGAATCTATTTATTTTCTTTAATCCATTGTCAATCAAAGCTTGAGCCAACACAGTTGCTGTAGTAGTGTTATCACCAATATTCTTCAGTGTTTTCTCAGCAACTTCTTTTACAATCTGCGCTCCTGCATTTTCAAACTTGTTCTCAAGATTGATGCTTTTAGCAACAGAAACACCATCTTTGGTTATTGAAGGTGTACCATCTTCCTTAATGATTATAACGTTCTTTCCAGAAGGTCCAAGTGTTGACTTGACTGCATTAGCTAATTTATCAACCCCAGACTTCAGTAATGTTACTGCATCATTGTCAAATTTAATCTTGTTGTCTTTCATATTGTTTTGTTTAACATTGTACCCCAAGAAGGAATCGAACCTTCATTTACTGCTTAGCTTACTACATTATATTTCTATAACCAATTAAATTGTTGTAGTCTGGACTATATCTTCACCATTGCAGGTGGAATGCGTATAGTCTCTACGGAATCCATATAAGGTGGTTTCCTCGGAATTGTCTTCATCTATATAGAATCTTCTATATTCTGCTAAGAGATTTTCCGATATAGCATTCTCCATTATATGTGTTAGTCCATTCAATTGTATCTTTCTATAAAATATACCCCTACACCTTGGACTGCAACAAGTACATTTATATTTAGATGGTTTCTGAAGAAAAGAAGTGTTTTTAGGTATATCAAATATTTTACCACAATTAGGACATTTTAATTTGACATACATTCTTCCATTTTCCAATCCATGCATTTTGTTATGAGCTTTTGAATCCATAACTTGCAGATTTTCAATGTTGTTATTCTTCTTGTTGCCATCTATGTGATGAACAATTTCATTGTCATTCAAAAGCCTTTTCAGATTATTCTCAACAATAACTCTATGCATCAGAACATAACCATTTTTTGTTGCTTTTGGATGTTCTGGTACTAAGGCATATTGATAATCACCCTTACTTATAATCTTCCGAATGTTCCACATATAAGCTCCTAACTTTAAAGGCAGTTACTCTATCCGTTGAGTTATTGGGGCTGCCTATTTTTAATTTAACAATTCTTAATCATCTCTCTTGCTTTAATCTGTTCTTTAAGGAAATTAGTCTTGTCAAACATACTCTTGAAAGACATCCTGTTTTCCTTCTTTGTTACTACCTGCATTTTCTTAGCTACAGGATCTTCTTGTTTTTTAGATTTTTGCTTTCCCATAATTATTTATCATTTAACCTCTTTACTGTTGCAGCAATACCAATCATAACAACGCTTATTAAAAGCAATGCAATATCAATCAATATTATACTTGCATCATTCATAGTGCAAATATAAATTAATTTTTAATTAACAAATAATTAATTGTATTTTTTATTTGAAAAATTATTTCTGGAAAGCCTTAGTGACAGAATCAACCCCCATCAAAGCAGCAGATGTAAACAATATCATATCAACAATATTAGGGGATTCTGTGTTTTTGAGAGTACACCATACAGCAACACCAAGACACACAAAGAAGCCAATCACTCCACAAAACCTTTTAGATGAGATGCTTCCTTTTGTGGATACAAACAATGAATGATACCATTTTAGTTTGGTAACATCATTAGTGTCTTGTTGTTCTTTTGTTTTCATAATTACTTGTGCCTCCAGCGTTTTGCGTTCTGTGCAAAGATGGCTCTCTTGCGTGTTAAGGGATTCTTTGAATGAGTAAGCTCTTCAGTTGTCTTACCAGTTCTACGTTTAAGAGCATTAAACTTACCTCTATTCTTCTTTTTGATATGTATCTTGTTCATAATAAAAAAGCTTATACCGCAAAGATATAAGCTTTTTCTTTAAAAAATATACAGTTAGGAATAAGAGTTTACTTCTTCTTCATTTTGCCACCACATTTGAATTTCTTACCAGAAGATTTAAGTTTGCCGCCTTTTTTAAAATTTCTTGTATAATTCCCATCTAAATCAGTATTTAAAAAACCAGGTATTGAACGTAATTTTCCATCATCAGTTTTCATTGGTATTCTACCAGTTCTTGCTCTATAAAAAGATGTAGGACCATTATAATAATCATCTTTAACAGCATTATATCCTGCATCTACACCAGCAAGACCAACACTTCTTCTTCCTTCTTTAGAAAGAGTATCAATATGATTTTTTAGATTTTTAGCATGTTGTTTTGCTCTACCACTATATTCTGCATCCTTAAATCTTCTTTCTATGTCTTTCATCTGCTCTTTTTCTAAATTAACAGTTGTTTTAGAAGATAATTTTCTTTTAGTTGGTCCACCCTTAGCAAACTTATTAGAAGCTTTCTTAACCTTCTTATTAGCAGAAGCACCTTTCAGCCCTCTTACCTGACTCCTTACTTTTGAACTTACATTAGGCATAACTTTAATATTTTAAAATCCATTACAAATAAAAAACTTTTATTGATACAATATGCATTATTAATTTTTATTTAACATTGAGAATATAATCACCAGCGTTATAAGTTTATAGAAATTTGTTATAAGTTATCACATCTTATGTTATAAGATATAACGCCGATGGTTATATCTCCCTCTCAACAGTAGCACCCATTGTTATCTTGACAAACATCTTCTCACTAATATTCCCCTTAACACCATATTTAGGATTGATATAATAGCAACCCCTTATACTCTCATGTTTAATAATGAAATTTCTTTTTGCCAATCTGCTAATCATATTTCTTATTGAGTTTAAATCTCTATCAGGAAACTTATTCTTGACAAAATTGATAAGCTCTGCAACGTGAAATATATTTCCATCAAACTGCCCTCCAGCAGTAGAATATTTTGACTGCATTATACACCAAGTAAACACAGTCTTTAGTCCACCTTCTCTTTCAGTGAAATCATCCCATGCTTCAAGATACATGCAAAAGAAGTCTTGAACATGTTTCTTAATCCCAATTTTTAATTCTTCCAATTCTCCAGTTTCTGTATTAACCTTGCTATAAACAGGGTCAATAATGTAAGTTTTATCTTCCATAACTTTTATATTAAAATTAAACAAATATCATCACCAGCGTTATAAAATATAAGCACCAGCGTTATAAACTATAACGTTGGTAGTTATATTGCTAATCTTTATAACTGATTAACAATCATTATTTTATCCCTAATTTAGGGACATTTCCCTATCTATCTATATAGAACCTATTATATTCTCTCTATAATTGTAGAGAAAATATTAATACAAATATAATAATAAAAGTTATAATTCAAAAAATAATATTAATAATCTCTCTTTTTCTTTGCTACTTTCTTTTTCTCTCTTCCAAAAGCCACCACTATCATTTGAAATTTGGTGAATATCCCCCTACCCTCTTCACCATCATACAAATGATACAACTATTTTTTTAAAAAAAATAAGACACTTTGCAAGAATAAGGTTTTATACAAAACTTGACTATATCTCAAAGAGCGAGGGATTAAATGTTTATTAGATTTTTCTGTGTATCTCAGAGAGTGAAAGATTTCTTTTTTTTGAAAAATCTCACCATGTCTCAAAGAGTTGAGGATTATCACCCTTCCCCCCTATCCTACTATGGCAATTGGGGTTACTCCCCTGTGGCTGTTTGTTGCATGTTGCAACATTCAATTTTAAAATCTTTATTATTATGAAAAAGGAAGATGCGCAAAACCAAAACAACGATTTTGACTTTGAGAATGCGGAAATTGTTTGCAGTGTAAAACTTTCAGACTTTGAAAAAAGCGAATTCAAATGCAGACAAAACACCAACGGCAAATATTACCTTTTATGTTTGCCAAGTTTTACGGGTTTGGAAAATGCTTTGGTTGCTTATGCAAGTGACGGAAGTGGTAGAAAACCAAGTTTTTCCAATGACTCTTTAATCATCTATCAAAATGAAGATTCTTTTGCTGCAATGTTTGGCGAAGGCAAAAATTATGAGGAGATTGATGATTAAATTAAAAAGGGTTGCAGAAATGCAACTCTTTTTTTTCTTTTTCTTTCACTTTCTCATAGACCTCTTTTTAATAGGCCTGTAAAACCAATTATCAATTTTATCAACTTACAAACTGTAAGCATACCTATTATATATATAACAAATTGAAAGTTTGTTGTTGAATTTACTTACAAATTATAACATAGAAATTAAATATCTCAACTTATAAATTGAAAGCAAAAATGATTATTTGCTTACAAATTGTAAGTAAAATAGAGGTTTTGGTTATAAAGTGTAAGGGATAATCCCCTTCTCCCCAATCAACTCTAACTTTTAAAATTGTTATAATGCAAAAATGGATTGTATTTTTATACACTTTTAATAGACTTATTTAATAGAAATGAGAAATTTATTTAATAAGGTTATTAAATAGAGTTATTAATATTAAATCACTTTAATCAGCGTTGAGTGAATAAATGTTGTGAATTGCCTAAAAATTGTAAATAAAAACGCTGAATAACTTTTAAAACATTATTATGAATGACATAATCTTAAAAGGAGTCTATAAAGGCTTTCAGTTGTTTTATGACTTATACACCTGTAGATATTACACATGGTATAGAAACAAGAAACATAGTAACACAAATTTAGAGTGTTTGAAAAGAAGAATTGACACATTTAAATAAAATAATTATGAGACATAGAATCAACAAAAGTGAGCCTTGCTATATTGTAAGGCACAATGAGAATTGTGAAATCTTTGGTGTGAACTTAATCTCTTATGATGAGAGAAGTAAGATTGCAAGAAAGAAGAAAGAGAGAATAATGGAGAATAATAAGAAGAAGGAAGAGAGTAAAGAGAAATTCTTCAGTTGTATTCTTTTTGGTGCATTGGCATTTAAACCAATGGCGGTGATTGACCGATATAGAGATATTGTGAAAATCATTGAAGAGAATATACCCAGCATGACGGTTTAAAGAAATCATGTAAAACTGCACATTGCAAGTTTGGTCATATTTGATATTTAGAGCAATGTAATTAATCTCTATTATTGTAGATGAGTGATGCATTTATTGATAAAAACTATGAAAAAAATAAAATTAAGAGATAGATTCTATTATATCTTAACGTTTTCATTGTGTGGATTGTATTTATTATTCTTACTATTTCAAATTAGTAGAATATGGATTGACTATCCATACTTATTCTGGTAAATTATAAGACAGGGAGATTTTGTTTTGTACTTCTTTCTTTTTATTGTGTCTCCCTGTCTCTCTTTTGTTTAACATTTAAAAATAGAATATTATGAAAGTTTATGTTGTAACTGATGAATCATTATCTAATGATTACATTGTTGATGTTTTTAAAGACAAGAAAGACGCTGAGATATGCATTGAGACAATGAAGAATGATATTATCAGAGCGTTGGATAATGAAGAATATGGTTGGGATTGCAGATTTGATGAATATAAAGTTAAATTCAATGATGAAATTCCTGATTATTTCAATTGTAATAAAGGCGTTTTTATTTATCAAGAAAATGGTTCACTTTATAAGAATTATGAATTAATTAAACTTGAAGAATTTGAATTAAAATAACTTTAAAATCAAATAATTATGGTAACTGGTCTTGCTATTGATAATGATGAAAAGATTGTCAAGTTTGTTTATGATGATAAATCTTTTGAGTTTACATATGAAGAGTTTGAAGAATTAACAACTTTATATAGTGAGATGATAAACACAAGTTATTTTGGTGATGTGCTTTGTGTTTATAGAGATAAAGAAAATAAAATTCATCGTTTATGTAAATAATAAAATGAAATATCTATTAAACGCATTTAGTTTACAAATGATAGAACATATTGCTCCTTGCAATATTTCTATTAGAGAAGTGTTCAACCCAGATTTAAGTGAATTAAAGTCTTGTGTTGGACACATTGACACTGCCAATATGCTTGGTGTTGACTATAACAGATGTAATGTTAATCTTAATAAAGGTGATTTTGCTATAGTTGCACAGGTTGTTGGAGGAAGATTACCTGAAGGTTGCAATAAACTGCCTGAAGGAGTTAAATTTAAATATTATCAAGTAGAAATACTTGATGATAAAGAAGATATGCAATATGAATATAAAACAGATGTTTCTAAAACTTATAGAAATGACTGGAAATTTCAAGATTATTAACAATTAAATGATTAATATTATGGAAAGAGGAAATGCAAGAGATAAAATAATAACAGATAATTTGTGTCTATTTCCAGAGAATTTAGATTGTTGCAATAAGATTTATGATTTTGTGTATTATGTTCCAACAACAGAGATACATGATAGTGGATATAGACTTATTGCTTTAGTTGGATTTAAACGTGATACACAATCATTTGAAATTGCTGCTTATTGTGATGTTGTTGAATTAGATAGCAATTATATGTTACAAAATGGCAGTATTAAATTTGATATGTGTGCAGAAACTAATATTGTAAAGTTGTATGCAACATCTGATTATATAAAATTCAGAGTTGGCGCAAGTTTTAGCAGTACATTAATAGAAATAATCAAAACTAATTAAATGATTGATACTATGACAAATAAAAGTTTGGAAATAAGAAAAGATTCTATATTATATGAAGATAATGTCTTTAGTGGCATTGCAGATAGAAATGATGAACTTTTTAAGAAAAGAGCAGATGATTTTAGAAACTCTAAACTTATGAACTATGACCATCTAACTAAAGAGCAAAGAGAAGAACTTGCTCAAAGATGGGAGAATGCTGCTAATCTTCCAGAAGGAAAATATGATTATTATTTCAATTTAGAAGATAAATATGAAGTATTTGTTAAATCAGTTGAACAAATGGCTAATGTTTTTGGCATTAAATATAAATTAACAATTAAATAATTACAATTATGAGCAATATAGCTACCTCGATAAATCAAAGCAAGAAACTCATTGAGTTAGGTATTGATATAAATACAGCGGATATGTTTTATGAAAGAGTAGATGATGAAAGATTTGATTATCATCTTCATATAGGTATAATTCCAAAATTGCGACCAACTTTTGTAGAATATATTCCTGCTTGGAGTTTGTCAAGGCTTTTGGAATTGATACCTGATTTAAAGTTAAGTAATGTTTGTATTGATAAATGGATTTTAGGTTATTATAGTGAAAATGGTTGGCTTATTAAAGAAAGTAACTTTTCAAATACCCCTCTTGATGCAGTATTTGAAATGATGTGTTATTTACTTGAAAATAAACTGATTAAATAATTAAAACTATGAAAAACATTGAATTTAAAATAACATGTGAGGGAACATTACAAAAATCACATCCTAAATCATGTTTTGCAACATTTAAAATTACAAGTAATTATTTTCAAGATTCACCATTAGTTTTGCAAACAATGGTAGTTGGTGACTGGATGATAGTTGAATATCTTCCGCAAGAAGTTTATGAAAATTATTTAACTAATTTAACTTAATGAGTTATGGATACATACGAACAAAAATATAAAGATGCTCTTGAAGTGGCGAAGGAACAATTAGAAGGTGCAAAAGTTTTCGATTATAAAGAAGAACAGATTGCCCACGATATTCGTACTACAACCTATGCAATCTTCCCAGAACTTGCGACAAACGAACAGAAAGCAACGGAGTTTGCAACAACTCACGATGGCAAA
>Ga0310786_10001299_pt1 | contig 40001 bp, 31 predicted proteins | sample AusTroGonzalo_MG_FD_203881 | JGI IMG/M metagenome (GOLD analysis project Ga0310786, IMG submission 203881) | Bovine rumen microbial communities from tropical cattle in Woodstock, Queensland, Australia - Gonzalo_03 (v2) (version 2) | ecosystem: Host-associated > Mammals > Digestive system >... | reverse complement strand
TCGTTCATCCTGTTCCTCGCCTTCGCCGGTGCCCTCACCTGGTTCATCGTGCGAAAACAAGACGTTGGCTCGAACACCGGCTTCTTCCTCGCCGGCCGCAGCCTCACGTATCCCCTGATCGCGGCGTCCCTGCTGCTCACCAACCTCTCCACCGAACAGATGGTCGGCCTGAACGGTTCCGCGTTCCGCCAGGGCCTCTGCGTGATGGCCTGGGAAGTGGTCGCGGTGGTCTCCCTCGTCGCCATGGCCTGGTTCTTCCTGCCGAAGTTCCTGAAGAGCGGCGTCACCACCGTCCCGGAATACCTGGAACTGCGCTACGGCAAGTCCACGGGCACGATCGCGAACGCGATCTTCCTGTTCTTCTACGTCTTCCTTCTGCTCCCGCTGATCCTGTACACGGGCGCCGTCGCGCTCCGTCAGATTCTCGATTTCCACAGCCTGTTCCCCGGACTCAGCGACACGGCGGTCCTCTGGATCGCGATCTGGCTGATCGGTCTCATGGGCTGCGCCTACTCTCTGTTCGGCGGCCTCCGCACCTGCGCCGTGCTTGACACCATCAACGGTATCGGCCTGCTCGTCGGCGGCTTCATGATCGTATTCTTCGCCCTGAGCAAGGTTTCCGCGGTCAACGGCGGCGAACTCAGCCTCATGCAGTCCATCTCCGAGGTCAAGAACGCCCACGCCGACATGTTCAACACCTTCGGCCGTCCGAAATCCGAAGTGCCGTTCGGCACGCTCTTCACCGGCGTCCTCATCATCAACATGTTCTACTGGTGCACCAACCAGCAGATCATCCAGCGTACGTTCGGCGCGAAGGGCCTCGCCGAAGGTCAGAAGGGCGTCCTGCTCTGCGGTCTTCTGAAGCTCCTCGGCCCGCTGTACCTCGTGTTCCCCGGCATGATCGCGTTCTACTTCGCCTGCAAGGGTCTCCTGGACCTCGACATGAACAGCTCCGCGCTCGCTTACGGCAAACTGGTCACGTTTGTCCTGCCGAACTGGCTCGCCGGCTTCTTCGGCGCGGTTCTCATCGGTGCGGTCCTCTCCAGCTTCAACGGCGCCCTGAACTCCTCCTGCACCCTGTTCAGCATCGGCTTCTACAAGGGCCTCATCAATCCGCAGGCGGAAGACAAGAAGGTCGTTCGCTCCGGCCGTATCTTCGGCTTCGTCATCGCGGTCCTCTGCATGTGCGGCGCTCCGCTTCTTGCCAACACCTCCAGCATCTTCGACTACCTCCAGAAGACCAACGGCATTTACAATATTCCGCTGTTTGCCATCATCGTGGTCGGCATGCTGACCAAGTTCGTGCCGAAGATGGCCGCGAACGTCGCCCTCTTCGTCGGCGTCGTCCTGATCGCGTTCCTTACGTTCGGCGATGCCGCTCTCGTGCAGAAAGTCACGGGCGGCATGAACATCTACCACGTCGACACCATCGTCTTCCTGATCCTCGTTGCCATCATGGGCATCTGGTCGTTCGTCGCTCCGCGCAAGGAAGCGTTCGTCCAGCAGGACGTCAAGGCCGTCGACATGACGCCGTGGCGTTTCTCCTGGCTCGCCGGCGGTCTCCTTCTCGTCCTCGTTGCCCTCATCTACGCCAGCTTCGCCGACCTGAGTGCGCTGAAGGATGACAAGACCGAGCCCGTGCCGTATCACTGGCACATGATCGCCACCGAGATCGCCCAGAAGGAAATGAAGGCCCTCGAAATCGACGAAGACGAGCAGGACGTTATCATTACCGAGATCACCGAGTCCATCGACGCGTTCGATAAGAGCAAGGACAAGCCCGCTGACACAGCTGTCACGCGTAAGATCGTCTACCAGACCATCGGCAAGCACTATGCCAGAAAGAAAGGCTTCTCCGATGCTCAGGTCGAAGCTTTCAATAAGGAAATCGAAAAGAAGGTCGCTGTCAGCGCGAAGGAAGCCAACGACATCAAGGAAGTGACCGCGCCCGTCGTCGAGACGACTTTCACCACTGTGATCGAAGACCTGAAGGTCGAAGGCCGAGGCGCCATGGAGTCCATCAACAAGAGCGTTGAAGATGCCGCCGACGCCATCGGCAAGGGCATCGAGGATGTTACCAACGGCATCTCCGATTCGCTCAAAAATATGTGATCCCGTTCAATCATCCCCTCGCGATGAGGGGATTTGCGGGCGCTCGAAGCGCTTCGGGCGCCCGCTTCTTTTTGACTTTACACCTTGTTCCGCTGATTCAGTTCAGCCGCCAAGAAAGGAGCATTGAATCATGTTTTTCCTCAGACAATCCGCCATGTGTCTTTTCTGTGCAGTTATTTCCGCCGCCGCAGTCCAGCTCGCGGCACAGGAAACCGCACCGTCTGATGCACAATCCACGTCCGGCGTGCAGGAAGCAAAGGAAGAATCCGGCAACCTGATCCGGAAGGGCATCGCATCGCTCCGCAAAGGAGCTGCGGAGATCAAGGCCGGTACAGGCGGAGCTGTCAGGGATGGCCTGAGTGACATCAAGGCGGAAGCCAAATCGGTTGCCGGAGAGTATATGGATGCGGCCGAGGAGCTCAAAAAAGGCGCGGAAGAGCTCTGGAAAGGCGCCGAAGGGCTTGCCGGGAAAGCCGTCGAAGAATACCAGAAGGATGTTGAGGAGATCAAGGCCGCGGCTGAAGAACTCAAGGCCGCCGCGGACGAGATGATCAAAAAGAACATCGACGAAATCGACGCCGGTTCCCGGGATCTTGCCCGCAAGGGTGCCGAGAAGTACCGGAAGGGTGCGGAGGAGATCAAGGCAGCTGCCGATGAACTCAAGACTGCCGCGGAAAGGATCATCCAGTCTTCCCGGCAGGAACTCCGCTCCAGTTCCGAGAAAGCTGCCAGAGTCAGCGAAGAGAAGATAAGGAAGGGCGTCGAAGAACTGAAGAAAGGCGCCGAAGGTATTAAGAAGGGTGCCGAGGAACTTGCCGGAAAGGGGCTCGACAAACTCAAGTTCGATTCCGACCGCGAAGCCGCCGAAGCGTATCGGCAGGCAGCCGAGGAATACCGTCAGGCCGCCGAGGAATACCATCTGGCCGCCGAAGAATACCGAAAATCCGCCGCAGTCTTATTGGATACCATCCAACTTTTGAAAACCCAGATATCTGATTCAGTCCAACAGTAAGAAAGGAGCGATGAATCATGTTTTCCCTCAAACGCACCCTCCTCATCCTCTCTGTGGCCATGCTGTCCGCAACGGCAGTCGAGCTCGTGGCGCAGGACCAGCAGGGACCGTCCCGTCAACAGCGCCAGGAGCAGCGGCGGCAGCGCCGTCAGGATGCCGGAGCTGTCCGCCGGGAGATCGTTGATGGGCTCGAGACCCCCCGTCGGGAACGCCCGCAGCAGCGCGAGGACGGCCGTCAGGAACGGCGTGCCAACCGTCAAGCCCAGATGGCGGCGGCTGGAGCTCAATCCTCCGCGCAGCCCGCTGTTCAGCCCGCGAGTGCCCAGTCCGGCGAAGTGAAGCCCATCGGTGAATACAAGCCGGTCGACAACCCCGTCTTCAAGCACAAATACACCGCCGACCCGGCGCCCGTCGTGATCGGCGACACGCTCTGGCTCATCACCAGCCATGACCATACCGCCGAGAACGGCCATCCGAATCCCAATTACACCATGAAGGACTGGTGCCTCTTCTCCACGAAGGACATGAAGACCTGGACGGAATGGCCCGCTCCGATCCCCGTTTCCGGGTTCGCCTGGGACACCACGCACACAGCTTATGCCGCGCAGATGATCGCCCGCAACGGCAAATACTACCTCTACACCAGCACCAACGGCGCGGGCATCGGCGTCGCGGTCGCCGACAAGCCGGAAGGCCCCTACAAGGACGCCATCGGCAAGCAGCTCGTGAAGCCGGAAGACTGCTTTGCCACCAGCCATTCCTGGGCGTGCATCGACCCGACCGTCATGATCGACGACGACGGCCAGGCGTACCTTATCTGGGGTAATGGACACTGCTACTACGCCAAGCTCAAGGAAAACATGATCGAGCTCGACGGCCCGGTGAAGAGCCTCGACGTCGACTGGAAGCAGTACCGCTTTACCGAAGGTCCCTGGATCCACAAGTACAACGGCAAATACTACCTCACCTACGCCTCCGGCTTCATGCCCGAGCGCATCGCCTACGCCATGTCCGACAGCATCGAAGGCCATTTCGAGGCGAAGGGCATCCTCTGCGACGGCAACAGGAACACCAGCACGAACCACCCTGGCATCGCGCAGTTCAACGGCCAGTGGTATTTCTTCTACCATGACGGCACGCTCCCCGGCGGCGGCAGCTACAACCGTTCCGTCTGCATCGATAAGCTCGAGTACAATCCCGACGGTACCATGAAGCAGATCGTTATGACGAAGGAAGGCATCTTCGGTGGCAACGCGGCGGCTTCCGCTTCCGAGGACGGCACGATGACCAATCCTGTCGACGTGAAGACCACCGGCAACCCGCTTTTCAAGAACGTCTGGACCGCCGACCCGGCCACGCTCGTCGTCGGCGACACGCTGTACCTCTACGCCGGGCACGACGACGCCCACAACGGCCAGATGTTCAATATCAAGGCATGGCGCTGTTACTCCACGCAGGACCTCGTGAACTGGAAATCCTACGGCGACGTCCTAACGTCCACCGATTTCCCTTACGGACAGAAGAACACCTGCTGGGCCGCTCAGGTCGTGAAGAAGGGCGACACCTACTACTGGTATGTCACCATCCGCAACGACAAGTACGGCGGACAGTCCATCAACGTCGCGACCTCCGACAATCCCGTCGGCCCGTGGAAGACCCACGAGAAGCCCGTGGTCGTCGATAACCTGACCAGCGGCTTTATGGTCTGGAACGATATCGACCCGACCTGCCTCATCGACGACGACGGCACCGCGTGGCTCTGCTGGGGCAACGGAAACTGCTATCTCGCCAAGCTCAAAGACAACATGCTTGAACTCGACGGGGAGATTATCGACCTGAAGATGCAGAGTTATGAGGAAGGTCCCTGGCTCTACAAACGCAACGGCCTCTACTACTGCATCTACGCCTCCCGCACCTACGGTGACGAAGCCAACCACAAGAACCCGCAGGGCAACGAGGTCATCGCCTACGCCACGGCCGAAAAGATCACCGGCCCGTGGACCTACCGCGGACAGGTTACCGGTTCCGCCCGCAACAGCTTCACCATCCATCCTGCCGTGGTCGATTTCAAGGGGCGTACGTTCCTCTTCTACCACAACGCCGCGCTCAGCATCAATGGTGAACGTGGCGATATCGGTCGCCGCGCGGTCTGCGTGGACGAGATGTTCTTCAACGAGGACGGCACCATCAAGTCCGTCCGCCAGACCGACACAGGTATTCAGGAACCGGTCAAGTAAAATGACCCGAGCCTGATATCAGCGCAATTCAGTACAGAATTCGGCCGCCCGCCTTGCCACAGGCCGGGCGGCTTTTTTCAGCACGGAAAACATGTCACGATGATTCAACGCACGTGAATCGTCGATCAGATGGGACAAGGGATTGAAAGCAGAAAAATGAAATGGCGTATTCGCCTGTTTCCGGCGGGGGACAATGCCGGTGACGCCCGGATTCGAGCGTGAAAATGGCGGAGAGAGGGGGATTCGAACCCCCGGAGGGTTACCCCTCGTCGGTTTTCAAGACCGATGCCTTAAACCACTCGACCATCTCTCCGAAAGACACATTAAAATACTCGAAAAAAGGAAAAAATCAAGGAGCGAACGGAAAAAAGAGGAAATATGCGGACGGGAAGACTTGAAAACTGAGCCGCGCCGTGATAGAATAAATGACGATTCGATTCGTTCGGGCGGACGGAACCGGATATGCCCCCGAAAACGGCCCCCATCACCGGCGAAAGGATGCGAAGCATGAAGCAGCAGGACAGACGGTATCTGGCGTTCGACCTCGGCGCGAGCAGCGGCCGGGCGATCCTCGGTCGCGTCCGGGATGGCGGACTTGAACTTGAGGAGATCCACCGTTTCAAAAACTATCCGTACGAGAAGGACGGACACTACTTCTGGGATTTCCGCGCGCTCCTGGGCGAACTCGAAACGGGGCTGAAGAAGGCTTGCGCCGGAGCATCCGCACCGGCGAGCTTTTCCATCGACACGTGGGGCGTCGATTACGCGCTGTTCCGAAATGGCGAGCTGATCCATGATCCGTACTGCTACCGCGACGGGCGGACGGAACCCGCCATCGAGGCGTTCCACAAAAAGATATCCAAGGCCGATTTCTACGCACGGAACGGCATCCAGCCGATGGTGTTCAACACGGTCTACCAGCTCGCCGCCGAACTTCGCGACGATCCGGCATCGCTGGACGGTTCCACCATGCTCCTCATGCCGGACGCGCTCCACTACATGCTGACCGGGACGGCCACATCCGAGATCACCATCGCGAGCACCGGGGCGCTGCTGAAGGCGAGTTCGCCCGAATGGGACATGGACGCGTTGACCGGACTCGCCGGGCTTCCCGCCGGGCTCTTCGCGCCGCTTGTGCGACCGGGTTCGCCTGTCGGCGAGCTGAAGCCCGAGGTGGCGAAACGCCTCGGCATCCCGCAAATCCGCGCGGTCAAATGCGCCTCGCACGACACCGCCAGCGCCGTGCTGGCCATGCCGTGCGCCGACCCGGAGAAGGCGCTGTACATCAGCCTTGGCACATGGGCTCTCCTCGGCGCGGAATTCCGCACCGCAATTCTCACGCCGGAGGCGCTGGAGAGCATGTTCACCAATGAACGCGGTGTGGAGGATACGTTCCGGTTCCTCTGCAACATCATGGGAACGTGGCTACTTCAGGAGACCCGCCGCACATGGACCGAACAGGGCAAAGACATCTCGTTCGCGGACATGGAGGCGATGGCCGCTCCGCTCGACGGCCAGAGCTTCCGCATCGACCCGGACGACGCAGTGTTCTTCCCCCCGGGCGACATGCCGGAACACGTGCGGTGTTACTGCCGCGAGCACGGCCAGGGCGAAATCCCGAGCGACGCCGCTCTGGTCCGCTGCATCTACGATTCCCTCGCCGACTGCTTCAAAAAACGCATCGACCGGCTCGAACGCATCACGGGCAGGAAGTTCGACACGCTCAACATCCTGGGCGGCGGCACGCGCGACAGTTTCTTCATGCGTCTGGTCGCGAAAACGACCGGACGCCACGTACTGGCGGGGCCGACCGAGGCGACCGCCATCGGCAACATCCTGGCGCAGATGATCGCGAGCGGCGACCTGAAAGACGCTGCGGAAGCCCGTGCGCTCACGGCAAGGTCGTTCCCGCTCGACGTCTACGCCTGAAACCGCTTCCGACTTCCCTGTTTCCCGTCCGTTTTTCATCTTCCCGCTTGATTTCGCCCCACGCAAATGCTATATTATTAGATTGTATTTGAATCTCAATCAACTTCGAAAACGTGGGGCAGAATATGAGCTTGATCCTGGGGATCGAATCCAGCTGCGACGAGACCGCCGCGGCGGTCGTGGAGGACGGTCGGAACGTCCTCTCCAATGCCGTGGCGTCGCAGATCGCGAAACACGCCCCGTACGGCGGCGTCATCCCCGAGCTCGCCGCCCGCGCACACCTGACCGCGGTCCGTCCGACTCTGGACGAGGCGCTGAAGACGGCGGGCGTGACGCTCGACGACCTCGACGCGGTGGCCGTGACGCACGCGCCCGGCCTGATTCCCGCTCTGCTCGTCGGACTGAACTTCGCGAAGGGGCTTGCCGCTTCGCACGGTCTGCCGCTGATCCCGATCAACCATTTCTCCGCGCACATCTACGGCGCTTTCCTGGAGCAGGAGGACCTTGTTTTCGGCGATCCCGACCTCTTCCCGATGCTCGCGGTCGTCGTCTCCGGCGGCCACACCGCGCTGGTCGTGGTCGGACGCGACGGCAAGATGACGCTCGCCGGGACCACGCTCGACGATGCCGCTGGCGAAGCCTTCGACAAGGCGGCCAAGATCCTCGATCTCGGCTACCCCGGCGGCCCGGTCATCGAACGTCTCGCGAAGCAGGGCGACCCGCATGCGGTCAACTTCCCCCGTTCCCTCACGCCGTCCTCCGGCAAGCCGGTCGCGCCGGAGAACCGTTTCCACTTCAGTTTCAGCGGCGTGAAGACCGCGTTGCTTTACCATGTGAAGAACCTCGGCGGCGTGGAAAATATCCGCGATCAGGTCCTCTTCGACATTCTGGCGTCCTATCAGGAGGCCATCGTGGATGTGCTGTGCAGAAAGGCGTTCGACGCCGCGAAATATTTCGACGTCCGTTCCATCGTGCTCGCCGGAGGCGTGGCATGCAACGGCGCGCTCCGCGAACGTTTCCAGGCCACTGTTCCCAGGCGTTACCGCGCTGTCCTTCCGCTCAAAAAATACTGCACGGACAACGCCGCGATGGTCGGTGGTCTCGGCTGGCACTACTGGAAGCGCGGCGTCACCGCCCCGCCCGGACTTGATGCCCAGGCGCGCCTGCCCCTGAACCAGACTATTCCCATCTGGTTTGACAAGGTCCAGCCGTGAATTCCGTTGTCGCGTTCGACATGGACGGTACGCTGATCGACTCCGCCGCCGACATCGGAGCTGCCGCGAACCGCATGCGCGCCTCGTTCGGCCTGAAACCTCTTCCCCGCGGATCGGTCGTCCGCATGGTCGGCAACGGCGCGCGAGTCCTGGTGGCGCGGGCGACCGCCGACGCTCCCGGACTGGACCAGGACGAAGCATTCCGCCGCTACCGGCACGAATACGATACGCATCTTGTCATGGAAACGCGCCTTTATCCGGGTGTTCTGGAAGGTCTCGAAGCCCTGAAAGCAGCCGGATTCCGTCTGGCGGTCTTCACCAACAAGCCCCACGGTTCCACTCTGCATATCCTGAAAGAGCTTGGCGCGGATTCGTTCTTTTCCGCGGTCGTCGGCGCGGATTCCGGGTTCCCGCTGAAGCCCGCCCCAGACGCCCTCTTCCATATCCTGAAAGAGACTGGCGCGGAAGCTCCTGTTTCCTGGATGGTAGGGGACAACTGGACGGACATCGATTCGGGGCATGCCGCCGGGTTCCGTACCATTCATTGCAGCTATGGATACGGTGCCCCGGATGCCATCCCGCCGGATGCGGTCTGCACCGATTTCGATGCCGTTAAGGGGCTTATTCTCGATGCAAAACTCAATGCAAATAAAGAGAAATAAAGGAAAAATCGATTTTTTTTCAAAAAAAAAGCCTTCCGGACCCATTTTTACTTGGCATTTTTCGGAAAAAGAGGTATAATAATAGGTGCAATTTCTCGAACGATACGATTTCTTCATAACAATCTTGTTTCACAAACAACCATAAAGGACACAACCATGAAACAAAAAGACAAAGGCTTCACACTGATCGAGCTCCTCGTCGTGATCGCGATCATCGCCATCCTCGCCGGCATGCTCCTCCCCGCCCTCAACCAGGCCAAGGAAAAAGCCAAACAGGCAGACTGCACCAGCAAGCTTTCCCAGATCGGCAAGGCTTTCTTCCAGTATGCCATGAGCTATGACGACTGGTATCCCTGCACCAGCAAAGTCACGCAGAACCAGCAGACCGGCACCACCGGCACAACCACCCAGAAAGCCCCCGGCGGCTGGCTCGGAAAGACTGCCTCCTGCAAAGCCTTCGAACTGCTCCGCTCTCAGGACCTCCTGACCGACCCGAAGGGCTACATCTGCCCCAGCCAGTCCAAGTCCTCCCCGCAGACGATCAACCAGCCGCTCGGCAACACCAACGTCAGCTATGACTGGTGGAACGGCCTCATGGGCGGCAATGCCACGACTCTGGCTGCTGCTTCCGACTTCACGAACAACCACACCGCTTCCGGCCGTTTCGTCCGCGGTGATGGTTCCGTCGGTCAGGGCGCCGGCAGCAACTGGACCAACGAAATCACGAAGAGCGGTCAGCAGGGCGCCCCGGGTTCCTACTGATCCCACGGCTTCTGCCGATTCTGCTTTGCTGATCGGGGCGGCCTGACCGCCCCATCTCCAAACACGTCATTTCAGGGAAGATCGCAGTCCTCTGCTGTCTTCCCTTTTTCGTCCCCGGACAGGAACCGGGATAAGCTTAACGCCACTTGAGCCTGGAGGAGGTCAATGCATATCGGCTGTCATCTGTCCGTTGCGGGCGGTTATCGTCAGCTCTGCGCGGATGCGCTTCAAATCGGTGCGGATACGTTTCAGTTTTTCACGCGTAACCCGCGCGGGGGCTCCGGCCGCGTGCCGTCCGGGGCTGAACTCGCCGAACTCGGTGCGTTTCTCCGCGAGCACAGTTTCGCTCCTGCGGTCGCCCACGCCCCCTACACGCTGAATCCGTGTGCGGCAGCGGAGAATACCCTGCGGTTTGCGCGCGAGGTCATGCGAAGCGACCTGGAGCTGCTGGACCGTTTCCCCGTTGAGCGTATCTACTACAATTTCCATCCCGGCAGCCATGTGGGGCAGGGGATCGACCGGGGCATTGAGCTGATCGTGGAAACGCTCGACCTGGTCATGGACCGCGATTTGAAGCCCGTTGTGCTGCTTGAGACGATGTCCGGCAAGGGCTCGGAAGTCGGCTCGAGATTCGAGGAGCTGGCGGAGATCATTGCGCGTTCCAAATACGGCGACCTGCTGGGCGTGTGCCTGGATACCTGCCACGTCTTCTGCGCCGGATACGACATCGTAAACGAACCAGAAGCCGTGCTGGAGGAGTTCGACCGCATCGTCGGGCTGGACCGCCTGAAAGCAATCCACCTGAACGACTCCATGATGCCGTTCGAGTCGCACAAGGACCGCCATGCGAAACTCGATGAGGGCACGATCGGATTCGAGGCGCTCGCGCGTTTTGTGGCGCTTCCGCCCGTGCGGGAACTCCCGATCGAACTTGAAACGCCGAACGAGCTGGACGGCTACGCCGCCGAGATCGCCCGGATGCGTGCTGGCATGTCCGCTTCCTGATCCGCGATCGCATCCGCAGTCTTTTGGAATGCGGATGCCATTCATCTGCTCGTGTTTCGTTCCAGGCGTCCCGATTCATCCCCCGGAAAACGCAAAAAACACCTTGAAATAACGTTTTTCGCAGAAAACGTGCTTGACTTTTTCCGGAAACGGAGTATAGTAATATCACGCAAAAGATTTGCGGCTCAATGAATGCTCCCGTAGCTCAACTGGATAGAGCGTCTGACTACGGATCAGAAGGTTGGGGGTTCAAATCCCTCCGGGTGCACCATTTTTAAGCTCAGAATTGAGCGTTTTTCCCCATTTCTTCCCCGTCATCTCTTGATTTTTCCTATTTGAGTGCTATATTGTGCCTTTGACGACATAAGCAAAGGAAGGTCGTCAGGATTGGACGGCTTCTACTGACAGTAGTCGCCGGGATTATCCTCGCCAAGTTCGGCGTTCGTCTTCCTGATAACATGAAGCTGTAAGCATAAAAGGGATTTGCAGGGAGATTCCTCCTCCCATTCCCAGAGAGACCGTCAGTGGTCTCTCTGGGGCTTATCGGGAATGCTGATTCCTTCGGGAGGAGTAAAGCAAAGTCTGGCTGAGCCTGCTGTTTGTGAGGAATTAATTCTTATTTAGACCGTGGCTTCTTTAGCTTTCTCTGCTTTGACATCTGAACCCAGTGGCTCATCCTGTGTTGCACAACAGATGTCCATGTATTCCACCGCGAAATCGTTTCGTCCGTGCTCCATTCCTTCGACGTGACCACCAGGAACAGCGACTTCGTGCTGAAGGAGGATTACGGTCATCTGCCGCTGCTTGAAGTCGATCCGCAGCGCATCCGGCAGATTCTTTTCAACCTCATCGGCAATGCCGTCAAGTTCACGGAACACGGAGAGATCTGTGTTCACGCCGCGTTCAGGAACAACCTTGGTGAAGAGAACGGGGTTTTCACGCTTTCCGTCTCGGATACGGGTTGCGGCATTGCAGACAGCGAGAAGGAAAAGCTCATGACCCCGTTTGTGCAGGTGGGAAATGTAGCAAAAACCAAGGGGACCGGGCTCGGACTCGCCATCTGCAAACAGCTTGCAACCAAGATGGGCGGCACTCTGTCGTTTGTTTCCAAACTGGGAAAAGGTTCCACGTTTACGCTGGAACTGCGCGATGTGAAGGCTGTCGAACCTTCTCCGGCTGAGGATACGAAGGCCGATGCCGGACAGGACATCAAAAAGGATGACGTCAGTGCGCAAGACGAGGCCAAAGTGGTCACTGTGAAGAAAAGCATGCAGAATTGTCACATGCTGATCGTTGACGATGTGCCGCTGAACCTTGCCGTCCTGAAGGCGCTCCTCACAAGGATCGGACTGCTCGATATCGTGACCGCCGTCGACGGGCAGGACGCATGGGAAAAGATTCAGGCATCGGACAAGCCGTTCGATCTGGTCCTGACCGACATGTGGATGCCGAAGATGAACGGCAGAGACCTGGTCGCGAAGATCCGGGCCGATGAACGTTTCGCCGGACTTCCGGTCTACTCCGTTACAGCCGATATCGAAGAACAGAAGACATTCGAGAAACACGGATTCACGGGGCTTCTCCTGAAGCCGTTGACCATAGATAAACTGTCCGGTCTGTTCAACTGAATGTGAGCGGAACGTTTCGTCGTGTGCTGAAACGGCTGCCCCCGCCGATTGCCGGGACAAACGCGGAAGAACAGGAAAAACAGCGTCCCGGAGGCCGTCGCGGCAGGCATGGGATCCGGCATGACCCGCCGGACCGGCTGACGAATCATCGTTTTTCTTCCCCGGATTGCCTTGCTTTTTTCCACGGGACAAGTTATAGTACAATACCCGCTTTGGACTATCGATTCATACGACCGAAAGGAACTGGAAATGGCTGATCACTCCGTTGGAGATGGTGAAATCAGCAGTGCCGTCACGATCCTCAATGGCGATACCATGATGGTCTCTTCCGGCGGCATTGCCGAAGATACCGTCGTGTCCAGCGGCGGCCAGGTCACGGTCTTCAGCAGCGGCACGGTAAACGGCACCGTCCTGGTCGGCGGCAGCCTTTCCCTCAGCGGCGGCACAGCGAACAATACTGTCGTGAGTGCCGGTTATTCCTATATCACCGGCGGAGGAGCGCAGCTGGTTTCCTTCTTCAGCGGCAAGCTGACCGTTTCCAGCGGGGGACAGGCCAATGGCGTCACCATGGCGGACGGCGAAACGGCCGTGTCCGGCGGCGGTTCTGCGTCCGGAGTCGTGGAAAATGGCGGCCTTCTCCAGGTTTTCGGCGGCGGCACGGTGAGCTCCGCCTCGGTCAACGGCGGCCGTTTTGCCGTTCTTGACAGCGGCACGGTGAGCTCCGCCACGGTCAATCGCGGCGGGCGCCTTGCCGTCAGCAGCGGCGGAACCGCCCTGGAAATCGTGGAAAATGGCGGATTTGTGTTGCTTGGCGAAGGCGCGATCGTTTCCTTTGCCGAAAACACGATCGACGGTTTGATCGTCAGCGATCTGGCGACCCTTCATTCCCGAACTTCCGCGACGGGAGTTTCCATCGGCGATGGCGGCTGTCTTTTTGTTTCCGGCGGCGTGGTGGACAGCGCCGCGGTTTCCAGCGGCGGCATGCTTTGTGTTTATGACGGCGGCCAGGTCGGCGGGGACGTGACGGTTGAAGACGGAGCGGTCATTTCGGCATTTTGTGGCGCGGTCCTTGATCTTCACTCCGAGCCGGTCCTTTCCGGGGGCGTTGCGTTCGTGCAGTTTCCGACTGTCTCCGGCACCCTGACCGTGGCGGACGGCGCCGTCCTGTCCGGCAGGGCCGCTTTTGCGCCGGGCGCTTCTGTCAGGATCGACGGCACAATCGTGTTTGACGCCGCCGAGGGGACGACGGCTCCCCTGTTCACCGGTTTTTCCGCCATCGTCGGGGCAGCCTCCTATACGCTCCTGGCCGACGCGAAAGCCGGTATCTATTTGCTTGCCTCCGATGCGGCCGCGTTCGGGAGTCCCGCCAAATTCGGTGACGACGTGCTGACGCCAGGAGGTCCCGCCGTCAGGATCGGGGATTTCTCGTACTCGCTCGCAGTCGCGGGGGGAACGCTTTATCTGAAGGTCGCCGACGGCAGCCAGTCTCCCGACAACGGCGCGGAAAAGGACCCCTGGAACAATTATATTTTCGACAAAAAACAGGGCGGGCTCAACCCAAATTTTGACGATTTCGTGTTGACGCCTCTGGGATATGGCCTGACCGAAGTCCTGCTGGACAGGATAGATTCCGTGGCGGTCGATGGGGGCGGTGGTGAAATATACCGCAACTTCGTCGGATACGGCGACGAGTCCGACTGCGCGAAGATCCACTTGGACAAGGACGCGAAACTGAGCTTTGAAATCCATGCCTCGGATGCCGTGAAATTTACGCTGTACAAGCTCAATAAGAAAACCGGGAAGACGGTTTCGGTCTCGTTGAAATCCCTTTTGACTGCCTCGCTGAAAAACGGCGGCGAAACGAAGTCGAAGCAGATTCTGCTGGAAAAAGGCGAGTATTATATTTCCATGCAGAGCACGAATGCGAAGAAGCCTGATGCGGCGGCGTTCTATAACGTGATTCTCGACAGTACGTCGCAGTTCTTTGTCGACGGCGATGACGGCGCGAACAACTGGCTCTTCGACACGAAGACGAAAACTACGAATGATGCCGTCTGCGATGACGGCGCGATCCGGGTCGGCCGGAATGAATCTGCAGCGATTCAGGTCGACAGGGCTGCCATTGCCGGCGAAGCATACACAAACTTCGTCGGATTCGGCGACGACACCGATTTCGTGAAGGTCAACCTGAGCTCCGGCGCCAACATATCCTTCACGGTCGAAGCCACGGATGCCGTGAAGTTCACGATCTGTCAGCTTACCAATAATAAGAATGATGTCGTTTCCGGCGTGAAGTCCGTCCAGTCGACGGCATTGAAGCTCGACAAGGCCACGGGCAAATATGCCGTCACCACGAAGGCGCTCGTCCTCGCCGACGGAGATTACTATCTCTCGGTCCAGTCGACGAATGCGAAGAAGGGCAGCGACGCCTACTACAGCGTGACGGTCAACGCCACGAGCACGTACTTCGACAACTGCGACAATCATGACAACGACTTTCTGTACGACAAGAAGCTGGGCGGCCTCAACACGAAAGTCGCGGGAGACGATGTGGCGGCGAAGGAGATCAGCACCTCCCTCAATGGCAAAAACATCCGGATCGACACGCAGACCATCCACGACGAAAGCGGCTGGAACAATTTTGTGGGGTATGGCGATACCGCCGACTACGCGAAGATCCATGTGGCGAAGGCCGGGACCGCGAGCTTCAGCGTCGTCGCCAACGATGCCGCGAAATTCGTGATCTGCCAGCTTACCTTCAAAAACGGCGTCGCGACCGGCATGAAGGCCGTTCAGACGGTCACCCTGAAGCTGAACAAGACCACGGGAAAGTACGAGATGCCTTCGAACACGAAAGCATGCGTGTTCAAGGAGGCAGGCGACTATTACATCTCGGTCCAGTCGACGAACGCGAACAAGGGCGGAAACGCATATTACAACGTGACGCTGCTCAACACGGATATCGAACCTGTCGCCGCCGACTGCGCCGGTCAGGATGTCTTCGTTGCCGACTGCAACGATCCCGGTTTCCAACGTGATCTTGCCTCCGCCCGGACCGATGTCGACGCTCTTGCCTCCGGCGCGGTCTCCGGCATCGCCGCCTGGCAGGATGAGCAGTCCGCCTGGCAGAACATCGCCAGCCTGGCGTGACATCCAGCGATTCCGTTTCAAGCCCGATCCTGAACGAGTCATGCAACGGGGGAGAAACGTCTTTTTCTATGCAGAAAACGTGGAAAACATGTACTTTTTCATAAAAAACAGTGTTCAGTGGATTGACAAAAGCGTGTTTTTGCTGTAATTTACTGGAAATTATTACCAATCCGGCAACCACAACTTCAACAACGAGGAATCCCATTATGAAAATGAAAACAAAAGTCTGTATCGCGGCAGGCGCTTCCCTCCTGACGCTCGCGGCGTTTGCACAGTTCGGCGGCGGTATGCCCGGCGGTATGCCCGCAGGCGGTTTCGGCGGAGGCATGCCCGGCGGCTTCGGCGGTTTCGGCGGCTTCGGCGGTCCGGCCCGCTCCGCGCTTCCGGAAGGTTTCGTGCCCGCGGAAACGAACATCTACAATTCCGAGTTTCCGGCCGTGAATCCGAAGACCCGCCAGGCGTTCTTCCGCATGCAGGCTCCGGGTGCGCAGAAGGTCACCATCACGCAGGAAGGCAAGACTTACGAACTGACGAAGGACCAGAGCGGCTGGTGGTCTGTCACCACGGATCCGCTGGTGGTCGGGTTCCATTATTTCAGCTACACTGTGGACGGCAACAAGGCGTTCGACTACGGCAGCGAGGCATTCTACGGCTGCAGCTCCGAAATGTCCGGCATCGAAATCCCCGAGTCCGAGGAAGAGGCCGCCTACTATCACTTCAACAAGGACATCAAGCACGGCCAGGTGCGCCACTGCCGCTACTGGTCCGAAATGAACGGCCTGGACCGTCACTGCCGTGTGTACACGCCCGCCGAATACGAGACGGATCCCGAAAAGCGCTTCCCCGTGCTGTACCTGCTTCACGGCGGCGGCGAGGATGAATCCGGCTGGGAAGAACAGGGCCGCATGGCCGACATCATGGACAACCTGATCGCCTCCGGCAAGGCCGTCCCGATGATCGTCGTCATGGACAGCGGCAACGTCCGCAACTACGGCGCGGTCCGTCCGCGCGGCGTCCGCGTGACCGATATTTTCGTGAAGGAGCTGAAACCCTGGGTCGATGCCACCTTCCGCACGAAGACCGACCGCGACAACACCGCGATGGCCGGTCTCTCCATGGGCGGCGTGAACACGTGGAACACCGTGTTCCCGGACAACATGGACAAGTTCGCCTACATGGGCGGTTTCTCCGGCGCGGGCAACTTCTCCGGCCCGGGCGCTGCTCCCGGCGGCGGCGACGTGAACACCATCTTCGGCGGCGTCTACAAAGATGCTGACAAGTTCAATTCCCAGATGAAAGTCGTCTTCCTCAGCGTCGGCGAGGCGGAAAAGACCAATCCGGTCCGCGAGACCTACCGCATCCTGAAGGATCACGGCATCAAGAACCTTGTGTTCTACGAATCTCCTGAAACCGATCACGAATGGCTCACCTGGCGCCGCAGCCTGCGCGAATTCGCACCGCTGCTTTTCAAGTGATCCGCGCCGGCCGGGCTCCCGGAGGGGGGAGCTCCCCGCGCGACGTTCCTGCGGCATTCCGGTTCATCCGGGATGCCGTTTTTTCCTTCAGGCGCGGTCGTCCGCCGGTTTTCCGGCTTTCCGCCGTTTTTTTATTAAAGAATACTTTCATTTTCCCGCCGAATGATGTATATTATATCGGGTAGCATACTTTTTCTCATCAATTTGGAGAACTGAAAACTATGAAACATGTAAGTGTGGGAATCCTCGGATTCGGCACGGTCGGCGCCGGAGTGGCGGATTGTCTTTTGAAAAACCGCAGTTTGATTTGCGAGCGGACCGGTGTGGATGTGGAATTGACCGGGATCGGCGATTTGGATACGACTACGGACCGCGGAGTCGCGGTCCCGCCCGGGCTGCTTACCAGCGACACGCCGTCCGTGATCGCGAAGAGCGATATCGTGGTCGAACTGATCGGCGGCACGACGGTGTCGCGTAAGTTCATCCTGAGCGCCCTGGAACAGGGCAAGACAGTCGTCACCGCGAACAAGGCACTCCTGGCCGATTACGGACGCGAGATCTTCGACGCGGCGGAAGCCGGCGGCGGCACTGTTTTCTACGAGGCCAGCGTGGCCGGCGGCATCCCGATCATCAAGAGCCTCCGCGAAGGTTTCGTGGGCAACCGCATCAACCGCATCTTCGGCATCCTGAACGGCACCTGCAACTACATCTTCACCCGCATGGAACGCGAAAACCTCGGATTCGAGGAAGTCCTGAAGGATGCCCAGCGCCTCGGTTACGCCGAAGCGAACCCGTCCCTCGATATCGACGGATTCGACACCGCGCACAAGGCCGTGATCCTGGCCTCGCTCGCATACGGCGGCTGGCACAGCACCAACGAGATCTACGTGCAGGGCATCCGCGACGTTTCCCTGTCGGACATCCGCTGCGCCGACGAGCTCGGCTACAAGATCAAGCTCCTGGCCATCATCAAGCAGTGCGCGGACAACCGCATCGAGGTGCGCGTCCATCCCACGCTCATCCCCAAACATGCCCCGCTCGCCGGCATCTCCGACGTCTTCAACGGCGTGATGGTCAACGGCGACTACGTCGGCGACACGCTTTTCTACGGACGCGGCGCAGGGCGCGCAGCCACGGCCAGCGCGGTCGTCTCCGACATCGCCGACGCGGCTCTGAACCTCGCTGGCGGCACGCCCGTCCGCATCCCGGCCTATCGCAAGGCCGTCGAATGCGCCGGGATCGTCCCGATGGAGGAGATCACTTCCCGCTACTATCTTCGCCTCACGGTCACGGACCGTCCCGGCGTTCTGGCGAAACTTGCCGGGATCCTGGCCGAACAGGGCGTCAGCGTGTCCCGCCTGATGCAGAACCCTGTTTCCAAGACCGCATCGGGCGAAGCGTCCATCGTCATCATCACGCACGAGGCAAAGGAATCCGCCATCCGTCAGGCGATCGCGGCCATGGATTCCTTCGACGCCGTCCACGGCAAGATCTGCCTGCTTCGCATAGAGGAGCTCTGACCATGAATCACACTGTCGAAAAAATCGGCGGCACCAGCATGTCCCGCTTCGGCGAGATCATGCAGAACGTCATCATCGCGGACCACACGCCGGCCGATATGTACAACCGCATCTTCGTCGTTTCCGCATATTCCGGAATCACCAACCTCCTGCTCGAGGACAAGAAGACCGGCGCGCCCGGCGTCTATGGCCATTTCACGGCAGGAAGCGGCGAATGGCGTGAAGCGCTTGCCAAAGTCCGTGAGAAAATGCTCGACTACAACCGGGAATTCGGGTTCATCGGCCTGAACGTGAAGGAGGCCGACGCCTTCATCAACGGCAAGCTCGACGACATCAACAAGTTCCTTCAGGACCTGGAGGACATGCGCTCCTACGGGTTCATGCGGCCCGGCGACTATCTGCCCATGACCCGCGAGTTCCTGGCCGCCGTCGGCGAAGTTCACAGCGCGTGGAACTCCGTCCAGATCCTCAAGGCCAACGGCGTGAATGCCCGCTTCATCGACCTTTCCGGCTGGCGTTCCACCGAATCCCGTACGCTCGACGAGGCGGTCCTTTCCGGCTTCGAGGGCGTCGATTTCGAGACCGAGCTTCCGATCGTGACCGGATACGTGAAGTTCGACCCGGGCATCATGCTGCGTTTCGACCGCGGCTATAGTGAAATCACGTTCAGCAAGATCGCCGTTCTCACCGAAGCCCGCGAAGGCATCATCCACAAGGAATTCCACCTGTCCACTGGCGATCCGAAGCTCATCGGCATCGACAAGGTCCAGGTCATCGGCAATACAAACTTCGACATCGCCGACCAGCTCTCCGACATGGGCATGGAGGCCATCCACTCGAAGGCCGCCAAGGAAATGGAGCTCAAGGGCATCCCCATCCGCGTGAAAAATGCGTTCGATCCGAAGCATCCCGGCACCCTCATCAGCCGCGGCTACGTGTCCCCGAACCCGCGCGTGGAAATGATCTGCGGCCGCGCCGATCTGCTCGGCGTCGAGGTCTTCGATCCGGAAATGGTCGGCGAACCCGGCTACGACTACCGCCTCACGAAGCATCTGGCCGACCGCGACATCGACTACATCGCCAAGACGACGAACGCGAACACGATCGCGCATTTCGTGCCGGAGAAGAGCAAGCGCCTGAACAACTGCCTCGAAAGCATCCACCGCGACTTTCCGAACGCCGAGATCCACGTGACCAAGGTCGCCATCGTTTCCGTCATCGGTTCCAACATGAAGATCCCCGGATTCCTCGCCCGCGCGGCAAATGCGCTCTCCGCGGCCGGAGTCAACGTGCTGGCCATCGACCAGACCATCCGCCAGGTGAACATCCAGTTCGTCATTGAGCGCGAGCAGTTCGAATGCGCCCAGAAGGCGCTGCATCGCGAATTCGTCGAAAGCCAAGCCTAACCTTTTCTTTCAGCCCACAGCACAAGCAGGAGCCCCCCATATGAGCAGCCAACAGGACAGACCAGACTGGGACGAGTATTTCATGGAGATCGCAAAGGTCGTCGCCCTGCGCAGCAACTGCACGCGCAGGCACGTCGCCGCCGTTATCGTGAAGGACAAGCGTATCATTTCCACCGGCTACAACGGCACCCCGCGCGGCATCAAAAACTGCAACGAGGGCGGCTGCCCGCGCTGCAATTCGAATGCTCCGTCCGGCACTGCGCTTGAGGAATGCCTCTGTTCCCATGGCGAGGAAAACGCCATCGTCCAGGCCGCTTATCACGGCATCTCCATCAAGGGCGCCACGCTGTACACTACGTTCAGTCCCTGCCTGCTCTGCGCGAAGATGATCATCAACGGCGGCATTTCCGAAGTCGTCTTTAACGAACACTACTCCATCGACGGGACTGCACGCAGGATCCTTCAGGAGGCGGGAGTCATCCTCCGGGCACTCCCCGGCAAGGAATAACGCCCTCACCGCCGCCCTGAAGGGATTTCCCCGCCTTTCGGATTGAACCGGAACGACCAGACGCAAATCAAAGGAGACCCGACATGAAGTTTCTGAAACTGTTTCTCACGTCCCTCGCCACCCTTGTCGTGTTGTTCCCCCTGACCGCCTACTCCGCCGACGAGAAGGATGTCCTGACGCGTTTCGACGAGGAACTGCTTGTTGTCATGAGCGGATTCGCCATGGCGCGCGAAGAATCCGCCTCGTCCTCGTTCCGGCAGGAGTATATGGGCATTTTCGACAAGTTCCTTTCCGATGCAAGCCTCCTTCAGAGAATCGTTTCCGAGCTCGGTATCGGAGAAGACCTCAATATCGCCGTGCACGCCCGGAACATCCGCAACGCCTTCCAGGTCCCGCTCCCGACTGCCGCCCCCGCCAAGGAGACAAAGCAGAAGGACAAGAAAAAGGCGCCCGCGACCAAATCCAACGATCCGATCTACAACCTCACGGGAAGATCGCTCAGCGAACAAATCGGGGGCTCCACGTCCACAAGCTCCCAGCAGAACCAGATGCCCGCCGGGTTTTCCTTCCGTATGGCCGGGAATGCCGTCCAGACGCTTTCCCAGCTCGGATTCGGACTCCGCAACGGCAACTATTCCGTCTCGTCGAAATACCGCCGCATCCTGCCGTATCTGGAACTCAAACGCGACGTCGAATACTTCAATGTTTCCTACGAGCATTTCGACTCGCTCATCGGTCTTGCCGTCTGGCGTTCGGACTTCGAGAAACGCCTCAAGCGCATGGCAAGACTTGCCGCCCAGATCCAGCCCGTATACAGGGCTTATTTCCCCGGGAAGTCCATTTCCGTCGAAACGGAGGCCAACCGCCTCTCCCTCGTCTACACGCGGTACAAAGAATACGTGCAAGCTGTAGAAAAGGCCGAAGAGGCAAATAACCGGAAGAGCAACAATACGGCGATCTTCGACCAGGTCAACAAGCCGAACATCCCCGACAAGGGGCTCATTCTCCGGGATTACGATACCGCGGCGTCCAAGTTCGCTGTTTTTTTCGCAGACATGGATTCCATTGACTGGACCTCCAATCCGTTCTCCGAGAAAGGACCCGCCGGGAAAGATGGCGCGGACGACGATGCCGTCCAACTGCCCGCGAAATCATCCCGCTGATCCGCAGGGGGCCTGGTCATCGGCTGGCACTCGTTTCCCACCTTTCCCCGAACTGAGCAGAAAGACCGGTCATGTTTCAAATCGAACGAACAGTCGCCATCAGCGACACCGCGCCGGGCGGGCAGCTCCGGCTCAGCCATGCCCTTGACTATCTTCTCGAATGCGAATGCTTCCAGATGGATTCCGAGGACGAGTTCTCCGTTTATCTGCGGAACCACGGCACCGCCGTCTTTCTGGCTTTCCGGCAAGTCGAGATCTTCCGGCTCCCCTCCTACGCGGAACACCTCGCCATCCGCACGAATGTCTACGAAAGCAAGAATTTCTTCGGCTTCCGCAACACCGCCATCTACGACGGGCAGGGGAGCCTCTGCGTCCTCTGCGCCGCCATCGGCGCGTTCGTCGACCGCGCGACGGGACGCCCTGCGAAGATTCCCGCGGAGATCATCCGCGGCTTTCATTTCGACCCGCCGCTCCCCATGGAATACCTTTCCCGGAAGATCGCCTTGCCCTCCGGAGAGCCGGAACGCCTCGCGCCGTTCCGCGTCAAAGCCCACCAGGCGGATATGTACGGACACTTCAACAGCAACCGCTCCTTCGACGAGGTCACGGAATACCTTCCGGCGGATTTCCGATTCAACCGCCTCCGCCTCGAATACAAAGCTCAGGCCAAGCCAGGCGAACTGATCACGCCCGCCGTTTACCGGGATGTCCCCACCCCCGGAGCCCTCACATTCACGCTTTCGAACGAGTCGGCGCTCTGCACGGTCTTTGAGTTCTCGACAGCCGCGCCCGTGTGATCCCGGGCCGCTGAACACTCAAGTTTGCGCCGGACCGGCTGCGTGCCCGCGGCAGCCCGGGTCCGATCGGCGCCATAATAAAGCCCGGAGAGATGATCACCTCCGGGCGATTGCATCGGTGGACAGGACACGCCTGTATTACTTCTGGCTTTCCTTCCACTTCCTGTAGGCGTCGATCTCCGACTGGAACGAGGAAATGACCAGGGAAAAGACCGCCGCGTCGTCGACGAATCCGAGGATGGGCAGATAATCGGGAATGACGTCCAAAGGGGAAACAAGATAGGTCACGGCGAAGCCGATCGCGGCAATAAGTTTCCAGGGGACCGCCCTGTATTTGCCCGACCAGTAATCATGAAGAAGCGACCACAAAAGCTGGAATGCTTCGATCTGTTCGCCAAGGGATTTGGATTTCTTTTCCGCGGTTTCGGAACTAGCCTTCACTTTGTCCAGGTCCTCTTCCGTGAAGGAGTCGACTCCCAGCTCAAAGGACTGGTTGATCCTTTCCTGATCGTTTTCATTCAGTTTGTCCATGCGAAACACCTGGTCGTTTTGTGTTGAAAGATCCGGGGAAAAGACTTCGCGGAGAAAGGAACGATCCTTCCGTGAAACGGCGAAAAAAGCGGATGTCCGCCTTACTGCGGACAGATGTCAGCGCTTGATGGATTCGCGGGCGATCCGCTGCGTTTCGGTAAACGTTTCGGACATGTCCTGAAGGACTTCCAGGAACGCTTCCTGTTTTTCCTCCGGCACCTCGTCCAGGATCCCCGTCATCACGTCGGTCAGATAGACCTCAAGCTGCTTGCGGATGCTCTTTCCGAACGGCGTAAGGGAAATATGGACGGAACGGCGGTCGACCGAGGACGGGATGCGCTCGACGACACCGTCGGCAGCCAGGGCATCGACCGTCTGGGAAACCGCGCCGGAAGTCAGGCCGAACATCTCGGCGATTTCCTTGACCATCGGAGGTTCGCCTTCGCGGACGAAAAGATAGTTGATGATGCGTATCTTGCCAAGGGTGATTTTCATGTTCGGGATTGACACATTCCGAGCGCTTTTTGCACGCAGACGGTCAACGACCCGGAAGAGCATGGTCCATGCAGTTTTCGGCCTGTTCGTAATCGACATCGTAAAAATCCTTGATTGCAATAAAGTTTACTATGATATATAACGTTTCGGGACAGCATATATTGTGTAGTCTTGATCATTTTTCTTCGTTTTTCTTTCAACCCGGCTTGTTTTTTTTGTTGGTTTATATGGCGATACTTTTGTAGATTCCGAATTTATTTCCCGGATAGTTATTACTTTTCTCAAATGTTTTTGCGTGAAAGAATTGAAAAAACGCCCCGATAATGCTATATTATTTAATTGGTAGGTTCGCTTGCGTCGTTTTTCTCGCGCGGACCCGTTCCCTGCTACGAACAGTTACCTTACATTTCATGGATACGATCATGCCCTCCAAGCGCTGTACAATGCACGAATCCGCCGTATACCGGACCAGAACCCCCAACCAACAGGCCAGGCCGGAACGGAGTGCCGAAGCATGAACGAAGAAGCATTTGCCAAACAGCCGGTCAAGAAGGGCATCATCGGGGGCGTGGCTCTGCTGAGCGCGCTGATCCCCGTTTACGTGGGCGCGTATTCCGCGCTTCTTATCAACGAGAAGGTCCCGGTCTTCGACCGCCAGGCGCTGAACGTGCTTCTGGTCGCAGCGGTTTACACGGTCCCGTTTCTTTTCACCAGCGTGTTCTGCCAGTTCCTCTGCACCCGGTTTTCCGCCCGCAACGTGGTGGTGTTCAGCCGTGCGGTCGAGATATTCCTGATTCTCGCGGGGAGTTTCTTTCTGGCACCGGTCGCCAAGTTCGGCCCCGTCCCGCTCCTGATCTTTGCCGGATGCCTCGGCGTGGTCTTTTCCTTCTATCGTCCCGCCCTGAAGATCTATCTGGCGGATTCGGCGGATAAGAAGGAGCTTTCGCGCACGGCGGGCATCGTCGAGTCCATGACGTTCCTCGGCATCATCATCGGCACGGTTTCGGCGGTCTTCTGCATCCATTTCATTTCCAGCACGGCGGCGGTCGGAGCCGCGGCGGTTTCGCTCGCCACGCTGAACCTGCTCCTGGCGTCGCACCTGAACCCGAACCAGTCGTTCTGCCGGAAGCTCCGGTTCCGCGACCTGAAGCAGCAGTGGGTGTCGGCGTTCAAGCTCCAGCAGCGCTACCGCGAGCTCGTGCTGACGGGGATTGGCGAAGGCTACATCTTTGCCTCGATCATCCTGATCTCCTCCATGGCCATGCAGTTTATTTCGGTGAAATTCGGCAATACGGGGACGTCCGGCAACGACATCTTCCTTTACGCCATCATCGCGTCCCCGGTTATCGGCGCCGTTCTCGGCTGCCTGGTGGCGGGCAAGCTCTCGGGCGACATGATCGAGATCGGGCTTGTGCCGCCGTCGACCGTCGTCATGACGCTTGCCGCGCTGCTGATCGGCCTGCTGCCGTTTTTCCGTGACCAGTACATCGGCGGCGGCCTGCTGCCGGTCCTGCTTTTCGTGTTCGGTTTCTTCGCCGGCATCATGCTGGTGCCGCTCGAGGCGTACCAGAAGTATTTCATCCGGCACGAGCTGATCCCCCCTTTCTTCAGCTGGTTCTATCTGCCGTTCGCCGCGGGGATCCTGCTGACGATCCTGATGTCGTTCCTGATGTACTATTTCGGGCTCTCCATCCACACGATCACGCTGACCCTGGCGTGCCTTACCATCGTTCTTGGCGTCACGTCCTTCTACATCATGCCGCAGTTCCTGCTGCGGTTCCTGATGCGAACGATGCTCTGCACGCTGTACCGGCTCCGCAAGTTCGGCGTGGAGAACCTTCCGGAGGAGGGGCCCGCCCTGCTGGTCGGCAACCGCGCGAGCTTTGTGGACATCTTCTTCATTCAGGCATGCACGTCCCGTCCGATCCGCTTCATGATGCATGAGAGTTACTTCAACGTCCCGTTCTGGCGTCCGCTCTTCAAGTCCGCCGGTTTCATTTCGGTTCCGTCGAGCAAGCCCAAACAGCTGAAGGCCCTGCTGGAGTACACGCAGGAGCTCCTCCGACAGGGCGAGATCGTCTGCATCTTCCCGGAAGGCGACATCACGAAGAACGGCACCATGTCCAGCTTCAAGGACGGCCTGGGGGTACTTATGCCCGCCGACATGCCGGAGATCCCGGTCATTCCGGTCCGCATCGGCATGACCTGGGGCAGCATCTTCTCCTGCTACTACGGCAAGTTCAAGCTCACGTGGCCGAACGAGCTTCCGCACCCGGCGAGCGTGACCGTGGGCAAGCCCATCCCGCGCGAAACGTCCGCATACGAGATCCGCATCATCCTTTCCGAACTCGCCGCGGACACCGAGCTCATCCCCGAACGCAGCGAACGCCCGTTCCACACCCAGTTCGCCTGGATCGCCAAACATCATCCGTTCTGCCGCTCCGTCCAGCAGTACGACGATGCGCACGGGCTCCAGAAGCCGCCGTTCTTCTCCCTGCTCGTGAAAACCATCCTTATCAGCCGCTGGATCCGCCGCATCTGCGACGAATCCGAGGAGTACGTCGGCGTGATGCTGCCGAACAGCCTCGCCGCCGTCTGCACCATCACGGGCGTCCTGATGTCCGACCGCAAGCCCGCCGTGATGAACTTCACAGCGGGCATTCCGGCCAACCAGCACGCCGTGAAGATCGCAAAAATCAAGCACATCCTGACCAGTCGCGTCTTCATCCAGAAGATCCGCATGAAGCCCACGCCCGAAATGGTGTTCCTGGAGGATGCCGCGAAGGATATCGGCCGCCCGAGTTCCAAATACATCTGGCTTCTCGCCTGCATCTTCCTCACCCACGAGGAGCTCATGAAGCTCGTCTCACCGAAGAGCTGGCAGGACGTCAACCGCATCGCCGTGCTCATTTTCTCCAGCGGTTCCACCGGCATCCCGAAAGGGATCATGCTGACGCACCACAACATCAACGCGGATGTGGCGGCCATGGTCTCCATGATCGGCTGGCGCAAGACCGACAGCGTGCTCGGCAATCTCCCGATCTTCCACTCCTTCGGACTCACCGTCTGCATGTGGCTGCCCATCATCACCGCCACGCGCGCCGTCTTCATCGCGAACGCGCTGGACGCCGCCACCTCGTTGAAGGTCATCCGCGAGCAGAAGATATCCATCATCGTCGCCACGCCGAGTTTCCTGATGCTCTACATGCGAAAGGGAACGGCCGAAGACTTCAAGTCGCTCCGCCTCACCATCACCGGCGCGGAACGCCTCCGCGAAGACATCGCCATGAGATTCCGCAACCTGACCGGACTTGAGATCACCGAAGGTTACGGCTGCACCGAGCTGTCGCCCGTCGTTTCCATCAACGTCGCAAACTCCCGCATGGAGCTTGGCGTTCAGGTCGCCAAGGCCGGCAGCATCGGGGCTCCGCTCCCCGGCATCTGCGCCAAGATAGTCGATCCCTCCACGTTCGAGCTTATGCCGGAGAATACCGACGGCCTCATGATCGTGAAAGGAGCGATCGTGATGAAGGGCTATCTGGGCGAACCCGGCAAGACCGCCGAGGTCATCCGCGACGGCTGGTACGTCACCGGCGACATCGCGCATATGAATCGAAACGGGTTCATCACCATCACGGGCCGCCTCTCCAGATTCTCCAAGATCGCCGGCGAAATGGTCCCGCACGAGCTCGTCGAACGCGAGATCAATAACATCCTCCAGCCGGAGGAACGCCTCGTGGCCGTCTGCGGAGCCGCCGATGCCAAGCACGGCGAGAAGCTCATCGTCTTCTACACGGACGCGCGCCGTCTGGCTCCGGAGGAACTCATCCGCCAGCTGAAGGACCGCCAGATCCCGAATCTCTGGATCCCGAAGGCCGAAAACTTCATTCTCGTGGATTCCCTCCCCATGCTCGGCAACGGCAAGCTCGACCTTGCCGCGCTCGTGGAACTCGCGAAAAAGTATGGCGATGAGGCGTAAGCCTCGGCTGCGGCAGTGTCCGGCTGCGCCCGGACAATGATGAAGATGAATTCTCCCTAGGACCAATGCCGGAATTTGCACGGCATTGTGTCAGCGGAGGCTCTGCCTCCTGCGCAGGAATCTGCCCAGGATGACGCCGGTTTCGTCGATGCGGAACAGCCGGCAGAGCGCAAGCAGGCAAACGCCGTAGACGATTCCCGCCGCCAGCAGGGGCGTGCCCACACACAGCTTCATTTTCAGGAGATTACCGTACGGCAGCATCGAAAGGTCCAGGCTGTCCGGGATCACGACCAGGCGGAAGACCAGGATCGCCGGGATCAGCGGCAGGATGCACGCGGGAACAAGCCTCAGCAGGTACAGTCCCAGCGCCCTGAAATCGATCTTATGGTCCGGCAGTTGCCGGTTGTAGACCGTCAGGAGCAACGTGTTGTTCAACAGAGACGACACGATGGTCGCGAGCGCGATCCCGCCCTGTTTCAGCGGGACCATCAGCGCAAAGTTCAGGACGATGTTCAGCGAGATGCAGATCAGCGAGACCTTCAGCGGCGTCACCATGTCCCGGCGGCTCGTGAATGCCACGGACGATATCTTGAACACCGAGAACAGCGGGATCCCCGCCGAGTACATCAGAAACGCGTAGGCGGTCTCACGCAAAGCCGTTTCGTCGAACCGGCCTTGCTGGAAGAAGAGGCTGATGATGTTTTGCGGGAAACACACCATGAACGCCGCGAACGGGATTGAGACGAACAGCAGGATCCGGATCGTCTTCGTCAGCATCGCGGTCAGCTCGTCGTAATTTCCCGCGGCGGCGAACCGCGACAGCTCCGTATTCGCGACTGTGGCGAACGAGACGGCGAAGATGCCGACCGGCAGATACACCAGGCGTTCGCTGTAATAAAGAGACGAGGCGGCATAGTCCCCGATGAGCCCCGCCACCAGACGGTCGCACTGGAGACTCACCTGGAGCGCGCTGGCACCGAGCAGTCCCGGCAGGACCAGTTTCCATATCGACAGCAGGGTTTCTTGGTCCCGCAGGATCGCGCGCGAAATCCGCACCATCATGCCGCGCCGCCACAGGATCAGGAAAATCAGGGCCATTTCGAAAACGCCCGCCACGAGCACGGCTAGTCCGAACGCCCTCAGCTGCGGCATGCCGTCGAAGCGCCTGCAGACCAGCGCAAGCGCCAGGATCAGCACCACATTCTGCACGATCGCGGTCAGCGACGGCAGGAAGAACTCGCGCAACACGTTTGCGCAGGCTGTCGCGGCACCTACGATGCAGATGAACACCATGTACGGCGCTAAGATGGGGAAAAGCTCGAACGCAGTCTTCCAACGTCCGGGCTCCAGCGTCCGGGCGATCAGCCACGAAGGGACGCCGAGCACGACGGCCAGCGTGGTCAGCAACAGCGTCAGCCACAGCAGGATGGTCGAAAAGCGGTTGCGGGCGCGTTCCACGCCTTCTTTTTCCAGCGACAGCGAAAGGATCGGCACGATGGCCTTTCCGAGTTCGCCCTCGCCGAGGATGCGCCGGAACGTGTTGGCCCAGGTCAGCGCGAGCGTCCAGCCGGACATCAGGGCTCCGCCGCCGATGACCGCGGAGGTCACGCTCTCCCGGACGAGCCCGAGGATGCGGCTGATCAGGGTGGAGATCGCCAGATTGCGGGAACTGCTGAAGAAACGGTTCTTTGAAACTGTCTGATCTTCCGGCATGATGCGGCGGGGGAAAAAGAAACGCGGAGGGGTTACTTGTTGAACAGGACGTACACGCAGTCGCCGTCCTTCACGATGTAGTCCTTGCCTTCGGTGCGGAGCTTGCCGGCGGTCTTAGCCGCGTTCCAGCCGCCGTGGGCGACCAGTTCGTCATAGGAGACCACTTCCATGCGGATGAACCCGTGCTGCATGTCGGTATGGATCTTTCCGGCTGCTTCCGGGGCCGCGGTGCCGTTGATGATGGTCCAGGCGCGCGTTTCGTCCTTTCCGGTGGTGAAGAAAGTGCAGTAGTCGAGGAGCTTGTATCCGGTGCGGATGACGCGCTGGAGACCGCTCTCAGTCGCGCCGATGTCCTCCAGGAACGCCTTTGCATCGTCGGGGTCGAGCGCGGCCAGTTCCTCCTCGAACTTCGCGCAGACAGGGACGACTTCCATGCCGTGTCCGGCGGCGTATTCGATGAGCGCCTTGGAGACGTCATCCTGACCGAAGGAGCGGAAACCGTCCTCGTCGACGTTGGCGCAGACGAACGCGGGCATGGTGGAGAGGAGCTGGAGCGACGCCATCACGCGGCAGGCGTCCGGGTCGTCCTTGTTCCACTGCGGGATCTTGCCGTTTTCGAGGTCGGCGATGCAGGACTGGGAAAGCTCGTATTCCGCCTTGATCTCGGGATCGCCCGTGCGCAGGAGTTTCTTGCATTTGTCGAACCTGCGCTGGAGGAATTCCAGGTCGGCGAGCATCAGTTCCGTCAGAATCAGTTCCAGGTCGCGGGCCGGGTCGATGGAGCCGCCCACATGGACCACGTCTCCGTCCTGGAAGAGCCGCACCACGTGCGCCACAGCGTCGACGTTGCGGATATGGCCGAGGAACTGGTTGCCGAGTCCTTCGCCTTTGCTGGCGCCCTGGACGAGTCCGGCGATGTCGATGAACTTCAGCGACGTCGGCACGATGCGGGCGGATTTCTCGATCTTCGCCAGCACGCCGAGGCGTTCGTCCGGCACGGCCACGATGCCCGTGTTCGGTTCAATGGTGCAGAAAGGGAAATTGGCGGCGGCAGCGCCGCCGTTGGTCAAAGCATTGAAAAGCGTGGATTTCCCGACGTTGGGAAGACCGACAAAACCGCAGGCAAAACCCATGGTGAAGACTCCGATCGGATGATGACGTTGTAACGAAGAAAAAGGACGCTAATAACGTATCACAGGGGGCCGTTTTTTTCAATCGGAAACCGCTTTTTTTCGCTTCTTTTCCAAAAAAACAGGACTTTTTGGCTTTTTCAGCTTTCTTTTTCGGAAAAGAGTGGTATATTGTTAGAACGTTTTTTTACATCCGGCATCAACGATTTTTTCTAAATAAAAACTGTCAAAGGAGCAAGTTAGCTTTGAACATCCTGCTTACCGGTATTACGGGTCTGGTCGGTGCGTCCGTCGTAACGGCGTTGCTTCGCAAGCATCCCGACTTCAAGATCGTCGCCATTTGCCGCGGTAATTCCGCTCAGACTGCTCAAGAGCGCACGGAACTCACCATGCGGGCGCAGTGTGAATTCGACGGCGATCCCGCTTCTTACGACTCCATCATCTCCCGCATTACCGTCATCTCCGGCGACGTGACCCGGCTCCCGTTCGACGAGATCGCAAAATACGGTCCCTACGACGTGATGTTCCATTGTGCTGCCGACGTCAACCTCGGCAAAGATCCCGAAGGCAAGACCTATGCGACCAATATGAACGGCACGCTGAATGCGGTCGAAGCGGTCAAGCGCTTCAATATCCCGCGTTTCCAGTACGTCAGCACTGCCTACGTCGCTGGCACTTTCGCCGGACGCGTCATGGAGGACACCATGCCTGCGACGGGCTGGATCAACTCCTATGAGCGCAGCAAGTTCGACGCCGAGAAGTACGTCCGCGAGAACGTCGGTGTCCCGTTCACCATCTATCGCCCCTCCATCATCGTCGGACGCCGTTCCGACGGCGTGATCCGCAAGCCGCTCGCGTTCTATCGCATCCTTGAGTTCCTCGGCCGCATCAAGAGCAACCGCGCATTCAAGGCCGGCCTCCCCGCGAACTCCCCGCTAGAAGTGCCCATCCGCATCGAAAGCCCCACGTCCGACAAGATCTATTTCGTGCCGATCGACTACGTCCAGGAATCCATGTCCAAGCTCTTCATGCTCCCGGAGAAGAACCGCACCTACCATATCACCGGCGACAGCCCCGTTTCCACCGACATGATCGGCATCGCCTGCCGCGATATCCTGAAGGTCTCCGGCCTCTGCACCGTCCCGAAGAACGAGAATCCCACCAAGGACGAGAAGCTCGTCATGCGCATGATCGAGGACCTCATCCCCTATTTCTCTACGCAGATCACGTTCGACAACTCCAATATCCGCGCCGACCTCGGCGACGAGATCCTGAACTGGAAGCTCGACGTCCTCTTCCTTCGCCGCATGGCCTATTCCTACTACAAGCAGGAAAACCCCGGTCTTGTCGAAGGTCTGGATTTCCCGAAGGACTGACTTCAGGTCTTTTGAGTTACCCAGCGCGGGCCGATTTCTTCCGGTTCGCGCTTTTTTTCGCCTTCCATGCCTCACTTTTTCGACAGTATCACTCCGGCACGCAGAAAGATCCTTCTGCTTTGCATCATCTACCTCGGCTACATCAGTCTCGGCATGCCGGACAAGATACTTGATGCCGCATGGATCCCCATGAGCGAAACGTTCGGCGTACCGCTCCGCTATGGCGGGTTTGTCGCGACCGTCCTCGCACTCTGTTCCTCGGTTTCCGCATCTGCCAGCGGCCTGATCCTGCGAAAGATCGGCACGGGGCGCCTTCTGGCCGTCTGCGGTGCGATTACCGGATTCTCCCTGATCGGGTGCGGTTTTTCGCCCGTTTATGCCGTTCTGCTTGCATTTGTGATTCCGCTCGGCTTCGGGCAGGGCGCCATCGACACCGGCATGAACTTTTACGTTTCGAAACACTATTCCAGCCGCGACATGAGCTGGCTGCACTGCTGCTGGGGCGTCGGCGCCACGCTCGGTCCGCTGATCGCCTCGATCTTCCTCCAGTCCGCCGGTTCCTGGCGCGGCGCATATTTTGCGATCGGTTCCACGCAGGTCCTGCTTGCCGTTTTCTTCTGCTCCACCATCGGCTTGTGGGACCGTGCACGCCGCGACGAGGAGGCGGAGGACCGCGAGGCCGCCGCGGCATCCTCCATGGACAAGCTTGAGGGGAAATGCCGTTTTTCGCTTGATTTCTGGCTCTGCGTCCTGATCTTCTTCGTGTACTGCGGCATTGAGGCGGGCGCGGGGCTCTGGGGCTGTGCTTTCCTGACCAGAGCGCGTGGTATGGACCTGAATGCCGCGCAGTACGTCGTGACCACTTACTGGGGCATGCTGACTGCCGGCCGGTTTCTGCTCGGATTCACTGCGGATAAACTCGGAAACCGTCTGCTCAGCACGATTTCTGGCGCGGCAGTCCTGCTTGCCGCATTGATTCTGCTGATTCCGTCGGGCGAATTTCTTCCGTCCGCCGCGCTCCTGCTGGTTGGATTCGCGCTCGCTCCCATTTATCCGTGCCTGATGCACGAGGCCACGCGCCGCGGGTTCAACGACGCCACGGCGGCCGCGCTGACGGGGCTTCAGGGGGCGGCCAGCATGGTCGGCATTATGATCGTGCCGCCGCTGATCGGTTACGCGGGCGACCTCATCTCCATGGAAGCGCTGCCCGTTTTCGTAGTGGTTCAGGCGCTGATCATGTTCGCGGCATTGCTGAAGACGAACCACTGGCCCTCCCGGAACAGCCCGGCCGGAAATGCGGCTGCCTGATCTTTCATGCATATTCGTGCGCGCGGATGCGGCGCAGGAGTATGCAGAATAAAGGGGCGTGCAAACCCAAACGCGCCGTGTGCGTGAACACGGTCTTTGCGGAAACGCGAACCTGTTTTTTTGCTTTTTTTTCCGTTTCCGGCTTGATTTCTCCGAAAGAAGATGTATAGTAATAAATCTTCATTGAAAATTGCCTGCGGGTATAGTTCAACGGTAGAACATTAGCCTTCCAAGCTAATTGTGAGGGTTCGATTCCCTCTACCCGCTCCACGTGCAGTTTCCTGGTGGGGTTGCAGAGCGGTCAAATGCAGTAGACTGTAAATCTACCGGCCATGCCTTCGGAGGTCCGAATCCTCCCCCCACCACCATTTGCATTTTTCAGGGTCCGCATTTCGAATGCGGACCTTTTTCATATCTGCGCGCCCGGCTGGACGAAATGCCGGCGATATTTCGAAACAAGACCGTGGAAGTCAAGCATGGGCGGCCGGAGACCGTGGAATGGGGCGTTGCGCTCTTCCGCCATTTCTTTTTTTCTGTTTTTTGAAAAAACGCGCTTGACTTTTCGGGAATTCGGCCTATATTAAATGCATACTAATTTTTTTGTGCGCCCTTAGCTCAGTCGGCTAGAGCAAATGACTCTTAATCATTGGGTCCGGGGTTCGAGTCCCCGAGGGCGTACCATTTTTTTTGTCTTTTTTTCGGATATCCGAGCATTTTTTGAACTTGGAAACGGATCCTGTTCCGACATCTGCGAGGTGACGCGGTGAACATTCTGGAAGCATCATTCATGGGCGTTGGACTCGCGATGGATGCTCTGGCTGTTTCCCTCACGATGGGCGCGGTCGGCTGGTCCTGCCCGAAAACGCAAACCGAAGCCGCGAGCGCGGAACCGCCGGAGCAGCAATCCCGAACCATGTCCCGTTCCCCTCTGCTTCGCCGCCTGCCGTTCTTCAGCCCTGTTCCCGCGGCTCCGGTTTGCACCGTCTGCCATTCCGCCGATGCTCCATGCACATGCGGCTGCGGTCTCAAGCCTGTGACCGGACGGCTTGCCCTTACCTGGGATAAGATCGTGCTGACCGCCGCGCTGTTCGGACTCTTTCAGGCGTTGATGCCGTCGATCGGCTGGTTCGGGAGCGGCCTGTGCGGAGGGATCGTGCAGAAACTCGGGCGTTTCGCCGCCGGCGGGCTGCTGGCGTTCGTGGCCGTGCAAATGCTGGCGGAAGGGTTCTCGAAAGAAGACGCGGTGCAGAAAAAGGTCGGCGTTTGTTCGCTCCGGCGCCTCATCGTGCTGGCGTTCGCCACAAGCATAGACGCGTTCCTGGTCGGGGTCTCCTATGCCTGTCTCGGACGCACGGATATCCTCGGTGACGTGCTGGTGATCGGCGTGGTCACTGCGTTCATTTCCGCAGCGGGCTGTGTTTCCGGTCGCATGTTCGGCAACTGCATCGGCCGTCGGAGTCCAATCCTGGGCGGGCTGGTCCTGCTCGGCATCGCGGCTAAGATCATTTTTTTCGGATAAAACCAGAAAGGCCCCCTCAAGATGACCCCAAAAATGAAAAGCGTATTCGGTCCTATCATATCCCGCAGACTTGGCGTTTCCCTCGGCGTCGATCTGCTCCCGTTCAAAACCTGTTCGCTGGACTGTGTCTACTGCGAATGCGGTGCCACAACGAACCTGACCATGGCGCGCGGCGACTTCTACCCCGTGGAACGCGTCCTCGAGGAGCTCGACGCATTCTTCGCGAAACATGACAAAGTCGATTATGTGACGTTCTCCGGTGTCGGCGAACCCACGCTCCACACGGGGATCGGGCAGATCATCCGCGCACTGAAATCGAAGCGGCCGGAAGTCCGGATCTGCCTTATCACGAACGCGACCTTGCTGGGGGATCCCGGATTGCAGAAGGAACTGGAGGGGATCGACCTCATCATGCCTTCGCTGGACGCTTCCTGCGAGGAGGAATTTGTCCGCATCAACCGCCCCGCGCCCGGCGTCACGTTCGACGGCCTGATGGCTGCGCTCAAGTCGTTCCGCGCCGTCAACAAGGTGGAAATGTGGCTTGAGGTCTTCATCGTGCCCGGCATCAATGATTCCGCGGCCTCGCTCGACCGCTTCGTGAATCTCCTGCGCGAGATCTCGCCCGACCAGGTGCAGATCAATTCGCTCGACCGCCCCGGCACGGAAGACTGGATCGAGATTCCCGCGCGCGAACGGCTTGAGGAGATCAAGGCGGTTTTCGAAGCATGCGGCAGCCCCGTCACCATTATCTCGCGCAAACAGCCTGCCCCGGCGGTCCAGCCGCGCGGCGCAAATTGACCGGACGGCAGGGCGTACACCAGATTGGAACTTCATTTCTGGGCTGTCCGCAGGTATCTCGAAGCTGGCTGTGGCGACGTCAGGGGGAGGGCGGCCATGGTGTTGAGTCTGTCCCGGAGGGGGGCATCTGCTTTCATATGGTTTCCACCCAGATTGAAAAATGAATAAAAAACTGCCGTTCGCTATTGAAAAACGGGAAAACGAAGCTACATTATACGGAATATCAGCACTACGTCGGATCAGCCAACGGGAACTGCCAGTGGACTTCAACACAGACAATTTGCTTCATAAGATCACGAATCCGCCTCTTGTGACGGAGAACGAGTCTTATCTGCTCAAATTCGCGGAAAACGACGACGAGGTCTTCGCGGCGCAGAAGCTCCGCTACAAAGTGTTCAATTGCGAACAGAAACGCGGCCTGGACTCCGCCAATGACTCGGAATTCGACAGCGACGAATTCGACGAGGGGGCGGCACATCTGATTGTCTTTAACAAGGCGGATGGCCAGCCCATCGGCACTTACCGCGCGATCGGACAGAAGGGGAATGACCCGGAGAGGATGTATTCCGCCCGAGAATACGAAGTTGACGGCATTTTGCCGTATCTGCCCCGCATCATCGAGGTCGGGCGTTCATGTGTGGCCAAGGATTACCGCAACGGCGCCGTGGTGGCGTTCCTGTGGAGCGGCATGGCCGCGATCACGCTGCGGTCCGGATGCCGCTACCTGTGCGGCTGCGTGAGTCTGGAGGATGTCCAGCCGGCGGTCGCCTGGGCGGTCTATGAAAGCCTCCTCGACAAAGGACTGTTCTTCCCCGATGTTCATTTCCGGGCGCGCGACAAGTTCAAGTTCCAGCGTCCGGACGACGCCGAGATCGCGCGAGTCCGCAACGATTCGGCCATTCTCCGCGATGCGATGCCGCCGCTCCTGAAAGGCTACATCACGATCGGGGCGAAGCTTCTCGGCGAACCCGCTTTCGACTACGAATTCGGCTCGGTCGACCTGCCTGTCATGGTGGACATGTGGCGGCTGCCGGAACGATACCATAAGCATTTCTTCCCGAACATCACATTCCCCGGAGACTGAGCGATGCGGATCCTGCGCAGGCTTTACCGTGTCATTGCGCTTTTCCTGTGGGGGAGCTGGCATGGCATCTACTGCCTTCCCATCCGTTACCTTTACAGGGAAGAACACAGCATCCGCCGCATGGCGCTTCAGACGAAATACTGGGGCGGCGGGATCGTCAGGATTCTCGGCATCCGCACGATCGTGCACGGGAATCCGGAGGAATACCTCAAGACCGGCGGTCTAGTGGTGGCGAACCATCAGAGCTACGTCGATATCTTCCTGCACGCGTCCGTCTTCGGATTGCGTTTTACCCCGAAGAAGGAGATCAAGTCCTGGCCGGTCCTCGGCTGGTATACCGACATGATCCGACCGATCTGGGTGGACCGGGACTCGAAGCAGTCGTCCGGCGCCCTGATGGAGCAGTTCCGCGACACCTTGCGGAAAAAGATCCCGCTCATCGTCTATCCCGAGGGCACCACATCCGACGGACGGTCCGGGCTCAAGGAATTCAAGACCACGCCTTTCGAGACCGTCTGCGGCACCGATATCCCCATCCAGCCCATCGTCTCCATCTACCATCCGGCGGAAGGCGACATGCATCCGGCCTGGTATGGCGATGCCACGTTCATGCCGCACCTGTGGGCTCTCCTCGGCAACCGGAGGTCCACTGCAGACGTCTACATACTTCCGCCTATTTACCCGGAGGGCCGCAACCGGAAACAACTGGCGAAGGCCGTCCGGGAAGCGATGCTGAAAGCCTACTGTGAACATACCGGCTGGGTTCCGCCGGAACAAAACGCTGCGGCCGTTCCGGCCCCGGCAAAGGAGGCCGACCATGAAAGAAATACTTGAAAAGATTTCCGCGGCCTGGATGATCGCGACGGGGCGTCCCCTGCCGTCCCTGCCGGAGCCCGGTGCGGTTCCGGACGATTTCCCCGCCTTCATCCCGCTCGTCGGATTCGTGCTCGGACTGGCATGTTCGCTTCTGGCGTGGATCGTCGTCTGGCTGTTCGGTCCGTTCGCCGGGTCGGTCCTCGCCGGAATCCTCCTTGCATTGCTGCTGGAGATTGTCACAGGATGGCGCGGGTTCAACGGCGCGGCGCTGTTCGTCATGCGCTTCTTTCCGGCCGCCGGGGGCGGTGCGCCGCCCGATAAGTTTACAGCGCAGCCGATGTTCTTCGGCGCGGTCCTTTTCGCGATCCGTGCGGTCATGATCGCCGCCGCTGTGCAGGCGGGCGGGACGTGCTGGCTGGCCGCGGTCCTGCTGTGCAGCTATTTCGCGCGGGAGGAACTCACCGCCGCCCGGACGCCCGTTGGCGGAGAACTGATCGGAGCTTTGCCCCGGGAACGCCAGAAAGGCGCCGTGGCGGGCTGCGTCCTGATTCTGCTTTTCATCATCGTCAGCCGACGCATCTGGGGCGCTGCGGGGATGTTCCTGCTTTCCTGGCTGATCTCCTGGTATCTCATCAGGCGTTCCGAAAACGGTACGCTCGACTTTGACCGTCGGGCGTTCGACACTGCCGCGTACCTGTTGGAGACCGTGCTGCTGGTCCTCACTGTGATCTGCCTGCACCGCTGAGTTCTGTCGGCTTTCCCGCGGATTTTGAGCAATCGTTCCTCCCCGAGTTTCCCTCCTGCGTCTCGTCGGCTTTTCCGCGGATTCCCGGCAAATCGCGCGGCAGCCTCTTTCTCCGGCTTGATTTTTGGAAAGGAAAGAGTATATTATTATTCCGTCCGGAAAGAATCCGCCCTGGGCGATCTTTTCCGGCTCGGCTCCCGCACGGGTGCCCGTTCGCCCTTGTTTTCGATGTCGGCGCGGACGGTCGGAAGGCCCTTTTTCATGTCCTGTGGATCCTTAGCTCAGTGGTTAGAGCGGAGGTCTCATAAACCTTTGGTCGCTGGTTCGAACCCGGCAGGATCCACCATTTTTATGCCCTGATTTTCAATAAGTTTAATCTTATAGCTTCCCATTTCTGCATTCCCTTCTTTTCCGTCATTTTGTGCCGTTTTTCGACCGTAAAATGTGCGATACAATCAACATAAGTAACACGCTTTTTGCTGAGGCGAAATGAGCTCAACTTTTGTGACGCGGAAACGCGCGATACAGTACACAGCAATCGCGGAGGTGGCTGATCGAGTAAACTATGGCTCAAACCGCCTGTGTCCCGTAATGGTCGCTATGCAGAATGCGAAAGGGGCATTGAAGACGGTCCTTTTTGAACTTAAAACGGCAAGTTGGCGCGTTTTCATTCGGCAAGTTGGCAAAATGTCTGGCAAGTCGGTACAGCTCAGGCCAGTGATCGACGGGGAACAACGGAGCATTCAGACGGTCAGAAAGAAGACCGGGAAACGACTTTTTCTGACGTTCAATTTTATACCGCCAGTATAAAATTGTAGATGCGCGTGAGAAGAGTCTGGAAAAGTTCGGCGTTCTCTTGTCGTTTCACTCTTGGTTCTGACGAACAATTCCGACTTCCTGTCAGTTTGAAATCCCGATTGACAACCTGTAGGAACAGCCTCCTTCCGAAAGAAACGTTCGTTCTTGGCTTCAGTTGGTTTTTGATCCAGATTAAGGAGTCCCCATTGACTGTTTCGCTTGATGTTGGCCTCCTTGAAATGATATAGCTTCCATTGATTCCCGATTTTTCGTTTGTTTTGCCCCCTTTTTTGTTGATTGTTAGTAGTTTTCGGTGGCCGACGCGATTTTTGTCAAAAAATCCGGCGGCCACGCAAGGTACATCAACACCATCGACAACAACGAACCCCGCAAGGGGTGCCAGGGTTCCCACAGGCATGGAGCCCCCTGATTCTATCTATATGTGTTTCTTGATTGAGTGAAACGAAAGAAAGAAATACATAAAGAAAGAAATAGGGGGTTGCTTGCCGGTAGGCGTACCTTGGTACGTCTAGTGGGATTGTTGCCGTTGCTGGTGATGAGGCACCTTGCCCTACTGTCCTAAACGCGTACGCGCGCTCACACATACGAGCGCGAGTGAATACTTGCGCGCACATCTACAATTTTATACCGAGTATAAAAAGCTGCCTTCAGCCTGTGTCGTATAAGCAGGACGGAAATCTCGAGAAAGGCCATTCTGATGGACGACAAGTGTCAAGCCAACTCTTTGGATGGATTCGATCTTTTCGACCTTTAGCGACCCCTTATAGGCGCCTTATCGTCGATCGTGGTAAATCGGCTATCAATCCAAGAGAAGTTAAACTGTCGGAATTGATGACAGGGAACAAACGACCTGCGTCGGATTCGGTTCGGAATCTTTTGCGCCTTTATAAAAAAAGGCGGGGAAGGCTCCACGCCTTCGACCGCCAAGATGCAGCCCCCCATTGGCATGGCTGCATCAGTTCCATGCCGGGTTGTTTTTCACCTCGCCATCAGTCGAAGAGCGCGGCCTTCCGGCCATCCAGCCCAAACGCCCTGTTCAACGCGAGGTAGCTGTGATCCACGCGCTGAGGCGAGTACTTTTTGACGATCTCCGTAAATGAGTTCAAAA
>Ga0310786_10001296_pt1 | contig 40024 bp, 58 predicted proteins | sample AusTroGonzalo_MG_FD_203881 | JGI IMG/M metagenome (GOLD analysis project Ga0310786, IMG submission 203881) | Bovine rumen microbial communities from tropical cattle in Woodstock, Queensland, Australia - Gonzalo_03 (v2) (version 2) | ecosystem: Host-associated > Mammals > Digestive system >... | reverse complement strand
GTTTCCTCACTGCTCGCCCTCTATTTTTGGAGTACCCCACCCCCTATATATTGATATATAGTAATAAACACATAGTATATTATACATAATACCGACAAGTTAACATAATGTATGTTATAGGAACTAGCACATATGTTCGCTTATTCGTTTACTTGTTTGCATCTGGTTGCGTGATCTTCTTATTTTGTTTTTTTATTCTCTTTTTATTGTGTGTATAATTCCTACTAAAAAAGTATGATATAAAAAAACAGTAAAAAAGAAAAGATCTGAATCAATAAGTTATTATCTATCTATTATATATAAGTATATTGTTATTGTCTTATAGTGTATTTAAACAATATCTTATCTACTCCACTTTTAGCCCTTGCCCGTTTTTGAACATCTGCACTTGTTAAGATGCTATTCTTCTATATATATTATAGCATAAATAATACGTGACAAAGTGAGACAATTATAATATATCTTTTATAAGTGTAAAGAAATATAATTTTTATACTTGACTTAATAACAAGTATTTGATATAATGTAATTGTCAATGAAAGAAAGCGGCTTGCTTTTATACATTGATTAATTTATACTTGACTTATTATTAAGTATTTGATATAATGTAATTGCAACGAAGAAAAAGATCTATTTATTATAGGTTGTATTAATTCATTAATACATTTGTATATAAGCTATAAAATATATACTTGTTGGAAAGATAAAAAAATACGTACTGTACGCAACAAAGGCCGAACAATAGCGAAGATAAAATAATAAAGATTCAGACCATAAAGTTGCTATTAATTAATATTTACTTATTATTAAGTTATTATTAGTTATTGTTCATTGAAAATTATTATAAACGATTAGTAAGTGTTATATTGTCGACAAGTTGGAAATTGCTAGGGCAAGAAAACGTATAAAGAAGATCATAGGCTGAACAAAGATATTGTTCTTTATATAGGAAGATGTTACTAATTCGGACGTGGTAAACGTTGGCCTAAGAATATTATAGATTGTTTAGTAATTAAAGAAGGAGTGATATTATGAATAGATTTCTATCAGAAGAAGAAAACAAAAAAATGTTTATTATGTTTATTACTATTAGTATTTTACTATTTTTTATGATTTTAGCTAGTATTGATTTATTATTATATAGATCTGAACTAAAAAACAAAAATAAATATAATTCTCAAGAATTTAATCAATGTATGATTAAAAATAAAAACTATAACATATGTAAAAAATATATTAAATAAAAGGAGATGTATAGAATGGAAGAAAAAAGATATAAAATAATATATGGAGAAAATGAAGAAGATTACATAGTAAGATATTTAAAAGAAGAAGATATAATAGACGGTTATTTATCAGAGGCGAAAGCTTTCAATTTATTTTACGACAATATGATTATGTGCAACAGTTATTTTGAAGGATCATATTTTAATGGTATTGACTTTTTAATAGATAACTACAACGAAGAAGAAGATTATTACATAGACGAGTTTCAATTTTTTATAATTGATTCAGACTTTTCAGAAGAAACATTAATAAAAGTTACTAATAAAATGGGAAATACACTTTATTATGACAACGACAAAGATTTATATATAACAGGTATAACAGATCTAGGAACATCAAGAACAATCGTTCCCACTGATATAAAAGTAATAGAAGATTAAAATGGAGGTAATAAAATGGAAAGAAAATATTTAAAAGAAATGGAATTAGAAGAACAAGTAGATATTATTTTAAATAATAATATGTTAAGATCTGATTTTGAAGAATTATATTATAGTTATTTAATGGATGTTCAAGCAGATCAAGGAGAATTGATGCTTGGGAAAAATTATCCTGGAATTGATATTAAAGATCATTATTCAAGCTTTTTTCTAGTACTTATAGACTGGGAAAAGTTTTTTAATAATTTAGATTCAGATTATTTAAATTCTGATGGCTTAAAATTATATGCTGATATTAAAAACTTATATAATGAATATATAAACGAAGATATGTATTCTGAAAAATTTGGAGAATTAGAAATTGAAATAGAAGATAAATGTAAAGAATTATTATCAATTTGTGAAAATCAACTACACGAATATGAACATTATTCTGAAGAAGATATGATAGAAGAATTAAAATATCATATTGATAACGGTGATTATGAAAATTACTACATTATAGATAACGACAAAAACGTAGTATATGAAGATATTACTAAAATATATAAATAAAGGGAGAAATAGATAATATGATAAAAGAATATAAAAATAACGTTGAAAAAATGAACGAAGAAGAATTAATAGAATTTTTTAGTTACTATTGTTCAGATAGTGAGTGGTTCGTAAGAGACAATTTGAATCAATTTAAAGAAATGGATCATATATTAAAAACTCTTTTCAAAAATATTAAAGAAATGGAAAAAGAATATGATATATATCTAAACGAAACAAGCATACATTTAACAAATAAAAAAACAAAAACAGACTATACAATAAGAATTGAATTTTAAGGAGGTAAGAATATGAAATTAGAATTAAAACAAGCAATTTTAAATTGGTTAATCAATAATTATAACGAATTTAATAGATTAAATAATTGTATAACATATTTTAAAGAATTTATATATGATTCAGAAGGTAATTATCTAAAATACGGAATCGGTCGAGAGGTTGCTGAATTTATTGAAAAAGCAGACAAATTATTATATGGAGGTGTTGAAAATGAATAAAGAAGAATTACAAATATTAGAAAAATTCTTTTTAGCTAGAGAAAAAGTAAGAACAATTGGAAATTCAGACTATTCTCCAATTATTTATTTAATTAACGAAAATGAAAAGATTGTTAAAGATCTAGATAAAAACGCAATATGTTTTTTAGATAATATAATTTGTAGATATAATTTAGGAAATTATAATACTTTATATGAAACGATTGTAAAAATATTACAAACACTTAATAAATTAGATAAAAAAATGTCAAGATATGATATTACAATGGATGTATTTTTATACGAATACGACAAGGAGGAATTATAATGAAACAAAAAATTAACGAAATATTAGATTTATTATATAATTTAGAAGATTATACACAATACGAAATTAAGGAAATAAGTATGGCGATAGATTTATTACAAAATATAATGATAAAGGAAGAATATGAGAAAAAAACAGGCTTATTAAAAAATTCTGATGGATCACTTATATATAAAACAGAAAATAACACTTATTCACTACTAGAAGGCTTTACTAACAATAATTTAAAAAGCGATATCTTATTTATATATAAAGAACCTACTTTCAAAGAAAATGATGCTATACCAGGAGAAATAGTAAACTTTATGTATGGTGGCTTTTCAGAAGAAAACTTAAAAGAAATAAAAAATATTATAGAAAAATACGAAAAGGAGAATCAATAATGAATCAGATATATTTAACTGGAAGAGTTATAAGAAAAAGCAAAATTAAAGAATATGCAAACGCAATAAACAAATTAACTATTTATGTAGATGTAGAAGATAACATCATTCCTGTTTTATTTGAAAATATTCACGAAAGTATTATTGGTATAGACAAATCTATTTACAAAGGTAGTTTAATAGGTATCAGAGGAAAAATAGCAGAAATTGGAACTAAATTAATCGTAAAAGCTGATAAAATTACTGATTTAAACAATTTTGACTATAAAATTACTTGCAATTAAGTAAATTGTGACTTAAAATTAAGTAAAGGAGGCCTATATGAACGAAAAAGAAAGATTATCAGAAGAAGCTATTGCTAATAAAAGAAGATATGACAAAGAATATCTAAAAGAAAATTATAAACAATTTAGCGTAAGTTTACCAAAAGAAGAACTATTAGATATCAAAAAAACTATTAAGCAAAACAGTTTAACAAATTCAGAATTTTTAAGATTGTGTATTAAATTATTAAAAGATGGCAAAATAAAAAAAGAGGACTAATTCCTCTTTTTTAAATACCTATAATATTTTTTTCGTGATCCGCCTTCTGAATAATGAAGATAGTCGTCTATTTCTCTCCATTTCCAATTTAGTTCGTTTTTGAGGAATTCAATCATAAGCAGATCATTATATTTTCCTAGTCTTTTAACCTCTTCATTATAATACTTAACCCAAACCAATAGATTATCTCTTAAATCTTGTATTTCTTTATCAAGTTCTTCGTCCTTTATCATATAAAGTGCAAATTGATCTACTATATTTCTACTTGTATCTACCATTACACTTTTTAATAATGGACTACCAGGTTGAGTTTTTTCAAAATTAATCTCTTTTTTCTCTAAAAGAAAGTTAAGCCTATTGTATAATTCTAATACTTTATTACGTATTTCTCTTATATCAGGTATCATTATCCTAGTTCACCTCTTTCGTGTCTAATAATGGCTTAATTTCGATTTCTACGCACTCTTTTGTGTCTTGTTCATAGATGTGAGTAATCTTTTGTATATATTTAACATTGTCGTCTTCAATCTTATTAGCTCGAACTAAACCATCTATAATATTCTTAGGCAATTTACCATCTAAATCAGATGTTTTATTTTTTATATGCCAAGTAAATATTAATTCAATAGGATATTTATCAATCTTAGGTATATTATTGAACGCATATTTACTAAGTTCTGTCTCTTTCTGTTTAATCTTATTAGCATAAAAATAGTTTGTTCTACACTTATTTACGTATGTATTTATGTTTTCAAACTTATAATCAATTAGGACTTTCAATCTTTAATTGTATGGATGCCGTTTTCTTCACACTCTCGTATAATTCCATCCATATATCTCCCAAATTGTGTAGTAGTCATTTTTCGAGATGGTATATATACTTTATAATAAGTATATTCTTTACCATTTTGCCCTATTCTAGTATCTAAAGTATCGTAATAATCAAAATACTTTGATGGATCAATCTCTTTTAACATAAATACAATATCGTAGTCTGAGTATTCTTTAATCATTTTTTCGTGTAATTCATCATTACCTAGATTCAGCTTTTTAGCAAGTTGCTTTTGCAATACCCAACTCATATCATTTTGAGATAGTTTTCTCTTTTTAGTTATTTTAGATAGTTCAACGTTAATACTATCTTTTGATGCAAGTTCGTTCATTTCGTCTTCGTCAAATGTATCAGCGTTGACTATCTCTAAAGTTATTCTTGGCTTTTTACTTATATAGTCAATAGATAAATCTATTAACTTACAAATAGTTTTCATATAGTCTCCCTACTATAACATTAGACACATCTATTTTTGCTTTTCTCAACAAATATCTTAATTCTCCTAAGTGTCTTACTTTTATAGGTGGATATATGTAAATTGTTTTAGTATCAGGTATATACCATATTTCATATGGCAGATCTTCAAATATTCTCATTAATACATCTCCTTAAAAATATAATACAAAACGTCAACTACGATTGAATCGCCAGCTAAATGGTATAAACTAGCATTACTTTGATTTTTACTCATATTGTCTATATCATTTTCAGATACTCCCATTAAGCGTAGGCACTCTCTTGGAGTAAGTTTGCGAATACGTAAATCTTTCTTAACACTAGGTTTATCAATCGTATTCAAACTAATACTTTCATTATGTGTTCTAGGTCCGTGACCGTACCCATTTGGATAGCTAGTTGTTGCCATTTGACCTTCTTCAAATTTATCTACTATATCTGAATCAATGTATCTTTTAATGTTACCATCTTCAGTAAATAATTTTTTCTCGGTTTCAGAGTAAGCATCTTTAACGCATACTCCAAAAGTATCTCCTCTAGTAGTAAGTGTTATCATTGTTCCATCATTTTTTTCAACACACTTTTTATTACCGCTCATAATTTGATTTGTATAAGAGTGTTTAACAATATCTCCTTCTTCTACTAAATCGTTTTTTATCAGATCATTACATAATTCTCTTTTCATAGTATCAACAACCACGCCGTTATTCTCCCCCCCCCTTAGTCGATAATGTTTGTGTCATACCCTTTTGAACAGTACCACGATGGTATTTCATTCTACTTGATATATCAACACCATCTCCATCAGTTGCCTCTAAATATCCTTGTTTAGTATCGTTTTTAACTAAAATCATACCAGCAGCATAAGCACCAGATCGAGTGGTTAATGTTGGACTAATATTCTTAGAATCTGTCTTCTCCATATTTTCTAAAGGTTTTTCATAAGCGTTCCAATGTTGTATATCATTTATTTGTTTATCGCTTAAATAGAAACTTTCGTCTACATTATCTTCTAATAAATCTTTTAGTTTTAAAGTTAGTGGAAATGGTTTAGGAAATTCATAAGAATAGTTCCCTAATACACTTACCATAAATGTTCTTTTTCTTGTTTGAGGTATACCATAATCAGTAGCTATTAAATCTTGCCAATAATTTTTATATCCTAATTCTTCTAAACTGTCTAACCATTTTTCCCAATCACTCAAATTCTTCTTACCGTGAACTTGAGGAACGTTCTCCATAACAAGACAATCAGGGAGTTGATTTAGTTCCTTACACTCTTTCAAAATTCTCTCTACTTCCCATAGCATACCAGAACGAGTAGATGTATCGCTCATCCCAGCACCTTTTCCAGCAAGAGATAAATCTTGACAAAGTTACGGAAACGAATAAGTCAAAATATAACAATATTTGTCTTTATTCGTTATCTCTAAATCACATCCTTTCACTTGTTGAATATTAACTAAATTATGAGTTGCTTGAATATTGTTATAAATAGTTCTAGCTTGTTCTTCATTTAATCTCTTAATTTGTGATTCACTCATAGGTTCGTTATAGTTGTTTGAAATACCTTTTTGATATAGGTATTTTTTTATTTCTTCTAAATTCAGATCACTACTATAATCAATATTATCGTTTGAAAAATGAACATCCTTATATGCTTGTATAGATTTAACTGCCCACTCACATAATTTATGATGGTCAAAGTCTATTCCTAAACGTTTCATACTCATAGCTTGTGATCCATATCCACCAAAAAGTTCGATTAATTTGACTTTCTTAGTTATTTTAAATGGTTCATAGTTCACATTAAATATGTCTATTTGTTCCACTTTTTCCTCCATATTTTTATAATCAATTCTATCCAAAAGTATGCAAGTATCAGTACAGCACCTACCATACCTACTACTGCACCTATTACTATTAAATAAGCTAATAATACTTCCATAATTATTCACCATTTAACCTATCTATTACTTTCATTTATTCTTCACTTCCTTTGTTAAATTAGTTGCTTCCCAATCATAAGTATGTGTTTCAATATCGTATTTACCACTTATTCTAATTGTACCATCATCATAATATTTATAATCTTTATAAATATGTATTGTTGGTTGACAACCATAGTCACTATTTGAATTAATTTGTTTTGCAACATTCACTAACATAGATAGAACTTTATCTTCTACAACAAATTCTGCTCTTGTATCATCATCACACCCTTGTAATATTATTGCTATTTTATTCATTATCATTACCTCTTAATATATCTAATAAATCACCTAGTTCTCTTAAACTAATAGGTGCTTCACCAAACCTAGTATTTTTAAAATCAGTGTTATAACTTTCTAAATATTCTATTGCTTTATCTATTTTCTTCTGCGAATCTATGTAATTATCACACATTTTAATAAACATATCTCTTACTATATTAGTGTTTTTAATTGCATTATTTATTCTTTCTTTATTCATATTTACCTCTTAAATTAATATATTTATTTTCTTTTCTCTACTACCTAATTGTGCCATTGTTATACTTGTATTACTTGGTGGAAATCCCATTTTTTCAGCATATCCACCATCACTTTCTAAAAATGAATTAGTCATTAAGTAGTACATTTCTTGTTTGCTTAATACCTTACTTTGATAATATGGTATATATATACACCCTTTTGTTGATATAGGTTTATGTGTATGGCTCATTAGATATAGATCAGCTATTACTACTTGACTCATATCTTCTAGTCTGTTTAACTTACCACCACTTTTACGACCACCACCATATCCGTGTACTCCTGTGATTCCATAAGTTATTGCTCTTTGTCTTTTTGTTGTTTTACCAAACGATAAATATAAATACCACCAAGAATTACAATATCTATCTTCTATCTCTAATTCTCTAGCAATTAATCTCATTACATCTATATTAGTTTCTTTTAATGTTCTGTCTTCGTGATTACCTGTACTAATTAATAATATTTTATCTTTTATAGGTTCAAGATATTTTACTATTCTTAATACTTGTTCCATTGGTGTTAAACTATCTTCGTAAACATCACTCTTACTATTTTTTAATGCCATATTACATAAATCACCATTGATGATAGTATAAGTATTCTTACCATTTTTAATTTTTTCTAACGTTTCTTCAAATAGTTTAATATTACTATTTTTATCACCTATATGAACATCAGCTATTGGAATAATAGTAATATCATCCATTATCTTCTTATTTTCTTCGTTTAGATTCACTCTTACTACTTTCATTTAACCACTCTTGTTTCTCTTTTATTCTTATTGCATCACACGTGAGATAGTACCACGTAAGATTATTATTAATTTGAGTTATTATTTGTTCTCTCATTTGTTGTAAGTCTTCTAAACTCATATCAACATATAGATCTTCGTCATTAAGGTATTCTTCTCTCATAGCCCTACCAATCATATAGTCATAATCAGTAGGCGTAAATAATTTTTGCATCAATACCACCTCTTGTTTTTAAAATGATTCCACGCTTGACAAGGGTTTTTATATCTATACATAATATAATTTAGTCCCCATCTAATTTGAGCTTGCCAATCATTTGAACCTTGTTGTTTTTTAATCTTATTACAAGGTAGTGCTTGAGGTATTCCACACGCACCATTTGATTTATTTACTGATTTAGGGTTCCAGCCACTTTCCCTATCCCATAACCATATTAAGCAATTTGTTTGTGTATCGTTTAAATTGCCATAACTTTTTGCATAGTCTATATATGTTTGTTTACTAGCTGTTGTTGTTTTAATTTTTGTTGTAGTTTTAGATTTTTTCTTTTTCGCTTTCTTTACTTTTTTCTTTTTACTTTTCTTAGTTTTCTTCTTCGTAGTCTTGCGACCACGCAGGGAAACCTCTGAAGTAGTTGTCGATGTTGTTTCTTCAAGTGTTGTAGTATTTCCTTTATCATATAATTTTGATATCAAAAGTATCATAGCTATAAACACTAACGTTATAACTGTTATTATTTTAATTTTTTTCATTTTCTAATTTCTCCTTCGCTTTACGTAATTGATACATAAAATATTCTTTTGAATTATTATTTATTTTTCTTCCACAATTCCTGCATATAGCACTATGCACGAATACTGGAATTGTTTGTCTTCTTCCACAAGAGCATTTAGCTTTTATGAGCTCCATATTGTCGGAATATTTTTCAATCTCTCTATTGTTCATACTAGAACGGAAGATCATCATCGGTTAATACAAATTCATCGCTCTCTACCGATTTATTTTCTTCCCCTCCAAGTCTTTCATATTCCATAACCATTAAATAATCATACTTGTTTCCATTTAATTCGAAGAAACTTTGAAATGCTCTATCGATTTTAATTTCGCAAGTATCACTAGGTTCTTTATCTTTTAAAAATCTTACTCTTTTACTCATATAATCATAATTACCATCTTGCTTTTTACTTGATATTGAATAAGTAAAGTTATAAGTTCCATCTTCTTTTTTATTTTTCCAAATCTTAACTCTATCAGATGTTATATTAATCATTAAAATCATCCTCTCCTAACAATACGTTTTCTTCTAATCTTTTTTTATCTTTCCTAAATTTTTCAATAGCTTGTTTAATTTCTTCTACCCAATCTTGATAATCTTCTATGTTGATACAATATTCAGTAAGCAGATCACTATCAAACTCTTCATTAAAATCTTTAGGTCTTTTATAAACTTCTAAATATCCATACTCTACGTTGTAATTAATCATATAGAATAAAAGTTGCACTATGTAATATTTATAAGTTCTTACTTTTTTATGAATTTTACTTGTAGTTTTAATTTCAATAATTTCGCTACCATTAAACCCATCCACGTGGCAACGTATATCTTCATTTATTAGCTTGTCTTCTTTAAAACAAGTATCGTGAACTTGGCTAACATAATCTCTTATTTTTTCTTCCATTACATTTCCATATTCAACGTATTCGTTTTCTACGTGTTCAGGTTCTTCAATACCAACTTTTTCTTTTAATAATTGATAATATGTTTTAAATGGAGATATACCCATAATGATAGGTATATCAGAACCACCAATGTAAAGATTTCTATCTTCTTCTACCGATTTTTGCATTATTCACCAACTTTTAAATTAGTTAATGCTTTTTTATAATCTTCTTCAGTAGATTCTTTAGTTAATTCATAAGATTCACTGATTTCTTTTAAATCTAATTTCTTTTCTTTACAATAAGAAATTAATTGTTCACGATAAGTTGGTTGTTTTGAATAGCCTTTTTCTGGACTACCTTCTGCATCAGGATCTTCTCCAGTAGTTATTTTATATGCTTTCATTAATGCGTATTTATCAGCGTAAGTCATTGCTTTACCAGGAGCTTTATCTCCAGTATCTAAACCATCTCCATAAGATTTAATGTCTACATATTCATCAGGTTTTTCCATATTTACAAATCTATATGTTCTTTCTAATCTCATAAATAAAGTATTACTCTTACCATAATCATTTTCTTTAACTAAAATATCTCTATCAATAATAGAACTATCTACGGGATAAGAATAAACTTTATATTTTTCTTCTAAAGGTTTAACTGCATCAAGTACATCTTTCTCTTGTACTGCTTTATAGCTCTTACCTTTTCCCATATCTACATTTAGATTTTTTGCTACTGTCTTTAATTCATTTGTGATAGCACTTAATTTTTCATATATATTCATTATTTATTTTCTCCTTTTCCATATATTTCATCGTCTTCTAATATTTCATCCAACATAATTGGGATGTATTCAATTTCTATCCTGCTACCTAAGTTTTCTAGGTATATATTTTTCATTTCTTCTAAAGTAAATGTATCTTTTGGTAGATAAGTTGATTTCAATACATAAGGTTCTCCATCAACAGTTATCTTAAATAAATCTTTGTATATCATACGAAGTCCTCCATATCTGCAATATCGTCTATAGTAAGGTTTTTAGCATCTTTCATTAATTCTTCAAACATATCGTGAATCAAATTATCTTGAATTCTAAATATTCTTCTATCGTTTTCGATTTTAATTAATAAAATAATATTCATTAGAGTTGATAATATAATTACTATCCATAAAATAAATACGAACATTATTCTCCCTCCAATTTATAAAGAACATATTTTCTTCCACTATCAGATGTCTTCCAAGTTGAAGAAATGCTATATCCTTCTTTTCTTAATTCCATAATAGGATGTCTATATTCCATTATGTTTAATTCCAACATAGCTACTAAGCCACTTATTTGTTTATGCTTTAATAAATAATCTAATATTCTTTCTTTTTGAGTTTTCATTTATATTCCTCCTTTAATCAAAAATCTCAAATTCCTTTTCTAATTCAGCTAGTTCTTTATCGTCTAACTCTTCAAGTTTCATTTCTTTGTTGATCCACTCAGGAACACTTTTCTCTTTCTTAGATTTATATGTTCCATTTTGTAGTACACTACTAAAGTAATTAAAAGTTTTTACGTTATTATCACAAGATATATCAATAGCATCTTTAATCTTATCTTTTCCATACTTATCAATTAGCGAATTTAACTTATCGAATTGTGATGGAGATAAGACTCCAATATTGTTTTGATAATAATCGAATAAAGTTTCTTCTTCTTTATATATTTCTTCTTCTATATTATATTTATTATTATCTTTTATTATTATGCTTGACTTTTTAGTCAATAGGGTATTGATTTTTTTGTCAATAGGTATTGATTTTAAAGTCAATAGCCTCGAGTTGTCTTTTTCGTAACTAACATCTAAATAATCATTGTCAATTAAGTTATTTATCCATCTACTTATAGTTGCAATATCTACGTTGTATAATTCAGCAAAGTATTTATTACTCGACCAACAATAACCAGTCTTTTGTGTTAGTGATGTAATTTCGGCATAAAGCAATTTTTCATTTGCTTTTAAATTGCTATCGTATCTTACTGATGCAGGTATAATTGCATAGTAGCTTGGTTTTTCTTCCATATTCCTCCATTTCTAACAAAATAAAAAGGTTCGGAGAGATTTCCGAACCTTAAATGAAACTTACAACTTGTTAAAATATATATTATGTTAACTTGTAGGTTTCGATAAAAGTCCTTAAAACTCTCTTATCTTTCTAACTTGTACCTTCATCATAATATATATTTGCTGTAGTTTCAATAGATTTTTTTACACTTTTAAAAATTTTACACAAAAATAGTAAATAATTGTCAATTCAATAACAAATTTAAAAAATGTACTAGGTCTGATATCAAGTATTTGATTTCTAATACTGATCCTTTTATCCTTTTTTCTCATTAATTTTGTATATTCTTCATAAGTATATTTCTTACCACAATATAAATACAAAATTTGCTTTACAACCCATCCGTATGAAGTTTTATCCCCAATTCCGTGAACTGGTCTAGTCTTGACTCTACGATGGAGAATAGAATTATCCCCTTTTTGATAGACTACTTCATATCCTTCAAAACCTGAATACATTATTTCCCTCCTCTCTTAAAAGAATAGAGTATATATTACTTTATTTATTTTGTCAAAAAAGTATGTTATAATTATAGTGTAATTAGACTTTATTTTACTACTGACATATATTTTATCAACTAATATATAAACGTGTCTAATTTGGGGTTTAAAATGCGTTTAGGAGGTATATATGAGTAAAGTTTCTACGTTGGAAAAAAATAGATTTTCAGTTTTTACAAATGATATGAATAAATGTATAATTTGTAATCAACCTAGACAAGATATTAATGAGATTTTTATGGGTAGAAATAGACAAAACTCTATGAGGTATGGGTTATGTATTCCTATGTGTAGAAAATGCCACGAAAAATATCATAAAGATCGTAATATGCAATTATATTTTATGGAAAAAGCGTATAACGTTTTTATAGAACTCTACTCTATTAAAGAATTTAAAAATACATTTGGATATATAAAAGGACTAGATTTATTCTAGTCCTTTACTATCCATAAATATTCAGCTTGTCTTCTTCTACAATCAAAACTATCATAGATAACTCCATATACTGAACAAGTAATATGACCACTCATTGTTATAAGACATACTTTATCAGAGTATTCACTTGCTACTTGTCCTACTGTACCAGATACATCTACTCTCTTATAATGAGAATTTAGATAATCTCTTATAAAATATTTGTCATCCATCATAGTTCCTTTTTGTTGTGCTAAATTACTTAATTTATCGTAAGTTTCGTCCCAAGTATTTCCTTCTGCTAAACTTATTGCTCTTATAGTGCAATCGTTTACAAAATTACCTAATACATTAGCATTGTAAAATCTATACATTACATTTGTGCGATTCTTTGAGCAGTTTCTCTAATCATTTGTATTTCTTCTTGACTTTGAGCATCTTCTCTTAACATTCTTGCGAAATCTTCCATTGATTCTAACATATATTTAAGACTTCTCTTAGTATCTTCATTATGGCCGTATCTTTCTCTTCCGTATTCATATCTTCCATAGTCGTTATACATACGATCTAAATGACCATAACCACGATATTTAGAATCTACTCCTCTTCTTCCGTATTCTTCTCCATAATTACTATATCTTCTTCCGTAATCATTGTATCCATTATAATTCATATTCTCGTCCTCCTTTGCCATATGTCTTATTTTTACTAATTTATAAATAAAGTCTATACTATTTCCATCTATATGATCTATTACTTCATTTATCATTTTTTCAGTATTCTTAATTAGTTTCTCTTCCATTTTTATCACTCCTCTCTTTAAGGATATTTAAAATTTCGTTTTGTTGTTTTATTAGCTTTTCGAAATACTCGCTATCTTGTTTTTGTAATTCGTTCATTAAGTCCATATTATTATAATCTCTGAACAATATTTGTAGACTTAAAGCTTGTAATATTAAAGACAAATTATCTACGCTATTACGCATATCTCTTTATTGATATATTAGCATTTTTAACGATTGGTATTTGTGTATCAGTAGTTGTTCCATCATATATTATAGATGGTATGCTTCTAACTGTTATAGATACATTTCCTCTACCACATACTCTAATATATTTAGTAGAAGATACATTTGTATAAACTCCAACTGTTACAGGTGTATCCATTTCAGTCCCAGCTACTTGAGTACCATCAGCAAATATACCTAATGCTACATTTCCAGCAGTAGCCGAAGTAACATTTGCATTAAATGTTATTTCATATATTCCACCACCTAATATATTAAAGGTAGCAGAACCTTCATTATGATTTAACCAACCATTAAAGCAATTAGCACTATTAGTTCTTAAGTCAGTATCACTAAATGTTATTACATCTTCGTTAGATTTTAAAACTAACTCTTGTTCTTGTAAACTTTGTATCATATCTATTCTCCTTTCATTTTAAAAAGAGATAGGACTCGCCTATCTCGTTACGTTTTCGTTACCTACTCACGAATACTAGCAAGTTCCATTAAGGATCGTCATTGACTTTATGCTATACTATTGTGTTTCCATAAAACCCGTTTCCATAGAAATTTCCATAAACTCCATAAGGTGAAGACACTGGATATGCAGGAATTGGATAAGGTCTTACTTGATTTACTACGTTTTGATTAGAAATTACATTTTCTGCTGTTTGTAATCTATCTCTTAAATCTTGAATAGTGTTTTGAGTAATTAATGCTCTAGTTTGTTCGCCATCTTCACGAATTAAAGATTTTATATCACAGCAACAAGCATCAACGTGTGCTTGATTTTGTAATGCTTGAGTTAATAAATTAGTATTTAATTCATTAGTTTGAGTTAAAATATCTCTTTGAGTATTGCAAGCACCTAATTGAGCAGCATATCTGTTTTCTAATACTTCACTTCTAAGGTTACAGATGTTAGTAGCAGTGTTAGTAAAGCCATTTGCTACTTCAGTTCCTAATTGAGAAATATCTCTTTGTGTAAATTCACTAGAAACAAAATCAGTAGTAGCAACGTTATTACCACCCCAGCCACCAAAACCATTGTTACCACCAAATAAAAGTGCAATTAAAACAATAGCCCAGATGCCTTCTCCACCAAAGAAACCGTTGTTATAACCATTATTAGTAGCTAAATCAACTGTTGGCATAATTCCATTACTGTTCATACTTTCTCTCCTTTCTATATATCAACTCTATTTAGAGTTAATACCATAACTATTTAGTTGTTCATCAGTTATCCCAAAGTTATTTGCAAATTGTTTGAATTTTTGTTTTTGTTCTGGAGTGTATCCATCCATTATCTTACTTAATAATTCTTGAGGGTTTTCAGTTCTCATCATTTCTTCTACTTTATTGAACATTTGAGGGTTCTTCATTTTGATTTGATTTAGTAGTATTTGAGTCATATTCATTTAATTCACCTTCTAACTTTTTAATTCTTGATTCTAACAATTCTATTTTTATATCTTTTTCATCCTTTTCTATTAATTCGTTTAATTCGAATACTTTTATATCTCCATTAATATTTTTTATCCATAATACACTCATATCTTTAGAAAAAAATGGCGTATCAGCAAAAACTACTTCTTTACGTACTTCATCAATATTATTTGAATATTTCATAGCTCCTGGTGGAGTAAATTGAAAGTTCTGCATAATTGGAGCTTGAGGCAACTGATTTTTCATCCTTTCTAAATTAGCAATTTCATTGTTAATCATATCTAACCTGTTATACATATTATCCCTCCCAAAACATAGAAAAAAGAGACACTAATTATTGTATTAAAATAATCTTTATCTCTCCTTTCTAAATAAATTATCCCATAAAAAAAGAGGACAAAACCGTAATGATTTTGTCCTTTTATTGTAAAATAGTCGTACTATTGTAATATAAAGGAATTACCTTCCTTTCCTAGTGTACGATCTATTTACTTCAATTTTGCCTTGTGCAACTACTTGATCTGCATCAAATAAATTACTATGCCCTATGATTAAATATTCATTATAACCAGTAGCTTTATTTAATTCAAATTCTATTTGTTCAAGTGTTTCACATATTATCTTGTCTACATATTGATAATCTATTGCTAGATATAATTTATAATAATCAAATTCCATATTATACCTTTTCTACTTGCTTACCTGTACTATCTTTTACACAAACCCATAATGTGTTCGTTCTACCCCACAGATTAGCTTTAGAATCAGCTTTAAACTCTTTAATATTAATCTTTGCACCTACTTTATATTTAGCATATCCTAGTTTGTCTTTAGTACATTTAGCTTGTGCTGCTGCTGATAGATTTTTATATCTAGCCTTATTTGTTGCTTTAACTTCTGGTGATTCTCTTAAATATTTTTCATATAATAATTTATAATCACCATTAACCCACTCATTTTTATCAAATGATTTAGTATCTTGTAAATAAGGCAATGGATCAACAAAGTTTCCATTAGTATTTACAACAGCTAAATGTAAGTGAGTACCAACTCTTTTGCCATTATAATATCCACTATTACCCATATATCCAAGCCTTTGGCCTTTTTTAACCTTTTCACCAACTTTAACTTGGATACTACCTTCTTTCATATGTAAGTATCTAACAATGTAATTGTTTGGCATTTTAATACCAACATAATACCCCCTAGATGATGAGTAAGCAACTTCTACAACTTTACCATCGTGTATTGCTACTTCCCAATCTGTTGCGTATCCTTTACCTATCATATCAATACCATTATGAGTTCCTTTTTTAAATGCTTGAGTTTGATAATGTACGCCTTTTTCTAAAACTTTATTCACAACTTTTAACTTTTTCCAAGCCATATTTATTTCCTCCTATTCATCAACTTCTGGCAGACCTGTTGCTATTGAATTTAATATAGATAAAAAACCTGCTAGAATACTAGCAGATAACACATATAGCCAATTAACATCTTGTAATATTGCAGCAGTTCCTATACTTGCTACAGCAGCTTGACATATAGTTCTTAATGCTCTGATAATTGCTGCTTTCCAAAAACTATTACCCATACTCGCACCTCCTCCTATAAAACTTTTAATATTTTCTTTTTAATAAATCTTATTCTCTTATCTAATGTTGATTCACTTATATTTAATTTCATAGCGATTTGTGTCCTAGAATAATTTTTAATTAGTAATTCCAATATTAAAGCATATTCTTCGTTAAACATACACTTATCTACAAGATACTCAAATTCATCCTTAGTAAAATTAAGCTTACTCATTTGCCAATATACGCTCCACATTTGGAGCAATGATAATTACCTTTTTTATCCTTAACTATTTTAGCAATAGATTTAGATTTGAGTATCTTTTGAGTTCTAACTCTTTTTAATAATATATTTCCCATAAAAATCACTTCCCTATTGCGATATCAGATTTATTTATATTGTCTACATCATTAATATCTATTGTATCAGTAGTAGTTATAGTATTTATATCGCCTATAATATCTATATATCTCCAAGTTATAAATGCTGAATATCCTATTAAAATTACAATTATTATAAATAAAACTCTAACTGTACGTTTAGAGTGGTCTTTAGCAAATTGAATCATTTCAGTCGCAAAATTATTGTTTTCCATTGTTTTTCGCTCTTTTCTCTTTTATATTTTCAAGAAGAGTAATTCTTATTTCGTGTAATTTAAGAACGTCTTCGTGTTCCCTCAATATTCTTTTATTTTCGCTAGATATTTCGTTTAAACTATTAATGCTATCAGTTAATCTAGTAATGCTTGTATTTAATTTAATGATCGGAGTGATTATTGCTATTAAAGTTGCAATAAAACTACATAATACTACTATGCTTATTGTTTCCATTTCTTTATCACTTCTTTCTATTTATATCCTATTATGTATATAGGAATACATATTGAATTATCTTCCGTTGTTCCTGAAGAACTAATTACACTTCCACCACCAAATGTTATTTTATTATTATTTATTGCACTTGGTAATCTTCTATAACCTACTAAATTACCACCCCTACTTGATAATGTTTGTAAAAATGCTAATCTATTAGTTTCTATCTTTCCTGTTGTAAGTTCGTAATTATCATTTTTTGAAAATAAGTATAATATTTCATAATAAGAATAATTACTCAAATTATCACTTAAAGTTATTTCTTGCCCTGCAAAATCACTTGTAGGGCTTAGATTAGTCCATAATATAGTACCCTCAAAATGATTATTTATATAATTACAACTATACCCATCTTGAGTAGAAGTAGAATAAGCATCTACTATACTAGCCATTGTAGGAGTAGTATTTTTTGCTTTTATAATGTGTTTAACAACTGCATATGGTTGTAAGTTTCCGTTTGTTGCTGTTGGTTCAGCACCTGTTCCTGCATCACCTGTGTGAAATGAGTTTGAACAAGTCCCTTGTGTGAATGTTAATCTATATGTTGCACTACCATAAGTTGTTAAACCCACGCCATTATTATCACTCCAATAAATACCTTCGTGATTATGTTTTTGTAACGCTTTATTACCACCTGTTTCCCCAAGTGTATCAAAATCAGTATCGTTTGTGTCTTGTCCTACTAATACTTTACCTCTAAAATCAGGTAGTGTTCCTCCAATTAATGTATATAATTCAGGATAATCAATTTGTGTAATTGTACTACCATCACATTCTAACCATCCTGTTGGTATTGTAGTTCCCATAAATTGTATTATTGAACCTATTACCATACTATCTAATGCTTTTATTGATAAATCGTTCCAACTGCCATTAGCATAATATTTGCCTTGATTAGTTGTTTCATCAGTTTTTATCCATAATTTTTCATCTCCTGTTGGAGTTGTTGTTCCTACGCTTACTTCAGGAGTAGTATATCCTTTACCAGTTAATACTGCATTTAATGTTCCTTTTGATACAAAAGTATTAGCATTAGCACTTGAATAATCACTATAACTTAATTGTCTAGCATATAAAATGCCATTAGCATCAACTTTTCCACCATAAGCATCTCCTACTTTAATAATACCAGCAGAACCACCATTTACAGCGTAATCAGATGTTCCTACAGCACTTATATTTGTTCTAGCATTACTTTGTTCAGTAGAACTTAAACCTTGAGATGCTTCAGTAGAAACTGCTTTAAAGTTTCCTACATTACCTAAACCTACATCTGATTTAGATACATTATGAGGGTTACCACTTGTTGTTTGTGAGTGGTCATAAGCAATTTTGCCTCTATCTCCTCTATATGCAGTAGAACTTGTTTCTCCTAATGCTAGACTTGAACTTATTTCAGCAAAACCTGAACCAGTCCATCTATATGATTTGTTTGTATCTACACTAATATATATTTTTCCAGTTTCTCCTGGTATTTCAGTAGTATAAGTAGATTCTTTATAGAACTTACCATCAGCTACTTTATAATAACCTTCAATTACATCATCAACATAAGAAGGTAGTTGAGAACTAGGAACTTTACCATTTGCGTCTAGTTCTGCTACACCACTAGCAGTTCCTACTGAAGTTGTTGGTACAGCACCTACATCGCTAGCAGTAGTAGGTACAGTTATATTTATATCTACATTTGAACTAGCATTTGCAGTAAATGTTCCTACGCTTGTATTATTTTTCTTTATTGTTAAAGTCGCATCATTAACTGTTGGTATTGTTGGAGTATCAATTAAATCATTATAACTTCCACTTGTTGCAACATCTGATAAATCTGAGTATTCTACTTTATCACTTAGTTCAGTCATTAAATCAGTTTGATCTGATAATGTTCCAGTAATATTACCCCACTCAGCACTTGTTTGAGTATTAGAAATAACATTACCAGCAGATATTGATATACCAGTTCCAGCAGTATATGTTGTATCAGTAAATACAGCGTCAGAAGGAACATCACAATTTACATAATATCCATTTACTTTTTCAGCATTATCTACAATACCATCATTATCAGTATCATATACTGATTTTTCCATATCTCCTATACCATCTTGTATCTCAGTTTCGTGAGGTCCAGTTGCATCAGTTATTGTTAAGATAGTAGTTTTGCCTATCTTTTGCATATCGACTACTGGACTAAAACCAGGATCACCTTTATCTCCCTTATCACCTTTAGGTCCGATAGGAAGAAGAGTACCTTCTATTGAGATATAATCATTAATATCACCATTAATGCTTAATACATCTATATTTCCATCTATCATTCTGCATCACCAGCCTCTGGGTTAAGAATAAATTCTTTAGGTCCGTTATCATCATAACCTATAATAGTTTGAATTTCGTTGTTTAGAGTTAATACTGATATTTCATACCAATATGTAACTGGTTTATTAATAATTTCTCCTATTTTACTTTCTTCAGAAGAAATAGGTATATATACATAATATCCAGCTTCATCAACAGTAATTGTCTTTTCAAATACAACATTACCTTCGTTCTTTCTTTCAGTAATAGCAAGTTTTACTTTTTCCCCTACACTGAAATCATAAGAAGTTCCTGAAGTGTCCTTTGCACTAATTTTAAATGTTGTAGAATCACCTCTGTTAATTTGAATTTGTTTAGTAAATGCGTCAAACTTTATCATTAAGCATCTCTCCCTTCTTTTAAATCTTTAACTTCTTCTTTTAACTCTTCTATTTCATTTTGTAATGCTTTGATAGTTATAAATAACCCTTTAATGTAAGCATCTCTTTCCCACTCTTTGATATCTATACTTTTATATTGTTCCATATCTTCATCAGAACGAGATTGATTTACAACTTCATTATGATCTAGATATAACTTTGTATCATAGTTTCTAAAATATTTAGAAAGAGTTTTAGTATCTTCTATTTCATCGATTATAAAACCATAATCACTAGGGTTATCTTTAATGCCCTTATATTTATAATCGTAAGTATACATATTTATATCTTTTAAATCTTCATATACATTTTTATAGTCTGCTTTTATATCTTTAAGATTTTTCTTAACATTTCTTGATGATGGACCAGAACTTGAAGTAGCAACGTTATTACTTGAACTATTGCCTCCAGCTCTAATCTTTTTACTTGCATACATAACTAGGTTATCTCCTGAAGTAGTGTGCATATCTATTTGACCACCCCAAGAACAGTTAATATAGTGTTCTCCTATTTGAACTGTACCTGAGTGCATATAAGCATCATAGAATTTAACACCTTCAATGTTAGTACCATTATTGCAACTAATATATAATGCACTACCACTACTTGTTGTTCTTATATATGCTTGTTGGCTACCTAAACTACCAGCACTATCACTATTTCTAAATGATATACCACCGTGTCCGTATGCAACATTTAACGCACTAACATAAGGGTTATTAGCAAAACCTGGTCCTACTCTAAAGAAACATTGACCATCTGCATAGTATTGATAATTTATTTGACCAGCACTAAGAGAACCACCACTTATATTAGATGCACTTAAATTCTTTATAGTTACATTATTACCGTTTATTGTTCCACCAGTAATATTTGAACCACTTATATTTTTAATAGTAATATTGTTATTACCATTTAAAATACCACCAATAATTTTATTTGCACTTATACCATTTAAAGTATCTATATTAGCATCTTTTATTATTAATTTATTGTTTTCAATATTACATCCACCTATAACACCAGCACTAGCGTTTATTGTTCCACTTACATTTGCGTTAGAGGCATTTAAGTTATTACAAGTAACATTACCATTTTTATCTACTTGAAAATTAGTAGAATTAATAGCGATATTATCACTTGTCATTTGTATAGTTTTACCAGCAAGACTAATCTTACCTGAGTTAATTTGAATTTGTTCAGGAGTCATATTGATTTTAGAAATTATTTCGTTATCATCAACTTTTTTACTAACTTCCATATTTATAGATTCTTCAAATATATCTACTCCTGCGTGTGATACGTATTCAGTTAAGTCCATATCTATTACCCAGTCGGTAGATGCGTAAGACTCGCCTTCTTCTTTAGCGTTTACACAATCGTATACTTCACCGTTAGTTTTATCTATATAATAATCTCCTACAGCATAAGGAGGAGTAGGAAGAGTATCAAATATCTTATGTTTCATATCAGTAACTACTCTTAGAGCATTTACTGCTAAATTAATTGAGTTTGCTGATTGAGTTAATTCTACTTTAGTAGCATAATCTTCAACTACATCAGCACGTAAATCTTCGTTTAACCTTATAGCAGTAGAATCATCAGTATATTTAAGGTCATTTATCCAATCAGTTGAGTGGAAAGAACCTTCTTCATCCTCTGCTACAATACATCTATACATTTCATTGTTAGAAGTATTCCACCAAACATCCCCTACATCATAAGGTGGCGTAGGTTGGACTACGAATACTCTTCTTTTTGAGTCTGCTGTATCCTTAGCTTGTCTTGCTATAGACAACGCTTGAGCAGCAGCATCATCAGTTAATTGATTCCATTTATATACTCCATTATCTACAATAAATCTAAAAGCAGTACCTTCATCAGTATTATAGAAAAGGTCGCCTAAATGATCGTCTTTTAATTGAGTAGTAGTCCAATTTACAGCAGGTTCATTATTTAGTGTTGGATCATAATTATAAAACCAGCTAGTGATATTACCATCTAGCTGGTCGTGTATATCTTCTATATCCTTAGTAGTTTGTTCTACAAAGTCATATAGTATTCCATCAGTTTTTACTAAACCACTATTTAAAGCAGATATTCTTTTTCTATCTACCTTTAATTCATCTAAATTATATTTACGTACTAAATCTTCATTAGTAATAGGTCTAAATGAATTATTCATATTTACCACCTCACAGTGCCATTATTTACTTTAAAGCCTAATTTTTCTAATATCTCTACTTTGTCAGTCATATCACTAACATTTTGGTCTATATAATTAATAATGTCATTATTATAAGTATCAAAACTCTTATAATTCATTTTAATTAACATAGCCTTTTGAGGTAGAGATAAATCTAAATTACTAACATATCTTATTACAGCACTCTTATCATATTCGTTTTTAGTGCTATTCTTTATCTTATCTATTTCATCATCATATTCCTTATATTTTTCATAAGGAGCTATTTGAGAAATGACTTTATATTTTTCAGGATAGTTTAAAGAATAATCAATTTCTTTTTTATTTAAGTAATAATCTCCTAAATTACCACCATTATTAATATATTCTTTAACATTATTATAAGTTTTAGCCATAGTTTGACCAGCAACTTTACTCTTAGCAAGAGCAGTTGAATAACTAACTATATCTTTAATAATCTCTGCTTTTTCAGTATCACTTGCATTTTTGTATTTATCACTCTTCATAATAGTATTCATAGCCTTTTCAATAGACTTACCTGATATCTTTTGGAATCGAGCAATTTCTTCAGATGTAAGTGTTCTCTTGCTATCGCCTTTACCAGCAGAGTAAGGAGCAGTAGTAGGCATAACCGAAGTATCGTTAGTTGCTTTATATACTCTATATATTTCTTGTCCTGCTTTACTTACTTCTGATTTACTTACGTTTGCTGGGTTAAACATAACATTTAATATATTATTATTACCACCATATTTAAGAACATCTTCTCCCATTGTATTTACTTTAGGAGCTAATGTTTTACTTGCAAATGGTATCTTAGCAATAAATTTATTCGCTGCTGTTTGTAATGGTCTATCTTTTTCGTATGTTTGTCTTTGAGTACCATCTACCATATCAGCAATTTGTTTTGAGAAAGTAGGAACTGCTCTTGCTGGAAGATCAAGTATTGCATTAATCAAACCAGATGCAACGCCTTCATTATCAGTTAATACATCATTAATACTTTGTAAAAATGATTGTTCTAACAATATAGCGTTAGCAGAATCTAACGAACTAACAATACCTTCAAATAAACCAGTACCTTTGTCTTTACTATTAACTATATTAGACATAATTGCTAATGGAGCAGCAATAGGTTGAGCCCAATCATAAGTAAATGATTTATCTCCAATTTTAACTGAGTATTGATTGACACCTAATACGTTCTTAATAAAGTTTTTAGTATCTTTATCTTCATCATCCTTACCAGTTATTACTCCACTCTTAGCAAGTGCATAACCTAATATATATAACATTGAACCAGCAGTTGCTTTTCCTAATGTTTGAACAAACTTATGTTGTTGTTGAGGAGTAAATTCCCCTTTACCTATCGCTTTATTCAAATTGTTATATTGAACTAATGAATTTACTAAACCAAAAGGAGAAAAATCAACTATTGCTTTAGTTAAGTTAGCTGGAGTTTTAGCAAATGGTATCAAAACATCACCTAAACCATAGTTTTCTCCACCTAAATTATTTAACATACGTCTTACATCAAGAACAAATTTAGTATAGTTATTATTATCGTTCCAAGTTCTTTGTAGCGATTCGTTTAATGCTATATCTATCATTTCTTGAGTAGGCTCGGTAACGTTATTTAATCTCATTTGGTTAGCAAGAGAATTTTCAAACCAACCTTCACTAAATACTCTATCACCTACATCCATTAAATAGTTTAATAAACTTTCAGTACGATTTAGTCCTCTACCTATTAATGTTTTATCATTAAATGATTTACCTTCGCCAGCCTCAAATCTATCATTTATATCTTTTGTATTAATACCTAATTTATAATCATTAGTAGCCTCATAAGCACCACGTTTTACACCTTTTAAATATTCTTTTATATTAAAGTTTCCAGTAGTTCTTACACCAGTTTTCTTTGCTACTATTTTATCAGCCATACTTGCTATAATATCCCCTGTAATATTTGCTGGAGCAATTAAAGTATTACCAGCAACATTTCTTACTTGAGTTTTAGGGTTAAATAGCATTGATAATCTCATCCAACCTTTAAGAGCTTTACTAGCACTAGATGGAATCTTATCGTTCATTAGTTTTTGTATCTTAGCAAGTTCAACTTTCTTTTCGTATCCATCTTCCATACCGACTACTTTTTTCATAGTATCCATAATAAAATCTACCTCATCAGTAGTAAGTTGGAAATCGGCTTGATGTTGATCTATCCAATTTTGAGTTTTCTTTTTAACTAATCTATTATATGCTTCAGTTAATTCACTTTGAGCATACGCTACCATACCTTCAGGAGTCATCCTACTCATAATACTTGATGCTTGAAGAGCTTGTGCAGTAATAGTTTTCATTTGTCTTAATTTATTGGCAATAGCAATCATACCTTCATAGTTCTTACTATCAGCATATTGTTTCATTAAGATAATACCTTCTGCTATATCAGTAGCATCAGCAACATCTGCTTTTTTATTCATCCATCTAATAGTTTCTTCAGCACCACCTTTTTCAAGTTTCTTAAATGCTTTATCTAAACTATCTTTATTAGTTATTTTATCGTATTTACTAAACTCTTCTTCTTTAATAATTTTTTGCTTTTGTTCTTCAGTAAATAGTTGAGATTTTTGTAATGTTTCAACTTGTTTACTTTCACCATCGCCTTTTTTATTATATTTACGTTCTTTTAGTTCAGGAGTTGTACTAGCATCTTCAGGTTTTAATTTTGCTATATCCATTAAATTAGTTGCTTTATTTACCTCTTCAGATTTAGTATTATTTTCAGGAATTTCAACTTTTTCAATTTGATTTTGAGTTTTTTGCTCAACTTCTTCTGTTGCTTTAGTATCTAATTCGGTAGTAGATAAATCTTCTTTAAGATTAAGAACATTAAATACTTTTGCAGATTCTTTTAAGTAAGTAGCATCTTTAGTTGTTCTACCATTTAATTTATCTGCAATACTATTTACTATACCTTTTAATACTCCGATATCTTCTTTATTCTCTTTAGCAAGTTTTTCTAACTCTTTTGAGTTAGTTAATACATCATTTAACTCTCTTGCTACTATTTCGTTATCTACATTTGCCTCATCAAACTCTCCAGATGCTAATAATTCTTCTTTTAAAGCATCATATACGCCTGTTTCTTTAGCGTATAATAAAATACTACTCTTAGTCTTATTATCTAGTATTTTATTGCTTAATTCCTTTAATAAAACAGTCTTTATAGGCATATCAGTTTTAGTAGGGTTAAGTTTTAATGTATCTCCATCCCACTCAGTTAATGTATTTAATGAAGAATCGAATCTTAAATCAACTCCAGTATCAAATACTAATGAACTTATATCATTTACTAAATTGTTATATAATACTTTGCTATTTTCGTCTAAATTTGAGAATAGATTTACAGCACTATCTTTAAATGTTTTAGATTGAGTATTTCTAATTGTATATAAATTCTCTAATAATTGTTCTGAACTCATAGGAGTATCTGTTGCTTCTGCAAGTGCTGCCATTGTTTCAAGATATTGTCTATTTGTATTACTTATATATCCGTTATCTCTTTCTAATTCATATATTGCTTGATTTAAATTAGCAGTACTTTTTGGAGTATATATTCTTTGGAGAGAAGAACCATAAGCACCAGTAATTGCACCAATCATACCAGATTCAATTGCATTTTGTAATGTTTCCTTACTACCTATTTGTTCCCAATCAATATCTTCGCCTTTATCAGCCCAATTAAGAGTTAATTGCTTATTAAATTCTCCTAAATATTCTTCAAGGAATTCTTCAGAACCTTCAGTAATAACGCTACTTAATACATCGTTCATTGTTTTATTGCCTATCCATTTAGACAAAAATTTAGATGTACCAGCTTCAAAGAAACCTTTCTTACCATTGTAATATAATGAACCAGCACCTAATAATTTTTCAAATAATGCTTCAGCACCTGTGCTTAAAAGACCATAATTCAATGCTGCTTGTTCACTATATCCGTTGTTAATTGCTTCATTAACTTGATCGTTGAATATATCTCCAAAATAAGAAACAGTTCCTAAACCTGGAACTATTTGATTAAGCGTTTGCATAACTGCTTGTTTTCCTATTTCAGTCAAAGCACCATAACCTAGTTTTAATAATGGGTTACTAGCGTTTTCTCTTTGAGCTTGCATAAATACATCATTATATGAACCTAATTGACCATTAGATGTTGCTAAATCTCCTCTAGTCCAACTAAATACACTAGCACCACCTCTAACTGGACTCATCGCTAGTTTTACAAAAGCAGATTGATTTTGTTCATCCTCTATTGCTTTTTTAGTTTCATAATTACTTAAGTTATACGCTCTTTCATCCCATTTTTCTTGTAATTCAGCTTGTAAGTTTTTATATTTGTCAGTTTTCATATAATCTAATAATGCTTGTTTGTTATCTACATTTTTTTGTAATTCATTTTCAAACTCAGGTTTTTCTCCAACTTCCAAGTCTTTTTTACGAGAGTCTTCTGCTACTGCACCTGTTGCAGTAACTTTTGCTTTAATGTTATTCGCTTTTAAGTTTTCTAATAAAGCGTTTTGTCTTTCTCTTAATTCACTTTCAGATTGCTTACTAGCGTTTAGCCAATCTTGAGTAGACCTTTTATTTATTTGTTCTTGAGCAATTCTTTGCAATTCTTTATTTCTTTCTGCTACAGTTGTTATTGATTCATTACCATTTTTATCGCCTACAACAGCAAATGCTTCGCCTAACTCAGTTCCATCGTTTTTTAAACTAGATGCGTAAGTAGGCATCTTTTTATTTGCAGCTTGCTCTAATGTATCATTATCAAACGTTTCTCTTTGTTTGTAATTACCATTTATTATAGATTTATATAGTGCATCTTGGTCTTTATTAAATTGATCTTTATCTAAAGACTTTTTTGCTTTCTTTACTATGCTGTCTAGTAAACTCATAATGCACCTCCTATCTTAAACCAAATTCTTGTATTAATTTCTTAACATCGTTAGGAGTTAAATTTCCTGCGTCAAATTGTTGTTGAATATAATTACTTGCTACATCGTTTGAGTAGTTTCCATTATATTTCTTATCAGTTTCTATTGCTTTCTTAACATCTGAATATTTTGAAGATGCTCCGTATAATGTAGAGTTACCATCTAAATCAGAACCATTTAATTGAGATTTCTTCAAATTATATTCAGCTTGCCATTGTTTAGCAGATTGAGCTAGTTCTTTTTCTCTTAAGATTTGTGAGTAAACATTATTATATTGATCCATATAAGCGTTTCTTATACTTTGAGCATTTGAGAAACTCTTTTCTTTTAATGTTGATACGTTATTGTAATAATCTTGAGCATTTTGTATTTCTAATTGTAATTTATTTAAAGCGTTTTGAGCCTTTTGTAAATCTCCATCTTGTACTGCTTGGTCATACTTTAAATTATATTCAGTAATAGCATCATTTAAAGCAGTATTTGCTCTAGCCATACGATCGTTGTAAGAAGTTAAAGCACCTAATCTTTCAGTAGCACTAACACCTGAATTAGCAAGACCTCTATTTAAGTTATCAGTTTGTCTTGAACTATAAGGGTTAGTGTAAGCCATATATGTATTTAATGCTTTTCTACCTTCTATATCTTTATTTTTTTGTGCTTCTTCTTTTTGTTTATCAATTAATTGTTTTTGTCTTTCAAGATTAATATCAACTTGTTTATCTTGTAATGCTTGTTGTTCTGCTAAGTATTGATTTTGTGAATCTCTTAACTCTCCAGCATTATCAATTAAACCAGAATAAATACTATTATTCTCAGCTAATGCTTTTTCCCTTTCATTATAAACATTGTTTACTCTTTTTTGTTCTTCTGAATTTAAACTCATAGCCATTTAAATCACCTCTTTACATATCCTGCAATAAACCCTTGTATTGTCATATTAAACAAACCAAAAGGTTTATCAGAACCTATTTTGAATTGAATTTCTTTAAACTTTTTATTTTTAACCTTATAAACACAATATCCTTTTGTATCTACAACTTCTTTTGTTTTCTTTTCTTCACCATCTAATATAGATGTTATTTCTATTTCGTCATTATCCATTTTCTTTAGACTTAATACTCCACCTTTTTTACTTGTTGTTTTAGTATATGAAGGAGCATCAAAATCATCCTTACAAGTAGTCCAGTAAGAATTAATATCTTCTCCGTTATCAGTAGTTCCTTTTAATTGATATACTTGTCCGTAAGCGTTACTAAAATATAACTTACCTCTAAATTCAAATACATCATTTATAGGATATTTAGTAGTAGTTTCTTCAACTGCAACTTCTTTTACTGGTAGTTCCCAATAGAACCACTCATAACCTACATCAGTATTTTCTAAAAACTTTTGTCTTTTATCTGCTAAATAAACGTGTGAATCTATAACACATAAAAGATATCCAGACCACTCAGCAAGTCTAACTTTATCGTAATGAGTTTCATTAACCATTTTTGAATCAATCATATTAGACCTATGTTGTAATACTTGTTCTGAATAAAGTGATGTAGATGCAAAGCCCTCTAAACCTAATTTAGAGAAGAATACTATATCATCATTAAAATTAATACCAGTACTTATACATCCTAAAGCAATATTGCCTGGGTTAGATGGATAAATATCAGTACCATTTTCTACACTTCTAGTCATATAATAAACACTTGCACTATTTTGATAAGTATCTTTAACTACCCATAAAGCATTATTACCAGGAATAACTGCTTTTACTGGAGCTAAGTCTAAACCTATACTTACCCAAGCGTTTTCTCTTATATATCTAGGATCACTTGCTTCACAATAGAAAACTCCATTAGGATAATCAGGGTTACCACTAAAGAAGATTCTATTATCAAATTCTTTTACTATTCTACAATTTAGAATTCTATCTCTCATACCAGATTCAGTCTTACTAAATTGTATTATTACTCTTGCACCAGATGTTGGAGCAGTAGAGAAAGTAACTATACCGTCATTTCTATTAACTGTAAGTCCACTTCCTTCTTCTATTCTTACATTATCGACTGTTGCAAATACTGAATAGTTTGCATCTAGTCCTTTATTTGCTAGAACATAATCAACTGAAGTTCCATCGCCTTCATATTGATTTTGTTGAACTCCTGTTAAACAATTTAAAGGTTGGAACATTTTATCGGTATCTAAACCTTCGTCCAAATCAGTTTGACCTTGAGGAGTCATTACATAAGTAGTCATAGGAATTGTACCTACAACTGATGTTAAATTAGTGCCATCATATTCATAATAATTTACTCCATCCATAATGAATAAAATATCATCAAATACAAAGTAATTTGATTTCATTAATGCCATATTACTTGCTAACAATGTAGTTTGTACTGGCCTTGATGGAAAATTATTCCATTTATATAACTTATTACCACTATGAACTAAAACGTGTGTAGTATTATTTAACTTATAAAAAAACAGACCAAATATTTCGCCATCGAATTCACCGATTAACTCCATACCTGGTCTTGTTTGTATGCAGTCATCATCCAAATAATTCTTCCACATATTAATGGAATCAGGAGAACGATATCTTGATACAAGACCATTTGTGAAATCTACGCCTCTAAAACCTGCGTATTGTCTAGTAATTATTTTATTAGTTGTCGCCATCTTGCATCACTTCCTAAATATTATCTCCACCATATATAGTGATAACTCCTGCTGTTCTTCTAGGATCTAGACTTGCTTTTAGTTCATTATAAGTTTTTTCGAAATATGTTCCGTATACTGAAATCATATCTAATCTTAATAAATCTCTTGCAATACCATAAGGCATTACTTCTAAAATGGCATTATCAACATCAAATTTAAAGTTAGCATCATATTCATCCTTATTATCGCTTTCTTCAAAATCTACTTTTACCATTTTAGGATATTTATAATAGAATAATTTAACTACACCTTCAAACTCATCATTTATTTCGATATTATCATCATCCAAGAAAGTAAAGTCTTTATTAGATATTCCCTCATTAGGAACTAATATAACTTTATTTAGTTGATAAATGTCGCTTATTTCATCGCTTAAAGTAATTATTCTATTAGAGTTTTCCTTTATTTCTATTTCAGTATTAGCTGGTATCTTACGATATTTCATTAAGTCCATTTGAATTGAATTAACAACTCCATTAATCTTATTTAAAACATCTTCATCCTCAGCCATACCTGATAGTTCAGGATAGTATTCTTCAATAAGTGAGAATACTTTAATTTTCATTTCTTTTAAAGTCATAGACATCCCTCCTATACTTTAGAATCTTTATATACGTTTTTCATTTCTTTGATTTCTTTTGCTAAATTTGTTAAATTAGTCATTTGATATTGAGAAATTATAAACCCTTGAGTTTCATCCCATATTAGAATAGTTCCAGAAGGCATTTTAATAGTCATATCAGACACTTCTGACACTTCAAAGGGATATTCTTCGGTTGAATCAATTTTACTCTCTACGTGTGTTGTAAGAGTTAAATTCTCAAAGTGTTGTTTTACTCTTCCATCTTCAGTTTCTTCATCAAATTTAGTTTTTTCGTTTACTGTAATACCATAAAATTGTTTTAAGTTAGGTTTAACTGTAAAATATTCTAGTTTTTTCATAATAATCTCCTTCTAAGGTCGAGAGAGGTGGAATCGCACCACCTTAAGCACTAGCCACTCGATAAAAAAGAGGGGATAACCCCTCTAATCTTATATAGTAGTCTTAATTACTGCTATTTCATCAGGTCTTACAACCTTTGCACCATAACCATATAATGATTTGATAGCATCAGAGAAAGCAGCTTCAGGTCTATAAGCATTAGTTTCTTTAATTTGTTCAACAAATGCTATAGCGTGAGAAGTTCTTAAGATGTTGTATACAGTATCATCATCAGATAATGATCCTGAAGACTTACCAGTTGGTAGTAAGTTTTCAATAGTTACTTTAGCATTAGCATAAGTACCTACTACACCTTTCTTAGCTAATTCAACGTTATTAGTTAATAATTCAGTTACAGCAGGTCTTAAGAATTTAAAGTATTTTGGAGAAATTTCTAACCAATAATCATCAGTAACCTTGCAGTTGTTAGTGTAAAGAATTTCAAATGCACTTTCTACACCTTCAATAGCGTTAGATTTTGTTGGAGTAAATTTAGCAACTGAATCGATTGAAGAATCTTCAACACCAGCTTTTACTAATGAAGCAACATATTTATCTCCTTCTTCAGATAATGCTCTAGCACCTTCTAAAGCAGCAGCTTCTAAAGCACCAGGAACAGTTTGAGCTTTATAAACATCATCCATTTCAATATTGAAATATTTGAATTGATTGATTTCTAATGCTTGTCTTGTAGCATCTACTGCATCTCTTGATAAGTCAGTACCTGGAACATAAGTTCTAACAGTTGGTCTAACTGCATTTAAGATATATACAGTATCTGCATTTTTTGAGTCCCTTTCATATTTGAAATCACAGTGATTTCTTAAACTTGTAATAGTTTGTAATGCGTGTTCATACGCCTTATGCCAAATCTTTTGGCTAGCAACAGTAATTGCCATAATATCATCCTTCTTTCTTTTTAATTATTTTTTGTTTGCGACATCCTTACTTTATCCCAGTTTGCCTCTAACTCTTCATCAGTCATTTTTTCAATTTCTTCATCAGTAAAGAAATCTTTTTCTAATTCAGAATTATTGGTTAAGTCGCCTGGGGTATTAATTGGCTTTTCTTGTGTTCCTTGATACATATCATAAATTTTAGATACAGGAACATTACTATTGAATTGATTCCTATATTCAATAAATGATTTGTCTTCAAGAATACTTTCGTCAATGTTTAAACTTCTTAACGCTCTCTTATCGTCTTCTGAGTTTAAAGCATCAACTAACTTAGTAAATACAAGTTTATCTTTCTTACTTAAGTTATCGTAACCAATACTTGCTAAACGATTAGCCTCTTGTTTCATTGATTCGTATCCTTCAGTAATGATATCCTTGCTATCTCTGTCAGCTTGATATTCGATATACTCGCTATCTTCACTAACATACCTTTCAGGTAGTTCTACACCTTCATTAGTATATAAGTTTCTTAACTTATCATTTACTTCTTCTAGTGTTTCTCCACCTAATTGTGATTTAAGGACATTTTCAATATCCTTATGTTTGTCTAGTTCTCTTTCTAGCTTACGCATTTTACGAGCAACTCTACGATCTGCAATTTCATTTACCTTTTGATTAAATTCTTCTTCGGTATAGAATTTGCCTTGAGGTTCTTCTTCTTCCTTGATTTCTTCTCCACTATCTTGTGAAGTTTCTTCAACTGAAGTTTCTTCAACCTCTTGAACATTTTCTTCTGAAGTTTGTTCTTCTTCGTTTTCAATCTCTTCTGAGATAAGTGTTGAGCTATTTAATTCTTCCATAGCTACATCCTTTCTATTTATACGGGTTTGCTTCCCTCACATACATTTATTGTCTGCATCTCGACATATTTGGTGGTCATTATAAGATTTCCCTTAATCAGACCATATAAAAAGCAGCATTATGCTGCTAATTGAACGTTATTTGAAACATCGCTTCTTGTTGTATCATTTCCGTGAGATGTTTCTTGTGCTTCTTGTAATGCTTGTGCCATCATTGAACTTGCTTGGTCTTCTATTCCAGCAAACTCTTGAGCGTTAGCCATTTGTTGATTTGCTGCGTTCATCATTTGAGTAGCTTCCATATCCATTTGATTCATTATTGCTTGTTTCTCTTGTCTTTGTTTTAATATTCTTTCCAACTTAGTCTTAGGCATTACTGAATCAGCATCTAATGATTCAACATATTCATCAAATTGAATAAAACCACCTTGCATTAAGTTTTCTAATGATAACTCTTGAGCATATCTATCATAAGCACCTCTAGGAGTTATATCTACTTTAACAAAAGCCTCTAAGTTCTTCATTGTTTGTTTATCAACTTTTGCTTCTTGAACTAATATCTCACCAGTTTGTAAATCTTTTTCAGTATAGAATACAATTAAGTCTTTTGAATTCTTCTTCCAGTATTCAAACCATATTCTAGCAATATCTTCAATAAATTTCTTTAAACCTATAACTTGGTCATTTAATGGTTGATTTTGTGCTTGTTGTACTGCTAAGATTGCTCTACCTGATGCACTTGAAGGATCAAGATTGCCAGTAGTTGCTTCAGATACGTTAGTCAAGTCTTTAGATAAATTAATTAACTCAGCTTGTACCTTTTCAGCATCGGTAGACATTTGAGCAGGGTTTGTATTCATAAATACATCTGATGCTCTTAAACTACCCATTTCTTTAAATCTAATAGTAGCACCAACTCTATCTACATCATTTATATTAGAAATAGCATCTTCATTAACAACTTTTTGAGGATATGCAGTATTTTTAACTGTAATTAATCTTCTCATTATTGTTTTATTTATTTCTATTTGATTAGGTTTAAGATATTCAACTTCTCCTACACCTCTAGCAGAGCCATCTCTTTCTTCCCAGTTATACATAGCAAATGGATAAAGTTCTATACCCATTTCTACATCTTCTTCTATTTCTAGGTATTTAACACCACGTGAATAATGAACTTGTCCTTTTTTATCTTTCCAGAACTTAGTTAATAACCAAACTTTATTATCAAGTTCTTCTTTTTGCCCTGGAATAGTTTCAGTATCATTATCTCCTACAATAGACATAACTTTATCTTCAGATACGTGCTTTCTAGCATATTCTTGAACATCTAATAAATTTTTTCTTTGTCTTACTATTATGTAAGGTTGTTTTTGAATATCAGGACTATTCTCATCACCAAAGAATATATCAGTATTATTAATATCTAAACATATAGGTCTTTTATCTTTATAATCAACATAACATATTGCTTGGCCTACTATTGCAGCAGTTTTAGCCCACGCTTTGATTTTATAATCTAATTGGTCAAAGTCCCATATCTTACTAGCGTATTTATTTAAACTCTTACATACATCTTGAGCGTTTTGAATAAAATCTTCATTATCACCGTTTTCTGGAGAATAATTAATTGCGAATAGGTTTTCAGTAACAGTTGAAACTTTTTGCTTAACTATTTGTTGTACTATATTTAAACATACAGGTTCAACTGATTTAGATAACTTTAAACCGTTCCATTGATCTCCAATATAGAACTTATTAAATAAATCAGTATTACTGAATAGATTAATTAGTTGGCAATAATTAATTGACTTTTCATATAATTCCCAAGTCTTAGTCTTTTCTAATTCTTCTAATTCCATACTACACCTCCTCAGGAACATCCTTTTGTCCTAAGCCGCTACCATCGTAGTTATCAATATTTTCTAACATAGTAATAGTAGCTTCATCCATCTTGATGTCATTGGTTTTCTTTTTACTCTTTTTAATTATATTTTTTATAGGAATATTGTTAGGTTGCTCTTTTACGGTATATCTACCCAAAATAAAAGAGATACACATAAATATCCCCATTATTATTAATTCCATACTATTCACCTTTTTTCTTAGTAGTTTTCTTGGTTGCAGTCTTTCTTGTTCTTTTAGGTTTTTCTTCTTTCTCTTGAAAATATACAGTTATACCATCTTCCATTTTTTCAAGATTTTCTGTTGGATAATATCTTTCTCTAAAAACTTTCTTTTTCATCGACTTAACTCCTCCCATACGTGACGACCATTTAGAAGTAAATCTAAATACTCTTTTATTCTATTATTCTTTTCATCAATACAATATTGATGTTTTAATTCTAAATCATAAACATCTGCAAGTTGCCTCCACTCAGAAGACTTTCTTTTTTCACTAGGTTTAGTAGAACAAGAATCAGCGTTTTGTCTATTCCATACTACAAAATATACATCACTTAAACTTGCAACTGTTTCTATACAATCGCATTGAGCAATATGTTGAGCTACATCTTCCATAAGAGTATTCTCAGGAAAATGTACCATCAATTCACTCTTAATTGCTTTAGTCCAACACGCAACATTATTATCGTGGACTAATTTCTCTACATCATTTCTATAACTTAAATCTATATTATGGCGAGCACCATCATCATAGATATAATTCAAATTAACACAGTCTGGATAATTTGTTTGTTTAATTAATGTAGATAATATTTCAAAACATCTTTCATTTTCAAAAATATCGTCATTGTCAATAAAAAGTGTATAGGAACTGTCTATAGGATAATCAATTCCTACGTTCCTAGAACCACCATTATATCGTTTTTCGATATTTTTTACTAAATGAATACGTTTATCATCATAACTTTCAATAATTTTAACTGAATTATCTGTACTCATATCATCAACAATCACAATGGCGAAATCTTTAAATGTTTGAGATAAAATTGAATTAATACATTTTTCAATATATCGTTCACTATTATAATTTGGAATAATTACTTTGAAGTAGGACATTTCAACAACTCCTTATATAATTTATCACTACTAGGTTCTTTATATTTAACTTTAGGTATTTTAAGAAGTTCTTTTACATCTGGACCATTTAAGTCCCAATCATAAAAGAAAGCGTTCTTTTCATCAATACCAATTTCCCTAAATACTTTTAAGTCTGATAGGATAACTGGAGTACCACATTTAAGACACTCAACAGGAAATAGTCCATAAGACTCAATTCTAGTGAACTGAACTCCATAATCACAATCAGCAATTATTGAAGCTAAATCATATCTAGGATACATAAATATCATATTTTGATGATGAGATTCAGGTTCTTCATTACTAAACACATACCAAATAAACGAAATACCTGCTTTATCAAGTCTTTTAGCAAACTCTAGCATTTGTTTAGAACCTTTATCCTCACTCCATCTACTCGCAGTTACCAATCTTAATACCTTTTTAGGTTTTTCAATTTCCACTGGGTTATATAGAGTAACGATATCTCCTAACATCCTTTTCTTACAACTTTTCTTACACTCATCACTAACAGCATAAATACCATCTAGTTCTGGTAGTTCAAATACTTCTTGATTCTTTGAATCACCATAACATACGTGATTTATAAGATAACGTTCTTTAGCACCTTGATATATTTCATCATCGTGAACATATATCGGAGCTACATAAATTATTCTATTACATTTAAAGTCTTGACCTGTATATTGAACACAGTCAACAACTTTACTTAATCTATCTATTTGTTCGCTGTCAGCAGATTTATACATAAGAGTTATTTGACCATCATTATATCTTTTACAAGTATAATATGCCCAACTCTCAATACCACCTATTTGATAGAAACAATCAGCATATATAACTATATCTAAGTCCAACTCTTCTTTATGAAGATCACGATAAATTTTCTTTTTCATACAATCTCCAACTTCTCCCCATAGTCTTTATAAGTCTTTTGAGGAGTAAAACCAAAGAATTGTTTTTCTATAGTAGGTTTTTCACTTGGTTTAGTTCTACTTACACAGAAATATCTCAACGCATCACATATATGAGTGATATCGTGAGGTTCAGTAGAAGCATCATTAGGATCTTTATCATCGTGTTGTAGAAGAGGTAGACAATGGATAAGATTCTTACAATTAGAGAATATATGAAGATTTGATTTTTCTATAGGTTCGCCAGTTTGTTCGTGGCGAGTTTTATAAACCCTCAACAATTCTTTAACAGCAAGCCATCCACTTACCCTTGCATTTGATGATTTAGTAAATACTAAACCGTTATTTCTAAATATTTCTGCTGTACTCTTACCAGTATCTCTATTTCTTCCCCATAAATCAGGTGGAGCAAAAATATTCTTGTAATCTCTTCTTCTCATTTGAGATTTAAGAGTATTAGCAGCTTCGGAAACGATTAAGTTATCTTTATGTATTTCTTGATAAACATAAACCTCCCCTTGAGGATCTACTGCAAAAAATAACACAGCAAACATATCCATACCATAATCTAATGCTATATATCTATTCCAAGAGTTTGGAATCTCGAAAGGTTCTTCTACGTGAATATCTCTCCTAAACTCAGGAAAGAATTGTCCATCATATACATCCCAATCACCATATAACATAGCTTTCTTTCTATCCTCTGGAAGATTCTCTAAAATCTTAACATACCCTGGATCGTGTTCCATAAGGAACTTATTCTCATAAACATTAGATGGAATAAAACAATAATCATCAGGGTTTTCAGTACCTCTATAATCTTTATCAATAAAAAGGCGTTTAACCCAAGCGTGACCAACACCTCCAGGGTTACAAGTAAAATACATACGAGGTTTAAATTCTTTCTCACAGCATCCGCTTAAACGATTTGATTCAGTTAATGCTTGAAATTGGAATTCAGTAAAAAGCGTTGCTTCTTCCATTGTAATAACCTCATACGCTTGACCTTGATATTGTAAAACATCATTTTCTTTATCACAATAACCCAAGACTATTCTTGAGCCATTAGGAAATTTAAACTCTTTTGTAGATTCCTTATATTCTGCTATCTTACCCTCTTTACTTTGACATCTTAATAAAGATTGTAATTGATTTATATGGTTCTCTCTTAATTCTGGCAAAGTTCTTCTTAATAAAAGAATTTGAATACCAGGATAATAAAGAGCTAGTAAAACCATTTTAATTCTTGAAATATAAGATTTTCCACCACCTCTTGCACCACCATAGCAAGTATAACGAGCAACTGACTTACAAAACTCTATTTGTTTAGGATATAATTCCCCTAAATCTATTTCCATTACTTACTTAATTCCTCTATATCTCCAGCCATCTTAATAACAATAGCCGAATTAGATGTAGATTCGCCTTTCATTAATGCACCCTTATCATAAAGAATTCCATAAGTCATCGCTACATCCTTAACACTTTTACAAGCATCAGGATCGTCTAACATCTCATTTACCTTATCTAGTGCCTTAGCAGTAGTTAAAGAGTTATTTAAAATCATTTCTTGTTTATTTCTCATTAGAAAAGTATTTAAGATTCTATCAAACTCTTCAGGGTTCTTTTCAATAAATTCTTTAATTCTCCTTGTTACTGTTCTCCTAGATGTCCCATTTTTTTCTGCAACCATTGTATAACTTCCTAGTTCTACATAATCACATACAAATTTATAAGAATCTTTAGCAGTAACGTTCTTATTCCCTTGATGTCTGCCTTTTGGTAGACCTGTTAAATCTACTGGTCTTGTACTCATATTCTTAAATTCCTTCCTATAGTGCATTAATAAGCACCCTAGAATAGATATACTGCTATCGTTGATAACTGACCTTTTGGGACTTATCCCTCGGGAACTTGCATTTCGAAGATATGCTAAGTATTCCTTTTTATATATCTACTCTAGGCTACCAATTAGTAGCCTATTAGAAAGGAGGTTGGATGCAATAAGGAGTAAAATGCACCCAATCTATATAAAAAACTCTTTGTGTACTAGCCTTATTCCTATCTATTTCAGCTATTCCAGTTTATTGGAATTATCAGATACACTTTGGTTGCGACTGTAAGAGTTGAACTTACTTCTCTAGTCTAATGTGTATCACTAGCGAGATTACCGATTCTCTAAGTCGCCATTTATTTTTCCAATATAAAAAAGAGCAAGTCGCCCTTTTGTTTTTAAAATTTTTTTTGAGTGAGGTATTTGGTTAGGAGTCATTTGTATTGATATATATAGTAGAGCGTTTCCTCACTGCTCGCCCTCTATTTTTGGAGTACCCCACCCCCTATATATTGATATATAGTAATAAACACATAGTATATTATACATAATACCGACAAGTTAACATAATGTATGTTATAGGAACTAGTACACTTGTTCGCTTATTTCATATCGTTTTGAATTGCTTGTGATCTGTTCTCTTCGCGTTTTGTTTTGCGTGTTCTTTTTATCGTGTGTATAATTCCTACTAAAAAAGTATGATATAAAAAAACAGTAAAAAAGAAAAGATCTGA
>Ga0310786_10001294_pt1 | contig 40069 bp, 37 predicted proteins | sample AusTroGonzalo_MG_FD_203881 | JGI IMG/M metagenome (GOLD analysis project Ga0310786, IMG submission 203881) | Bovine rumen microbial communities from tropical cattle in Woodstock, Queensland, Australia - Gonzalo_03 (v2) (version 2) | ecosystem: Host-associated > Mammals > Digestive system >... | reverse complement strand
GCACGCCTGCTGTCAAATTCTCTTCAATTGTCATAAGGATTGAAATTTTGTGCAAAGGTAGTGCAAATCGAGTGAAATACCAAATATATTTGAGTATTTCCGAGATGCAGCCTACCTTCGGCAAAGCCAACGGTACACATTTTAAATTAAGAATTAGGAATTAAGAATTAGCAGTTATCCAAAAAAGTTAGGATTTAAAAAGCCTTTTCCACACTAAAAAGGACTGCTTTTCTCACGAAGAGCAGTCCCAAACCAATAAAAATCAATTTACCAATATATAGTAGAAAGAGAGAGAAATTTTTCTTATCTGCGTCCACCGCCTGTGCGTCCACCCACTGCTGCACCTCCGCCACGAGGACCCATGCTTGCGCCTGCGCTACGAGTTCCCATAGATGCGCCTGCACTGGAGCGAGTGCCGATATTGCTGCTGCTACGAGAAGGCATCGTCGTTGTAGGAGTGGTGGTGCGAGTGGCACCATTGAAGCGAGAAGAGCTGTTCATGTTGCTGCCGCTGCGCATGTTGCTTCCTGCGCTTGCATTGGCATTGGTACGCACTTCTGGACGATTCACACCTACATTCGTATTAGGAACCACGTTTGTGTTCGGAGTCGTTGGGCGAGCCACGTTCGTATTAGGCGTCGCTGGACGATTTACATTGATATTCACATTATTATTTACATTGTTATTCACGTTTCCATTCATACGTGGAGCCATATTGTTCATTCTGCCTGGTCGAGGCGCAGCACCACGGTATGCACCATTAGGAGCAGGAGCTATGCCACCACGAGGACCCATGTCGCGAGGAGGAGCTATTCTGCCACCACGTGGAGCCATCGGACGGAAGAAATGACCGCCTGTGTAGGTTACCAATGGACGAGGTGCGTGGAAGTAGAAGCGGTTCACACCATAACGATCGTAGTCGTAGATGCTGAAGTGCCAGCCATGATTTGCGAAGACAATCGGACGGTAGAAGTAGGAGTAGTTGACCACACGGTTCCAGAGTCTTACGCCCAGCAAGTTGCGAAGCGCGATGTCACGGGCAGCCACCACTGCCATGTAGTCGTCATAGTAGTAACCCAACGCCACATCATCCAGATATTCGTTCACGCCCCAGATGTAGTCGTAGTTGATGCGATATATCTCGTCGATGACGAATGGGTCGCTGATGCCAAGTGTGTAAGCCATGCGGTCGGTCAAGAACCGTGCATTGCTGCGCATAGCTGCGATGCTCATGCTCTGAGCGTTAACTGTCATTGCTCCGATGAAGAGAACGACTGCTGCGAGTGTAGTTCTTAAAGCCTTCATAGTTGTATTGTTTTTAAAGAGTTAAACTTTAATGTTTCTTTGTCTCTGACTTCTGAAGAGCCACCCACCACGTGGGCTTTTCTTTTTGTTGTCGATGCAAAGTTACGGCAAAATATAACCCCTTGCAAATGGCTTTTTCCTATTTGCAAGGGGTTTTTCCCTATTTGGTGAGGGGTCATGCGAATGGAAGTTCCAATTGCACGGCTCCCAAAAGATTGAATGTCATCCGATGATAAGGTGTAGTTCCATGATTCTCAATACCTTGCCTGTGTTCCTTTGTCGGATACCCGGCATTATGGTCCCATCCATAAAAAGGATACTCTTTGTGCAAATCTTTCATGTAATCATCACGATAAGTTTTTGCCAAGATGGATGCAGCTGCAATCGAAAGGTATTTCCCATCACCCTTCACGATGGTCGTATGAGGCACTTCCCCTTTTCGATAAGGTAGAAATTTATTGCCATCAATGATCAGATGTTCAGGCCTTACCTTCAACCCATCAATCGCTCTGTGCATAGCCGTGATGCTGGCACGTAGGATGTTCATCTCGTCAATCTCCTTGGGGGTGACGATGCCCAATGCCCAAGCCACCGCATCACGTTCAATCTCTTCACGCAATCGGTATCGCTGTTTGGCCGTCAGCTGTTTTGAGTCATTCAGCAGATCATTGTGATAGTCTGTCGGCAAAATGACTGCCGCTGCATACACGCTGCCTGCCAGACATCCCCTGCCAGCCTCATCACAGCCAGCCTCAATCACTCCTTCTTTATAATAAGGTAACAACATACCTCTTGCTCCTTCTTTCTTGCTCCTTCTCTCTTGTTCCTTACCCCTAACCTATTTAGGTTGTTTGCCGATGTATGCCAAGATACCACCATCCACATAGAGGATGTGTCCATTCACTGCATCAGAAGCCTTCGAAGCCAGGAACACAGCTGGGCCACCCAATTCCTCTGGGTCGAGCCAACGTCCTGCAGGGGTCTTGGCACAGATGAAAGAATCGAATGGATGACGACTGCCGTCTGCCTGACGCTCACGCAATGGAGCCGTCTGAGGAGTGGCGATGTAGCCAGGACCAATGGCATTGCACTGGATGTTATACTCTCCATACTCTGAACAGATGTTGCGGGTCAACATCTTCAAGCCACCCTTGGCAGCAGCGTAAGCAGAGACGGTTTCACGACCCAGTTCACTCATCATCGAACAGATATTGATAATCTTGCCCTCCCTGCGCTCCATCATCTCAGGCAACACAGCGCTGGCACAGATGTAAGGTGCCACAAGGTCGATGTCAATCACTTCCTGAAATTCTGCACGTGCCATCTCATGCATCGGAATACGCTTGATGATGCCGGCATTGTTCACAAGGATGTCAATCTGACCCACTTCCTTGTGGATGGTGTCCACCAACTTGCCGACTGCCACCTCATCCGTTACATCGCACAAATATCCCTTTACATTCGTGATGCCTGCCGCCTTGTAGTTGTCGAGACCCACCTGTAAAGAAGCCTCACTCCTGGCGTTGAACACCACAGTCTTCGCACCAGCCTTCACAAAAGCCTTAGCGATATTGAAACCTATACCATAAGACGCACCTGTTACCCATGCGTTCTTACCTTCCAAAGAAAATTCAGATAAATCTGCCATTGTTATTGATTAGTTATTTAGTTGTTAGTTATTTAGTATTTATTATTCGTTGTTTTGCAAACTCAATATTCTCTCCCTCGCCTCGTCCAACAGCTCAAAGAGTTCTTCCTGTGTCTCAGCACGCAGAATCTTGACACGTGTCTGACGGAAGTCTGGGATGCCTTTGAAGAGTGGGCAATTGGCCAAATGTCGGCGCACATGCATGATGCCACCCAACTCCGTCCGTTTACGCTCCTTGAGGGCATTGTCCTCACGGAGAGAATAAGCAACACTGGTACGCACTTGACGTTTGAGCACCTCCATCTTCCAATCGAGGGTCATAGTATCATCGTGCTGTCCCGTGTCGAGATAAGTACGCACATCCTTGAAGAGCCAAGGTTGACCAAAGGTGGCACGACCAATCATCACGGCATCCACCCCATATCGGTCAAAGGCATCAGCAGCCTGTTCAGCTGTGCAAATGTCACCATTACCAATGATGGGGATATGCATACGAGGATTCTGCTTCACCTCGCCAATAAGCTTCCAGTCGGCTTCACCTTGATACATCTGGCTACGTGTCCTGCCATGAATGGTCAGCGCTTCGATGCCACAATCCTGCAACTGCTCAGCCAGTTCGACAATGATCTTGTTTTGGCAGTCCCAACCCAAGCGAGTCTTTACTGTGACAGGAATCTTGACAGCTTTGACCACTTCTCGAGTAATGTCAAGCATCAGTTCTGGGGTACGCAACATACCTGCGCCAGCTCCTTTACCAGCCACCTTCTTGACAGGACAACCGAAGTTGATGTCGAGGATGTCGGGGTGTGCTTCACTCTCCACAATCTGTGCAGCCTCCACCATACTCGCTACATCGCGCCCATAAATCTGGATGGCGACAGGACGTTCGCTGTCATCCACCCGAATCTTCTCCAACGAGCGGTTGACACTACGGATGAGGGCATCGGCACTGACGAACTCGGAATAAACCATGCTCGCCCCAAACTCCTTACACAAAAGCCTGAAAGCCTGATCTGTCACGTCCTCCATGGGCGCCAACAGAACAGGCTTATCACCAAGATTGATGTCTCTAATTTTCACTTTAAGCCTCCGAGAACTCGCTCTTACCTACGCCACAAAGTGGGCATTCGAAATCATCTGGAAGGTCTTCAAATGCAGTACCTGGCTCAATGCCACCTTCTGGATAACCTACCTCTGGGTCATACTCCCAACCGCAGGTGTCACATACATACTTCTTCATAATCTCTTACTTGAAATATCTGTTGAACAATCCCTGGAAGCCTGCACCATGACGTGCTTCGTCCTTCGCCATCTCATGTACGGTATCGTGGATAGCATCGAGGTCCAGCTTCTTAGCCACCTTTGCAATCTCCAGCTTGCCAGCACAAGCACCTTCCTCAGCCTCCATGCGCTTCTTCAGGTTGGTCTTGGTATCCCACACCATCTCGCCGAGCAGCTCTGCAAAGCGAGAAGCATGGTCAGCCTCCTCGTAAGCATAGCGACGGAACGCCTCCGACACTTCGGGATAACCCTCACGATCGGCTTGACGGGCCATAGCCAGATACATGCCCACTTCGGTACATTCACCCATGAAGTGGTCTTTCAAGCCCTGAAGCACGAAAGCACCTTCTTCGCCTGCTGGAATAGCTTTTGCCACGCCCACCTCGTGCTCACAAGCGAAATTCAGACCTTCTGTCTCCTTCAGTTTGAACTTCTCACCTGGAACCTTACATTGAGGACATTTTTCTGGAGGGTTCTCGCCCTCATAAACATAGCCGCATACTGGGCATACCCATTTTTTTGCCATAATTGTTAGAGTTTAAGGGTTAGTAATATTTTTTTTATTCTCAAATTTCTATACTTGAGGGTTGCAAAGGTAAAGAAAAGCATTTAACTTCCAAAACTTTCCCCCACTTTTTTTTCAAAATGCGAAAAAAAGTGGGGGATTTATACTTTTTTAAGGACTATTTTTCACGAAAAGGCTCCTACATCATCTATTTGGGTAGGTCACCTCGTTACTTCGTTCACCCAAACCTCCGTAGTAATTAGCACAACGGATGGAATAACTCACGTTCTGTGGGGAACCCTTAGGCACATTGTAGAAAGGTTGTGTAGTGAACGCCACCACATCACGATTTCGGCACACAGCATACAAGCAAGCCTCAGGTACATCTTCCCAATAGATGCTACCCGTATCCTTGATGTGTACTACAGGTGGATGAATCTGTGCCGACTTCCGTTCTGGATACCAACCGGGGAACACATCATTGATATCGTATTTCTCTGCCTCTGCAGTAGTCAGATACGTGTTATAACGCATGTTGGTCACCACATTATTGGCATCTTTGAATTGCTTTCTGCGCTTACCTGTCGGCGCAAGCTGGAACTCGTTGTCGAGGCTTTCATACTCTGAGAACAGACGGGGAAGCGTTCCTTGCATCTCTGTCCAACCCAACGAATCAGGCAGAAGCTCCATCAATGTACCTAAGAAGACAGCACGTGGTGCATTCTTCCAAGGGCGACCCAACAAGTACTTACCCTCCTGCTCCTTCTCTCCATAGATGCGACAAGAATTGAACACATACCCATAGGCACGGTTCGCCTCCGTAGCAGGCGCACAAATCACATCGCCTTTCCCACCCCGTTCACGCAGTTCGATATCACAACGGTTGAAGTAGATAGTGCCACCTCCACAAATGAAATCGACCGTCCCTTTGATCGTGCAGTCCTCCAGATAGGTCGTACCCCCATCATTTGTATAGTAAGTGTCTTGATTGCTCATCAGCGAGAGGTTCTTGAAGATGTTCCCTCGACAGTTCTTCTCGTTCAACGCCACAGCACGACTGGCAAAAGCCGTCATATCGTCACGATAGTTAGACCACAGCTCGATGTCCTGAATATACGTGCTGTCAGCCCCTTTCAGAAAAAGTGTCGAAGTGCAACTGATACCTTCGTGCATAGGCATTGACTCAATCTGCGTATTCTTCATACCCTCACCACAGATGCTCGTGTTGGGAGCCGTGAGGATGGTCATCGGACTTGGAATCGTCAACTGCTTCCCATTTTCCGTGATGGTGATGGGATTGCCCTCACCCTTGATACGATACATACTCGACTTGACAAAGATGCGATAACGCTTCGACTTGTCAGCACGGTTGTTAGCAGCACGGATGGCAGCCACAAAGTTGCCATTGTCAGGCACAATGAAATCATACTTGTAACGGATGCGTCCAAGTGAGTCAGGCGTCTGTGCCCCTACTGAACCTGCCAGCAGAAAAAACAGAAGAATAAATATATGTGTTTGTCTTTGCATAAATGCTAATTTTGTGCAAAGGTACGATTAAGTGAGGGAAATACCAAATTTATTTGAGTATTTCCGAACGTGAGTACCTTCGGCGAAGCCAACGATACGATTAAGTGAGGGAAATTCCAAATTTATTCAAACAAAAGAGGGATGCAGCTGTTTGTCAGCCACATCCCTCATGGTCTTTGTCAGATAAACACCTTATTTCAGCTTCTCCAACTTGTCATTCTTTTCAATCGTCCAGTCCTTACGCTTCGAAATGCCGCAATCAGCACCCTTGAACATCTTGGCAGCCTCCTGGTCACCCTTCAACTGCCAGTTCAGCCAAGCCAGTGCCACCACTGAGAACTCGCCACCATGAGGCTGTCTGTAAGTGCCACCATGACCTACAGGGAAATTCGTTGCACAAGCAGGCACGTGGTCAATGCGATGGAAGTCATCCATACCGTTACCATAAGCGATGTCAGTCTCACCACCCAACAGGTACATGATAGGAGAATGAATCTCCTTCAGTTTCGACTTGGGAGGCATTGGCATACCACCCACAGCCTGATTGGCATTCTGCTCATTGAACAGACCGCTGTTGCAGATCATCAGTGCCTTGATGCGCTTGTCTGCACAATTGAAAAGAGTCTGCAAACCACCACATGACATACCTGCCACACACATGTTCTTCAGGTCAATCTTGCCATAATAAGGTGAATTCTTGTCTGCATTCTGCTTCTCCACCCAATCCATTGATTCAATCTGCTGTTCAGTCGTTGACATAGGTCCACGATAGCCGTCCTCGTGAGGGAAGTAACCTGTAGCCACCACGATATAGCCATGAGAAGCAATCTCGTTCAGGAAGAGATAATGCTCCCAAGGAGAATTTGTGCAGGCACCATTACCCCATACCAGCACAGGCAGCGGCTTCTTCTCATTAAACTTAGACAAATCCTGAGGCACGAAAATCGTGTGCGCATCCAATGAAGGCTCTTCTTTCATGATAGCCTTATAAGGACCTGTTCCGCCCTCCTCCACCACACGTGAAGCAGGAGGCTCGTCCATCATTGTAAAACTCATGCTGACAGCACCCAGTGCCACCAACGCTGTTGCAGCCATCGCTGAACAAAGAAAAATCTTTACTTTCATCTTTATTATTTACAAGTTTACGATTTTACATTACTTCACTTTCCAAATCTTCAGGCAAATTGCACCCTGTTCACCAGCACCAAAACTGGGTTGACATACGAAGATGGCATTGTTCAGCCAAGCGTACTTGCTGTCCTGAGGAGCCTCAAACTGAGGAGCCGTACGGAAATAGAACTGGCTGTTGCCATTCTCATCCTTACCTGTGTAGATCAGGCCCTTGTTGCGCACATGGATGTTCACACCATCATCGGTCTTGATGCTGTAGATAGCCTCCACTTCCGTGCGACCATGCTCATTGTCCTGCAACTGATAGTCAGCACCACCAGGGATGACCGTTCCCTTCATCTTAGGACCCTCAAATGTGCCACCCGTAATCGGAATGATAAAACGATTACCATGTGATGTCTGACCTACCTGGTAGGCACCATCAATCTTCACTTTCAGTTCCACAACATACTCTAGTTCTGGACCCTCATTCTGCGCCTTCATTCCCACGAAGAAAGCCAGAAGCAACATTGCTGTCAAAAATCTTTTCATAATGATTGATATTTTTTAGGTTGAGTAAAAATAAACGTTGCAAAGATATGAATTATTGACGAGATAAGACACCCAAACTTACATTTTATTAAATTTTATGATGATTTGTGTGCCAATCTTAACTTTAATCATTATATTTGTCCCCCAAATTCATGTACATAAAACAAGAACAGTATAAATCAAAAACCTAAAATCTATGAAACGACTTATCATCTCCTGTCTTTGGCTTCTTTCCATTACGGTTACACATAGCCAAGTAAAATTAAACCTTCTCCCTGACAACTACGGTGCAGACCTCAGCTCCTCCCCTTACGGCATTTTCTTTGAAGAAATCAACCATGCCGCTGATGGAGGCCTGTGGAGCGAGATGATCCGAAACGGTTCGTTCGAAAACAGCTACAGTTACGTAGGAGCTTGGGACGGTCTAAACGGAACCAATTTGACACTGGCCGACACCCACCTTATGAACGCTGCTCAAGAACAGTATTTGCATGTCGAACCATCTGCAGACGGTGCCTTCATCGCCAACACAGGGTACTGGGGCATGCGATTAGATGCCCAGCCTTCCTACACACTCACTTTCTTCGCACGTGCCGACGTTTCCTTTTCCACTACGTTAAAAGCTTATTTCATATCTGACGATGAACAAAGTATACTTTTCCACGCTTCCACCGACATTACCATCAACGAAGACTGGCAGAAGTTCCAGTTCGTCATCCCCGACGATGAACGACATACAGCAAAAGGTTTCCTGGTGTTAAAGAGTGAATCCACATCAGCTTTCGACCTTGACGTGGTAAGCTTAATGCCTGCCAACACTTACAAGGGGCACGGTTGCCGCACCGACCTTGCCCAGATGCTTGAGGATCTCCATCCTAGATTTATGCGCTTCCCTGGCGGTTGCTACATCGAAGGTCAATATTACGGTGGCAAACGGAACCGCTTCGAATGGAAAAAGACCATAGGTCCCCTAGAAGAACGCCCAGGTCACTGGAACATCAACTGGGGCTATAGGAGTTCCGATTCCTTTGGCTACCATGAGATGCTGCAGCTTAGCGAAGACCTTGGTGCTACCCCCCTTTTCGTAGTCAACGTAGGATTAGGACATGGCTGGTATCAAGATATCAACGATCTTGACGAATTCATACAAGAAGCCCTCGACGCCATCGAATATGCCAACGGCAGCACCTCCACCCACTGGGGAGCCATACGAGCTGCCAATGGGCACCCTGAGCCTTTCGGTCTGAAGTACATTGAAATAGGCAACGAGAACTACAACTATTATGCCGATAACAATAACGACCAAAGCTATCAGTATGCAGAACGCTACTATATGTTCTATCAAGCTATCAAGAGCGCCTACCCCGACATCGTCTGCATCGGCAACGTAGAGTCATGGGGAACCGACAACCCTTCATGGCGCAACAGTTATCCTGTGGATATGGTCGATGAACATTACTACCGCGACCCCTCCTGGTTTGCCCAAAACTACGAAAAATACGACACCTATGACCGCACGGGACCTAGCATCTACGTGGGTGAATACGCCGTGACCAGCAACTATGGCTACACTGGTAACTTGGCAGCCGCTCTTGGTGAAGCCATCTATATGCAGGGCATTGAACGCAATGCCGACATTGTTCCAATGGCCTCTTATGCTCCCATCTTTGTGAATGAAAACTCCATCCAGTGGTTGCCCGACATGATACGCTTTGATGCCACCCACAGTTACGGTACACCTTCCTACTATGTGCAGTCACTTATGGCTCAGAAACTCGGCACCCGAAACATCACCTGGGAAGAATCCAAAAACCATAAAAGTTCCGAACATGTTTACGCAGGACTCTCCACATGGAACACTACCGCCCAATTTACCAATTACCAAATCAGTCAGGGCGGAAAGGTCATTTACCGTGCCTCGTTCGATGATACTGACCCTTGGACTGACGAGGCGGGCACTTTCTACAAGAAAGATGGCATACTCTACCAAACCAGCACATCCATGCAAGGAATCATTTGCATGAACGAATCCGTTGCCTTGGACGATGACTACACCATCGAGGTGGATGCCACCAAAACAGGTGGAGACGAAGGATTTCTCATCGCTTTCCGTTACAAGAATGCAGATAATTACTGCTGGTGGAATGTTGGTGGCTGGAACAATCGCGCACACGGCATCGAACAATGTGTCAACGGCTCCAAAACACTGTGCACCTACAAGATGAGCTCGCTCGAAATCGGCCGTACCTACCACCTGCGCATTGATGTGAAAGGCACCCACATTCAGTGCTATCTTGACGGTGAACTGTACCACGATGTAGATCTGCCCGAACAGCGGCTCATCTACACCTCCGCCTCGCGAGACGGCAACAAACTATACGTCAAGCTTGTCAACCCCACTGCCGAGACAGCTACCACCATGCTGACCACACAAGGCTATTCAGCTTCCAATATCATCCAGACACAGATGACAGCACCGACCGACCAAGCAGAGAACACTGCCGACAACATGTATAACATTGTTCCTCGCACCTTCACTCTGCCTGCCTACGGTACCAACATCATGGTCAACACACCAGCCTACTCTTTCAACATCGTCGAGATGGACATCACGCCAGGTGAAAATAACGACGTGCATGTGATGCCAGCCGAAGGTACTTACTATCTGAAAGATGCCGACAGTGGACTTTATCTTTCCAGAGGTGCCAACTGGGGTACTCAAGCCACTCTCTCTAAATTTGGATTGCCCATCGCCCTCACCTACACTACTGGCGACCTCTACACGATTCGCTACCACGACCTATCCAACAAGTATTTGGGTAACCTCACTTATCCTTTCACTGATGTCGCCCCAGGAGATGAAACTCTATGGCGCTTCCACGATGACGACAAGGGTGGTATATGGCTCGAGAATACATTGTCCAACACCTATTTCACCTGTCTTGCAGAAGGTGAAGGTGCAGATTTCACCGATGACACGAAACTGGCTACCCGCTTCCAGCTCGTATCCCCTGAAGTCTATGAATTGGAGATGAGCAACCTCAACACCCTACACACCAACACTAGCTTTATGATTGGCAAGGACATTTCGCACCTACTGACAAATGCTTCTATGGAATATGGTACCGAAGGGTGGACTAATACCTTCCACAGTTTTTATAATGATGGATCACCTGCCTACCACACTACACTTACCAATCGGGCATCTGTCTGTGAAGCCTTCCAACTGATGGGTGATTTGACCCAGACCATCACAGGGCTCACACCAAACGGCATTTATAGATTCTCCATTCCTGCCTTCTTCCGAGCTGCTTCGAACAACCTCTGCGCTGCAGCATCCGACGAGGGGCTCACATTGGGCAATGCATACCTCAGATGCGGCGATGTGACTGTACCCATCAAGACATGGGCTTCCGAGCGTACTAGCAACAGCTCCCCAAACACCATGGAAGAAGCCTCAGATTGCTTTGCGCAGGGTCTTTATCAAAATATCGTCACAGGACGTGCTGACGAGCATGGAACGCTGACCATCGGATTTGGCTGCGGATATCGCATCGACAACCAGTGGCTCATCTGGGGAGCAGCCAAACTGGAAGAAGTGCCAGAACCTATGGACTATACTGGATATATCATCAACCCATCCTTTGAGACAACCCTTACCAACGGATGGGAAAACAACGGCATGCAGCTCCAAAATAACTCCGAACCAGCAGCTTGCAAAATAGGCAATTACTATTGTGAGAAGTGGACACCTTATGAAACCCTCGATGATGCCTATGTCCGTCAGACCTTGACTGGACTTCCCGACGGCGATTACCTTGTGACTGCAATCTGCCATGCCGAACTATCAGAAGGCACGAAGGGCGATGTGGAAGGTGTTTACCTCTTTGCGGGCAACAACAAGGCCTCTATTGGCGACACCGATATCTATAGCGTCATTTCCACCGTTACTGACGGACAGCTGACCATCGGTTTCGGGTGTGAAGACACCAATGCCAAGTGGATAAGCGTGGATTATTTCCAACTATTATGGATAGGTTCTTCCGTTGATAACGATAAAGCAGCACTGGAGACACTCATTGAAAAACTGCAGCAACTCATCGACACCAAAACCATCCTCTCCCAACAGCAACGCGACGAAGCAGCTCAAGTTATCAGCGACGCTCAAGCCGCCACCACTGCTGAAGAAATAGCACAGGCTATCAGCCAAGTCAATACGAAATACGAAGAGCTGGAGGCCTATCGTCTGACTATCGAACGCGACGAAGATTACAATGCCTACCTCTTCGCCTACTTCCCCAGCAATAAAAACGAGAACCTTTACTACGCCCTCTCCACCGACGGGTTCAATTACACACCACTAAACAACGGACAAGCCATTATCCTCGCCAATAATTACACCTTGACAGGTGGCATACGAGACCCACACATTTTACGTGGTGAAGACGGTATCTTCCGAATGGTGGCCACCGACATGGTTAGCGCCTACGGATGGGACAGCAACCGAGGCATCGTCATGAGTAAGAGCACAGACCTCATCCATTGGACGCACAGCACCATCCATTTCCCCACGCGGTTCCCCGAAGGATGGAGCAACGTCATCCGTGTGTGGGCACCTGAAACCATCTACGATCAAGAGACAGGAAAGTACCTTGTTTACTTCTCACTGCTCACTAACGACGGCATCTGCACATACGACAAAGTATTCTACAGCTATGCCAATGAGGACTTTACCGATTTAGAGGATTACCCTATTCACTTCTTCGATCGAGGTAGCGCCACCATCGATGCCGACATCATCTATGACGAGACGGATCAGCTCTACCACATGATTTACAAGAACGAAGGCATTGCTTCCATCAGCCATGTGTCAGCACCCTATCTCACTGCACGAGAGGGTCAAGAAACTGGCAGTCAATGGGGATCACTCGGAGGCGGTATACAGCAGACCTCCGTATCTGTGGAAGGCGGCGGCATCTTCCGACTCATCAACCAGAACACCTACGTAGTTATGTACGATTGTTATGGTTCAGGCTACTATCAGTTCTGCACCACCAACGATTGGACAACTTATACGCTCAAGGCACAGACCACCACATCGGGCATGTTCACCCCACGTCATGGTAGTGTTATTCCACTCCATCCATCTGAGACACGTGCCCTGCTCGATGCCTTCCCCACAGATGGCTTCGACATCGATTGTGGAGAAGCTACTGGCCTATCTGCCACCCATGCAACTAGAAACTCCCAGCAGGCAACGCCTCTTTACAACTTAAATGGACAGCGAGTCAATGCCTCCTACAAGGGTTTTGCTATCCAAAACCACAAGAAATTCATGAAAAGGGACTAAACAATCAACGAGCGGATTCATCGCCATCATATCTAAGAAAAGAAGAGGTTGACTCAAATGAGCCAACCTCTTCTTTAACCCAAGGTGCATCCTACACCAACTCATCCCAGAACGTTTTCGGCAAAATCACATTCTTCAACTGCCTTGCCTTCGAAAACAACGGCGCAATCTCGCTATCTCTGAATCCAGCGATGCCACATCCAATGCGTGTCACATAGAACGTCAGTTCCTGATGCTCTTTGGCAAATTCGATGAACTCATCCACATAAGGCGCAATCGTCTCCACCCCACCCTGCATCGTCGGGATGCCGTAGCTCTGCCCTTGCAGACCCACACCTTGTCCCCACACAGCACCAAACTTCCTCAATGCCACCAATGCGGCACCACCACCATGAGAACCACTCAGATTACTGCCGAACACAAACACCTCGTTCGGCGCCAACTCCTTGATAAAATCAGGTGTAAACCTCTTTTCCATCCTTCTTTGTATTAATAGTTTTTGCAAAAGTAACGCTTTTCTTTCTTATATAATATACAAAAACCAGAAATGTTATCTGAAACAACAAAAAACTTTCAAAACATATCGGAATCGGGCAAGAAGATATAGAGGCATTCATTTTTATATTCCTTCGTTCCCACAAAATTTTGAAAGTTTCAAAAAATAATTTGAAAGTTTAGAAATATTTTTTGAAACTTTCAAAATAAAATTCCAAACTTTAGAAATTTTCCGGAAAGCCTAGTTTGTTTGAAATGAATACGAGGCTAATGATGAAATGAATGAGGTAGGTAATTTAGTAGATGTTGGGTAGGTGTTTGTGGTAACATCGTTTTTGAGACATAACTGACAAAAACTATCTATCCTTAAGGGAAAAATTTGCGGCCCTTAAGGATTGCAAAATTTATCTGACACACTCGCTTTGACGAGACGCCGTTTCAAAGGTTACGAGAAAAGGCATCACATAAATTTAAGCATATAAGAAGCCCCTACGCTTCCAACTTGGGCACCGACTTCGGAATCAACCTGCAGTGCGCTTGGGGAAGGTTGGGGCTATGCTTTTTTGTACAATGTTTGTCTAAAGTGGGGGCAAAGTTAGCGTTTTTGCATCATTTAGTTGTATATTTCATCAGAAAACTTTAATTTTGTGGCGAATTTTAACATTAAAAGGATTATTTATGCGTTTCACAGAACTTGCATACCCCATTTTTGAGCAAGCGATTAAGGATTATCATGTGCATGACAATATCGACCAACCCGTCAAGAATCCATACGAGGCTGGACGCATTGAGCATGATCTGTACATGAAGAACTGGATTGATACGGTACAGTGGCATTTCGAGGACATCATACGCGACCCACAGATTGACCCTGCAGAGGCTTTGGTGCTGAAAAGACGCATCGACAAGAGCAACCAGGACAGAACGGATTTGGTGGAGACGATTGACTCGTGGTTCTGGACGAAGTACAAGGATGTGGCTGTGAAGGCTGATGCCACCATCAATACGGAGAGTCCTGCTTGGGCAGTGGACAGATTGTCTATTTTGGCGCTGAAGATTTACCACATGAAGGAGCAAGTGGAGCGTGAGGATGCCTCAGCTGAGCACAAAGCAACTTGTCAGAAAAAACTGGATGTGCTCTTGGAGCAGCGTAAAGACCTCTCGACAGCGATTGACCAGCTGATCGAGGACATCGAGGCGGGAAGGAAGTACATGAAGGTGTACAAGCAGATGAAGATGTATAACGACCCAGACACAAATCCTGTATTGTATAAAAAATAATGAGGATAGGCTTCGACGCCAAGCGTCTGTACAACAATTTCACGGGGTTGGGAAACCACAGCAGAACCACGATTGACATCCTGACGGCTGAGTTTCCCGACAATGAGTATTGGCTCTATACGCCCAAGGTGAGGTTGAACGGAACGACGCTGCCATATAAGGGAAAGAAGAATTGCCACACGGTGACGCCAACGGGTGTGATGAGGGGCAGTGCGTGGAGGACGTATGGACTGGTGAACGAGATGAAGAGGGACGGGATTGAGGTGTTCCACGGGTTGAGCAACGAGATGCCGGTGGGCCTGTTCCATTCGGGCATTGCATCGGTGGTGACCATTCACGATGTGGCGTTCAGGACGTTCCCAGATATGTATCATTGGCACGACCGCAAGATCTACGACGTGAAATGGCAGTATGCCTGCAACCATGCTGACCACATCATCTGCATCAGCGAGTGTACGAAGAAGGATGTGCTGGAGTTCTACAATGTGCCTGACCATAAGGTGGAGGTGATTTATCAACCTGTGAATCCCATCTACTACACACCTATCGCGAAATCGGACATGCAGCCCTATATGCTGTATGTGGGTGCCATCAACTCGAGGAAGAATCTGCTCGGCATCGTGAAGGCAATGGAGCTGATGCCAGAGGATTTGAGATTGCCATTGGTGGTGGTAGGCGGTGGTGGAAGCTACAAGCAGAAGGTGCAACAATACATTGCCGAGAAGGGCATCGAGAAGTGGTTTGTATGGCCAGATATGGTGGATAAGTTGGAATTGCAACGCCTCTATACCAATGCAGAGCTGTTGGTTTATCCATCGTTCTACGAAGGCTTTGGTTTGCCTGTGGTGGAGGCACAACTGTGTGGCTGTCCAGTGGTGACGAGCAACATCAGCAGTTTGCCTGAGGCAGGAGGACCATTCTCTTTGCAAGCTGACCCCAACAGTCCTGAGGACATCAGTGACAAGATCATCCAACTGCTGACAGACACGGAACTGCGTCAAAGAACCATCGAAGGCGGCAGAAAGTATGCCAAGGATACATTTGACCCACAGAAACTGGCAAGGCAGCTGATGGGCGTATATGAAAAACTAAAACATTAAGATATGGCAAAGACCGTTTATTTGGGCATGATTGGCGACATCATGCACCCTGGACTCATCAATATCATCAATGAGGGCGCTAAGTATGGCGATGTGATGATTGGCTTGTTCACAGACAGGGCAATCGCAACCCATAAGCGCATTCCTCACCTGACGTATGAACAGCGAAAGACGGTGATTGAGAATATCAAGGGTGTGAGTTCTGTTGTGCCTCAGGAAGAATGGAGCTATGTGGAGAACCTGAAAAAATATCAGCCCAACTACATCATACACGGCGACGACTGGAAAACGGGAGCTGACAGCGAAATCAGAGAACAGGTGATAGAGGTGATGAAGCAATGGGGAGGCCAAGTCATTGAGATACCCTACACACAGGGCATCAATTCATCGGCATTGGCAGAAGAAATCAAGAGCATCGGTACGACCCCTGAGGTGAGAATGAAATCGCTGAGAAGACTCATTGCAGCCAAACCCATCGTGAGAATTCTGGAGGCACACGACGGTCTTAGTGGACTCATCATCGAGAATCTGCAATTTGAGCAGGGTGGCGTGATGGAGTCGTTTGATGGTATGTGGTCAAGTTCATTGACGGATTCCACATCGAAGGGTAAACCAGACATTGAGGCAGTCGATTTGACCACCCGTATGCAGGACTTGACCAACATTCTGGAATGCACCACCAAACCTATCATCTATGATGGTGATACGGGTGGCAAACTGGAACATTTCGTCTTCACAGTAAGAACGCTGGAGCGTAACGGCATCTCTGCAGTCATCATCGAGGATAAGATAGGATTGAAGAAGAACTCTCTATTTGGCACAGACGCCATTCAGACGCAGGACACCATCGAGAATTTCTGCAACAAAATCAAGGCGGGTAAGAATGCACAAGTGACCAAGGACTTCATGATTATTGCCCGTGTAGAGAGTCTCATCGCTGGTAAGCCTGTGGCTGATGCACTGGAGAGAGCTTTTGCCTACGTGGAAGCAGGTGCCGATGGCATCATGATTCACAGCAAGGAAAAGACGGGTGCTGACATCAAAGAGTTTTGCACGGAATTCCGGAAGAAACACACACGAGTGCCCATTGTCATTGTGCCAACCACCTATGACCAGTTCCGAACGGAGGATTTCGAGCAGTGGGGCGTGAACATCGTGATTTATGCCAATCACATGCTCCGTGCGGCCTACCCTGCCATGATGAAGGTGGCACGTTCCATCTTGGAAAATCATCGTGCACAAGAGGCACGTGACCTCTGTATGCCTATCAAAGAAATTTTGGAATTGATACCAGGAACGAAGTAATTGATTGCTGACAATTGACATTTTTATATGATAAAGCCTAAGTATTTTGTGGAGTCGCTGGCGAAGGCTGGCATTGACTTCTTTGCAGGAGTGCCCGATTCGCTGCTGAAGAACATCTGTGCATATCTGACTGACAACTCTCCGAAAGAGAAGAACATCATTGCCGCCAATGAGGGTGCGGCTGTGGGATTGGCAGCAGGACATTATCTGGCTTCAGGTCAGATACCAGTCGTGTATATGCAGAATTCCGGGTTAGGCAACACCGTCAACCCACTGATGTCGCTGACAGACGAAGATGTGTATAACATCCCAGTTCTGCTGTTAGTTGGCTGGCGTGGAGAGCCTGGTAAACACGATGAACCACAACATGTGAAGCAGGGCAAGGTGACTATCCCATTGTTGGATGCAATGGGCATCAGAAATACAGTGATGGCAACAGAAGAGGTTGACTTGAAACAGCAGCTTGACGATGCCATTGCCTATATGCAGGAGACAAAACGTGCCTTTGCATTTGTGATTCAGAAGGGCACATTTGACGAATACAAATTGCAGTCGGTGGCAGCATCAGGACTGACCATGAGTCGCGAAGAAGCGATTCAGACGGTGGCAGGAAGCATCGAAGCAAATGCTGTCATCGTTTCGACCACAGGCATGATTTCGAGGGAGCTCTTTGAGTACCGCGCTAACAACAGCATGGGACACAATCGTGACTTCCTCACGGTAGGTTCGATGGGACACGCTTCGCAGATAGCCCTCGGCATTGCGTTGGAACAACCAGAAAGACCTGTCTATTGCTTTGATGGTGACGGGGCGACCATCATGCACATGGGTTCACTCGGCATCGTGGGAGACATGGATGTCAAGAACTACACACACGTGGTTTTCAACAATGGTGCCCATGACTCTGTAGGTGGTCAGCCAACAGTAGGACTGCGCATTGACATCCCTGCTGTAGCATTGGCATGTGGCTATCAATCCGTGAAGTCGGTAGATAACATCATAGACCTGAAAGCAGCTCTGCAAGAAAAGGGAGAAAGTCCAAGACTCATTGAGGTGAAGGTGAAGAAGGGAGCCAGAAAAGACCTCGGAAGACCTACCACCACCCCAATACAGAACAAGGAAGCATTGATGGCTTTTCTTAAATCATAAAAAGATGGTGAAAACAGCAGTAATTATGGCAGCAGGCTTGGGCACTCGTTTCGGGAAAATGACAGAAACGGTACCAAAGGGCTTTATAGAGTGTGGTGGCATCTCCATGGTGGAACGCAGCATACAGACGTTGATTGCTTGTGGCATTGAGCGCATCATCATCGGCACAGGATACCTAAAAGAGAAGTATGAAGCTCTGAAAGAGGTCTATCCGCAAATAGAATGTGTGTTCTCACCACGCTATGCCGAAACGAACAGCATGTACACACTATGGAACTGTCGTGAGGTGATTGGCGATGATGATTTCCTCCTGCTGGAAAGTGACCTCGTGTTTGAGAAAAAAGCCATCATGTCGCTATTAGAATGCCCTGAACCTGACATCATGCTCATTACACCTGTGACGAAGTTTCAAGATCAGTACTACGTGGAATATGACGAAGGTCACAGACTTACACGCTGCTCAACCGTGGAGACAGAACTAGATGTGAAGGGAGAATTGGTGGGCATTCATAAACTCTCCAACAAGTTCTATCGCACTATGTGTGAGGATTATGCCAAGAAAGTAGAAGAAAAACCGAAACTGGGCTATGAATATGAATTACTGACGATGTCGCAAGTAATCATGAAGGTGTATGTGCTACGAGTGGAAGGCTTGAAGTGGTACGAAATTGACGATGTGGATGACCTTACCTATGCAGAACAGCACATCTTACCTTATTTATAATATATATGTATATGGAAAAGATTAAAAGAAACGTGTTGCTTAACCCTGGGCCAGCAACCACAACCGATACAGTGAAATATGCCCAAGTGGTGCCTGACATCTGCCCACGCGAGAAGGAGTTTGCAGGCATGATGAAACAGTTGCGCAGCGACTTGCTGAAAGTGGCGCATGCACCTGAAGATAAATACACCTCTGTACTGTTCTGTGGCTCTGGTACCATCAACATTGATGTGTGTCTGAACTCTTTGTTGCCTGAAGGAAAGAAAGTGTTGGTGGTGAACAACGGTGCCTATAGCACCCGTGCTGTGGAAGTGTGTGAGTATTACGGGCTCCCTCACATTGATTTGAAGTCATCAGTGTATGAGCGTCCCAATCTGGATAATGTGAAGGAAGCATTGGAGAAAAATCCTGACATCTACATCGTCTATACCACTCACCACGAGACGGGTACCGGCATTCTGAACCCCATCCGCGAGATTGGTGCTCTGGCGCACGAACATGGAGCCATCTTTGTAACGGACACCACCTCCTCGTTGGGTATGATTCCTTTCGACATGGAACAGGACAATGTGGACTTCTGTATGGCTTCAGCCCAAAAGGGCTTGATGGCAATGACAGGACTATCCTTCATTATCGGAAATACAGAAGAAATCCGAAAGTCGAAAGACTATCCGAAGCGTTCCTATTACTGTAACCTCTATATGCAGTATGATTTCTTCGAACGTACAGGTGAGATGCACTTTACCCCTCCTGTGCAGACCATCTATGCAACGATGCAGGCACTGAAGGAATACTTCGCAGAAGGAGAAGAGGCCAAGTTTGCCCGTCATCGTCGTGTGTTCAACGCTATCCATCGAGGCATTGAACGTTTGGGACTTAAAGACGTCATCAAGCACGAATGGCAATCTGGTCTTGTTGTTTCTGTCCTCTATCCCGATAGTCCCAACTGGGATTTCGAGAAAGTGCACGACTATTGCTACGAGCGTGGGTTCACCATCTATCCTGGCAAGATCAGCACCACCAATACGTTCCGTCTCTGTGCTCTTGGCACTATTGATGAACAAGACATTGAGGACTTCTTTGTCGTGTTGGAAGAGGCACTGACAACATTAAATATCAAATGTTGATGTCAAATGTGTGCCCCTAAGAACATCTGAAATTTCACATCTTACATCATCTCATGGCATCCTACGACATACGCCCCTTACAACTGCACATTCTTGGTAACCTGATGGCACTCGATACAGTGTGTCGCGAGCATAACCTTCGTTACTTCATTGTAGCAGGAACGATGCTGGGAGCAGTGCGCCACAAGGGCTTCATCCCTTGGGACGATGACCTTGATGTAGGAATGCCACGCAAAGATTATGATTTGCTGATGGCACATGCCAAAGAGTGGATGCCTGCCCCTTACGAGGTGGTGGCTTACGAAACAGACGAGACATACCCATTGCCATTTGCAAAGATTCAGGATGCCAGCACCACGCTCATCGAACGAATGCACCTGAAATATCTAGGTGGGGTTTACATCGATGTCTTCCCACTTGACGGCATGACCTCCAACCCTCTGAAGCAACGTCTGCATTTGATGCGTTATTTCTACTACAAGAAGGTTATCTACTTTTTATGTCGCGACCCCTATCGCCACGGGCATGGTCCATCCTCATGGATTCCTCTGCTTTGCCGAAGATTCTACACACTGTATGGAGTTCAGCACACCATGCAGAAATTGCAAAAGGCTTACGACTACGACACATCAGAGTTCGTCATTGACCACGACTTTGGTAAACGTGGCATTATGCTCCGCAGTGTCTATGGCCAACCTACTTCCATCGAGTTTGAAGGAAAGAATGTCATGGGCGTACAGCAGTCAAACGAATACCTCACACACCTCTATGGCGACTACATGACCATTCCTTCTGGTCCCAAGCAGAAGCAGCACAATTTCCATCTATTAGATTTGGAAACGCCATATCGGGAAAATAGGGAATGACGCTTTAGAAGTTGCTTTTTATGGAGAAAAATATATTTATCGTCAATATTCCACGTAATCCTAACGACAAGCAGGTGTATATGCAGAGTTTCTGTGAAGCATGGCTTGCCTGTGGTGGAAAAGCTGTGGAACAAAGCAAATGGATGAGATTCCGTCTTGTCAGGCATCTGCTCAAAGGATTGGCACTGTGCAGATTCTCATGCCGAGACCCTAAACGTGTTTACATTATTTGTTCGCGCGGAGGACATCTAATGAAATCTGCCATACCTTATCTTTTTCGTGGAGATATCATTCCAATGTTATGGGACTGCTGGCCTGCGAAATGGGACAAGCTTGAACGAGACCTAAGAGTGATGAAATGTCGGCTGTGTTTCGTGACGGCATCGGATGTGGTGAAAGAGATGTCAAAAAGGCTACCTAACGTGACATTTGTATACATACCTGAAGGAGTGGACTTGAATGACTATCAAAAAGGAAAGCCTTTGAAGGAGAGAAGTATTGACGTATATGAAATGGGGCAAAAGCACAATTATTTCCACAAAAAGCTGATGGACGGCCGTTTGGAAGAGCATTGCAACTTTGTCTATAACCCTGCTGCACCTGAGAATGGTCCCTTATTAGTATACAATGATTGGATGACTTTCACCTCAAAGATGGCAGACTCGAAAATCCTAATCTCCTTTCCGTTATCCATGAGAAACCCCAGAGCTAACGGAAACGTGGATACTCTGACCATGCGCTTTTGGGAGGGGATGCTGTCACGCTGCATCATTGTAGGACACTGCCCACAAGAGTTAATTGATCTGATAGGCTACAACCCTGTGATAGAAGCGGATTTCGTAAATCCACAGGCTCAAATCCTTCACATAGTGAAGCATATCGACGATTATCAAGAGCAGGTGAATCATAACTTTGAGGTGGCAAAAAAATACGCCGCTTGGGAACGGCGTATGGATATTGTCAAGAAAGCAATAGAAGAGAGCTATTCTTAATGCTTTCGAGTAACTTTCTTTTTCAGTTCTCTCCTCTTCTCAAACGCTTCAAGTTTTTGAATCGCCAAAAGGGTTGCCCATTCCACATTCCAACCTCGTAGTTCAGCATAGAGACCTACGAGTTTTTTTAATGCTGGACGGACATGCGTCAGACGCATCAAGTTTCTGATGCAATCTTCCCTTGAAGGATTTTCCACAAATTTAGAACGATTGATGTCTATCGTCGCGATACTATAACCTGTAGGAGACGATGGATCCTCCCGATACAGGAAATTGGAGAGATTGGTGTCACCATGCATAAAGCCCTTTTCATGCATATCCACCAGAAAGTGCGCCAAGGCTTTGAAAAGGTCATCGTGTCCCTCCCATTCCTCACGCAAGATACGAGCATCAGGGTCGCCACAATAAGCAGAAACAAAATAACCCTGTTTATACAATCCCCAACTGTAGCCCTCGATGCAGGCAATCGGTTCAGGCGTGTTGATGTGCAGCTCCTGCAATTTTAGAGCAAACGTATAAGCACGCTTGGACTTACTGGGACGACGGAACGTGTAGTCAAAGCGCTGATGGAAAGGAGAGCGGTGAAAACGCTTCACCACATATTTCATGCCATCAACCTTGAACACTCTCACCTGATTGCGCGAGTCGTAAATGAGCATACCTTCCCTATCAAATTTGGAGGGCAAGTCGTTGATGAACTGGGTCAAAAACGCATACTTGGGATTGATGATATTCTTATACTTCATTAGGAATAGTGATATTATTCTGTTTAGCAAATTCGCGATAGGGTAAATCAAAATTGATATAATAGAAATTGTGCTGAACCTGTTTCTCCTTTGGAGGGAGCTTCATGTAATCACTATACATGTGGGTTAGATAGGCATCAGCATCGGCTACACCCCTATACATACCTCCCTCAAACTCATACAACACGGATTCACCCAACCATTTCTTTTTAACCACACCACGCTCTGTAAAATCGTGGTCTATCACATGGTCACATGAGACATAGTCATATTGCTGCATGATGCCCTGCACCTTATTTTGCATCCATTTCAAAGTGAACACTTTGTGAATCAACAATGGCCACCACGAACGTGGTCCCTTTCCATGCTTGAAAGGATCTCGACCACGGAGGAAAAGTAAATGACGGAACAACTTATAGTGACGGATGTGCTGACGGAACAATTGAGGATCTGTCGTGATGCCATCCAATGGGAAGATATCCACATAAATGCCCTCAGGAAAATCGAAATCAGGGCGTTCTATTACTGTTGTGCTCCCATCTATCACTTTGCTAAAGGGATAAGGATAATCAGGCCTATTGTGCGAACCAATCACCTCAAAAGGGGCAGGCATCCACTCTTTGCTATGCTGCATCAACCTTTCATAGTCAGGACGTGGCATCGCGATATCCACATCGTCATCCCATGGGATGAATCCCTTGTGGCGTACAGCTCCAAGCATCGTTCCAGCCCATAAATAATAATGCAGGTTTTGTTCACGACACACCTTATCAATGCAATCAAGTATCGGAACAAGCCTTCTCTGCAAGGTCTTGATGTCGTAATTGGCAGAATTGATCAGTCGCATAGTCTATTTTTTTATCTTATTGACGTTTCAAATATTGTATATTCTTCAAGGGGGCGATACAGTCCACCCAACGCAGGAAGCGTTTGCGCCAGATGGGTGACTTCACATAGTAAGGTACAGCGGAGGTATCCATCTCCTTGATGAGTCGCATGTCTTCTTCCACCGTATGCTGCTCCATCAGAGAACGGGCGAAAAACGTCGCCTGCACTTGATTCCATCCCTCTTTGTTGCCCCAATAATGACACACATACGGTTCTGCAGAACGAATCTCCTGACACAGATGGCGCAATGCCAACGAAAAGCAAAACTGCTCCACATTGAAACTGCGGATGCCATCAGTCAGCATCTCATCGCAGAGACGCAGGGTCAAGTCACACACATCCATAGCTTTGGAGAGGGGCATACCGATGACACCCGAGTTCCACATCTCAGCCTGCTCATCAATAGGGATGCCAGCATACTGTTTACCCTTCACATCACGCCATAGCCGTTGTGAAGGACCATGTGTCAAGTAGGGCATTCCCTCATTCTTCTGCATATAAGGCTTCCCTGCCACTACATCATCATAGAGGGCGTCCCAGTTACCAGTGGCAAATGTGTCGCTGTCCATAAACATAACAGCGGTTGGGGGAAGGTCATCCTGCATCAGCTGCTGAACAGCATACTGAATAGCCTTGATCTTGATACGGAAGGAGTAGTTCTTCTCACCACGCCATTCCTGTAACATCGTTGACGTAATCTCCAAAGTCTCCACCTTATCCACCAGACGCTGATAGGCTGCCACATGGTCAGTGATCACGAGGATGCGAGGCTTCCTTGTGGTATGCGCCATAAACGACAATACAGAGAAATGGGTCTGCATTTGATTGGCTGCCTTGCCGCCATAGTCGAGATAGATGATACACATGATTGTTATTGGATGAGTGGTGTTTATGAAGATTGCTATTTTTGCTGAATGTGTTGGTTATATCCGTTGGGACAGTAGAAGGGGATTTTGCCGTCAATGACTCCCTGCACCAGCCGTTCCCTTACCTCACCGTCCACCAGTTGGCGTTCCTGATGCCAGAGGTGGTACTGGATGCCGCCAAATTTCAGAAACCGCTTCTTCACCCCTGCCCTTCTCATGCGGGCGATGAAATCGCTGTCTTCCAATCCCCACCCCACAAAGTCTTCGTTGAAGCCGTTCACTTTGGCTATATCAGCCTTCCAGAACGACATGTTACAGCTCCGACCCTTGTCGATGGGGCGCTGACCATAGATGTCTGCCACTAACACACTCAGGGGCACACAACGGACAGCATTCAAGAAACGGTCTTTGGGCAACCAAGTCAATGGGACAGTGGGAAGATTACTTTCCATATATCGGCGTGTTAGCGGCTCTCTCATTCGGATTCTGCTGCCACAAATGAAATGTCCTGGTTTCGCCAGACGAAGATGGTCTTCCACAAAATGACGCTCCAGCACGATGTCACCATCGATGATGATGAGGTAATCGTACTTTGCCTTTGCGAATGACAGGTTTCTGATGCGGGAAGCTCTGAACCCCTTATCTTCTTGCCACACATGCACGATGGGAGCACTGATTTTCTCTCTCCAAGCATCAATGAGCGCCTTTGTCTCCTCTGTCGAACCATCATCCCCTATCACGATTTCATCAGGCATCACCGTCTGGGCAGTCACACTCTTCAGGCAGCGTTCCAACGGCACCGTATTGTTGTAGGTGGTGATGATGAGGGACACTGGCATCTTCATCACTTCTCCTCCTCCTCGTTAGGCAAGGACAGCAATTCCTTGTATAATTTCACATAAGCCGCAATGTGCTTCTCATAACTGAACTCCTTAGCATGGTTCTTCACCTTCTCTATCTGCGCTGCATCCTCATAGAACCCCGCCAACCGCTCACGCACATCCTTCGCCATCTCATCAGGAGAGAGGTTCTTCCACACCATCGCACAATCACCACAAATCTCTGGCAGACAAGTGGCAGATGAAATGAACACCGCCTTTCCGAACTGCATCGCCTCGATGGCAGGCAAACCGAACCCTTCACCGACACTTGGGAACAGGAACGCCTCACAATGGCGATACAGCCATACTCGTTCCTCTGCTGTGATCTTCCCGGTCAAATAAGCATTCTTGGTGGGCAGCATCTCGATGTGTTCGCGCACCACCTGCGAATAGGCAAAATGGTCATCGCCACACACATACAGGTCGTGGTTGGGGAAATGCTTCATCATGTCCACCAACAAATGGAAGTTCTTCTTCGGACGAATCTGTCCGATGGCAAAGAAGAACGGTCTTCCCGTCGCAAAGGCGGGCTTCTGCTCTGGCTCCTGCGTGATGTCCTCCACACCATTGTAGATGACCCTGACAGGCTTACCCTTCAGCTTGAACTGATTGGCAATCTGCTTGCCCACAAACTGACTGATGCACGTCACGGCATCTGCCTGATTGATGGCATGCTGCAAGACAATCTTATGCTTTTGCTGACGAATCCAGTTTTTCTCCGTCAAATAGTTCAGGTCGTGGATGGTCAGGACAAACTTCCCACACTTTCCACGACGGCGCTTCAACTGCTGCTGGGTGGTGGAATGCCACAGGTCAACCGTCGGAAGTCCCTTACGAAAATATTTGTTATACTTTCTGCGGTTGTAACTTACGTCCACCAGCGGACCATAGTCTTTGTCATGCCCCATAGGCAACAGAAAATGAAACCTCAAAGCCTCATCCTCCATCTTCGAATACCATGCAGCATAATTCTTGGCAATCTGGCCAAATCCACTCGTCGGATTACCAATATCACACAAGTCAAGCAAGACTGTTTTCTTTTCCATGATGCAAAGGTAGTGATTTTAATTGACAATTGACAATTGATAATTGATAATTAGCCATTCGGAGAGTTTTTGAGGGTGTAGAACAGGTCAGATTGTAAAATTATCCATTATCAATTGTCAATTATCAATTCTTCTTCGTATCTTTGCCCCCATGAATATACTCGTCGTACGATTTCGTCAGATGGGCGATGCGATTCTCGCCACCTCGCTCCTCAACACCTTGCGCCACAACTTTCCTGAGGTGCAGATACATTTTGTGCTGAATGAGAAGATTGCTCCCCTCTTCCAGGGACATCCTTCCATCGACCGCATCATCACCTTCACCGAAGAGGAACGTCACCACTTTGTTCATTATCTGAAGAGAGTGTGGCAGATTGTCCACCAGACCCACTACGATGTCGTCATTGATATGCGCAGCACAGCCAACACGATGCTGTTTGCCAGGTTCTCACCTCACACGCCCTACCGCATCGGCGTGAAAAAGCGCTACACCAGACTGGCGTTCAACCACATGATTCCACCCTGTGGGAAGAAGTCGATGGTGGAACATGACGTGAGTTTTGCAGAACCTCTCAATGCTATTAAGCCCATCGAACCTGTCAAGGAATTTTCTCTCCACATCACCGACAAGGAGAAGGATGATTTTGGTGCGTATCTCCAACAACAGGGCATCAACCTCTCCAAACCCGTCATGTTGGCAAATGTCACCGCCAAATTGGCATCGAAAGTGTGGGACGAAGACCGTATGGTATGGGTGCTGCAGCAGTTCATGAAGGAGTTCCCCCACTACCAGATCATCTTCAACTACGCACCAGGACCTGAGGCGGAGAATGCCCTCAGGGTCTATGAAAAACTGGGCTGCCCCCTCAACGTCTTCATCGACGTACAGGCACGTTCATCCAGAGAATTAGTGGCGATGGGCTATTTCATGACCCTCTTCTTCGGTAACGAGGGAGGTGCACGTCACATCATGCACGCCACAGGATGCCCCTCCTTCGTCATCTGTGCCCCAGGTAACAACAAATCTGTCTGGCTCCCACAAAACAGTGTGCCAGCCGAAGGTATTGCCGCCACCGACCTTGCCACCCCTGCAGAACTGGCAAAGATGGACAAGCAGCAGCAGTACAACCTCATCACCCAAGAATTAGTGTGGGAAAAGCTGAAAGACTTTACCCAACGCCTTTCATAATCCCTCCCCACATCTCACATTTTACATCCTACATTTTACATTCCACATCATTCATCTCTATCACTTCCAAATCCTTGATGTCCTTTCCGTCAATGACGAAACGCACCAAGGTACGAACTTCGTGGAAGCCATACCGCCCTGCTGCACCCGGATTGATGTGCAGACAGTCGATAGTAGGGTCGTTCATCACTTTCAACAGATGTGAGTGCCCTGAGATGAACAGCTGGGGTGGCTTGGCATAGATCTGGCGACGGATGCTGAAATCATACTTGCCAGGATAGCCTCCAATATGCTTCATCAGCACCTCCACCTCCTCACATTTCCATCGATACACCTCTGGAAACTTGATGCGTACATCCCCGCTGTCGATATTGCCATACACAGCACGCAAGGGAGCAATCTTTGCCAAACGGTCTGCCACCTCCATTGAACCGATGTCGCCCGCATGCCAAATCTCGTCACACTCCTTGAAGTACTTCTCGTAACGATCGTCCCAACACCCATGGGTGTCAGACAATAATCCAATTCTATGCATTGTCAGAAGTTGCTGTCGTGTCCTTCTTCTTCATGTAGGTGGCAATCATATTCCTTACCTCATAAGGGTGCTGCACAAACTCCACACGATGGGAAGTGCCACCACTACCCACCAATTCAATGGCACCAGTCTTCAGCATCCTTTCAAAGAAGGTCTGATAGAAATTCACGGTCTCCACCTTGAAAAGGGGAATCTCCGTCATTTTGATGTCGAAGATTCCATCCTTTTGAATAAAGCGGTTGTTTGTGATGGCAAACTCCGTGCGGTTCCGGATAAAGTAGCCAAAACCAATGAGTCCGATGCCCACCAAACATACTACCACACACAGGCAGAAAAGTGCCAGCATGTTGTTGTTGAAGTCATTGTAGTGGGTATAAGCAATGACTACCATACCAGCTACACTCAGCAACATGAGCAGGATGCCCCATGCTGTGTAGCGAAAATTGTACGACCAGTGCAGACGTCCCTTGAAGATGACCTTTTCGCCTGGCTCCAATGTTTTCTCAATAAAGTTTGCCATAACTACATGATATTATTAAAAATCTTGTTGAATTTTCACCTCATACTTCTTACTTCACACCTCTTATTTCTATCGGCACCACCACCTTCATCACCACATTTCTTCCCATGTTATACACACCCATCCGTCCTGTTGCCACATTGATGTCCGTATATTTCAGTCGGCTCAGGTGATTCTGATAGGCACGATTGAATAGGTTGTCAGCCGTCACATACAATTCAGCCACCTTCTTCTTGCGGATTACCAAATCCGTACCCACAGAGAGGTTCATGAGCGTGTAACTGGGTGTTGCCGTCTCTGTCTGGTCTGCTTTGTAGTAGTGATTCTGTCGCAGATAGCACTCCAATCCCAGCGCCACATAGGCATTGTTCAATATCTTGCCTTGGTGCGTAATCTCATATTTCACCTCCGAAGTCCAACGAGGTGCTGGTGTGAAGGGCAGATAACGCGTCTCTTCAGGTTGGTTCAACTGTCGGGCATCTACATAGGAGAACGTATTACCAAAATGCAGACGATGAATAGGATGTATATCCACTCCTGCTTCAAAACCCAACAGTCGGGCATCACCCTGTGTGTATTGGTAGGTGTTGTACCCTTCTTCCATCACCACATCCACACGCTTCGTGAAGATGTAGTTGCTGATTCTGTTGGCAAAGAGCGCCACCTGCGCTTCTACGTATTTCGAGGTGAAATCCACACCCAAATCAGCCTGCCAACTATACTCCGACTTCAGATTGGCATTGCCCAACTCATAACGCACCGTGCCCTCATGCACACCGTCAGCTCCCAGTTCACTCATGTTGGGTGCTCGGAACCCACGAGCCACATTCATCCTCACGTTCCAATGCTCATTCGCATTCCACACGGCACCCACACTTCCTGTCACCCCATCAAAATCCTTTGTACGGTCATATTTCAAATGACGATGGTCATAACGCACACCACCATTCCATGTCCAATACTCCCACGACTTGCTCACGGTAGCATATCCACCAATATCAAACAAGCGATACTCTGGGATGAAAGCTTCTTCGCCCAAATTCCTCGACTTCTGCCACATGCCGTTCATTCCAACTGCCAACTTCCACCCCTCAAACTCCTGTGTCAAGTATCTCACATCATACGTCACTGTATGCAACTTGAAGAACACTTCATAGTCATCCATCGACTCCTCAAACTCTTGACGACGGTTCTGCTGATAACCCACTATCGCCTTCAGATAACCTTTGGGCAGATTGATGGAATTGTCCCACACAACCTTATAATGCTTCACCTGTTGGAAAGGTAACGACTTTCGGTAAGAGGTGAGAGATGAGAGGTATGAAGTGAGTTCTCCCGTCTCCTCATCCCGTTCTCCCTCTATGATGCTTGGCGTCAAATGATAACAGGTCCAGGTCAGGTGCGAGTGTCCCCACTTTCTGTCCAGTCCCACCATCAGCCTTCCTGCCCTTTCTCTGAACTGTGAACCTGGTACATAACCATCATACTTATTCTTATAAGCATGCGCCATCTTGTCAGAAAAGCGTCCATCCCACACAAATCCACGATGATTACCTGCCGCATTCAGCGAATAGGCAAACAGTCCATTGTTGGTCTGGTACTCTGTACTTACATTTGCCCTCACTTCGCCCTCCATCGGCGATGGTGCATCATGCAGAATCAGCACACCTGCCATTGCATCCGAGCCGTACATCAAGGAGGCAGGACCTTTCAATATCTCCACAGAGCCAACACTTTGACCATCCACTTCCACTCCATGTTCATCGCCCCACTGCTGACCTTCCTGTCGTACTCCTTCATTCATCACTATGATGCGGTTATAACCTAAACCACGGATAATGGGCTTTGAAATGCCTCCACCTGTCGTTATCTGGGACATACCAGGCTGCTTAGCCACTGCATCAATCACATTTGTGGAGGTCGTCTGCCTCAACTCCTTCCCTGTCACTACTGAAATAGGTGCCGTTGAGTGCTTCAATTTAGTATCACCCGTTACACCTGTCACCATCACTTCATTCAACTGCAAGTGCTGATAAAACACATCTGTGCTATCTTCCACCTGCTTACCACCATTCACCATATGGTGGTTTTGTGCTGTCATTGTCATGGTATAGCACAACAATGACAACATCACATATCTTGTCTTCATTTGCTTTTAAAATTAAAAATTAGTACTCCAATAATTGTCAATTCTTGGCAAGCCAAGCGTGCTAAAGATATGACAAGTCAACTGGAGGAGCGCGTCCGAAGACAATACCCCCCACGCCAGCAACAACACCTTGTTCCACCTGGCATAGAGGGGCGATATGGATGATTCTTTTTGCTGTAAGTACAACCGTCGGTGCCATCAGGAAAGGCAACGTGAGGAACTGGCACAACACACAATCAAACGAACAAACCGTCAGACTGCCAAAGTGCCCTGCATGTGGTATGTGATGCACACACTCCTTACAAGCGTCACCCTCTATATGCGCCTCTGGGTGTACATGAAAAGAAGACAGCAACAACATGGGCAGGAACACTGCCAACAGCACTATCGCAGAAATATGTTGTCTTGTCTTCATTTTCATGGTGCAAAGTTACGATTAAGTGAGAGAAATACCAAATTTATTTGAGTATTTCCGAACGTGAGTAACTTCGGCGATAGCCAACGTTAGTGCAAACCGAGAGAAATACCAAATTTATTTGAGTATTTCCGAACGTGAGTAACTTCGGTGATAGCCAACGTTAGTGCAAACCGAGCGAAATACCAAATTTATTTGAGTATTTCCGAACGTGAGTAACTTCGGTGATAGCTATGTGGGGCCAAACGACAAAAAGTCAGCTGGTGGCAGAGGGAATGTTTAAGGGAGTTTAAATGGGTAGCATGAAGGTTTAACGGAGTTTAAAAGTGTTGACAAAGTGGCAGTTAGGCACGAAAGTTGCCCTTTGGAGCAGTTGACAGTTGACAGTTGAGAGTTGACAGTTGACAGTCAAGGTGAAAATAAATAATAAGTTTAACTAAAATAAATTAGGAGGACAAAACTATGATGCCTACAGTTTATTCAACACGCAATCAGGGATGGATCCCTTCATTGTTTAACGATTTCTTCGATGACAACTGGATGCCAACCATCAAATATCACGGCACTACTCCAGCCATCAATGTATCGGAGGATAAGAATGAGTACAAAGTGGAAGTGGCTGCTCCTGGTATGGCCAAGGACGACTTCAAGATCCAGCTCACCACTGATGGTGACATCGTCATCAGCATGGAGAAGAAGAACGAAACCAAAGAGGGTGGTGAAAAAAAGACCTACCTCCGCAGGGAGTTCAGCTACAGCAAGTTCGAACAGAGATTCTCATTGCCTGACAATGTGGAGAAATCTAAAATCTCCGCTGGTATGGCAGACGGTGTTCTGACCATTGACATTCCAAAGAAGACGGAGGAAGAGAAGGCAAAGGAAACTTTGAACATCGAAATAAAGTAAGACTCAATGAAAATATCGGGCAGATTTGTCCGATATTTTTTTTATTCGTACCTTTGCACCATAAATTATAAAAGGAATAGTGCTTAACGTTATGGAATTCAAGAGAAACATTGTGATTACAGGTGGTGCTGGCTTTATCGGAAGTCATGTGGTGCGCCTGTTTGTGAACAAATATCCTGAGTACAAGATCATCAACCTGGACAAGTTGACGTATGCGGGTAACCTCGCCAACCTGAAGGATGTGGAGGACAAGCCCAACTACAAGTTCGTGAAGATGGACATTTGTGATTTTGATGCGTTCTACCAGCTGATGCAGGACGAAAAGGTGGATGGTATCATTCACTTGGCTGCTGAGAGCCATGTGGACAGAAGCATCAAAGACCCCTTCACCTTTGCCCGTACCAATGTGATGGGTACACTCTCACTGTTGCAGGCTGCCAAGTTGTATTGGGAGAGTCTGCCTGAGAAGTATGAGGGCAAGCGTTTCTACCATATCTCAACAGATGAGGTGTATGGTGCCCTGAAACTGACGAATCCAGAGGGTGTGGAAAGTCCTTTCACCACCACGGCTTCCAGTGCTGAACACCATGCAGCCTATGGTCAGGATTTCTTCTTGGAGACCACCAAGTACAACCCTCATTCTCCTTACAGCGCATCCAAAGCCAGCAGTGACCACTTTGTGAGGGCTTATCATGACACGTATGGGATGCCCACCATTGTGACCAACTGTTCCAACAACTATGGTCCTTATCAGTTCCCAGAGAAGCTGATTCCGCTGTTCATCAACAATATCCGTCATCGCAAACCATTGCCTGTTTATGGTAAGGGTGAAAATGTGCGCGATTGGCTCTATGTGGTGGATCATGCCCGCGCCATTGACACCATCTTCCACAATGGAAAAGTGGCTGAAACCTACAACATTGGTGGTTTCAATGAGTGGAAGAACATCGACATCATCAAGGTGGTCATCAAGACAGTGGACCGTCTGTTAGGTCGTCCAGAAGGTGCAGACCTTGATCTCATCACATACGTAACAGACAGATTAGGTCATGATGCCCGCTATGCCATTGACTCCCGCAAGTTGCAGAAGGAATTGGGTTGGGAACCCTCACTCCAGTTTGAGGAGGGTATTGAAAAGACCGTAAAGTGGTACTTGGAAAACGAAGCCTGGATGGACAACATCACCAGTGGTGACTACGAAAAGTACTACGAGGAGATGTATAGTAAGAGGTGAGACATGAATACAGAAGAACGAGTTCAGAAAGGTGTAGCCTATTTCAAGCAAGGTTATAACTGTGCCCAATCCGTAGTGTTGGCATTTGCTGACTATTACGGATTGGATGAGACACTTGCTGCTCATATCTCCAGTTCCTTTGGTGGAGGTATAGGCAGGATGCGTGAAACCTGTGGAGCCGCTTGTGGTATGTTCATGCTGGCAGGACTGGAAGTAAAAGGTGACTATCCCGACCAAGAACTCAAAAAGAAAAACTATGAGGTGGTGCAACGGTTGGCAGCAGACTTCAAGGCAGAAACAGGATCCCTCATCTGCAAGGAACTGTTGGGACTGAACAAACAACGTGTTGACGGCACCATCCCTGAAATCAAGATAGTCGCCACCCCAGAACAACGTACAGATGAATACTACAAGAAACGTCCCTGTGTACGTATGGTGGAAACAGCTATCCGCATCTACTGCAATTACCTCGATGAAAATAAAGAAGGCTGACACGTTGGTGCCAGCCTTCTTTATTGAGCTTGTTGTAGGATTTACTTCACACTCCACTCAAATACTCCTGCGCTGTATTTATCCGAACAAATCCGAATGAGTTCCTGTACCTGTAAAGAGAAGGATCAACTCTGTGTCGTTTTGTTCCCATATCAGAAGCCAATCCGATTTCAAATGACATTCCCAACAACCAGCATAGTCGCTTGACAACTTATGGGGGCGATAGCTCTGAGGCAATTGCCCATCCTTCTCTAACAGACGGATTGCCGTCTTCAATAATTCCATATTGTACCCTCGTTTACGACAACGCTCTGTGTCCTTACGAAAGGATTTTGTCATTTGAATTTCGTACATACACTTAAATTCCTAATGACTGGAACATTTCTTCCGATGAAGCGAATTTCTCCACACGTCCAGCCAGCTTATCTTCCTGTGCACGAAGATAACTGCTCTTTGACTTAGGGGAGAGTTTATGGGTCAGAACTCCCAAAGCCTTCAGATAAACCATCAATGCCTTACCACTGGTAGAACGTTCATTTACTGTAATTGTGTATGTTGCCATAACTAAGTTCCTTTCTTTATTCTTTTCGCTTGCAAAGGTACAACATTTTTTTTTCATTCCAAATTTTTCGTACACAAAGTTATACGTTCTCTCCAATAAGCGACAAAAAAGAATTTGACACTTTGACGGTCTCTGTGGATTTTACTTCACACTCCACTCAAACACACCTGCGCTGTATTCTCCTTGTACAATCTCAAGTTTCAGGGCTGTGGTCTTTACAGGGTCGAAGTTGACGATGTTGGCAGCTCCCTTGAGTGTACCATATTGGGTGGGGTGCTGGACTTCTGCCCAATCGCCTGAGGAGGTCTTGTAGTAGAGTTTCCAGCTGTCTGGCACTCGGCAACCACCCCAAGGACCATCGTCAAACCAGAAGACGGTGGAGGTGCTGATGGTTTCTGCCTGTTTGAAGTCGTATTGCAGCCACTCTGTGGAGTTCTTTCCAGGCCACCAATGGGTGTAGGGTACTGAACGGTCATCAGCATCAGCTGGTACAAGACGGTCATTGATGGCTGAGAGGGCTGGAAGGTTACGCTTAGAGGCTGTCACCTTGCTTTCAGAAGCGATGGAGGCTGGTTGGGCAGGAGAGGTGGCATTGAGGTCTTGTGGAATCCACACGGTCATTTTTCCAGGACCACGATGTGCCCATGCATAATAAGGGATGAGCACAAGGTGTTCGTCATGGGTTTGGAGTTTACCCTGTTTGTCAAATGTGAGGGTCTGGGCATCAGTGGTGAGGGTCTGAACGGTGGTGTTCATGATGGTCTTGGTGCCCATCTGGAATGTTGGTTCCTGATTGATGAGGACAGAGAGGACATCGCATGAGTTATCAGGATGTTCTGCACAATAGACAATAGGACCTCTTTCAATGGCTACACGTCCTTTATCTGCTGCCACTTGTCCATTGGCACGAACTATACGGGGTTCCATATCGAAGTGAATCTCCACCTTATCTCCTTTCTTCCATTGGCGGTCAATGATGAAGTAGCCCTTTGAGAGTTGACAGTTGAGAGTTGACAGTTGAGAGTTTGGGGTCACTTCTTGACCATTCACCTTGATGGTATAGCCCAATCGTTTGCCATCAGCGTATGTGTAGAGGTTGCTGGGCACAACTTCACCCTTCACCCATCCAGGGATACGGATGTTGAGGGCATACTGGCCTGCACCATTGTCTATCTGGAGGGTTACATCGCCGTTCCAAGGATAGTCTGTCTGTTGGGTTAAGGTCACATTCTGCTTGCCCACCTTCACATTGACGGTGTTGGAGTTGAAGAGGTTGATGTAGAGGTTGTTGTCCTTCACAGCATAGATGTACTGAGGCAGGGAAGGAATGAATCTGGCAGCATTGGAGGGACAGCAGGCACATCCAAACCAGGCCTGACGCTGGTGTTGTCCCATACTCTGGAGAGGGTTGGGATAGAAGAATTTGCCACCATCGATGCTGATGCCTGAGATGACTCCATTGTAGAGTGAACGCTCCAGGGCGTCATAGTATTTGCTCTCTCCATGCAGGAGGAAGAGTCGGTAGTTGAGATACACCTGGGCAATGGCTGCACAAGTCTCACAATAAGCACTCATGTTGGGCAGTTCATAGTTCTTTCCGAAGGCTTCACCACTGCTGGTGGCACCCACTCCACCTGTGATGTAGTACTTCTTGCCCACAATGTTCTCCCAGATGCGGTCAATGGCTTCTATATAACGCTGGTCACCTGTGAGGGCTGCCACATCTGCCATACCAGCATACATATAGCCAGCACGAACAGCATGACCTACAGCCTCATCCTGCTCCAGAACTGGTTTGTGGCTTTGGCTATACTCATCCAGACGATGATAGTAACCATCTGTATCATAGAGTCCATTGGGTGTCATCTTCCATGCAGTATCACGCTTACCACGTTTGTCAAGGAAGAACTTTGCCATATCCAGATATTTCTTGTCACCTGTGGCAATGTAGAGTTTAGCCAAGCCCATTTCAGCAATCTGATGACCTGGCACCACACTGGCTTGTCCTGCTTTGTCACCCACCTCACGACACACACAGTCAGCATACTTGATGGCGACATTGAGGAAGTTCTTCTTGCCTGTGGCGTAGTAGTGAGCCACTGCTGCCTCACAAAGGTGACCAAGGTTGTAGAACTCATGGCTTAGGTCTTCCACACGTTCCCAACGCTTGGTACCAGCCCATTCATGAGGATGCTGAGGATTCTGGGTGCGTGAGGTGTAGAGGTAACCATCTGGCTCCTGACCAGAAGCGATGACAGCCACTACACTATCCACATATTTGTCCAGACGACCTCCCTTGAACTTGGCATTGGGATAGGTCTGCAAGAGATAACTGGCTCCCTCAATGGTCTTGTAGGGATCTGTATCATCGAAAGAGAAGGTTCCCTCCTTGATGGTGAACACTTTTGATGGATCTTTGAGATGTTCAGCAGCATTGCTGAAGTTGGTGTAACGCCCTGTTTCCTCATTCTTAGAGAAAGCAAGGGGAATGGTCACATCCTGACTGGCTTGCAGCCTTTGTCCCCAGAAGGTGTTGGACGCCACTTTGACCTTCGTGAAGGGTACTTGAGTGATTGGATAGCCGCCATTTTTATCTTGGGCAGCCATACTGATGGCAGTCACAGCAGCCATCGTCAATGTTATCAATTTTTTCATTGAAAAAAGGTTTATAACGAGTTAGTTGTGTGTGCAAAGGTAGCATTTTCTTTTCTTTCTACACAATAATAAATAAGAAATTTGGTCAAAATGAAATAAAAACGTAACTTTGCAGTCGCAAAGTGATAGCAAATTGTGTAGAACGCTATCAAAAGCACGAAAATAGAGTTTATTTAAGCATTAAAACAGAAACAACATAAACATCATAGGCTTATGGCAGAAAAATTGGAAGTAAAGGAACTGGCCGAAGTGGCAGTTCGTTTCTCAGGTGATTCTGGCGACGGTATGCAGTTAGCTGGAAACATCTTCTCCACAGTGTCAGCCACTGTGGGTAACAGTATCAGTACTTTCCCAGACTATCCAGCCGACATCCGTGCCCCCCAAGGTTCACTGACAGGTGTGAGTGGCTTTCAGGTACATATCGGTGCTGATATGGTTTATACACCAGGTGACAAGTGTGATGTGCTTGTGGCAATGAATGCTGCTGCACTCAAGACTCAGTACAAATACGCTAAACCAGGTGCTGCCATCATCATCGATACAGACTCTTTTGGTCCAGCCGACCTGAAGAAGGCTGCTTTTGCCACTGAGGATTACCTTGGTGAGATGGGCATTGATCCAGACCGTGTCATTGCTTGCCCCATCACCCAGATGGTGAAGGATTGCTTGGCAGATTCTGGCATGGATGTGAAGGCTATGCTCAAATGCCGTAATATGTTTGCCCTTGGACTTGTCTGCTGGCTCTTTGATCGTGACCTGAACATTGCGTTCAACTTCCTCAAGGACAAGTTTGCCAAGAAGCCAGGTGTGGCTGAAGCCAACATCAAGGTGATTCAGGCAGGTTATGACTATGGACACAACACACACTCCAGTGTTGCCAATGTTTATCGCATTGAGACGAAAAACAAGGTGCCTGGACGCTATATGGACATCACAGGTAACAAGGCAACTGCCTATGGTTTCATTGCTGCTGCTGAGAAGGCAGGTTTGAAACTCTACCTTGGTTCTTATCCTATCACACCAGCTACAGATGTGTTGCATGAACTCTCCAAGCACAAGTCATTGGGTGTTACCACTGTTCAGTGTGAGGACGAAATTGCAGGTTGTGCATCAGCTGTAGGTGCTTCCTTCGCTGGTGCTCTGGGTGTCACTTCCACTTCTGGTCCTGGCATCTGTCTGAAGAGTGAGGCCATGAACCTGGCTGTCATCATGGAATTGCCACTTGTGGTGCTTGATGTACAGCGTGGTGGTCCTGCTACTGGTCTTCCTACAAAGTCTGAACAGACAGACCTTTTGCAGGCTCTCTTCGGACGTAATGGTGAAAGTCCAATGCCTGTCATTGCTGCCACCTCACCTACAGACTGTTTTGATGCAGCATATGCAGCTTCTAAGATGGCACTGGAACACATGACTCCTGTCATCCTCATGACTGATGCCTATGTGGCAAATGGTTCAGCTGCCTTCAAACTTCCTAACCTCGCTGAGTATCCAGCCATCAATCCTCCATACGTTCCTGAGGAACTGAAGGGTTCTTGGGCACCTTACCTCCGCAATCCAGAGACAGGTGTACGCTACTGGGCAGTACCAGGACGTGAAGGTTTCCAACACATCCTCGGTGGTTTGGAGAAGGACAACAAGACAGGTGCCATCTCTACAGATCCAGAGAACCACAACCTGATGACCCAACTCCGTCAGGAGAAGATCAACAAGATTCAGGTTCCTGACCTTGAAGTGTTGGGTGACAAGGATGATGCCGACCTCCTCATTGTAGGCTTTGGTGGTACCTATGGACACCTCCATGCAGCAATGGATGAACTTCGTGCCCAAGGCAAGAAGGTGGCACTGGCTCACTTCAAGTACATCAACCCACTGCCAAAGAATGCAGCAGAGGTGTTGAAGAAGTACCCCAAAGTGGTGGTGGCAGAACAGAACATGGGTCAACTCGCTGGTTGGCTCCGCATGAAAGTAGATAACTTTGTGCCAGAACAGTTCAACCAAGTCAAGGGACAACCCTTCGTGGTGGCAGAACTCGTTGAGGCTTTCATGGCTTTAATTAAGAATTAAAAAGAAAGGACATACACTATGGCATATACAGCTCAAGATTATAAGAAGGGACAGCCGAGATGGTGTCCTGGATGTGGTGACCACTTCTTCCTTGCTTCGCTCCACAAAGCGATGGCTGAGATAGGTGTTGACCCTTGGAACACAGCCGTGATTTCAGGTATTGGTTGTTCTTCACGTCTGCCACACTATATGGCAACATATGGAATGAACACCATTCATGGACGTGCAGCCGCTATTGCAACAGGTTGTAAGGTGGCTAACCCAGATTTGACCGTATGGCAGGTCAGTGGTGATGGTGATGGTCTCGCCATTGGTGGTAACCACTTCATCCATGCCAACCGTCGTAACATCAACCTCAACATGATCCTGCTCAACAACCGTATCTATGGTTTGACAAAGGGTCAGTACTCACCTACTTCCCCACGTGGATTTGTATCTAAGTCCAGTCCTTATGGAACTGTGGAAGATCCTTTCCGCCCAGCTGAACTCTGTTTTGGTGCACGCGGTCACTTCTTTGCACGTGCAGTGGCAACTGATGCCCCTGGTACAGTAGAAATCCTCAAGGCAGCCTACAACCACAAGGGAGCTGCTGTGTGTGAGATTC
>Ga0310786_10001293_pt1 | contig 40084 bp, 17 predicted proteins | sample AusTroGonzalo_MG_FD_203881 | JGI IMG/M metagenome (GOLD analysis project Ga0310786, IMG submission 203881) | Bovine rumen microbial communities from tropical cattle in Woodstock, Queensland, Australia - Gonzalo_03 (v2) (version 2) | ecosystem: Host-associated > Mammals > Digestive system >... | reverse complement strand
AGAACTCTGCTGCGCTTTCGGGCAGAACTGCAGAAAGAGTCACCTCGTAGGTGTTGGGGGTCAACGCTGGCTCTTGGGTTTCTTCATTCTTATCACCACACGATGTGGTTACTACACTTGTGCCGCAAACAAGGATGGCGGCGAGCATCCAATTAAAAATCTTCTTCATACTTTTTTTAAAATTTAATCATTAAACTAGATTGAGATATTACTAATTCAGAAATAATTGACTTTCACCTGACATCCTCGAATTTCCATGTGGTAGATGGGTAGAAACACACCACTGATGGTCGTTTGAGGGTCGTACTGGTTCGTTGTGCCTGCACAGGCACGAATGTCACCGTTCAAAATTTGGTCGCAAAGGTACTCAAAAAAAACGAAGCATGACAAGTCAAAACGGCTTCGAGCGAAGATTTTGCATTAGCTGAGACTTTTTTGCATTAGCTGAGAGTTTTTCCGCCCTCCAGATTCGCCCATTCACGCATTAACGACATTGGCAACCGCCGATAAAATGCCTCAAAAACGAGTAAAGATACAACTTTTTATTGAAAACTTGCCCAATTTCACCGAAAAAGTCGTAACTTTGCGGCGCAATTGCCGCGAGTCTGCCATCACGATGGCCACGCCGGCTTGCACGCATAATATATAAAGGATATGCCCGAACAGATAACTCCATTTTCGATACTCTATCTCCTACTCTACGGCGCAGGGACTGCTGTAGCCGTCGTGCTGTTCCTCTACCTGCTTCTGTGTCGGGGCAAGGCTATCGCGCCCGACATCACGCCGCCCGCACGACTGCGCCGCTGGGCAACGGCATTATTCGGCATCATGGCCCTGGTCCACACCTGGTGGATATTGTTCTACACATACTCGGACGACACCCACTCGGTGATTTACGGGCTGCTCGTCGCTATCGACTGCATGGCGCTGCCCCCCGTCTTCGTCGGCACACTGCTGGCCATGCTGCAGGACCGACGCCGGCCAGTGTGGCCCATTATAGTCGTCATGACGCCCTGTGCGGTGATCGCAGTGCTGCAGACAGCCCTGCCATCCATCGACCTCACGACCCCGAACAGGGTCTATGGGCTGGTACTCGCCGTAGCCTTCATTATATATATGGTGGTGGCGGTGCGGCAATATGGGCGGTGGCTGCGCGACAACTACGCCGACCTGGAGCACAAGGAGGTGTGGGTCAGCCTTACGCTGCTCATCGGCCTCATGCTACTGCTCATGAGCTTTGAATATACCGACAACTACGTGATGTCCACCATCGCCCACCTCACCGGCTTCCCGCTGGCGGGACTCCTGCTGTGGAGGGTGGAGACATTACCGAGCTTAGAGCCCCAACAGGCCCAGCCCCTCACCATTACGGAGGGGAGTGATGACACTCAAGAACAAAAACAAGCGGATGAACTATCTACTCCCCTCCCTCACAGCGAAGGGCAAGGGGGTGGCTCTCTCGCCCATATCGGCCAACTGCTGGCGAAGCACTGCGAGGACACGCAGCTCTACTTGCAGCCAGACCTGACCCTGGCGCAACTCTCGACAGCCGTCGGCGTGAACCACTACTATCTCAGCCAGTATTTCGCCAGTCAGGACACAAGCTACTATGAATATATCCACGACCTTCGCGTCCGTTACTTCATCGTCCGATACCGCGAGCTTGCCGCTGCACATGAGCCCATCGTCGCCCAGCAGCTGGCCCAAGAGAGCGGCTACCGCAGCTACAGCACCTTCAGCACCGCCTTCAAGCTGCGCATGCACAAGAGTGTCGCCGCCTGGATCCGCGAAGAGGTAGTGATATGAAAAACCTGCGGACTCCGGCCTAGCAAGGCGAACAAATTTGAGCGGGCAACCAAAGGTCGGGATTCTGATATCTTTATCTTACACGCGCGTACCTTATTTATATATATAAGGACGCGTAGCTGACTCTATTATAATAGGAAAAAGGAGTGGGGGGGACGTGTAGAATTGGGCCGGGCGTGAGGGAGTATGATTCAAATGGAGGGGTGATGCAGGGTAGGAGGACAGGCGGGATTAGTGAATTTGGGTCGATTTTGAGGTGATTGGGTATTGACGTTAGGGCTGGATTGAGGGAACATGTTGCTTGGCGACCCTTGGGTCGTCAAGCGGAAGAACAGGAAGGTTAGGGCGGAACGGCCTAATGTGTTGCTTGACGACCCAAGGGTCGTCAAGGGGAAGTTCAGGATGTTACCGGGAAAGTATATGGTTGTCCTCTGGAAAATCGGGGGATGGAATCATGGTTTTTGGCTGTTTTTCATACATAAGGAAGGTTATTCTACTACACGAATTCACTTTAATTTTGCTAATTGACTGATAATAAATGGAAAGAGTTCGAAATTAAAGTGAATATGACGAATTTAACGTGTAGAAAATGGGGTAGGTTTCTCGGATTTAGGGCAAATAAAGTGAATATTTGGGCATTTAAAGTGAAAAAATGGTACATCTAAAGTGCATTTTTGGCGGCTAAAAAGAGTTCAAGAGGTTTAAGGGGTTTTAGGGGTTTTAGGGGTTTTAGAGGTTTAAGAGGTTTTAGAGGTTTAAGAGGTTTAAGAGGTTTAAGAGGTTCAAGGGGTTCAAGGGGTTTAAGGGGTTTAAGAAGTTCAAGGGAGGTAAGGGGGTATGCTTCCATATATAATTTAGGTGAAAAACTGCATCCAAATAGAAGGAAAAGAACTAAAAATAATTATGAGCACCTACTTATTTGCAATTTTTCCGATATGGAGATGGCCGAATGGAGATTTTTGACTATATTTGCGACCACAATTCCATGGAGCGCAAAGATATATTTATAATCACCTAACACCCCGTAAAACTATGGAAACAGAGCAAAACAACAACCGTCAGCTGAATGACCAACTACGTTCGCTGGTTACCCAGGCAAGCGAGGCTTTCGACAATGAAGAAATGAAGGAGGCCAAAGACCTTGCACAGCAGGTCATAGACCTCTATGAAGATGCCGGTGAGCCAGAAGACTGCCAACAATGGGCGGGCTTCGCCAATTGGATAGTGGGCAGATACTATGAAGAAAATAAGTACAACGGCACCATGGCCTACATTCACTATCTTCAGGCCGTGGAACTGGGTTGCGCCACGGCATACACCAAACTGGGACAACTCTTCTACGAAGGCGACGGCGTCACACCCGACGGCAATCCCGACGTGAACATGGCTCTGGAGTACTGGCAGAAGGGCATGGAAGAGGGTAACGACGACTGTGCCGAGCTGTATGAAGCCCACAAACACGAATACCTGCCCGAAGTGCAGGACGGCGTAGAGATAGACCTGCCCGAGGGACACCACTACGAGGGCGAGGTGGACGCAGATGGACGTCCCCACGGCGTGGGCAAGATGAGCTACAAGAAGCTGCCATATAAAGAATGGATGGATCAGGAAGTGGCCATCAAGACGTATGAGGGACACTTTCAGTATGGCCTACGCTGCGGATACGGACGCGCCACCTTCTACCAAAACGGATTCGGCAGCCCGAGCTACAAGGGCAACTGGCGCGATGACCTGCCCGACGGAAAAGGACGATTCGAGTCGTACGGTGACGTCACCAGCTCGTGGTATGAGGGAGAATGGAAAGCAGGGCGACGCCACGGGCAGGGGAAGTTCTACAAACATTGGGACAAGAACACCTTCCCCACCTACACCTATGAAGGCGAATGGGCCGACGACCAGGAGGAGGGCGAGGGCACAGCCTCATGGGCATCGCCCTACTCCTACAGCACACCCTCCATCTACGAAGGACAATGGAAGGCGGGGCTGAAGCACGGCCACGGCAAGATGACCTATGTCAGCGGCAACACCGTTGAGGGAGAATGGGAACGAGGAAGACTGCGCGGAACCGGCATCTACACCTGCACTGACGGGCTCAGCTTCAGTGCCGTCTGGAACGAAGACGGGATGGACACCTCCACCATCAAGGCAACGTCGGGCGCTCACTTCCTCAGCCTGCGACTCCATCGAAGCGGCTTCGACTACAACAAGAGCGCAGTAGCACTGGTGCAGGTGAAGACGGGAGACGTACTTTTCAAAGATTGTATCGTCCTGACAGGCGAGAACGACAGAGTATTCGGACAAGACGACGTGATCTTGACTATCCGTAACATCGATGCTGACGGCAGCATAGCCTACACCGTGCCCGGCCTGTTCACCCACGATAACAAGCCCCTATACGACACCCTCCCACGAGGAGAGACACGCGAATACAAAGATGTACAGAAACACACGGCCACCATCTACGATGATGACTACGACTACAAAACCGAATATATGATGGTGGTGAGGAATGTATGACTGCGAATGCTCTCGCAGCTCGTTCTGTTGTAAGTATTAGAGCTCTATACATTTATCGCCCCGTTCCCTTCTCAATAATATAGTATTTCATCCTTTAATTTTTTCAGTCATGCACTTTTTTAGCATTTTCTTCGCCATCACGGTACTCTGAGGGGGTGAAGCCAAACATCTTTTTAAAGGAAGAAGAGAAGTTGCGAGCCGTGACGAAACCGACACGATCTGCAATTTCGCTAATGGAGAGTTGGGTTTCTGCCAGTAGTTGTGCGGCTCGCTTCAGGCGAACATTGCGGATGAAATCGGTGGGTGTGATGCCGAGCATGATTTGTAACTTCTTGTAAAGAGAGGCACGGCTCATGGCAACGTCACGCGCCAACAGGTCGGCGTTGTATTGTTCGTTATCAATGTTTGTCTCGATGGCTTTCAGCATCTGAGATACCAGCTTTTCCTCTTCGGCATTGATTGTTATCTTGTCGGGAGATATGTTGGCCGACTTGGCAAACTGGTGTCGGGCCTCCTCGCGCAACTCGAAGAGGTGGTTCACACGTGCATCATTCTCTCGTTTCAATTTTGCTTTCTTTTTCTGCAGATAGAAACTGACGAGGCCTATAATTATTAATATAGCTACCAGACCATAGACTATCATCATCCACCATGTTCGCCACCAAGGTGGCCTGATGACAAAGGCCTGCATCGTGAAAGATCCCCATTCGCCTGAAGCCGTAGAAGCCTGTACCTCAAAGATGTATTCTCCTGGCGGCAGCGCCTTGTAGCTGGCCGTTCCCTGTCCCTTGCCGTCACTGCATAGATTCCAACCGCTTTCCAAACCACGAAGTCGGAAGCGGTAGCAATCGTGGGAAGGAGTGGCGTAATTGAGGGTAGAAAAACAAAATGTGAGATTATTTTGGTTGTAGGGTAAAGATTGGGAAGTGGAGAATGCCGACTCTCCGTTTATCGTTACATTCGTGATGACTACAGGGAGTTGCATCTCTTCTCCTATTTGTTCCTCGGGACGAAATGAGATAGCCACGCCGCCCCCGAAAGCAAAGACCAGTCGCCCGTCGTCCAGGAGAATTGCAGACCGGTCCATCGTCGAAATGGCGGGTATGCCATCATCTGCGTTCAGATTTACAACGGTTGGCGTGATGCGTGAAACACCATACGACGTACCCGCCCACAGATGTCGGTCGGCATCTAACACCAAACTGCGTATGCAGTTATTTGTCAAGCCCTCAACCCGCTGGCAAAGGTAATGACTCCCCTCGCCTCTGGCAGAGGGGTCGGGAGTAAGGCAAAACAGTCCATTCTGAGTTCCCACCCACAAATGTCCCTCGTGATCTTTTAGCATACAGTTATATTTACTGCTGTAGCGCTCTATTTCAGAAACATTTGGGAACGATGCCAGCGTGTCGGCCTTTGTGTCAAGCAGGAAAGCTCCGTTTTGCGTATAGACCGCCACCCAGTTTCCCTCCAAAGGGCAGGCTCCTACCAGGTAGCGGTATTGATTCAAGGCTGGTAGCTTTGCATTCAGCGATAGGGTGGTGTGATCTTGCAGAGTGTAAGCCAGATGGCAGAGCGAATCGCAGCGCAACTGTCGCCCGTCGTGAAGTTGAATAACGAACATGGTTTGTCCACTGCGCAGGGAAGCGGCGCGTGCCCTTCCAATAAGCGGGTCATGGCCTGTATGTGTTTCGGGTTTTATGCGGTGTGGCGGCTGATAAACGATGCCGTTGGCTCGGGTTCCAATCCATAATCCGCCCTGCCGATCGGTGGCAGCAACGGTTATGTCTCCTACATGTATGGAATCAATAATTTGGAATTGTCCTGCCGTTGGTGAAGGGGTATCTACGGCATCGGAAGTAATCTGTTGCAGTATTCCATCGGAAAGGTGTGCGTCGATATCTGAGATAAAGATGCGCCTACTTGCATCAAAAAGATAAATGCGATAGAAGTCACGCAGCCATAAAAGAGAATCACCCTGCCATAATTGACCATAACTGTTGGCATACTGCGTGAGGCGGTAGGCAAGGCGCTGGTCGCAGGGCACAACATCGAACGAGTGTCCGTTAGCAATACAGAATACCCCTTCGCAGTTCACGAGCATCTGTCCATTAGGTAGCTCCACAATCTGCTGTACCTCACCTGTCGGCAGCCCATCAGCAACCGTCCAATGCCGCTGTCCGCTGGCACAAGCAATTGAAATGAAGAAACTCCATAACAAGGTATAAAACTTACCTTTCATAGGCAAAAACAATCGTTATTCGACGACAAAGATATGGATTTTTATTGAGATGATAGCTCCTTTTGTCTAAAAAACACGTTTGAAATGTCTAAAATCAATCATTATACGTGAGAGACGTGTAATATTAGATGAATGGATACATACAGTATGGGAATAGTATGTTATCTTTGCACCACCATTTTAAAAGAATGATGTATGAAAACAAGATTTCTCACCTTTGTGATTCTCTGTGGACTGGAAATGTTCCTGTTTCATTGTTCCTCCTTTATTGCGCCAGTTATGGCACAGGATCGTGGCTTCATCCACCCCGGAGGATTGCACACTCAAGCCGACTTCGACCGTGTAAAAGCACAACTGGCGGCAGGTAATACCAAAGTGAAACAGGCTTACGCTAAGCTGACCAGCGCAGCTTACGCACAAGCTAATGTGCAGACGAGTCCAACAGAGACCATCGTGCGCGGAGGCAGCGGCGAGAACTATATGAACGCCGCGCGCGGTGCTACGATGGCATATCAGAACGCACTGCGCTGGAAGATAGAAGGCAAGAAGGCCAATGCCGACGCTGCCGTGCGCATCATGATGGCTTGGGCGCGTACCACGAAGGCCATTGGCGGCGATTCCAACCAGTATCTGGCATCTGGCATCTACGGCTATCCCTTTGCACAAGCTGCCGAACTGATGCGCGACTACGATGGATGGAGTTCCGAGGACCAGGAGGAGTACAAACGATGGATGATAAATGTGTGGTATCCCAAGGCCATCGACTTCCTCAGACGTCGCAACGGCTCGTGGGAGAACTCGGGGAAGTGGTGGCAGGCGCCTGGTCACTATTGGAGCAACTGGAGCCTGGCCAATGTGCTCACGGTGATGTCTATCGGCATCCTTTGCGACGATGTGTATATCTACAACCAGGGTGTGTCCTTTTTCAAGTATGACCAGGTCGGCACTTATGCCGATCCGCCCGTCTTGCACGAGGTGACAGGTCACGATGGGTACAACGGCACAACGGCCATCTGGAACGACGGCCTGACGGACTTCCTCGGCAACTGCGTGGTGACTTGTGTGGAGAGCGACTTGGAGACCGGCGCCTACGGCCGATTGGGACAAATGAACGAGAGCGGGCGCGACGGCGGTCACTGTGCTCTGGCTTTGGGGCTGGCCGTTGACGTGGCAAAGGTGGGATGGCATCAGGGCGACGACCTGTTTGCCTACATGGACCATCGCCTGGCAGCTGGCATCGAATACGTGGCGGCACAGACACAGGACGTGCAGAACCTTCCGTGGACCAATTACTTGTACTACACCAACGGCTTCGCCTACACCGACGGACGCTCACAGCTGATGACCGAGCCCGCGCTGCCCGCACAAATGCGACCCTACTGGGGAACGGTCATCGGCATCTACGAGGGCGTGAAGGGAGTGAGAATGCCTTTCGCCGAGGAGGCTTACGAAGTGATGGGCATCGACGAGGGGGCACAGGGCAGCACCAGTGGTGGATATGACCACATGGGTTACTCCGTGCTCATGAACACCCGCGACCCGCAACTCTGCCCTGCCGAGCAAGTGCCCACGGAACTGATGCCCCTTATGGAATATAGTGGCACGCTCACCACGAATCTCATACCCAGCCTCGCACAGGAAAGAACACGCGGCCTCGTCAATGGAAAGACCCTACTCCACAACGAACTGGGAGGGTTAGTGAACACCTACAAGGTGAACAATCGCACGTGCCTGTCTGCAGGAGAAACCATACACCTCGTTCCGCAACTGCCCGACGGCGAGGAGGACACCGGCCATTGGCAATGGAACACGGGCGAAACGACACGCGACATCACTGTCACGACCGACCGCAGCTACATCTACCGCGTGACATACACCAACAGCCGGGGCGTGGAGAGCCAGCTCGCCTTCGCCATCGCTGCCACAGGTGACTGCCGCCCCGATGAACTCACGCCCACAATCACCTCAGGCGACAATGTGACACAAGGCACCACAGCACGTGTTCTTTATGGCAAGACGGCAACGCTCACCGCCACGTCGGCAGCAGGCTATGGCACATGGAAATGGACGGGCAATAAGACCACGCAGACAATAACAACATCGGCGTTGCGCACTTCCGCCGACTACAACCTCGACTACACCAACCAAGGCGGGGCCGTCACTTCACTCACGTTCCACCTCGACGTACTTGCCGCCCAGCCTTATGCCATCGAGGGGAGTAATTCCTTGACGCTGGTGGAAGAAGAAGCCACGATGGTTGCTGACAAATTCTTGGCACTGACCACCGCCGTAAACGCGGAGGCAGGCAAAGAGCTGACACTGGGCCTCACACTGCCCTCGGCCGTAAGCGCGACCAATGTCACCTGGGACAACGGCTCGACAGGCAGCACACTTATTATCACAGACCTTCAAGAGAGCCACACCTATGTAGCCACCTTCACACTGGCAGGCGAAGAGGTACAGATGCGATTCAACGTATTTGTAAAACCCACTGAAGCCTCGATGATTGCCCCTGGCAAATATCGTCTGCGCCACGTAGCTACCGACACCTATCTAACGGCACAAAGCAAAAACGAGTTCGCCACCTTCGAACCCCTGCGCGACGGTGATGCTGCACAGCTTTGGTTGTTGGAACGCAGCACAACGCCCAAATACGCACTCATCAGTTTGGTGGACACCGACAGCCTGCAACTCAGTGCCGTCGGCAAAATGGTCGTCTCGGCCTACTTCCCCTTCTATATAGACCAAGCCGTTGGTACCCACCGCCTGGCCATTCACACCTCGACGTCTTCCACCACACCCAAGTTCCTGGACGTCAGCGAAGGTATCATAGAAGTGACTGCCGACAAGACAATCGTCTACTACCCCTTCGAGCTGATAGCGGTGAACAACGAGGACGGCATAAGCCTGCCCCCCTCCTCTTATGGAGAAGACACAGGCACCATGTATGACCTCAGCGGACGTATAATTGTGAAATCGTCCAATCGTTCAATCTCCAGTGGTCTTCCCCTTCAGAAGGGCGTCTACGTGGTCAAAGGCAGGAAAATCATCGTGAGATAACAAGGAAACGTTAATACAGTGATTAACCCACAGCACATGATACGCAACAGATTCTTCACAGCCCTCATTCTCTTTTGTGCCCTCTCTACCTTTTGCGCCCTCGGTGCGCCAAAGAAGGAGTTCGCGCACCCTGGTCTGCTCCACAACCGCGAGGCCATCGAAAGGACACGCGCCTGGGTGCAGCACAGGAATGCCGTGGCCATGGGCAGCTACGATAAGCTGGTACGCGATGCGAAAGCGCAGTCGTCCTACCGCATGGCAGGGCCTTTTGAGATTATCGCCCGCGACGGTGAACATCGACGCACAAAGGGAGTTAGCGAGAATGACTTCCTGGCAGCGTACTACAACGCCCTGCTCTTCACCATCACAGGCGACGTGGCACACGCCGAGACGGCTATGGCCATTATACGTGCTTATGGAGGGACACTGCAACGCATCGACGGCCACGATGCCCCCTTGTGCGCAGGCCTGCAGGGCTTCATCCTTGTAAATGCCTGCGAGCTCCTGCGCTACGGCTATCCAGGCTGGACAGCCGCTGACACCAAGGCGACGGAAGCAATGTTCCTCCGCGCCTTCCTCCCCGTACTCGATGAATTCGACCGTCGCCCTCCTTATGCCAACGGCAACTGGGGCGCAGCTGTGAATAAGATGCGCATAGCTTTGGCTGTTTATACAAACGATGCCAAACAGTATGCTCGGGCGCTCGACAACTATCGCCATGGTGACGACAACGGATCGCTGCCCAACTACATCTCAGCCACGGGTCAGTGCCAGGAGTCTGGCCGCGACCAGGCGCATGTGATGCTTGGGCTCGGTCAGCTGGCAGAGATCTGCGAGGTAGCTTGGAACCAGGGCGACGATCTCTATGCAGAACTCGACAACCGCCTGCTGACAGCCTATGAATATACTTCCCGCGCCAACCTCGGAATGGAAGTGCCTTTCCAGCGATGGACCGACAAGACCGGTAAGTATTGTAACTGGCACGTGTTGGCAGAAGGTGCGTTGGGTCAGTGGCGCGCCGTGTTCGAACTGCCTTACAACCACTATGTGGGCCGTCGCCACCTGCCGATGCCCGCCACCAGCCTCGTGCTGGGTCATTATGTACGACCTGAAGGGGCAGGCTTCACGTGCGATAACCCTGGCTTCGGCTCGCTGCTCTTCTACCAGGGCACGGAGGTCGATGCTTTCACGGCTGTGCCCCCGCCCATCACCTACAAGGTGAACAGTCGCCGTCCCTACGACGTCGTCACCGAACCCGTAATCCGATTAGCCGATGCTCCCCGTTTGAGCCTTGTCCGAACGGTCGATTGCTGGCCTGAATACTGGGACCTGGAACCTGTCAGGCAGAAGGACAACGTATATGAATACGAGCCGCGTGGCGCCCGTTCGCGTAATGGCTACGTCTTTGCCGACGGCGAGGTCGCCACGACGTTCCTGGTGCGCGAGAGGCCAGGGCTGCCTGCCTTTGTGGATGGTGGCGCCTCAACACCTGCCCTCCCCCCCTTCAGTATCAGTTCACTGCCTGAGAAAGACGGGCCAGCACTCTCCACCGACTACCACGTTGAGATTCGCTGTGCCGCTGCAAGTGATGACGTGTGGACTTCTGTTCCCGTGTTGCGATGCAATGTGGACACGCGCCGCGTACAACAGGCGGCCTTTGCCGAGTTCGACATGTCGGAGCCCCTCGTCGTTCGTATCACAAACCACCGGCCGGAAAAGGCCGCCGATGTCGACGTACGCCCACATTCACGTGGGCTGAGTGTCGAGCGGCAGAACGACAGCATCGTACTCCTGCGCCTCGACCGTCCGGAATACCTCAGTCTGGAGTTTGGAGGCGAGCGCCTTCACAACCTCCACCTTCTCGTCAATGCCCCCCTCACCGAACACCATTCTCCCGCAGAGCCCAAGGCCATCGACTGGGTGGCGCCCAACTCGCAGGATGTTTTCGTTGAGGGAGCGCGCCTCATCTATTTCGGTCCGGGTGTGCACAAACCCAAGGACCTGCCGAGCGAGGAAATCAAGATACCATCCAACTGCACCGTCTATCTCGCTCCCGGAGCCGTGGTGAAGGCCCGGCTCATTGTGGATCGCGCTGAGAATGTCCGCATCGTGGGACGTGGCATCCTGGATCATCCCTTGCGCGGTATAGAAATCACCTATTCCAAGAACGTCCTCGTAGATGGCATCACCGTCCTGAATCCCGCACACTACACAGTCTTCGGGGGGCAGAGCGAGAACATCACCATTCGCAACATCAAATCCTTCTCTGCCCGCTCGTGGAGCGATGGCATCGACCTGATGTGTTGCCGCCACGTGCGCGTGGAGAACTGCTTCCTCCGCACCAGCGACGACTGCATAGCCCTTTATAACCATCGCTGGTGGTACTGGGGAGGCTCCGAGGACTTCGACATCTCGCATTGCATCTTCTGGCCCGACGTGGCTCATCCCGTGAACATCGGCAGCCATGGCGACGACCGTGCCCCTCGAGGCGAGGTGCTCAGCGGTGTACGCATCCACGACTGCGACATCCTCTATGGTCGTGAACAAGGCTTACTCGCCATCAATTGCGGCGATCAGAACGTAATCCGCGATGTACGTTTCGACAGTATTCGCATCGAAGGCGTCCAGCGCGGACGCATCTTCGACCTGCGCGTGCTCTTCAGCGAGAAATATAACCGCGCTCCAGGCGACAGTATCGATGACATCCATTTCAACCACATCTATGTCGATGAAGACACGCCCGACGACCACCTTATGCCTTCCCGCGTGGATGACTACGACGAACGCCACCGTGTTCACAGCTACCACATCGGCGACATCCGCATCGGGCAGCGCGGCTTCAATCCCGAACGTGACATCATTCGCGGCTCCTCGAAATAACGCCCCCTCAGCCCCGCATCATGAAAAAGTACTTGTCAATAGCAGCCCTCTGGCTATGCACCTTTATCCCTGTCCACGCACAGCACCGCCTCAGTTCACCTGATGGGCGCTATACCTTCACCATAGACGAGCTGACCTACACCATCACCTTCGATGGCCGGACGATAGTCGATGGCAGCCGCCTGGGCATTTACATCGACAACCGGCTGAACGAGTCGGCGCTGGCTGTGCCACGAGGGGAGAACGACGACTGGTCACGCGACCTGCAGCTGACTGGGGAGGAAATCACTACCGTAGATACCACGTGGGTACCTCTCTACGGGGAAAACGCCACCATTAGGGACCATTACAACCAGCTTACGCTGCACTACGAGAAAGGCGTCGTGGAGCACACAGAGAGCGCCGGGAGCACCGCTGACGGGGCTTATGACAAACGCAAGTACTACGCAATGGATATTATCGTCCGTGCATACGACGAAGGCATTGCTTTCCGCTACCATCTGCCAGAGACACGCAACAATCTCTTCTTGCACCTTACTGGCGAAAGTACCTCGTTCAGGTTCCCCGCAGGTACGACGGCGTGGTATGAGGAATGGGCGCAGGGACCTTATGAGCGCCGACCGCTAAAGGGTGAGTGGTTAGAGGCCGAGCGACCGCTGTTGCTGTATCTTCCCGCCCCCTACGGGGAAGAGAGGAAAGGGCTGTACGTAGCTCTGCTCGAGGCTGCACTCAAGGACTACGCCCGCGGCAAGTTCGTGCTAAAGCAGGAGAATGAATTGCAGATCAAACTCTATGGAGACGTGGACATCATCACGCCCTACCAGACACCATGGCGCGTGGTAATGGCCGGAAAGCGGGCTGTGGATTTGATCAACAACAAGGATCTCATCCTGAATCTCAATGAAGTCCCCCTCCACACTACCACTCAAGGGGGAGGATGGATCCGTCCTGGACGCGCGTTCCGCAGCACACGATTGGACAAGGCCTCCATTTTCCGCAGTATTGATTTCTGCGCCGACTTCGGCATCGAGTATGTGGAACTGGATGCTGGCTGGTATGGTCCTGAAGGCAAACAGGAGAGCGATGCCCGCCGCGTGAGTCCTGAACGGGATTTCACGATTCCAGAGGTGTGTGAATACGCCCGTAGTAAAGGCGTCGGCGTATGGCTCTATGTCAACCAACGCGCACTCTCACGCCAAATCGACAATCTGCTGCCGCTCTACCACGAGTGGGGCGTCAGTGGAATTAAGTTCGGCTTTGTGCAGGTGGGCAGCCAGCACTGGACAACTTGGTTACATCAAGCTGTGGACAAGTGTGCTGCACATGAACTGATGGTGGACATCCACGATGAATACCGGCCCACCGGCCTCTCGCGAGCGTTACCTAATCTGCTCACCCAGGAAGGCATTCGTGGCAATGAGGAGATGCCCGATGCCACACACAACACCCTGCTACCTTTCACTCGTTTCCTTTGCGGTCCTGGCGACTATACGCTCTGTTATTTCGACCGACGCGTGAAGACAACTCGCGCCCACCAACTCGCAATGGCTGCCGTCTATTATTCCCCGTTGCAATTCCTGTTCTGGTACGACCAGCCTTTCACCAATGGATGGGACAGCGAGGAACTTGATTTCTGGAGAGCGTGTCCTACGGTCTTCGACGAGAGCCACGCCCTCGACGGGCAACCCGGAGAGTATATCATACAAGCACGTCGCAAGGGAAGCGACTGGTTCGTGGGGGCTTTGAACAACAACGAAGCTCGCACCATACAAGTGCCAACGGACTTCCTGCCCATAGGCAAATACACCGTTGAGATCTATCACGATGACACAACAGCGAATTCACCTGCAAAAGTGGCTGTTCGAAGGCTAAACATCCATGTGAAATCGTCGAAGCCCCAAGACCATAGGACGATTACAATACAAATGCAACCCTCCGGCGGCGTAGCTCTACATTTTAAGGTGGATTCCACGCTAAATAAACCTTGACGATGAAGAAGTTATTTGTTATCTATTTCATTTGCACGGCACAGCCGATATCCAGCTGGGCACAGACAACATCTGTGTGGGAACCAGACAATGGCGATGGCAGCTACACCAATCCCGTGCTCTATGCCGACTACAGCGACCCAGATGTGTGTGCAGTAGGTGAGGACTACTACTTGACGGCCAGTTCCTTCAACTGCGTGCCTGGGCTACCGATTCTCCATTCCAGGGATTTAGTGAACTGGCAGCTGATAGGACATGCACTGCAGGAACTGTACCCCAAGGAAGTCTTCGACCAGCCTGCCCACGGCAAGGGCGTATGGGCACCTTCTATCCGTCACCACAACGACACCTTATATATTTATTGGGGCGACCCCGACCAAGGCCTTTTCATGGTAAAAGCCCCCCTAACCGCTCAACACTCAACACTCAACTGGTGTGAACCCATTTGCGTTGTTGCAGGCAAAGGCATGATAGACCCCTGTCCCCTATGGGACGACGACGGGCGATGCTATCTGGTTAATGCATGGGCTAATTCACGAACAGGTTTTAATTCCGTGCTGAGCGTCAGAGAGCTGTCTGAAGATGGCACTCGGACCATCGGTCGCCCGCGCATCGTCTTTGATGGCGGTCAGGAGAACCACACCGCCGAAGGACCTAAGTTCTACAAACGCGACGGTTGGTACTGGATCATGTGCCCTGCCGGCGGCGTAGAACAGGGATGGCAGCTGGCCATGAGATCGCGGTCGGTATTCGGACCATACCAGTGGAAGCGGGTGATGTGGCAGGGGAAAACAAACATCAACGGACCACACCAGGGCGGGTGGATACATACAGCATTCGGAGAGGACTGGTTCCTGCATTTCAACGACAAGGGAGCCTACGGACGAGTGGTCTTTCTGCAACCCGTGGACTGGTCCAGCGGATGGCCCGTTATGGGCCGGAATGGAGAACCGGTCACCACCTACCGAAAGCCGAAAACCAGGAACCCTCAACCCTTGACCCAGAACCAGGAGTCCGATGAGTTCAACGACGGTGTTTTTGGGAAACAGTGGCAATGGCATGCAAATTACCATCAGTTCTTCGGGCAGCCCACAGCAGATGGCACGTATAGGCTCTACACCATGGATCAGCCAAAGGACTTCCGCAGCCTCTGGGACGTCCCAAACCTGCTCTTGCAGAAACCTGCAGCACCGCGCTTCACAGCCACCGCCAAAGTGCGTTTTACATCCAAGGAGGACGGACAGTATGGAGGACTGGTGATGATGGGGCGTGACTACTCTGCACTGGTCGTTCTGCGACAAGGCGACGAATTCCTCCTGCAGCGTCACAGCTGTCAGAATGCAGACCAGAGACAGATAGAAGAACAGCAGACCCTCGCCACCCTTCAGCCCACCGACCGCGACACCATACCCTACGCACCCGCAATTTACCTTGACCTTTATCTGAGCATGACTATCAAGGATGGTATTTGCACCTTCAGCTACAGCCTCGACGGCAAGCGCTTCAAGCCAGCAGGTGAGCCATTCCCGATGCGACAAGGCCAATGGATTGGAGCCAAATTCGGTTTTGTCGCTGAATGCCGCGACCGCAAGGACCGTCGTGGCTGGTTAGACGTCGACTGGATCAGAATCACCCCATCAAACTAAAGAGAACTCCTATGCACAACCGTTCCTTATTATTTCTCACTCTTTCAACGTTGCTACCTTTCATCCCGGTGTCTTCCATAAGCTACGTGCCGATGTGCGCCGACAACCCCGCCAGTAACGTAGCCCTCAACCAGAACAGCTGCGACACGTTCGTGAACCAGCAACTTTCCTATTGCAGCAGTCAGGTCGATAGAGCATTGGAAGCCCTGCGACCATACGACTTCACGATGATGCCGAGAAATATCTTATCGGGCGAACAGACCTGGAACTGCCGCAAGGCCAAAGCCGAAGAGTGGTGCTCAGGCTTCTGGCCAGGCATCCTGTGGATGGCATTTGACTACAACAAGAGCGAGGCCGTCAACAAAGCTGCTACAGATTACACCGACGCCATCACGCCGATCATCAGCCAGCCTGTCTATGACCACGACCTCGGATTCATCACCATCAACTCTATGCTGAAAGGATACGAGGTGACAAAGAACGAACGCTACAAGCAACTCGCCTTGCGTGCTGCCGATTCACTCGCCACACTGTTTAATCCAACTGTCGGCACCATACTCAGCTGGCCACGTCACGTGAAAGACTATGGTGGTCACAACACCATCATGGACAACATGATGAATCTGGAACTGTTGTTCTGGGCGGACCGGAAAATTATAAATTCAAAAAACAAAATTGAAAATTCTTTTCGTGAAATCGCTACGCGTCACGCCGAGACCACGATGAAGAACCACTTCCGCGAGGATGGCAGCTGCTATCACGTCGCCGTCTATGACACCCTCGACGGTCACTTCATCAAGGGCGTCACACATCAGGGCTATAGCGACGAGTCGATGTGGAGCCGCGGACAGGCGTGGGCCATCTACGGCTACACCATGGTCTATCGCTACACCCACAACAAACGTTTCCTCGACCATGCGCAGAAGGTGACGGACATCTATCTGAAACGACTCCGTGAGACCAGTGACGACTGGGTACCCCTCTGGGACATGGACATTCCTGAAATGAAAAGTGAAAGAGTGAAAAATGAAAAATGTAAGGATGCTTCTGCTGCTTGTATCGTAGCCTCTGCCTTGTTGGAACTCTGTCAATATGATGTCAGCGGAGAACGGGAAATTATCAATGGTCGCCCGGTACAAAGTGACGCTTCACATTTGAAGAAATCCGTGAATCGCAAATACTATGAAGCAGCCTGCTCCATGCTTCACGACCTCAGCACCGACCGCTACCAGAGTCGCAGCCGCAACGTCGCATTCCTCACGCACTCCACCGGCCATCATCCTGCAGGCTCAGAGATTGATGCCAGCATCATTTATGCCGACTATTATTACCTCGAGGCACTACTCCGACTAAAACAACTGCAACAATAAAATACGTCATCAGGAAATCTCGGCCTAACGAGGCCGTTCCGCCCCTTCCTTCCTGATCTTCCGCTTGACGGCCCAAGGGTCGCCAAGCAATATGTCCCCTCATTCCAGCCACCATCTACGATGATGACTACGACTACAAAACCGAATATATGATGGTGGTGAGGAATGTATAACTGCGAATGCTCTCGCAGCTCATAATATTTGGTAGGTAGCCCCGAGGGGAATCGAACCCCTATCTAAAGTTTAGACGTAGGAGGCAACGACCTCATCTCATGCACTGGCACCAAAAACTGCTGGGTGGATCATTGTGAATTCATCGATGGCAAAGCAGGCACTTGCCACCTATGAACGACGTCCCGACAGCGAACGCAATCACATCATTATCTTAGATTATATTGGAAGGTAACTTCATGGTCAATCTGCTGGGAGCACTCGCCGCCGACTGCTTCTTCCCGAAGAAACCCTGTATAGCCTGTGAAAGGACTATTGACAACCAATTAACACTATTCTAAAATTCGTCGAACTCACGTTAATTTATATTTAAAACAGACTTTTTCTACAAGAAAAACGGGCAGTATGAACGCTATATCATCGAAAAACTTTACCTTTGCAGCCAAAAATGCTTTTTTTGCACAAAAATGTGCGATATGATTAGATTCCTAATGGGAAAAGATTAAAAAGACAAGAAGAAATGAAACATATCCTTTGGGGCATATTGCTGGTGGTGCTTGTCGGCTGTGGCGAAACGTCTCCAGGCTCGTCGACTAGCCATTTCAAGACGCTGAGGGTGGAGCAGCAGGACCTTACCCAGGACCGCCAATTCACAGCCAGGATCGAGAGCCAGCAGAACATAGACGTCCGTCCGCTGATTACAGGGATTGTGCAGAAGATCTGCGTGAAGGAGGGAGCTCGCGTGAAGAAAGGCGAGCCGCTGCTCATCATTGACCAGGCTCCCTACCTTGCCGCCGTCGATGCTGCCAAGGCTCAGGTCTCCACAGCCCGCGCCGCACTCTCCACGGCACAGCTGAACCTGGAGGGCAAGCAGAAACTCTATGAGCAGCAGATGGTGGGCGAGTTTGACCTCCGCAGGGCCCGCCATGCCAAGGATGAGGCAGCAGCACAGCTCGAGACGGCTCAGGCAGAGCTGGCTTCGGCACGCACCAATCTGGACTACACCACCATCTGCAGCCAGGTTGACGGCACAATCAACATTTTGGAGTGCCGCGAAGGCGATCTTGTGGCACCGTCCATGGAATTTCCTATTGCCGTCATCGCAGCGAACAAACATATCTATGCCTATACCAGTTTGTCGGAGAAAATACTGGTCGAGTTGTTCGCGGAGTATGGCTGCAGCTCTTCGGAAGAACTGATGCGCAAGCTGCCTGCCATGAGGCTCTATACCATCTGGGGCGAAGAACTTCCGCAGCAAGGCCATCTAGATGCCGTCAGCGGAAACGCGGACATTGCTACTGGAGCAGTCCTGCTGCGTGCATCGTTCGACAATCCTTCGGAACTGTTCCGCAACGGCAGCAATGGATATCTGGTGTTGCCAACCACGAAACACGGGGTTATTGTCATTCCTCAGGATGCCACCATCCGCATTCAGAACAAGAGCTTCGTCTATCGTGTCGTCGAGGGCAAGGCTGTGTTTACGGAGGTGAAGGGCAAGCTTTCCTCTGATAAGCAGAGCTTTGTGGTGACCGAGGGTCTGAAGGACGGCGATGTGATCGTTGTCGAGAATGTGGGGCTGGTGACCGAGGGGATGGCTATTACCCAGGAAAGAGAAGAGAAAGAATCCAAATAAAAGTCTGTTATGCGTCGAAGACTACACACTATACTCTATTTGGCAGCCGTGCTGACTTTTCCGATGCTCTGTACCGGCTGTGGCGAAGAGGCAAGCCAGCAAACGAAGGATTGCTATCGCACTCTGCGGGTGGAACGTCAGGATTATACCCTGTACCGCAGTTTTGCCGTGAAGTTAGAAAGCCGGAAAAACATAAAATTGCGCCCGCAAGTCAGCGGCAGGCTGACAAAGATCTACGTGAAGGAGGGTGCCCGTGTGAAGAAAGGCGAGCCGTTGTTCGTCATTGACCAGGCTCCCTACCTTGCCGCCGTCGATGCTGCCAAGGCTCAGGTCTCCACAGCCCGCGCCGCTCTCTCCACGGCACAGCTGAACCTGGAGGGCAAGCAGAAGCTCTATGAGCAGCAGATGGTGGGCGAGTATGACCTCCGCAGGGCCCGCCATGCCAAGGAGGAAGCCAGCGCACAAGTGGAGGCTGCAGAGGCACAGCTGGTCTCGGCACGCACACAGTTGGGCTTTACCACCATCTGCTGTCCCGTGGATGGTGTGATTGGCATGATACCCTATCGCGTGGGTGACCTCGTAGATCCCGGCTTTGGCCCCTACCTCACCCTCGCCTCAGAGAGCAACTACATCTATGCCTATGGTGCCCTCTCGGAGGAAGCATTGTCGGAACTCCTCAGAGACTTCAGCTGCAGCTCCCTCGACGAGCTCCCGACCAAATTGCCCGCCGTCACGCTCTACAGTAACTGGGGCGAAAAGATGCCCGTGGAAGGGCACATTGATGCCATCAGCGGAACCGTGGAATCCGAGAATGGTGCCACCTACATACGTGCTTCGTTCTTTAATACCACCGAGATTTTCCGCAGCGGCAGCAATGGCTACATCGAGATGCCCTACGTCATGCACGGGGTCATCGTCGTACCGCAGGAAGCCGTGGTGGATATCCATGATAAGTACCTCGTATATAAAGTGATGGACGGAAAGGCTGTGGAGACAGAGGTGAACGTCCTGCACTACGATGACGGCCAGAACTTTGTGGTGACAGCAGGCCTGGCGCCGGGCGATGTCATCATTGCCGAGGGAGCCGGATTCGTGACCGACGGAATAGAGGTAACAGAAAAGAAAGAAAAGAAAGGATGGGAACAATCATGATCAGTCGTTTCTTTATCACACGTCCTATCTTCGCCTGTGCCCTCTCGGTGCTCATCCTGCTGGCTGGCATCGTGGGTTATCTCAGTCTGCCCGTGGAGCAGTTCCCGGATGTTGCTCCGCCCGTTGTCACCATCAGCACGGAGTACACCGGAGCCAGTGCCGAGGCGGTGATGAAAAGTGTGGTCACACCCCTTGAGGAGGCTGTCAACGGCGTGGAAGGCATGGAGTATATCACCTCGTCGTCCACCAGCAGTGGCATGGCCACCATCAACGTCACTTTCCGACCTGGTACTGACCCAGACCTGGCACAAATACGTATCAAGAATCGTGTGGAGGAGGCCAAGGGCTACCTGCCCACGGAGGTGCTCGATTTGGGCGTGAAGGTGGAGAAGGAGGAGCAGGGCATGCTGCGCATCATTGCCCTGGAGTGCCCCGACAACCGCTACGACAATGCCTTCATCACCAACTATTTCAATATCAACGTACAACCCCGCCTGCAGCGCATCGCCGGTGTGGGCAATATCCAGCTGATGGGCAATGTCTACGGCATGCGTATCTGGATGGACCCGAAGAAGATGGCGCAGTACCAGCTGAATCCGGAAGACATCGTCAACGCCCTGAGTGGACAGAACGTAGAGGCTGCCATCGGCACTCTGGGTGAGGATTCCAAGGGCACTTACCAGTACACGCTGGTGTACAGGGGACGTCTGGAGAACGAGCAGGAGTTCGAGGATATCGTCGTCAAGACCGACGGCTCCTACGACCTGCGGCTGAGTGACGTGGCACGTGTGGAACTGGGTTCCGTCAGCTATTCCTGCGACAGCTGGGTCAATTCCCACAATGGCACCGTTGCCATCATCACCCCTGCCACAGGAGCCAACGCCCAACAGGTGAACCACGAGATAGACCGCCTGATGGAGGAACTGAAGCCTCATCTGCCAGCGGGGCTGGAGTTCGTGGTACTGCTGGACACCAACGACTTCCTCGATGCCTCGATGAAAGCGGTGTACAAGACGCTGTTCGAAGCCCTGCTGCTTGTTGTACTCGTGGTGCTGTTCTTCCTGCAGAACTGGCGCGCCACCATCATTCCCTCCGTGAGCATCGTGGTCTCGCTGGTGGGTACCTTTGCCTTCATGTATCTCGTGGGCTTCACGCTCAATCTCATCACCCTCTTTGCCCTGGTGCTGGTCATCGGCACCGTGGTCGACGATGCCATCGTGGTGGTGGAGGCCGTACAGGAGAAGCTGGAAGACCCCACGACAACCTCCGAGCGAGCCACGCACCAGGCTATGCACGGTATCTCCAACGCCGTCATCACCACCACTGTCGTCTTCATGTGCGTGTTCATCCCCGCTGCATTCATGGGTGGCCTCAGCGGAGCCTACTACCGTCAGTTTGGTCTGACGATGGCAGTGTCCGTGGCCATCTCCACGTTCTGTGCCCTGACGATGTGCCCTGCCCTGTGTGCCGTGCTGATGAAACCTCGTTCTGCCGAGAACGGGCAGCAGTCCACCTCGTGGTCCACACGCTTCCGCCATGCCTACAACAGGGGTTTCAGTGCGTTGCTGGGCAAGTACAGCCGTGCGCTGGGATGGCTCTTCCATCGCCGCTGGATTGTGTGGGTGCTGACGGCTGTCAGTATCGTCCTGCTGGCCTGGATGCTCCGTACCACCCCCACGGGCTTGGTTCCCGATGAGGACACAGGCATCGTCTTCGTCGATATCACCACACCCTCCGGTTCCACTCTGGCACAGACCCAGAAGACCGTGAAGCGGATGTCGGAATACTTGGAGAATGACCCCGACGTGCTGGTCACTGGTTCAGTGGCCGGATGGAACATCCTGGGTGGCGACGGACCCAACACCGGACTGGTGATGGGACGTCTGAAGCACTGGGACCAGCGACAGGGCGACGGCCACGATATAGAAAGCATCTACGACCGCATAGAGGGAGCCACACATCAGGTGAAGAGCGGTTCGATGTTTGTCTTCCTGCTGCCTACCGTCTTCGGCTACAGCTACAGCAACAGCGTGGAGTTGTATGTTGAGGATTTCGGTGGTGGCTCCATCACCCGGCTCAAGAGCGTGGCCGACGACTTCATGCGAGCACTGGAGGCACGGCCTGAGATAGAAGAGGTCTATTCGCCCTACGAGGTGAACTATCCGCAATACACCGTCACGGTGAATGCCTCGCTCTGTAAGCGCTATGGCATCGAGACTGCCACCGTACTCAGTGTGCTCAATGGCTACATAGGAGGTAACTATGCCTCGCAGTTCAACAGCTTCGGAAAGCTTTATCACGTCATGCTGCAGGCCGACCCCGGACTGCGTATGTCCAAGGCCGACCTGAATGACATCTATGTCGTCACCCAGAACGGAGCCTACACCCCCATCACCGAACTCATCACGCTGAAGAAGACCTACGGCCTCCAGTCCCTGAACCGCTTCAACCTCTTCCAGGGCATCAGCGTGGAACTGACACCTGCCGAGGGCTACACCTCCGGCGATGTCATCAATGCCGTCAGCGAAGTCTCGGCCACTACCCTGCCCCAGGGCTACGGCTATGAGTACACTGGCACAGCCCGCGAGGAGGCCTCCACATCGTCGTCCACGGCATGGGTCTTTGCCATCAGCCTGCTGCTCGTGTTCATCGTTCTCTGCTGCCTCTACGAGAGTCTGCTCATCCCCATGGCCGTCATGCTCAGCGTGCCCTTCGGACTGCTCGGCAGCTTCCTGTTCATCAACGCTGTGGGACTGGAGAACAACATCTATATGCAGGTGGGCATCATCATGCTCATCGGCCTTCTGGCCAAGACGGCAATCCTGATAACGGAATATGCCTGCGAGCGTCGGCGTGAGGGGATGAGCATTGTGGATGCTGCCCTCGATGCCTCCAAGGCACGTCTGCGCCCGATTCTGATGACAGCCCTGACGCTCATTGTGGGTCTGATGCCCATGATCTTCGAACGGGGTGCAGGAGCCATGGGTAATGTCACCCTGGGACTGTGTGTCGTCGGCGGTATGCTGGTGGGTACGCTGGCCCTGCTGCTCTTCGTGCCCGTGTTCTTCATCTTCTTCCAGTCACTTCAGGAACGGCTGAAACCCCGCAAGGCACCTGCCGCACTGGTTCTGCTGGCTGCCGTCAGTCTGTTCTCGAGTTGCGGCATTTACTCCTCCTACCACTCGGATTCCACGGCCACCGACGTGCTGAAGGAACAACTCAGCGCCGCCAGTTCATCCCCTGCCGACAGTGTGGCCGGCACGTTGCCTGCCGACTGGCGTGAGGTCTTCACCGAGCCTCGTCTGGCAGCACTCATCGACGAAGCACTCTCGCAGAACAGCGGACTGCAGCAGGCCCATCTGCAAGTAGTGGCTGCCAAGGCTGCACTCCGCTCGGCCAAGGGCGAGCTGTTTCCTTCGGTGGGACTTGCAGCCAGCTCTAATAATTCCCGATTCCAGAACCGCGACTTCACAGAGACCTCATCAGACTTCAACCTGGGTGCAGAAGTCAGTTGGGAAGTGGACATCTTCGGCAAGATGCGCAATGCCAAGAGGGCTGCTGCAGCTACCGTGGAACAACAGATGGCCTACGAGCAGGCAGTGCGCACAGAGCTCATTGCCACAGTGGCCACAGCCTACTACCAACTGGAAATGTACGATGCCCAGATTGCCGACACCCGTGCCATCATCGGCAGCTGGGAGGAGAGTATAGCCACCCAGCGGGTACTGCTCTCGGTGGGCGAAGCCACCAGCAGCGATGTGGAGCAGGCCGAGGCAGCAAAGCTCGAGGCTGAGACCACACTCGAGGAACTCTGTATGCAACGGAGTCAGGCTGAGAATGCCCTCTGCGCGGTATTGGGACGTCCCTGTCAGCACATAGAGCGCAACAGCCTTGACACATCGTGTCTGGCCATAGACAGCATCCCCTCTGTCAGCATCCTTGCACTGGCCCGTCGACCCGATGTCCGACAGGCTGAGGCCCAGCTGAAGGCAGCCTTCTATACCACCAACGCAGCCCGCTCAGCTCTCTATCCTTCGTTGTCGCTCTCCGGCATCCTGGGGTGGACGAACAATGCGGGCGAGATCGTCAGCCCTGCAGGACTGCTGATGAGTGCCCTGGCATCGCTGACGCAGCCACTCTTTGCCGGAGGACGGCTGAAGGCAGAGGTGGAGCGTGCCAAGGCAGAACAGGAGGCCGCCAAGGTGGCCTTCCGCCAGACCGTGCTGGAGGCTGGACGTGAGGTCAACGACATCCTAGCCACGCAGCAATATGCACGCCGTGCCATCGCACTCACCGGCCAACAGGTGGAGAAACTCGCACACATCGTCGATGCCTCGAAGATGAGGATGGCCTACGACGAGGATGTGAACTACCTCCAGGTGCTGCTGGCGCGCCAGGCTCTGCTCGAAGCCCGTCTGCAACTGCTTGCCCACCGCTATGAAATGATAGATGCCCACATCCAGCTATACAAAGCGCTGGGTGGTGGTATGGACAAACAATAATATATAACTAATAGTGAAAGATATGAAAGAAAGTATTACTTACCCATTGAGCGCCATTCAATGGGAGACCTATGATGAGTTTTTGGAAGACCCACAACTGACGCAGCACAATATCGCACCCTGCATGCCTTTCGAACGATCATCAGCGCAAAGGTTCCTGCGAGCCATGCAACAGATGCTCGACGAGCAGCGCTATCTCCATATACACCTTGTGCGTCAGGGCGACGAAATCATGATTTGCGAGGACTGGCAGATGCCCAACAACGTACACTACCACCGCATGAGTGATGCGGAATGGGAAGCGGCACAACCTACGTTTACAAAGCCGTTTGATGTTTTCAACGAGGCTTGTGTGCGTCTTCACCTTGTGGAGACTGACAGTCAGGTCTACGTCATCATGGAGAACTTTCATCTCTTCTTCGACGGCATATCTCAAAGGGCACTTTGGAATGCTTTTGAAGAGGCAGTGCAAGGTATTCCCCTCTACCAGCAGGGTGACATCGCTGCTGAAATGACCTACCGCGAGATTGCTTCTTACAACAGTGATGCCTATCGCCGTGCAAAAGAATACTATTTGAAAAAATTCGAAGGTTTGCAACTGACCGACTATTGTCGTGAGACCGACAATCCGTTGGGACCTGGCATCAGCTCGCATCCCATGGTATCGGCTGATATCATTGATGAAGGCTGTCAACGCATAGGTCAAACGCCCACCACGGTTTTCTATGCGGCCTACGCCATAGCATTAGCCTATATGTCGGGTGAGACGCGCGTGGTATTTTATACTTTCAATCATGGTCGCAGCGACCGGCGACTCACCGACCATGTTTATGGCCAGTATCTATGCAGTCTGCCTATCGTCATCGATACGGATCCGAACCAGACCGTGGCCGAACTGCTTAGCCAGACACACAGAGAGATATTCTGTTCCATGCGCTACCGCATCTACCCTGAATATCATCTGCTGCGCGACCTTGGTATCGATGGTATCGATGGTGATGCTACGGAGATTGGGTATAATGCCGTCAATATCCCCGAATATATCTACATCGACGGTAAACTGTGGAATACCTATCATATAGATCCGTCGTTTACAGGTGAGCACTCATCGACCTACATCACTCGTCGTGAATCGCTCTACGAGGTGTTTACCGACTGTAGCAGTGCCCTATATACTCAAGAACAGATTGACATCTTGTCTGAACTAACTGGTCAGATGGCTCTCTTGCTTGTTGGCGACCAGAATGAAACACTCAAAAATATTATCCCAAAGAAGAAATGAAACGAATATTATTAGCGGGCTATGGCAATATCGCCCATGCCTTTGAACAGATCATGGCCGAACAGGAACCAAGTGGTACTTATACGCTGACAACCTGTGACTTGAAGGATGGTCAAGACATAATCACTTACCTGCCAGAACACCATGATGAGTTCGACATAGTGCTGAACACATCTCAGGCCGAGACCTGCGATGTCACACAGATGTGCATCGACTACGGACTGGACTACATCGACATGGGCGTAGATGAAGGTATGGGTGATGGTACTACGGCGGTGGACTTCCTGTTCGCACTGGACCCGCTACTGAAATGTCCCACCCGCAGCCACATCATGTGCGGCTTTGGCATCAACCCCGGCATACTCGAACACGTCTATCAGAAGTACAAACCACAAGGCCCACACTATGCCTTCGAACTGGAACACGACGATGCTGTCAGCGATGAATACGAGGTCTTTGGCACCTGGTCACCCTACATGTATGCCGAGGAGAGTTGCCGTGCAGAGCTGGTCGTGGTGAGCAGAGAGGATATCCATTACATTACCCAGCAGTTGAAGGAAGATGGCGGTGCCATGCGCCTCACCTACCACGGAGAGCAGCGCAAGTACCTCCCCATACCTCATGAAGAACTGATGTCCATGATGCACAGCGACGAGAATCTGCTCGGCGCAGCCTATCTCTTCCAGGCTCCACGAGGAATGCAGCAATGCTTCCTGGACCATGGCACTGAAATGACGGTGGAGGAGTTCCTCAAGATTCCCGTGCCCCACTGCCTCAAGGGGGATGACCATGTGGGTATGCTCTTCTGGGACACACGCGACCGTATGTACTGGGTGAAGAACGTGATGGAAAACCAGACCACCTGGAAGCGATACGGCTGCAATGCCGTGTGCTGGCAGACGGCCACCGGGGCCTGGATTGCCTACCGGCTGCTCGATGTCGTCAGCAACGACCACCCCCACACCATGACGGAGCTGTCACTACTCATGCCAGATGCCATCGATGCCCTGCTCAACCAGATAGGTCTCACCTTCGAAGTAGAGGAGCAGCCCTTCAACATCGAAGAGTTCCGGAAGAACATCATACGCTATTTTTAATAGAATATCATGTTTTCAAATATTGTCACTTTATGAGACGAATTTTATTAGCGGGCTATGGTAATATAGCCAAAGCCTTTGAAAAAATCATGGCAGAGCAGGAACCCAGCGGGAGCTATACGCTGACCACCTGTGACCTGAAGGACGGGCAAGACATCTTTCAGTTCCTGCCCCGTCACCACGAAGAGTTCGACGTGGTGGTCAATACTTCGGTGGCCAACAGCATAGAGGTTGCCCGGATGTGCATAGACTACGGCCTTGACTGTGTCGACGTGGCTGGCTTCGCGGACGGCATTGATATGGATAATGTCGAATCGATTCCCGACTATATAGAGGAAATGAAGCGGATATTGAGCTGGCCTACGCACAGCAATGTCATGTTCGGATTTGGCATCAATCCAGGAATACTCGAACACGTCTATCAGCAATACAAGCCACAGGGACCACACTATGCCTTCGAACTGGAACACGACGATTCTGCCAGTGATGAATATGAGGTCTTTGGCACCTGGTCACCCTACATGTATGCCGATGAGAGTTGCCGCGCAGATTTGGTGCTTGCAAACAGACAGGACGTCATTGACGTGACGCAGCAACTGAATGACGAAGGTGGCACCATACGCCTTACCTACCACGGCGAGCAGCGCAAGTACCTCCCCGTACCCCATGAGGAACTGCTCTCCATGCTGAACAGCGACGAGAACCTGCTCGGAACGGCTAATATCTATCAGGCCACACGAGGATTGCAGCAATACTGCCTGGACAAAGGCGCCGACATCACCGACGAAGAGTTGCGTTCTATCCCCGTGCCACATTGCCTGAAAGGCGAGGATCAGGCGGGCATACTTTTCTGGGACACAAAAGAAAGGCTCTACTGGGTGAAGAGTGTGGTGGCCAACCAGACCACCTGGAAGCGATACGGCTGCAATGCTGTGTGCTGGCAGACGGCCGCGGGAGCATGGATTGCCTACCGCCTGCTCGATGTCGTCAGCCCCGACCATCCCCACACCATGACGGAGCTGTCGCAGCTCATGCCAGATGCCATCGATGCCCTGCTCCAGCAGATAGGTCTTACCTTCGAGGTAGAGGAGCAGCCTTTCAGCATCGATGAGTTCAAGAAGAACATCATGCGCTTTTTCTAAGAAGACTCCATGTCCGGCAATCGACTCGAAAACGAACCCCTGAGAGGGCTGTTCTGGTCTATGGCCGCGCCCGTGATACTGCAACAGCTGTTGATATGGCTTGACAATGTCATCGACCGTATCTGGATAGCACATATCCCCGACATCGGACAGCTGGCTTTCACGGCCTCGGCTGTGTGTGTACCCATCGTGTATATGATGATGGCACTGGCCGAACTGACCGGTACGGGCATTGCGCCCCAGGTGGGCTACCATTTAGGGCAAGGCAACCGCCAGCGAGCCGAACAGACCTTAGGGAGTTTCTTCCTCTTCAACTTGCTGCTGTCCGTGCTGGTCTGCGTCGTGATAGAGTGGCAGTGCATACCGCTGATAAGACTCTTCGGAGGCAGCGACCAGACGGAGACACTGTCAGAACTCTATCTGCGAATCTCCACCCCCGGCAACGCCCTCTGCATCCTCTCGGGAGGACTGGCACCGTTCCTGCTGGCACAGGGACGCAGCAAGGAAGCAGGCATCGTCATCGGCTCGGGCATTGTACTCAACATGCTGCTCGACCCGCTGCTCATCTTCGGCTTAGACATGGGACTGGCGGGGGCTGCATGGGCTACCACCATTGCAGAGACCTTTGCAGCACTGCTGGCCATCGTCTACTTGCGGAGGCCTGGAGACATACAGCTGCACCTGAGGCACCTCCGCCTGAGGTGGGATTTGATTGCACCTTGTCTGGCACTTGGTGTCACTCCGATGGTGATGATGCTGGCCGAGACCGTGCAGATGGGGGTTTACAACCGCACACTCTTCGCCATGGTCGGCGATGTGGGCGTAGGCACCATGGCACTCGTCATCATGCTCTACAACTTCTTCCGCTTCCCCTTCTATGGCATGGCCTTTGGCGTGCAGTCCGTCACGAGCTACAACCTCGGTGCCAATCGTAGGGACCGAGTCCGTGAAAATATCAGGATGCTGATGAAAACCACGCTGGTGTGGTCCTTGGTCGTTTGGCTGCTGATGATGCTCTTCACACGGCCCATTGTGCAGCTGACCATCGGCGATGGAGACATGACAGACTATGCCGTGCCGATGACGCGCCTAGCCTTCTGCGTCTTCTTCGTCTCTACCCTGCAGTTCGCCTGCCAGAGCACACTTCAGGCCATGAACCAACCCGTCGTCACCTTCTGGCTGGGACTTTCGCGTACCCTGTTGCTGCTGGTGCCACTGGTGTGGCTGCTGCCCCGGCTGTTCTCCAGCCACGCCGATGCCTCAGTATTCATGGCACAACCAGTTGCCGACGTCCTCGTAGGCGTCGTCTCCCTCCTACTCCTCCTGTGCAGCCTTCGAAACCTTGCCCCCAAACCAAACAGATAACGATGACAGACATTCAGAATGCAACAATAGAACAGGCACCGGAGATAGCCGCGCTGATCATGATGGCCATGACAGACGAGTGCTGCCTCCATTTCTGCGGCGAAGGCCATGACCTCCAGGACTTCCGGAAGATGATGACACAGCTCGTGCAGAGCGAACACTCGCAATACAGCTACCGCAACACTCTGGTGGCCATGGACGCCGACAAGGTCATCGGAGCAGCCGTCAGCTACGACGGAGCCCTGCTGCATGAACTCCGCCAGGCCTTCATCGACAAGGCCAGGGAATGCCTCGCCAAAGACCATTCCGCCATGCCGGACGAGACACAGCAGGGCGAGCTCTATCTGGACTCTTTGGCCGTGCTGCCCGAGTACCGCCACCAGGGCATTGCCACCCGTCTGCTCAAAGCCACCCGCGAGAAAGCCAATGCCATGGGCCTGCCCCACGTAGGACTACTGGTCGACAAGGACAACCCCACCGCCGAAACCCTCTACACATCCATCGGCTTCCGCCATGTCGACGACAACCAGTGGGGAGGACATAGCATGAAGCACCTGATACTATAAGTGCAGGTGCCCTTAAAAGTCGTGTTTTCATAAGAAATCTGGTATATCTATGGAAGACGATTGGTCGTACTGGCGCCAATGTCAAAAAGTAAAACCTTGTAATTAACCAATATAGATAGACACAAACTTGTGTTGCAATATTTTTCAAATTTTAACAGAAATTAAGCGCACCTATCACGATTTATGCAACATGCCGGAGCTACTCTCTTCCGCTAAAGAAGCAGACCTCCGTATCATAGTGTTTTTAGTACGCTCGCCTTTTATCAAATATGTCAGATTCGCAGGAATCTGATAGCAGAGACTGTGGGGTAGTTTACGTCGTCAGACGGAAAGAATTACAAGAAACCATCAGGAAAAACCGGTGAAAGGACGGACGTCTTGTTTGCAGCATCGTGAATCTGCAATTGCAGGTTCGCGATGCTGCAATTGCAGATTCACGATGCTGCAAACTCCATATATGGACGAATGGGATTCTGAATAAGGTAAATACACGCGTGACTTGTTCTGAAACCGGTCTGGCTGGGGGAACATAAAAGCAATCACGCATATACGTTAACGCCGCTACGTATATGCGTGATTGCGATTCTGAGTAGCCCCGAGGGGAATCGAACCCCTATCTAAAGTTTAGGAAACTTCTATTCTATCCGTTGAACTACAGGGCCAAGGATATTGGACAATTTTACGATTTACAAATCTACGGATTTACCTTCTTTGCTCAGAATTTGGCCGCGAAGATAGTGGAAATTATCGACGCGGCCAAATTTTTTGGCATTTATTGTGTGGCGGAACGGCGCCGACGGTAGATTTCATAGCCTACGAGGCCGAGGAAGAGGACGATGAGGACCACCAGGGAAGTGTTGGCAACGGCTTCAGTGGTGTGCAGGCTCTGCGGGTCGAAACGGAACTCCACCTGGTGCTTGCCGGCAGGGATGACGACGGCACGCAGGACGTAGTCGGCACGCAGGATGTCGGTCTCCTCGCCATCGATGGTGCAGCGCCAGCCGGGATAATAGATATCAGAGAATACGGCGAGACGGGGTGCTGCGGTTTCTGCCTCGAAGGTGAGGGCGTTGGCGACATAGGCCGTAAGGCGAAGCTCACCATCTCCAGCTCCTGTGGGGAGGGAGGTGGCTTCGGGGAAGCGGCTGCGGTCGATGACGGCGGTGGTGCGCAGGTCGGCATGGTCCAATGCTGCCAGCTCCTCGTCGGCATTATCCACGGCTTGCACGTTATCCACGAACCATGCGTTGCCCTGTGCCCAGGGATTCTGGACGGGCAGCGTCTCGCCTCCCTGGAGGCCGATGATGGCGTACTTGGTGTTGAGCATGTTGAGCACGGGGAAGATGGTGTCGCCGCGCACGCTGTCGAGACGTCCGCCGCTGGCTACCACGGCCTGATGCAGGGCGAAGAGCTCGGGCTGGATGCGGGCCTCGATGACTTCCTGGTAGCGGCGCAGCTTGGCAGCATGGTAGCCGCCAATGCTCTTGTGCCAGTAGCTGGTGGTGTTGTCGTTGAAGGTGCTGACTGCGAGGTTGACGACGCGGTAGTAGAGGTCGCTGTCCTGAAGGATGGCCTCGTCGGCGGGTGTCTTCTGGAAGAACTGCTCGGCGGGCTGGGGGGCGGAGAACATGGAGTCGTTGAGGTAACGCTTGTTGACGTCCCACATATCGGCGGTGCAAAGCAGGATGAGGCAGGCGACCATGGGCACGGCCTTGATCTTCTTATAATAGTAAGCGAGGAGCACGGCAAACCCCACGAGGATGACGAGCAGCGAACGGCCTGCATCGGCAGCGAAGACGGCGCTGCGCATCTCATTCAGGTTGGCAAAGATGGGTGCGAGCATCTCCTGGGGGATGTAGCCTTTGGCCGCGGCGTCGTTGAGCATATCCATTTCCGAGCTGCTGATGTAGTTGCCGAAGAACACGTCGGGCAGGAGCCAGAAGAGGAAACAGGGACCGGCGGTTAACAAGAGGGCAAGGACCCACCCTTGAACCCCTCCCTTAAGGGAGGGGAGTCCTCCGGCAAGCTTGGATTGCCCTTCACTGCGCAGCCTCACCCCTCCATCACGGGAGGGATTAGGTGTGGAGCTTACTATTTCCTTCAGCGCCAACATTGCCAGAAGCGGAATGGTGAACTCTGCGATGACAAGGATGGAGGCGACGGTGCGGAACTTATCGTACATGGGGACGTAGTCGAGGAAGAAGTCTGTCCACGGCATGAAATTCTTTCCCCAGGCGAGGGTGATGGAAAGCAGTGTAGCCGCCAAAAGTGCCCATTTCATCGGTCCTTTTACGATGAAGAGGCCGAGAACGAAGAGGAAGATGACGAAGGCGCCGACATACACGGGACCGCTGGTGCCGGGCTGTTCGCCCCAGTACTGACCGAGGCTCTGATAGACGGGCATGTACATCTGGTTGGCTTTCGCCATGGCGGTCTTGTTCTGTGTGAGAGGCTGGCTGGCACCGCCCTTGGTGTTGGGAATGAGGAGCGTCCATGTCTCTCCGATGCCATAGCTCCAGGCTGTGATGTAGCTGCGCTCGAGACCGCTGGATGTCTGGTCGGCGGGGTTCTTGGTCTTCTGCGTCAGCTCGCTCTTGCCGCGCATACTCTCCTTGGAGTACTCCCAAGTGTGGTAGAGGTTGCTGACATTGATGGCGATGCCTATGAGACAGCCGAGAACGAAGGTGGCTGAACCTTTCAGCCAAGTGAGAAATGAAGGAATGAAAAATGAAAAATAAGATTTACCATTGCTGGCAGACTGTTCTTCATCAGGCTTAAGTAATTTAGATTTTTCATCTTTCACTCTTTCATTATACATTTCAAAGAGGAACGCCAGCGCCATCAGCGCGATGACGAAGGCGAAGTAGTAGGTCATCTGCACGTGGTTCGACAGGATCTGCAGCGCCATGAAGAAGGCGGTGACGAGCAGTCCCCAGAGATAACGGCCACGATAGCAGAGGACCATACCCGCGATGGTTGGCGGGATATAGGCCAGGGTGTAGAACTTCCAGATATGACCGGCAGCGATGATGATGAAATAGTAGCTGGAGAATGCCCAGAGGATGGCACCGAGGGCAGACATCCACACCTTGAAGTCGAAGGCGCGCAGGAGGATGTAGAAGCCCAGCAGCATCACGAAGACCAGCACCATATAGTCGGGAAGGTAGAGCTTGTAGACGCGCTCTGCCTCATGCAGACGCTCTGTCGAGGGATAGGAAGGAGCGATCTGGTAGGTGGGCATGCCGCTGAAGAGGGCGTTGGTCCATCGGGTGCGCTCGCCGCCGTGGCTCTCGCGATACTCCTGCATCTCGTGGGCAGCGCCGGCGCCACCACTGTGGTCGTGACCCGTCAGTATGTAGCCTTTGCTGATGGGGCTGGCAAAGTAGAGGAAGGAGAGGGCCAGGAAGAAAAGGATGGCCAAGAGGTCGGGAAGGATAGCCTTACCCCAGCGGACCCACCCCCTGCCCTCCGTTGGAAGGGAGCTGTTACTATTTGACTGGCTGTTATTGTTCATTATATCTGGTTTTAGGGTTTTGTTCTTAAAAGAAAAGTGAGAAGTGCGGAACGAACCGAATACTTCTCACATTCTTTGATTTCACTTCTTGAGAGTGACCCCTCTCCCAAAGGGAGGGTGAGGGGTGGGTCTTCTTACTTACGCAGACCCAGAGCCTTGACGATAGCACGGTAGCGATTGATATCGCGTGCCTTCAGGTAGTTCAGCAGTGCGCGACGCTTACCAACGAGGCCAGTGAGGGCGCGTTCAGTGCTGTGGTCCTTGCGGTTCTGCTTCATGTGCTCGGTGAGGTGAGCAATGCGGAAGCTGAAGAGTGCAATCTGGCTCTCGGCACTACCGGTGTCGGTCGTGCCCTTTCCGAACTTCTCGAAGAGTTCGGCTTTCTTAGCGGAATCTAAGTACATAGTGTTTTGATGATTGAAATGTGAATGAATTACATCCTTCAGGTGGTGAGCCGTCGTCATCAATCGTCGAGCACCCACCCTCGAATGCACCCGTGTTTCGGGTTTAGCGGGCGCAAAGGTACGGAAAAGTTTTCAGTTTCGAGGTTAAAGTTCCGAGTTTTTTGCCTTTGCGCCCTCATTTTTGTGCATTTTTGTTGATTTTCGGTCATCGGACCATCACTTTACGGCTCCTGACGCCACTTGAAGTGCGCTGAACATGGATGAAGGTTCCCCGCGGCAGCGGAGGCGTCACACGTGTTCCATTGAGGCTGTAGTAGAAGTCCTCGGCCTCCACGGTTTCGATGACTTCTGGCGCCACAACACCCGTTCCTATGGTGTAGGTGAGGGTGGTCACCTCGCTGTCGGTCATCCCTTCGAGCACGGCGATTGCCTGAATTGTTACGTCGGAGAGGATGACGATGGGTTCCGTGTAGCGCTGGCGGGTTGCCTCGTCACAGGGACAACTGCCGTCGGTCGTGTAGTAGATCGTCGCCCCCTTCGTGGCGGTGTAGAGTTCCACCCGGGTGCCTTCGGCCACGGTGCCGGATACCACGGAAGCAACGGGTCGCGAGCAGAGTTCATAGAGGTGATACTTGACTTCTACGGCGGCACGAGCCTGCAGGTCGCCAATGCCGAAGGTGATTTCTGCCACGCCAGGCAGCAGTCCACGCAACGGCACAAGTGCCTGACCGTTGTCATTGAAGGTGACCGTGGCGTCTGCCAGTTCAAGGATGGGCGACTGGAGCTCTATGCCCAGTGTCTTGCCGGCGACGGCAACTGCAGGATAGGCGGTGACGGTGACATAGCCCGTCTGTCCTATTTCAACAGCGGCGCCGTCCTGAACGACAAGGCCCTCGATGGTGTGCTGCACTTCGAGGGTTGCGGTGTAGGCGGCAGCGAGCGTGGAGCCGGCATAGCTCTTGGCTGTGGCGGGCACCGTGAGCTGAACATTCTTCGCCGTCAGCTTCTCGCTGGGCAGGAAACGAACCGTGCGGGCGAGGCCGTCCTCGCCGTCCAACAGCTCGAGCGTTCCCTGAAGAGCGATGTTGTTCTGCCGGACAGAGATTTCGCTGAGCGAAGCAACCTGCATGAACTGGGAGAAACGAATGCTGACAGCATCGGCGTAGGCAGTAGCTTCAACGACAACAGGTGCAGCGGTCTGCGTCATGGGGACGGTGATTTCCAGCTGTGGCGGGGGCACGGGCAGCCATGCGGTCTGCGTGGGCTGATAGCCTTCCTTCTGGAAGCGCACTTGCCAGAGACCCTGCGGCACATTCCACATGTAGAGGCCTGCGGCGTCAGTCGTAAGTGGATTCTCCTGCCCGAATTCAGCGGCATTCCAGAGCTGCTCGGTAGCCGTCTCGTTCTCCTTGTAGTAAATCGTCGCTAAAACACCTTCCACGCGGTTGTCCTCCACGCCTTCATAGACGTAGCCGGAGGGATCCACGATGGGACGTACTTTACGTTGCTTCTTGGCCCAAGGCACGGGCGGACGGTCGATTTCCTCTTCCTTGCACTGTTCGTAAGAAGCAGTGATGCTGAAACGCAGGTCGGTGAGCGGGATGGAAATCTTATGGTATTCCTGCGGCGCCCACTTCTCGAAGTACGCACGCACGCCGGCATAATCGGTGGGAATGCGCCCTTTCGTAATCCTGTCGGCAATGTTATCCACCACCATATCCACAGCGGAACTTATGCCATTTTCCAGCATGCCTCCGAAATCCTCCGCCGAGGCGACTCCTGTGGATGCCAGTCTGCTCGACATCCCCGACACGCCCTTGGAAAGGCCTGTCTTGGCAGCATAGCCGACCAGGAATTTACCCAACTCCTTGGCAATCTCCTTGTAACCAGCGTTCTCAAGAGCGTTGGCGTAGCTCAGAATGAGACCTTGCATCTGTCGGCAGAAGAATTTTCGCTGGTCATCTATCCGACGGATCTCAGACTGGAAGTGGCCATACATACTGGAAGGCACCCGCAGATCGCCATTGGGACAGCGTGCCAACAGAAGGTACTGACAGAGGTTGATACGGTTGCTAAGGTCGTTGTTGAACTGGTCATACTGAGCCTGCATCTCGTCAATGTAGTTCAGTGCCTCAAGGGCTTCGTTCGCCTGCTCTATTTTGCCGTTGGCGCTGTCTATTGCGCCATTGACATCAACCAGATTGCTGGGATTAAAGAGGCTCTTGGCGCCACTGACCGCACTGCTGATGATGCCGCCGAAGCTGATTCTACGGGGGCCTGATGCAGCAGGCGTAGGCGACTCAATGGTTTCGGAATAAGCTTCCAACTTGGAAGGATTAGCGAAATAGAGGGTCGTGGAGTATTCGTTGTTGATGATGAAGAAGACCGTGACCGTGTCGCCGTCGAGTACGGTGCGGATAACCGGCCTCTCCTGTTCTTCCTGCAGGTTCATGACCTGATTATAGTCCTCCATCTGTGCTCTCAGGCGATAATCATCTTTGTCGCCTATTCTGAAGGTCATCTCCATCCGATCTTCCTCATCCACGAGCACTTCGCTCACCCGTACTGTATTCTCAATACCCTCAACCAATTGGTTGTGAGCGGACACTAAAGCATTGAGTTCTGCCTGGAAGATATCTTCGCGGCTGTAGACAGTGGAGTCGGAGTAGGAAAAGAAGAACTGCACATCAGAGGGCATTCGGTAAGTATCGGGATAATCGGCAACTGCTGTATAGAGTTGCGAGGCCTCGTTCCACACGGCATCAAAGAAGCGATGTGAGCCGTCGGAGGCAACAACCTCAAAGTACGGGTCGAGAATGCACTCGGGCTTCGGGTTGATGAAGCTGGCGGTGAAAGTGGCTGTAGGCGAGGATTCAGGATTCACGCTATAGTAGCCGGGGAGGATGGCACCGTTCATCATATTCCAAGTGAGGCGCTGGTTTTGATACAGCATTGACACCTTGTTAAGCACACTGGCCTGGCGGTCATATAGAACCGTGGAAACTTCGGTGCTGAAGTCCGGCTGGCCGTTGGTCACAATGTCGGCGTAGAGCTTATGGCGTGTGCCATCGAGGGCAGGATTCAGGGTAATGTCGGCGCTGAAGGAACCGTCGGTCTTGGCTGTGGTCTCTGCCACGATGGCGCGGCCGTCATAGATGGTGACGCGGCTTCCTCCGAAGGCAGTGCCTCGGACATTGATCTGTGGCGTGTTGGTGGTAGTGGCCACGTCAAGGGAGATGCCAATCACTTCAATGGCAGCAGAGCCCAAGGGCTGCAAGTACTGCTGCCCGCCCAGGATGTACTGCACCAGCGCCGTCACAGTCTTCTGTCCGGACTTGTTGGAAGTCAGACACCAACGTACCTGCTCTCCCTGCTGGCAGGGAATGATGAGGCGCTGACCCGAGAGCTGATGGCTGCCGCCAGCGGATATCACGGAGTTCTCCACGAACTGCATTCCGTCTGGAATATCGATAATCAGTTGGAGGTTGCTCACCTGTGATGCATTCTCCTCTTTGAACAGCACCTTGGCTTTGAGCGTAGCGGAAGTGGCGATGTTGACATTGGGGTCGTTGGTGGCAATATAGCTGTCTGTACTGACGTGGCTGATGCGGGTCATGTCCAAAGCCGGCACGGCGACTTGATACTGACTGATGGTGCCTGCGGTGAGCTTGACAGACAGCAGGGCATAGTCCTCTCCCTCGCGCAACAGTGTCTGACGCAAGTCATCCAGTGAACCGACCGCATTGAGGAACTGGTTTTGCTGCACAAGCACCACCTTGTAGGCTCCGTCCCTCAAGTCTTTCACGCGGACGACGGTACTGTTGGCAGCGAAGCGCGCCACATACTTCCCATTTTGGTCGAACACTAGAGCCATGATGTCCGTCACGCCTTCGGCGGGTGTGCAGGTGATGTTGGCAAGCCCCCATTCCTTGATGATGAGTTCAGCTCGGAAGGCACCTGTCTCATCCACCGTCACTTCTGTCTTAGTGCTTTGGAAGAGGTCGCTGCGGGAAGTCACCTGGAGCTGTAGCGTCTGTCCAGGCTCCAACTGTGTCTGCTCGAAAAGGACATTGGGATACTGCAGTACGAAGTCCGTAATCTGCTGACCAGACACCTTATTAATTATAGTAAGGACGAGGTCGGCGCTGTTGAACACCGTGGGTGCTTCGCTGTCCGATGCCACAAAAGTCACATCCAGCACACCGCTGGAACCCAGCAGCTGCTTTCCGCCTAAATCGACCACGCCCGTGGCTTCGAGGGTAATGGTGATGACATTGCCGGCAGACAGCACGGTGCAGGTTCCCTCCGGAACAGGCACATAGAGGTTGGCGGCATTCGACGGAAGGCCGACGCTATAGATGACGGTAGAGCCTACGGGCTGAGCCGAGAGTGTGCTGCCCACACCGAGGAGGTTGTTGTCTGCGTCGTGCCAAAGAATGCTGCATTGGCTGGTGAGATCCTGTCCATCGGGCGTCTTCACCACGAGGGTGACGCTCTGCAATTCCTCTCCCCCACCCTCCAAAGGCATGATGGTGAAGTCTTTCCAGTAGGCTGCCGCCTTGTAAGCCGACACGGACTCGTTGGGCACACGCACCATGCAGTTTGCCTTGTTGAAAGATTTGAATGTCTTGCTGTCAACAGTCGGAGGCGTAGTGGCATAGATATCAAGCCGTTCGATGGCACTGGTATACATAAATGCATCACTGTCCATCACTTTGACACAGGAAGGCAAGATAAGCTCTTTCAGCTTCGTCATGTAGGTGAAAGACCAGGCGGGAATGTCGGTGAATCCGCTGCTCTTTCCCAAATCAATACGGGTGGCATTGCTGTAGCTGGAGAAGAAGAGATCCATTCCCGACATCGGCGCAACCACCGTCACGATTTTCACATCCTCGAATTGTACTTGGGCGCCTTCCAGCAGCATTTCTTCTGCCAAACCCAGTCTGCCCGGTCGGAAGAGGTCAAAGTAAGCCTCGCCTGTCATCGAGTTGAAGTAGTTGGCTCCAGGATCGCCAGGATTCTCCGGGTTGAAAGCGGCAGCTGCGGCGCTCCGTGCTTTTGCCTTGGAAGCTGGAGTGGAGGCTTCTGCCTCCGTGTCATCCCCATCATCTTCATCGTCGTCTGCTTCTGGGAGCTGGAACTTGCCGATGATGCGTCTGCCGCTGGCTTGGAAGGTCAGCTGACTGATGTCTGTGGCTTGCACGAAGAAACCCTGACAAGGTGCCAGAACGAAGCCGTTGTCATTCTGGGTATCGAAAATGCGGAAGACCTCCTGGCTGTCGTCCCAGATATAAACAGTCACATGTTCCTTGATGCCGCGAAGGTCGTAATAACAAGGATAGGGGTTGCCCACGAAGTTCCAGTCGGCATTATGCGACATCGCGGCAGGATATTTCTTCAGCGGGACCACCACATCGCCCGATGCAAAGATGTTCTGCTTGTTGGACGTCTGGGCTGCAGGCAACGTCAAGATATGATCCTCCTCGGAAGCCTCCTCTTCATCTTCACCCTCCAAGCTATAGTAGTCGCGCTGGAAAATATAGGCTTCGTAGGCATGAAGCATCTCGCCAGGTTTCACATCCACCCACGTCTCGTCCGCTTTGACGGCAGCACGGTTGGCACCATCATAACGGCGGATGACCCAGCGGCCTTTGCCGCCTTGGATGTCATTGAAATTGACGTCATAAGGCACCGAAAAAACAGTCCACGCATTCCATCTGGCGTCGCCGATCTTTGTCTCTATAACCCTG